>Ga0074044_10004574_pt1 | contig 11421 bp, 3 predicted proteins | sample BogForMeECP23OM1_FD_94443 | JGI IMG/M metagenome (GOLD analysis project Ga0074044, IMG submission 94443) | Bog forest soil microbial communities from Calvert Island, British Columbia, Canada - Bog Forest MetaG ECP23OM1 | ecosystem: Environmental > Terrestrial > Soil > Wetlands ...
AAGCCTCCAATCGCTCGACCTCAGATCCAATCAGCTGAGCAGCCTGCCGCCTGAAATCACCGAGCTTACAAGCCTCCAATCGCTCGACCTCAGTGCCAACCAGCTGAGCAACCTGCCGCCTGAAATCGGCAAGCTCACAAGCCTCCAATCGCTCGACCTCTCCGGGTGCAAGCAGCTAAGCGGCGATCTGGCTTCGCTGCTGGCAGGCCTCACCTCGCTCCAAACACTCAACGCCTCCAGGTGCGAGCAGCTCAGCGAGTTGAGCCTGTCGGCCGGGCTGAGTTTGAGTTCGCTCCAAACGCTCAACCTCTCCGGGTGCAAGGGGTTCCGCAAGTTGAGCCTGCCGCACGGGCTGAGTTTGAGTTCGCTCCAAACGCTCGACCTCTCCGGGTGCGAGCAGCTCAGCGAGTTAAGCCTCTGGGCCGAGCTGAGTTCGCTCCGAACGCTCAACCTCTCCGGGTGCAAGCAGCTGAGCGGCAATCTGGCTTGGCTGCTGGCAGGCCTCACCTCGCTCCAAACACTCAATGTCTCCGGGTGCGAGCAGCTCAGTGAGTTGAGTCTGTCGGCCGGGCTGAGTTCGCTCCAAACCCTCAACCTCTCCGGGTGCAAGGGGTTCCGCAAGTTGAGCCTGCCGCACGGGCTGAGTTTGAGTTCGCTCCAAACGCTCGACCTCTCCGGGTGCGAGCAGCTCAGTGAGTTAAGCCTCTGGGCCGAGCTGAGTTCGCTCCGAACGCTCAACCTCTCCGGGTGCAAGCGGCTGAGCAGCGATCTGGCTTCGCTGCTGGCAGGCCTCACCTCGCTCCAAACACTCAATGTCTCCGGGTGCGAACAGCTCAGTGAGTTGAGCCTGCCGTACGGGCTGAGTTTGAGTTCGCTCCAAACGCTCGACCTCTCCGGGTGCGAGCAGCTCAGCGAGTTGAGCCTGTCGGCCGGGCTGAGTTCGCTCCAAACCCTCAACCTCTCCGGGTGCAAGCGGCTCAGCGGCTACCTGGCTTTGTTGTTGACAGGCCTCACCTCACTCCAAACACTCAATCTCTCCGGGTGCAAGCTGCTCAGCGGCGACTTTACCCCGCTGACCGGCCTCACCTCGCTCCAATGGCTCGACCTCTCCGGGTGCGAGCAGCTCAGCGGCGACCTGGCACCGCTGACCAGCCTCACCTCGCTCCAATCGCTCAGCCTGAATGGCTGTTGCGGCGTTCGCCGGTTCGCCCCGCTCCAATCCTTGTTGCCCACGTTGAAAGAACTCAGCCTTTTTGGCTGCAAGTTTGAAGATCTTCCCTCTGAAGTCTGCGGCGAGAAACACCGCCAAAACGTCTTGGATAAAGTCCGCGCCCACTACCTCCAAGGGCCCGACGCGTCCTCAAAAACCATAACGACCGAACCGCCCAAGGTCTTCGTTTCCTACGCCTGGGGAGATACCTCACCCATCGCCTCGGAAGAGGATCGCCAGCGCCAAGAAGTGGTCGAACGGCTGTGCCGGACGCTGGAAAAGGAGCATTGCCAAGTGATCCGCGACAAGACCGCGCTCAGGTACGGCGACCTGATTTCCACCTTCATGAAGACACTGGGCCAAGCCAACCTGGTCATCGTGATCCTGAGCGCCAAATACCTGCGATCACCTTACTGCATGAAGGAACTGCACGCCCTTTACCAAAACTCGCGCCAAGAAAAGCGGGAGTTTTTGGATCGCATCATCCCGCTGGTGTTAGATGACGCCCGGTTCGGCACGCCCAGAGAGCGGGTGGAATGCGCCAAGTATTGGGAGGCAGAGTACCTTACCCTGAAAGCCGACCTCGACTACCTCGGAGAGGACGACATCCGTCTCTACCAAAACATGAAGAAGTGGTACGTGGATGTTGGCGACATGCTCGCCTATGTCAATGACGTGCTCCACCCGCACGGATTTAAGAATATCGAGAAGGACGATTTTGCCGCCTTGCGCCAGATGTTACAGCGGCGTCGCTGATGTTCGATGCTCATGCGGGTCATCCCCCGATTTGGCGTCGGTCCATAAAATCGAGAATCTCTAAAGAACTGTATCGGCTTTGTTGATGTCTTGGAAAGGTGAACGAATCGCTATCAAGGCGAGGTTCCGAGACCGGAAAGAATACCGAAAGAATGAGGGAAGGTGGTCTCATTTAAGTACGTGCAACGACGGCAAATGAGACCATATTTTGGTGAAAACACGAAGGACGGGAAATTGCCACATTTGCTGGATCCAATGGAACAAAGCACTCGACATTCAGGTGCGGAGCGCGGAGGAGGTGAGGGCGGTTACTCCCAGGTTCGCCACCGGGATTTCTAATCAGGCGCTCTTAGCCCGAATTGCTCGCGCTCGAGCTTCCAGTGATTCGGCTTCCTGAAAACGGTCCATGGCTCGCAGACAGAGTGCGTAGTTTCCCAGGCAAGTCGCCACGTCGGGATGCTCCGGGCCCAACACTTTTACTCGGATAGCCAACGCACGCTCATAGAGCAGCTCGGCCTTCGCGTGTTGGCCTTGGGCCACGTTAAGCATCGCCAGGTTGTTGAGGCTCGCGGCCACCTCGGGGTGCTCCGGACCCAAGGCTTTTTCCCGGATTGCCAGCGCCCGCTGGTGAAAGGACTCGGCCTTCGCGTATTGGTCTAGGGTGTGGTAAAGCCTCGCCAGGTTGTTGAGGCTATCCGCCACGACGAGGTGCTCCGGTCCCAGCGTCTTTTCCGAAATCGCCAGCGCCCGCTGTAAGAGGGGCTCGGCCTTCGCGTATTGGCCTTGGTCGGCGTAAATCAACCCCAGGTTGTTGAGGCTCGTGGCCACGTCGGGGTGCTCCGGCCCCAGGGCCTTTTCAAAAATCGCCAGCGCACGCTCGTGAAGGGGCTCGGCCTTCGCATATTGGCCTTGGTTTTCGTAAAACACTCCCAGGTTGTCGAGGCTGATGGCCACGTCAGGGTGCTCCGGGCCCAGGGCCTTTTCGTAGATCGCCAGCGCCCGCTGCTGAAGGGGCTCGGCCTTCGCGTATTGGCCTTGGGTACGGTAAAGCTCCGCCAGGTTGTCGAGGCTCGTGGCTACGTCAGGGTGCTCCGGGCCCAGGGCCTTTTCGTAGATCGCCAGCGCCCGCTGCTGAAGGGGCTCAGCCTCCGCGTATCGGCCTTCGATTTTGTATAGCAGCGCCAGGCTGTTGAGACTGCTTGCCACGTGAAGGTGCTCCGGTCCCAGGGCTTTTTCTCGGATTATCAGCGACCGTTCATAGAGAGGCTTGGCGTCGGTATAACGGCCACGCTCCTTCAAGTAAAAGCCGGCCTGGTTGAGCAATCGCGCCGCCTCGGGAAACTCGAAGCTCCATTGGTTGATTAGTTCCGCGCAGACCTGAGCCTGGGCAAGAAGTCGGTCGCAGTCAGCCCAGTTAGAAAACTCAGGGAACGGAAATGCGTAGTTTATCGCACGTACAGCGCGTTCCGCCCACAGTCGTTGCGTGGCTTGGTCCATCGCCTGCGTTAACACGGCTTGCACCAAGCGGTGGATCTCTAGCGTGCGATCCTTCGAATCCCGGCGCAGCAGAGAATATTTAAGGATTTCCGAGATGGCTTTATTTAGCGCTAAGTCATCTGATCCAACGGGTTCCAACACTGGCCCCAGTTCCTGCGCTCCTTTACTGAACACTTCTTCGGGGATTCCATCGGGGTGCAGGAAGGCACAAAACCGTAGAAGTTCCGCCGCCGCCGGGTTGGCCTTCTCGATCTTCTCGAATGACAGCACCCATGTCGTGGCCACCGGGTCGGGATGACCCGTACCCAGGGCTCCGCGAAGCAGTAGAAGATCCGGGGCGTGTTTGCGGTAGAGGTTGAGATAGCCCGAGAGCCCACAGCCCGTCTCCTCGATGTAGGCGCCGGCTTGGTCAAGGGCCAGAGGAAAACCATCGAGTTGCGTTACAATCTCTTTTGCCCTCGCCTGATCGGCTTCGGCCGCCGCCTCCAGTACCGCATCCTCTGCAATACACGTAGTCCTGCGCAATAGGAAGAGAGTACCTTCCTCGGTCCCCATTTCTTGAATGTCAACACGCCGAGCCAGCGCACCCACAGCCCGTGCGCGGGTTGTCAATAGCACATGACCGTTCTTTCCCGGCGGGATGAATTCGCGCACTATCGTCAGGTCATCGGCGTTGTCGAGGATAAGCAACCAGCCCGCGTAAGAGCTAAGCCAGCGCTTGAGGGCTTCCACCGCGAGCATCTGATCCTGACAGTCGGCTTTCGACAGCTTCAATAAGCTTGCGATGGTCACATAACTAGAGAGCAAAACCTCCCGCGAAGCAGCAGTGGCCAAAAAGATATGGTCATATTCTTCAAAGTGTCGACGGGCATATTCCACGGCCGTTTGAGTCTTACCCACCCCGCCCAGGCCGCTCAAGGCCGCTCGTCCCTGTGCAGCCAAAGCCTCTTGCAGTTCCGCCAACACTTGCTCCCGGCCGGTAAAGAACGGATTGCGCTCCGGAAGATTCGAAAGCGCCAATTCTCGGCCCGCCGCGCTCGGCGTGGTTTGCAGCGACGGGCCTACTGGGGGTTTTCGCTCAGCAGCTCCGCGAGTTGGTCAGCCACTTCCAGCAAGACGCGATTCTGCTCGCCCTCGGTCATTTCGACCAGTGTCTTCGAGGGCGAATTAGCCGCTTGAAGCGATGCAAGGGTAAATTCCTGCGGTCCGGTCTTCGGATCTGGATATTTGTACTTTGCCTTGGTGAACAATGAGGGCGAGATGAGGATCGGAAAGATTTGAACGCCGTGGTCGGCAGCGTTCTTCAAGATTACGGGCAGCTCGCTGTTGGCAATGTAGTCCGATGCAAGGAACGCCGGACTGATGAGTAAAACCACAGCCTTTGCGCCGTTAAGGTGCGCTTGAATGTGTTGATGCCAGTTCTGACCGATTTTGATGTCTTGATCGGAACACAGCGTGAAGTCCTCCTGGCGAACTAGGGGCCTAAAAAACTCGACGAATCGATCCAGCCAGCGTTCTTTGTCAACGTGGGCATAGCTGATGAACACGGCACGGGTTTGTGCAGGCAGCATAATAGGAGGCTCCTGGGGTTTCTTGGTTGGTTGCTCCCCCGGATGTAGGAGCTGAATCTTTGCATCGCCGATTGGAGGCTTTGTTGGGTCGGCTTCGACGACCCGCAGGAAATGTACTCGGCCTGCTTGGCCCCCAGCTACGATCGTCCGCCCGTCTGGAGTGACAGTGCAACTGTATATCCGACCCTCTCCGGTAAAGGTCGTAATCCCTTCCCCGCTACGCAACTCCCAGACCCGGATCGTATCGTCATAAGACCCGGAGGCAACTAGCTGACTATTGGGAGCAACCGCCACGCTCTGGACCCAGTCAGTATGGCCTTCCAGCTTACGAACGAATTGGCCACTCTCCAAGTCCCACGTTCGCAAAGTCCGGTCACCCGAGGCGGAGACGGCGTAGCACCCGTCGGGTGTAATCGCCACGGCAGTAACCGAGTCCGTATGGCCTTCGAGTATGCGCAACGTTTGGCCGTTCTCCAAGTCCCATAGTCGCAGCGTCCGGTCAACCGACGCCGAGACGGCACGGCGCCCATTGGGCGTAACCGCTACGGCAGTAACCGAGTCCGTATGGCCTTCGAGTATGCGCAACGTTTGGCCGCTTTCCAGGTCCCACACCCGCAGCGTCCGATCCCGTCCCCCTGTAACGGCACGACGCCCGTCACACGTTACTACCACTGAACTAATCGTGTCCGTATGGCCGTTGAGCGTTCGCAACGTTTGGCCGCTCTCCAAGTCCCAGAGCCGCAGCGTTTGGTCTTTGGAAGCAGAAATAACGCCCTTTCCGTCGGGCGTTACAGCCACCGCCCAGACTTCGTCCTCGTGGCCTACCAGCGTTCGCACCGTTTCACCGCTTCGCAAGTCCCAAACCCGGAGCGTGCGGTCATTTGAACCTGAAATTGCACGCTTTCCATCGGGAGTTACCGCCACGGTCCACACCGAAGCAGTGTGGCCCTCGACCGTCTTCGGCATTTCATGGCTGTAAAGGTCCCAAACCCGCAGAGTCCGGTGACTTGAGGCTGAAACAGCGCGGCGCCCGTCGGGCGTCACCGCCACTGCCTGCACCGTACCGGTCGTGCCTTCGAGCATGCGAACCATGTAACCGTTGTCCAAGTTCCACAGTCGCAGGGTCCGATCACGCGACGCAGAGATGGCCAATCGCCCGTCGTGCGTTACCGCCACGCCGCGCACCTCCAGTCGATGGCCCTCTAGCGCGCATTGCATTTCGCCGCTGTCCAAATTCCAAACCCGCACCGTCCAGTCATCCGAGGCGGAAACCGCGCGTCGACTGTCGGGTGCGATCGCGACGGCAGTCACCGCTTTCTTGTGCCCTTCGAGCGTGTGCTGTATTTGACCGCTCTTCAAGTCCCACACTAGCAGGGTTCGGTCATTCGACCCAGAAACGACGCGAAGCCCGTCAGGCGTGACCGCCGCAGCCAACACCCCGTCCGTGTGGCCTATCAGCGTGAGAAGCGGGTGGCCGCTCTTCAAGTCCCACACTTTTAGCGTCCGGTCAGCTGAGGCCGAGACGGCGCGGCAACCGTCGGGTGTTATCGCCACGGCAAATGCGCCGTCCGCATGGCCTTCGAGCGTGCGGATCGTTTGGCCGCTCTCTAAATCCCAGAGCCGCAGCGTTTGGTCCATTGAAGCTGAAACGGCACGCCGGCCATCGGGTGCTATTGCCAAGCCATAGACCTCAGCCTGGTGACCTTCGAGAGTTCGCAGGATCTGGCCGCTCTCCAGATCCCAAACCCGCAGAGTGCAATCATCTGACGCCGAGACTAGGCGGCGTCCGTCGGACGTTACCGCGACGGCCCTGACGGACTTGGTATGAGCTCGGAGAATTCGAATTAGCGAACCACCGGGCGGATTAAGAATTGGGTTCAAAGGCCGGAGCCAAGGCCAAACTTTCCTCTCAGCAGCTTGCTTCAGGAAGGCTTGTATACTGGGTGAGGTATTGCTAAGCAAACGACCTATCAGTTGCCCGGCCAATTGCCGCGCATCGCGAGCAAGAACATTCGCCGAAAGCCTGAGGGCTGATTGTATTAACCGCAACTCTTCCTCGTTGGCGAGGTAATCGTAGTCGGCGATCAATGCGTTCGTGTCAGTGGCGGTAAGATTGGCCTGTAGATAGTTAAAATTCAGCAAGAGCCGACGTAGATCATCCTTGCGACCCGCCTCTACCATGTGATACCCGACCCAACGCCACGCATAGGCATCCGGAAGTTTCGGCAGTGCGTCCCAGGCTTCCACCAATCGCAAGTGCAATCCAGGCAGATCCTTTTCGCGGCGCTTACGGATCAAATCGCGTTGAAGGTCGTGCAAGTTGAGCGTGGAAGTGACGCCTGCTGAAGGCGCTTCGGCCGCAATGGTGGCTAGAGAACGTTCGGTGAATGCGTCCATGCATTTGCGCGTGCGCCTGGCGTCGAGTTTCCAAAGCACGCGCAACGTCGTTTCCGGGATGGGCTGGTCTTCCGGGAATACCGCTAGGTCGAGGTACCGCTCCCGGTCGGACTCGTCCAGGGCCTCGACACTCACCTCGATTGCCCTAAGGAGGTCTGGGTAAGGGTAGCCGGGAAAAGACCGTTTGATTTCCTCAAGGTCCGAGGCGCGCAAGCAATCCAGGGCGTCCTGCCACGCTATGGCGGGCGGTTGCTTGCTGCGGCGGATCATCGCGCCGACCATGGCCAACGCCAACGGCAGATACCCGCATTCCTTTGCCACCTTGGCTGCTTCGGGTGGCAGAAGGTCAGGATTTTCGTTGCCTGTCCATTCGGCCAACATCTTTGCCGCATCACCCGGTGAGAGCACGTCAACGCGATGCTCTTCGGCGGCGATACCGACCAATACATCCTGGTTACGCGTGGTCAGGAGGAGACGGGCTATGGACGCAGTTACTGAAAGGGCGTCTGCATCATCGAAGGTCCAGACATCGTCCAACATTACCAGCACTCGCCACCCTTCGAACGCTTTGCGGAGCGCGTCTTTGCCTTCCTCGGTCGTCACGAACGTCGGTTGCACGCCAGTCAACTGGCGCAGTAACTTGCCTTGTAGGAGTAGCAGGTTCGGCTTCTGGCCTACCGTCAGCCAGAAGATCCCCTCAGGGAATGCCTTGCGCACCTCTGGGTCGTGCGCCAGCGCCGTGGCCAGTACGGTTTTTCCGATCCCGCTCATACCCTGGACGCCCACGGCCGAGGACTGTCCTGTGATGCCCACATTTCCATCTCCGGCGAGCAACTTCTGTTTTAACCCGGCAATATCCTCCTCGCGCGGAAGGTAATGCGGCGGTAGATCGGGTACGCCATTAAGTTTGCCCATTGATCGACCCTGTTCTTTGGAGCTTTCAAACCGCATAGGCTCGATCTCGTTACGGGGCAGCGTCTTGGCTACGCCAAGTTCCGGAAGCGGAACACCAGCCTGGCCGGTGAGAAAAGCATAAAGCTCCCGGTAGCTGTCTTCCGAATCCAGCCGATAGGGATGGTCTCGAAGCGGCTCTGGGATGAACTCCTCGTTTTGAGAGGCAAAGATAACAGGAACAAATTTCGTCGTGCGGCTTTTGGCCTGATAAAGTTCGAGCGTAATGAGCTGCCCTTCCCAGTCTACTCCTTTTCCTGTGCCTGGCTCCTCATGGCCGCGGAAGCGGCGATAGTACGTCTCGGTGCAAATGAGAAGAACAAAATCGGCCCAGTCTAGTTTATCCAGCATCCAGCGAGGCCAGCCTCCCGGTGGTCTACCTCCGACATACTGGTCGATCTGGGCGTCGATACCGTCTTTGCGGAGGCGCTCCGCGAAACGAAGCACAAGGTCTTTATGCTGAATTGAATCGTGACTATAACTGATGAAAACTCTTGGAGGCTGAGAGGGCATTTTAACCCTTAGACCTTTTATCGGATCTGATCGGATTTGTCAGGTTGGAATTCTACCTGAAGCGGCCTGAGGACCTGAATGGTCTGAATCGATAAGATCCGGTTTGACACAACGATCGTTAGTAGAACCGCGAAAAATGTCAGGATTCCACCGACCCGCAGTATCTGAATATGCGAGCGGTTATCTCCCAGGTTCACCACTGGGATTCTACTCTATGAAGCCAACATTGTGATTTGGCCAAATTTCCGGAATTATTACATGCACAGGCATATTCCGGTATGTGCCTGCGAAAAATGGCAAACCTTTACTTCTAATGATCATAGGACGCATCGCAGTTGTAGGCAGCACGAATCGCCTTGATGTACAGACTCAGTCGGCTGCAAAGGCGGCTGCTTACCATCTCGGTTGGGCCTTGGCGACCAAGCGTCTGCCCATACTCGTTTATGACGACAAGCCGATTTTCGTCGAGGCCGAAGTCGTTCGCGGATATCTCGCTTCCGGCCAAGCTGCTGTGAACTCAATCGAGGTACGCTATCCGGAGAAACTTGACGATCACAAAAGACCCAACCCTCCTCCATTTAAAACCTACTTTGAGGAAGGGCACCCAAGTTTTCTATTTCAACCGGATAGAAATGCCGAGTGGGAGATCTCGTTTTATCAGTCGCTCGAGACCATTGGAGGCATGGTTATTTTCCAAGGTGGTTCGTCTACGCTCATCGCTGGGGTGATCGCCTTGGGGTATAACAAGCCTGTCCTTTCTTGTTCCGGATTCGGCGGCATGGCCGTGAAGCTGACTTCAGTCTTGGCCGAAAAAGGAGCTATCGCGCCGGAGGAGAAAGCCAGACTGGAACTTCGACCTGGGGAAGCAGCGCAAGCTTGGGCGAAGGAGTGCGTAGAGATCCTCCTCAAACAAGCCGAGAAGATAGAGAGTAAGAGGCAACAACAGGCGATCAACGTAGCTTCTGTAAAGCGCCGCCAGACGGTTCACACCCTCCTTGCCGCGTCGATGGCGGCTATTGCGTTGATACTCTGTATTGTAAACTGGGATAACAGTTTGAAATTTCCGCCGGTGGGTGTTCTCGTCGTCATTTTTATTGTCGCCGGCCTATCTGGTGCCACAGGAGCGATGCTACGGAGCATCGTGCCGTTTCTACGCACCGACCGCAAAGACACGCTAGATTCGCCTTGGGGAACCGTGGCCCTGGGATTGATTGTAGGACTCGTTTCGACGTTAATCTACTTGGTCGCTCAGGAACATGGCTTTCCCGAGTTGAAAGGAACCGTTCCCGAAGAGAAGATCACCGAATTCAAGGCAGATTATTTCGCGCAACTCATACCTTTTGCCATGATTACGGCCCTTGTGGCTGGCATGACGCTAGATAGTACTTTCAAATCGTTTTTGAAAAGGCGACTTGATGAGGCGTAGTTACATTATTGCGCTTGAACCCGGTGTGCAGGCGGCGGTTATTTCCCAGGGTCGCCACCGGGATTTCTAATCAGGCTAATCAGGCGCTCTTGGCCCGAATTGCCCGCGTACGAGCTTTAAGGTGACCGCCAAAAATATCGAAGCTAGTCTTCGCCGACTTCTTCATCTAAAACCAATATTCTCCTACTGCTCTAGTCGATCTCGGTAGCAGAAAACCTTGCGGCAAAAAGATGAGCGGCAAAATCTTCATCAACTATCGCCGCGACAACGCCTCGGCGTGGGCTGGGCGTCTATACGATCGTTTATTTCAACACTTCTCTCAGAATCAGATTTTCATGGACGTCGACACCATCGAACCCGGCGTTGACTTCGTTGAGGCTAGAAGAAGTCGTAGGTGTCTACGATGTTCTGATTGCGGTTATTGGAAGCCGCTGGCTGACCTCGTCTGACCGTGGGGGTAGGCGTCGGCTGGATATTCCTGAAGATATCGTGCGTCTAGAAATCGCAACCGCACTTAAGCGCGGCATTCGAGTGGTGCCCGTACTCGTCGACGGCGCTACGATGCCCGAAGTTGGCGAACTTCCAGACGACTTGAAAGCATTGGTTCGTCGAAATGCTGTGGAGATTGGCCATAATCGTTTTCGACGCAACTTACCCCGCCGCCTAGCTTTTTCAGACCCAATGAATTCGATACAGGAGCGTTCGGAACCTTTGTTACAGCCCTTGGATCCGGCGCAAATGCCGGCAAGCACGCTTCGGGGGCAGGCATGGATTCCACTTATTGGTTCCCCTGGAAATATGCAGGTGTTAGGTTCCAAGGGACGGGAGCAACTAGCCGTTGAGGTGGCGGAGGCCACTGTGGCGGGGCTCAGCTCTCTCTTCTTTGGCCGCTAACTGCAGGGGTAAGGGAGCCTGAGCGTAAAAACCTCACCTTTTCTTTTCCTCGGGGGTTCGAGAGGAATGTTTTCGCTTAAGGCGGCCCCAAGAAGGAAACGGCAACGCGCGCGAGCTGCCCGCAAGAAGAGGCCGCAAAGCGAGAAGGCGGAAGAGAGCCCTCGTTCCCTCCCCTCTCCCCTGGTGGTTTTCGCGGTTGGTCGCGG
>Ga0074044_10004576_pt1 | contig 11416 bp, 11 predicted proteins | sample BogForMeECP23OM1_FD_94443 | JGI IMG/M metagenome (GOLD analysis project Ga0074044, IMG submission 94443) | Bog forest soil microbial communities from Calvert Island, British Columbia, Canada - Bog Forest MetaG ECP23OM1 | ecosystem: Environmental > Terrestrial > Soil > Wetlands ...
CGAACAGCCAAGTCGCGATCAGGGGCGCCGGGCCGCCGGCGATGAGCGATGCGAGCTGATAGCCGAGCGATGCTCCGCTATAGCGCAGCCGCGGCGTGAACGATTCCGCGATCAGCGCTGCCTGTGGCCCGTACTGCATATCGTGCGGGATCAGCGACAGCACGATGGCGATGAACACCGCCGACGGGACCGCCGTATCCACCATGCCGAAATACAGGAACCCGAACAGGCCCATGATGACGACGCCGATCAGGTACATGTTCTTGCGCCCGATCTTGTCCGAGATGTGTCCGGACAGCGGAATGGTAACGAACGAGACGCAGGCTCCCACCATCACCGCAGCGAGAATCAAGTTCCGCGACATATGCAGCGTGCCGACCGCGTAGGCGAAGACGAAGGCGGTGAAGACGTAGAACGGCGCCTGTTCCGACATCCGCAGCAGGGCCGAAAGGATGATTTCCTTCGGCTGCTTTTTGATCACTTCGGTGATCGGGGTCTTCTCGATCTTTTTGGTGTCGAGGAGCTGCTGGAACACCGGCGTCTCGAGAATGCCGAGCCGAATCCACAGACCGATACCGACCAGAATGATCGATAGCGCGAACGGAATGCGCCAGCCCCACGTCACGAATTCGTCGCCCGACCATGCGCTGAATGCGAGGACCGCGAAATTCGACAACAGCAGCCCGCAGGGGACGCCGAATTGCGGCCAAGATGCCACGAGACCGCGCTGGCCGTGCGTGCGCGACCACTCCATCGCCAACAGCACGGAGCCGCCCCATTCGCCGCCGACACCGATGCCTTGAATCGCCCGCAGGATGGTCAACAGCACCGCGCCCCAGATGCCGATCGACGCGTAGGTCGGCACAAAGGCGATGGCGAAGGTTGCCAGCCCCATGCACAAGAGCGTTGCGATCAGCGTGGCCTTGCGGCCGATGCGATCGCCGTAATGGCCGAAAATGGCGGCGCCGATCGGCCGCCCGACGAAGCCGATGAAATAGGTGCCGAAGGCGGCGAGCGTCCCTGCAAGCGGCGCCTCGTTCGGGAAGTAAAGCTTGCCGAAGATGAGGCCGGCCGCGGTGCCATAGAGGAAAAAATCGTACCACTCTATCGCCGTGCCGATCGTCGATGCGATGACCGCCTTGCGCAGCTGCGCACTATGTTCGGCCTCGGGTAGTGACCCGTATGTTGTTGCCATAGCCATTTGGCATCCCTCCCCGTTTCCTCGTTTTTGCGGAGCGGGATTCTCAGCGACCCGCCTCCCGCAATGACAATACTTCAGGGAGCGGCCCATGGCCATAGACCATAGGTCTCGTACCTCCCCCCGGAGTGGACAAGGTCAAAGCCAGCGCTTGGCACGCCGCGGGAATGTACGGAACTTGTCGGTCGCGGGACCTATTGGCTCGGCTTGCTCGACGCCATCACCGTGACCGGCGTGTCGCGATAAATATCCGCAAACAGCCGCTTCAGGTTGTCCACTTTCGGCAGGTCGTTGAAGACGATGTACGGGTAGCTCGGATGCAGCACGGCGAAGTCCTGATGATAGTCCTCGGCCGGATAGAACCCTGACAGCGCCTCGAGCTTCGTCACGATCGGCCGGCTGAACAGCTGCGCCTTATCGAGCTGGACGATATAGGCCTCGGCAATCCGCTTCTGTTCATCGTCGGCATAGAAGATGGCCGAGCGATATTGGGTGCCGGTGTCGGGTCCCTGCCGATTAAGCTCGGTCGGATTGTGCGCCACGGAAAAGTAGATCTGCAAAATTTTGCCGTACGAAATTTGCCGCGGATCGAACGTCACTGCAACCGATTCGGCGTGGCCGGTCCGGCTGGTGCCGACCATTTCGTAGTGGGCAGTCTCTTTCTGGCCGCCGGCGTAGCCGGAGACCGCATTGGTGACGCCCTTGGTGTGTTGAAAGACCGCCTGTACGCCCCAGAAACAGCCGCCGGCCAGAACGACTGTTTGCAAACCGCCGCCGGCTGGCGCGGCTTGGTCCAGCGCCGGAGGGGGAATTGCGACGGCCGGCTCTTCGGCCTGCGCGAGGCTTGCAGCGAAGCCAAGGAACGGGATCAACAGCAACGCTCGAACCATTGGCCCAAACGAAAAGCTGCGACGAATACCAGCGCACTCCCAGGCCCTCGGCCACCTGCTGCCAGCCATCTCAATCCTCCACGCCTGTTTGGCGCCGTGCGCCGCGGCATCTCTGAATTGGGCTTTTAGGGCAATCCGGAGCTGCCGCGCCAATCACAATTGTCGCGAAGACACAACGCTGCGCAGTCACGACATCGTGTAATGGAGCTACTCGATCGTCTGATAGCCGCGAATGACCCGCTCCGAACCATAGCCCCAGTAGTTGCGGAGCGTCTCCGGCCCCCACACTTTCGGCCGTTGCGGCCGGTCCTGATGCCAGGGACGCGGATCGAAATAGCCGAGCGTCTCGTCCTTCATCTGATCCATCTCGCAGAAGAATTCGACGCGGACCTTGTCGGCATTGCGGTGGTAGACCGCGATATTGTGCCCGATGATGTGCCGGCCCGGACCCCAAACCAGATGGATATCGTGCTTGGCGAGGGTCTCGGCCGCCCGCTGGATTTCCGCCCAGTCTTTGACCTCGAAAGCGATGTGGTGGAGCTGCGGCTCGGCGTCATAGACGAAATTGACCGTGTGATGGTCGGTGTTGCAGCGCAGGAAAGCGAAATCATCGGCGCGCCAATCCGACACCCGAAAGCCGAGCACGTCGCAGTAGAACTGTACAATCTTCTGCACGTCGTCGACGCGATAGGCGACGTGGCCGAGCTTCAGCGGCAGGATGCCCGCGCTGCGCCCGTCGTCCTTGGCGAACACATAGTCGGAAAAGATTTCGACCTGCGTACCCTTCGGGTCGGTGAACACGACCGCCTCGGCCACGCCGGGTGATATCCCGCGCGCCCGTTCGCTCGTCACGCCGTGTTTGGCGAGCGCGCGCTCAACCGCGCCGAGATCGGTATCCGGCGCGACCTGGAAGGCGATGCGCGAGAGCGCATTGCCCTTGCCGGGCTCGAGCGCGATCGCCTCAAGGCCGAGCTTGCATGCCAAAAAAGCACGATCCCTGCTGCGCTCGACCAACGTGAGACCGACGACTTCGGTGTAATAGGCGACTTGCCGATCGATATCGGGCGTGGTCAGCGTGGCGTGACCGAGTCTTTTGACACTGATCACTGTCAGCCTCCTGATGCGGCACGCGGCTCTCGCCTCTGTTTGCTTGCCTCGCAAGCGACGCGGACACTTTGGCATCAAAGAGTATAGCCTGCCCCGAATAGAATTCAGCCCCCCGCGAAGACAGTCTCGAGGGGCCGAATAAACCTTCAAGAAAGCGCGAACAGCGCTATTGCGAGCGCACGTCGTTTTTCAGCAGCGGGATGTCGCTTGCCGCTTTCGGCTCCGGCAGCGATTGCAGATAGGCATAGATATCGCTGAGGTCCTCATCGGAGAGGACCGGCGGCCGGTATGGCGGCATGGCGCCGTCGGTCGTGCGCACGAAGGCGATGAACGCATCGAGCGGCAGGGCACTACGCGCGATGACCCTGCCGTTGCTGGTCGAAACCCCCTGGCCGTTGTAGTCGTGGCATTGCCAGCAGCCATACTGGATGTAGGCCGCTTTGCCCTTCTCGGCGGAGGCGGCGAGAGCGCTGCCCGGACCGAAGCCGGCGGCAAACGCCACCAGCGCGACAAGAGCCGGCGCCACAGGAACCCGAACGAAACGCATGGACATTCTCCTCAGCGGGGTTGCGTCATGACGTTGATCAACGCCGGCTGGCCGTCTTTGACCACCGCGACCGCTTCCTTGATCGCGGGGCCGAGATCGGCCGGATCGACGATCGGACCCTTCGCCCACCAGCCCATCGATTTGGCCAGCTCATGATACTGGATGTCGGGATTCATGATGCTGGTACCGATCGGGCCAAGATCATTGCCGATGTTGACGACGCGGTTGCGGAAGTTGGACAGCCGCTGCAGGTGCATCACCTCCTGATGGTAGCCACGGTTGTTGTGCATCACGGCCAGCAGCGGGATCTTGTGCCGCGCCGCGGTCCATAGCACGCCCGGCGCATACATCAGGTCGCCATCGGACTGGATCGAGACCGAGAAGCGTCCCTGATCGCGGTTGCCGAGAGCGGCGCCGACCGAAGCCGGCGCACCGTAGCCCACGCCATAGCCGCCCGACCAGCCGAGCCATTGGTGATGCTTCTCGATAGGCCACAACCGGTTCGCCCAGTTGCTGGTGTTGCCGGCGGTTGAGACCAGCGACCAGTCGAGGTCCTTGATCTGGGCATAGGTCTCCATGACCAGCCGGGCCGTGTTGATCGGGCTCGCATCCCAGGCGACGGCAGCGGCCTGTTTGGTGGCGTCGAGTCCCTTGGCATGGGCTTGCCGGATGGCGTCGCCCCGCTTGGTCATCGCATCCTTGCGATCGCTGGAGATCGCCTGCTTCACGGCTTCGATCAGAGCCGGCAGCGTCGCCTCGGCATCGCCCGGCATCGAAACATCGATGCTCTGGAAGCGCTGGAAGTCCTGGTAGTTCGACTTGGTGATGAGATCGACCGAACTGATGCTGATCAGCTTGGTGCCCGGCTTGGTCTTGGTGATGTTCTGGCCGAAGCCGTTATTGCCGTTGTCGATGAAGCCGTTGACCGTTCCCCAATAGTCGGACAGCTCCATGCCGATGACGACGTCGGCTTGGCTGACCACGCTCGGCGGGCGGCTCAAAGGGTGAGTATTCGGAAAGTTCATCCGGTTGCCCTGGTCGACCACCGGTGCCTGCAACAATTCGGCAAGCTCGACGAGGAGCTTGACGCCGTCCGGCGTGCGCGCCGCGCGATCAACGACGATGACGGGCCGTTCGGCGTTGGCGAGCAACCGCGCGGCTTCCTTCACCGCGCCGGAATCGCCTTGCGGCGGCGCGCTGGGAAAGAATTTCGGAATATAGAGCTTCTCGCCGAAATCGCGGATCGGCTCATTCTGCAGGACGGCATCGAGCGCCATCATCACCGGGCCATATGGCGGGGTCGTCGCGATCTTGTACATGCGCACAAATGACTGCGCGAAATGCTGCGATGAAACCGGGCTGTCGTCCCATTTCGTGTAGTCGCGCACGATCGCATTGATGTCCTGCCCGGAGTGGAAGGTCGGCACGCCCGGCGGGCGGTGCGCCGCGTCGAGGTCGTCGCCGCCGATGATGAGCACGGGCACGCGGTCGCACCACGCATTGTAGACCGCCATGGTGGCGTGCTGCAGGCCGACCACGCCATGGACCAGCGTCATGAGCGGTTTGCCGGTGGCCTTGAAGTAGCCATGGCACATGCCGACGGCGGATTCCTCGTGCATGCAGGTGAGGAATTCCGGCATCGTGTTCTTACCGTAATTGATGAGCGACTCGTGCAGGCCGCGGTAGCTCGCGGCCGGATTGGCCGGCAGATATTTAATGTCAAGCGTCTTGATGACATCGACCATGAAATCGGAACCGGGCGTGCCGTTGTCGTGCGACGGCATTTGCGGCGTACCGTTCTCGACGGCGGCGACGTGGGCATTCGGCGGCAGCGCCGATGGCAACCGCTGCTGCGCGTCCGGCGCGGTCGCGGATTTGGCGGGGGTGACGGCGCCGGTCGCCCCGGCGACCGCTGCTGCAGCCAGGAATTTGCGGCGATTGAGCTTTAAGCTGGAATCTTTTTTGGGCATCGTCCTCTCCCGTTCGCCTCGCTTGTGGGCCGTGTTGTCACGGCGGCGAAGCAATTGCGTTTGAAGCTACCATGCCGGGACGCACGGTCATAGCGGGCGTGGCATTGCGTAATACAAAAGGGTGGCATGCGCCTGACGCCGGCCCGTTCCCGATTTCCACAGAAAAACTGCGGCGATTGTCACCGTTTTATGACAACCAGAACCACAAGCCGCGGCCAGTCACGCGACCCTGCAACAGCGCCGTCGAAACCGCCGGTTAATCAATTTAAACCCATGATGCACGACCCGTCACGGTGGTGCTTGGATCTGGACAATGAGCGCAACATCGGCGCAGTCATCGACTGTCGCAGCGGCGGCGACAGGCCAGACCAAGGAGCAAAGCGGCGTGGTGCGCGCCCCGCTCTGCTTCGTTATCGACTCCGATGCCAGCATCCGGCATTTTCTGTCGCTGATACTGCACGGCGCCGGAATCGATACGGAGGAATTTGCCGACGGCCAGTCCGTGCGTTCAGCGCTCGCCCGGCGCGCGCCCAACGTTATCTTCCTCAACATCGCGCTTGAATCGACCGACGCGATCGAATGCATCCTCGCACTCGGCCGCAGCGGCTATGCCGGCCACATGCAGCTCATGAGCAGCCGCGGCTCGGCCGTCCTCGCCCATGTCAAGAGCATCGGTGAACAGCACCGCATGCAGATGCTGCCCGTCCTCAAGAAGCCGTTCGAGACCAACTCCATCGTGAAAATTCTGCAGGACCTCAAGCTCGGTGACCCGCCGGCGGTCGCCGGCCGCATCGATCTCAATGAGGCCTTGGGCAACGGCTGGATCGAATTCTGGTACCAGCCAAAGATCGACTTGCGCAAGAAACAGCTCGTCGGCGTCGAGGCATTCGCGCGCGCGCGGCATCCGCTGAACGGTGTGCTGATGCCGAGCGCGTTCATGCCCGGCGCCCACGAGTCGAGCCTGATCAAGCTCTCCGAGCACGCCTTGGCGCAGGCGTTGAATGCCAGCCTCAACTTCGCCAAGCTCGGCGTCAATCTGCGGCTGGCGGTCAACATCCCGATCAACGCGCTCGTCAAGGTCGCGGTGGCCGATATCGTTCAGAGCTATCGCCCAAAATTCGAAAAATGGCCGGGTCTCATCATCGACGTTGCGGAGGAGCAGATCGTTTCCGATCTCGCGCTGGCGAGCGACATCACCAAGAAGCTCCAACACCTCGACGTTAGGCTCGCGGTCGACGATTTCGGCCGCGGCTATTCCTCGCTGGTGCGGCTCAAGGATCTGCCGTTCGCCGAGCTCAAGCTCGACCGCGCCTTCGTCACCGACTGCGGCACCGACAAGGTCAATGCGCCGCTGTGCAAGACCGTCATCGACCTCGCTCATAATTTCGGCAGCATTGCCGTGGCGGTCGGCATCGAGAAGGCATCCGACGCGATGGCTTTGGTCAGCATGGGCTGCGATTACGGTCAAGGTTTCCTGCTTGGTCAGCCAATGCCGGAAGAGCGATTCATTTCGCTGTTGCGCCAGCGCGCCGGCTCGCAACGGCGGCAGACTGCCACCACCGGGCCAGCCATGCAGGCACGGCGAGCTTGAAGCCGTCGCGGCGGCTGCGGCTTCTCAATGCGTCCAGGAACCGCGCCGCGCGTAAGAGAAATTGTCGGAATAGGCGATGCGCTGGCGCTTCGGTGGCTTGCTCTCGAACACTTGATAGGCAATGCCGTCGCGCTCGCAATAGGCGATGGCCTCTTGCTTGCTGTCGAAGAAAAGACGCAGTTGCTGCTTCATGTCGGTCGAGCTTGTCCAGCCCATGAGCGGCTCGACCATGCGCGGCTGTTCGGGCTCATAGTCGAGCACCCATTCCTTGGTCTTGGCGGCGCCCGACTGCATCGCAGTGCGGGCTGGTTTGTAAATTCGGGCTGTCATGGCTGAGTTCTTCCTAAAAGCTTATCGGTCACGCCAGAGTGCAAACGAAGTCCGCCTCCGCCAAGGCTCCGGCGTGACATCCGCCTTCGCTTTGACCGACCGCGGGCACTTCGTCACGCCGTAGCGTAGCGAAGGCGGATGGTCGGGGCAGCAGGATTTGAACCTGCGACCTGGAGTACCCAAAACTCCCGCGCTACCAGGCTGCGCTATACCCCGCCGGTCGCAGCTCTGGATACATAATTCGCCCGCTCCCAGCAAGCCGCCGAAGCCGTCATTGCGACGCGCGAAGGGCTCGCAATGACGTGGGCCGCGGTTCATGGGCCGGTTCATGGGCCGGTTCAGCGGCTGTTGCCGAAGATCGGGCTGATCACGCGGTCGCCCGGCTTAATGCCGAGCTGGCGTGCGGTGCCGGCGATCACTTCGAGCACGGCCCGCACCGGGGCGCCGGAAGGAATGAGGCGGTCAGATAGCGGCTCGGTGCTCTCCGCAATGTGCAGGATCCGGCCGTCGCCGCGGATGAAAATCATGTCTAGCGAGATATAGGTGTTGTGCATCCAGAACGCGACCGGCTGGTCGCGCTCGAAATCGAACAGCATGCCGTGACCCTGCGGCAGCTCCTTGCGGAACATGAGGCCGCGGGAGCGTTCCTCGTCGTTGGTCGCAAGCTCGACGGTGAAGGCGTGGACGCCAGAGGAGCTGACGATCTCGAGCGTACCCTGTCCTGACGCTTGCGCCGCGGCAGGACCGGCAAGGACGGCAGCGGCAAGGACGGCGGCGGCGAGGACGGCGGCGACGATAACAATCAGTCCGGCGGCAAGGCGCAACGCCAGCGTCGGTGCCGATGCAAGGCGAGCGGCCAGCACCGCTAGTGGGAGATCAGGCCGAGCGGCCCGCCTTCGGGGCGAACTTCGGCCGCCATCAGGCCCTTCGGGCCCGGTCCATACCGCACCAGCACGAATTGGCCCGGTCGCAGTTCCGTCAGGCCGAACCGCCGCAACGTTTCCATGTGCACGAAAATGTCCGGCGTACCCTCCCCCCGCGTCAGGAAGCCGAACCCGCGAAGCCGATTGAACCATTTGACCTGTGCCCGTTCGAGACCACTCGTCGCGGCTACAGTAACATGGGTCCGCGGCGGCAGCATCTGGGCCGGGTGGATCGCCGTCGATTCGTCCATGGTTATAACGCGGAACGCTTGCAGGCCTTTCGGTCCTGCCACCACCTCGCAGACCACGCGGGCTCCTTCATAGGCCGTCTGGTAGCCGTCGCGGCGCAGACAGGTCACGTGCAGAAGCACGTCGGCCATGCCGTTGTCTGGAATGATGAAGCCGTAACCCTTGGCGACGTCGAACCACTTGATGACGCCGGATACCTCGACGATGCTCGCTGCCGTCTCGTCGTTGAGATCGACATCGGGACCGAGCCCCGGTTTGGTTGATTTTGGTTCGATCCCGTCCGACGCCATGACGCCGTGGCCGCTGCCGCTGCTGCTGGCGCCCCGCGCGGGCGCATCACGAATCTCTTCAATCGAAGATAACACTCGCCATCCAACGGAAAAGGATAAAATTGCAACAGTGGATGAAAAGCGTCACTGCCTGTGCACAAAGTGGATTCAATGGACAATGAAGGGCTCCAGCACGGTCCCAATGTCCTGGCGCACGACGAGATCGGCGATGTCGTCGAACTCGGTCGGCTCACGATTAATGATGATGAGCTGCGCGCCGTTGCGCTTTGCCATTAACGGAAACCCGGCTGCCGGCCAGACCACGAGCGAAGAGCCGATCGCCAGAAACAGATCGCAACACAGCGCGAGACCCTGCGCACGCTGCATTGCGGCATCGGGCATCGCTTGCCCGAACGAAATGGTCGCGGTCTTGATATAGCCGCCACAGGTCGGGCAGTCGGGCGCGCAGCCGTTCGCCGCGTCCATCCGCTGGCGCACCCACGACAGCTCGTAGCGCTCAGCGCAATCCAGACACAGACCGTAGGTCGTATTGCCGTGCAGCTCGACGACGTGTTCCGGCGCAAACCCCGAGGCTTGGTGCAGATTGTCGATGTTCTGCGTGACCACCGCCGGCACCTTGCCGGCGCGATACAGGCTGGCGAGCGCGCGGTGCCCCCGCCCCGGCTGGGCGTCGCCGAACTGCTCGGCCATGGCGAAGCGGCGTCGCCAGGACTCATTGCGCGCCTCCTGGCTCGCCAGAAATTCATCGAACGGGATCGGCCGGTTCTTGGTCCAGAGCCCACCCGGCGACCGAAAATCGGGGATGCCGCACTCGGTCGAAATGCCGGCACCCGTGAACGGGACGATGACGCCTGCCTCCTGGACCATTTCCTGCAAGCCCGCCATGGCGGTATTGAGATCGGGCGCAATCATCTTCCTAACCCTCGGCGCATCGGCATACATAGCGAGAGCAGACCAACGCAACAGCGGCAGGCCCAAACCAGCGGAGGACCCACCATGAGGTATCTGCATACAATGCTGCGCGTGCGCAATCTCGACGCGGCGCTTGACTTCTACTGCACCAAGCTCGGCCTCACGGAAGTGCGCCGTCGGGTCGACGAGAAGAATAAGTTCACGCTCGTGTTCCTGGCGGCGCCGGCCGACGGCGAGCTGGTCGCCAAAGGACCGGCCACCCGCCAGGCACCGCTGGTCGAGCTGACCTACAATTGGGACAGCGAGGATTACGGCGAGGCGCGCTATTTCGGCCACCTCGCCTACGAGGTCGACGATATCTACGCGCTCTGCGACAAGCTGATGAAGGCGGGCGTCACCATCAATCGGCCGCCGCGCGACGGCACCATGGCGTTCGTGCGTTCGCCCGACAAGCATTCGATCGAACTGTTGCAGAAAGGCGCGGCCCTGCCGCCGAAGGAGCCGTGGGCATCGATGCCCAACAGCGGGCGCTGGTAATCAATGATGGGCGGCGGCGCTGCGGCGCCGCGCCGCCGCACCGCCGGCGACTGCTTGCCGGTCGCGGCAACCCTCTTTATATGTCGCGCTCATTGCAACGCCGCGCGCTTCGCGCGTGCTTCGCGCCCTTCGTCTAGCGGTCCAGGACATCGCCCTTTCACGGCGGTAACACGGGTTCGAGTCCCGTAGGGCGCGCCACTTTACGCCAAAGCACGCAGCCACGGCGGGATTTGCGCCAAAGCGTCGCCTATCCTCTCGATGCCTCTCCCGGCTGCTACGCCGAACTCTCATCGTCGCCCCGGTCCGGTGGAAACGGCAAGTGACGCTGCAAGTCCATCTGGTCATGCAGGATTCGGCCGATTTCAATGATCCGGCCTTCGCCGGCGCGATATAAGATTTCGCCGGCGCGATATAAGATGAAGTGACGACCGCGCCGACCGCGCCGGGCAACATGGAGCGTACGGAGGCCCGACATGATCTCGTCGCGCGCTTTTGATCCGGCCACATCGGGGCCGTTCGCGAGTTCGCCGATGGCCCGCAACAGCGTATCCCGATAGATCGCGGCCTGCCGCACCCCGAAATTCGCAGTTGTCCACTTGAGGATGTTTGCGAAATCGAGTTCAGCGACAGCGCCGAGGCGAACGCGCCATTGTAGCGACATGGGTTCCTCCGCGATTCCACGTGGACACGCGGATATGTGTCCCAGTACATGCGGCGCGCACTAGTCCCAACGTTTTGACGGTCACGCCGTACTAGTCGCATCCGGTTGCTGCCCTCACCCACTTGTCCGGGATCGTGACTGACGTGGCGATCGCGCGCTTCAAGGTATCTGGCGAAACATCGATGATGGGGAAACGGGCAGGCACTTTCCA
>Ga0074044_10004577_pt1 | contig 11410 bp, 10 predicted proteins | sample BogForMeECP23OM1_FD_94443 | JGI IMG/M metagenome (GOLD analysis project Ga0074044, IMG submission 94443) | Bog forest soil microbial communities from Calvert Island, British Columbia, Canada - Bog Forest MetaG ECP23OM1 | ecosystem: Environmental > Terrestrial > Soil > Wetlands ...
ATCGCAAAGTGTTGCATCGCCGCTCGAATTACCCACTCGTTGGTGGACGATACGGCCCAAACATCACAACCCGAGGCCCGCAAGCGGCGAACCAGTTCCCGCATCTCGGGAAAAATCCGTGTCACAAAGTTCTCGTCAAAGAATTGTGTGGCGACTCGTTGCACTTCGGATTCGGCAAGTCCACTGTGCATGGTCACCATCTCGCCGCACATGTCGTCCTCGCTAACCTTGCCCGCTTTGTAGTCGGCATAGCGGGCACGCGCCCAACGCTCGACGTTATCGGGAAGCACGCCTCGCCTAAGTTCCCAGTCGAAAAAACTTTCGCCGGCGTCACCGGACCACAGGGTGCCATCGCAATCGAAGACCGCAAGCTGCGGTTGAAGACTGAGAACCGACTGGATAAAGTCAGCCGAACTAGCCGTTGTAGTTGGAATCACAGGTGTTGTTCCATTTCCAATTGAATTCTGATTTAGCGAGGCTACAGCGTGTTTCATAAAAGTCTCTTAGCTCAGGGCTCGTTCCTCAGGGGCAAAAGCCCGTGCTTTCCCATGCCTAAATGGTATGGCTGAAGCTGTGCCCTCGCTCAAACCGATTTATGGAACGCACTCTACTGAGATAATGCCGCATACTCCTCTGGCGTGTCGACGTTCATCGTGACCAGCGGATCGTCGACGACAACATAGGCAACGTGACGGAGATTCTGGTGTTCGATATCTCGCGCGGTTGCACTCGGAGTAGCCTTCAAGAAGGCTTCGATCATCTCTCTTGCCAACAGAAAAGGATGGCCGTGTTTTCCGTTATATTGTGGAACGACAGCCCATACTTCGCTCGCGGCCTCGGTGAACGCCGCGCACAGCGTCTTCAAGGTCGCTGCACTTGCCGGCGGCCGATCTACGAGAGTGACCATCGCGGCGTCGCGGCCATGATTCAGTACTTCCCGTAAGCCTACTTGAAGGGAGCTGAACTGCCCCCGGTCGGGCGCGGGATTGCGCACCAGAGACGCGCCATTCGCGTATACCACGGGAGCCAAATTGTCTTCGTTTTTTCCAACCACCACAATTACCGTCTCGCTAAAGGGCTCGAGAGCCTGGATGGCGGCGGAAAGGAAAGTTTGACCTGTGGGTGCAGAGTCTGGTGCAACCGGTGGCCAGGGGAGCAGCGCTTTGTCCGTTCCCATGCGCGTGGATTCGCCGGCGGCAAGGATGACTGCATAGAGGCTAGGCGCATGCGTCATGAGGCGAAGATAGCAGAAACGCAAGGGATTTCCGATGGTCAATTTCCGATTGGCCATGGAAAGGGGCTGAACAAAATTGAAAATTTGGGATCAGCGACCGCTCTCCCTTGGTTTATGGACCTCGATCGAATCGTCGTCGGCGCCCGGTTCACTCTTGCGGCTCTTGAACCAGCTCATATGGGGCAAGGCTCGTTCAGCGTGACGGCGGACGGCAATCAGTTCAGCCGTAATGGCTATCGCAATCTCTTCCGGAGTAATGGCTCCGATATCTAAGCCAACGGGTGCGTGCACGCGGTCGAATAGTTCCGCGGGAATGCCTTCCTTCGTGAGTTCGCGGAAAATGGTGATTGTCTTGCGCTTGGAGCCGATCATGCCGATGTATTGCGCACGAGTCTGGACGGCCCAGCGCAGTATGCGCATATCGTCGCGGTGCCCGCGAGTGACGATCACGATGTACGACGACTCATTGGGCGCGAGCCGGGCCATGGCTTGATCGAAATCTTCCGCGATCACTTCCTTGGCTTCGGGGAAGCGTTCGCGGCTAGCGTAGGCTTCGCGGTCATCGATCACGCTCACATCAAAACCAGCGCCCTTGGCAACCTTGTAAAGATTCACAGAGACATGGCCTGCCCCGAAAATATAAAGCGACGCTGGAGGCAGCACCGGCTCGATGAAAATGTCGAGCGTCCCGCCACAGACGAGGCCGGTATCGTACTTGGGATCCTGATTGAGGTTGAAGGTTAGACTGCGAGGCTTCTCAGTTTCCATCACCTCGCGGGCGGCTTGCCAGACTTCGGCCTCGACGCAGCCCCCACCGATCGTGCCAGCGATGGAGCCGTCATCCCGCACCAGCATCTTCGCAGTCTCGAAAGAGGGGATGGAGCCGCGTACATTGACGATGGTCGCCACCGCGCCGCGCCGGCCTTCCTGCCGGAGTTTGACGATTTCCTCGTAGATGTCCATCCAACTTGATTATTGGTGCGTGAAGGGAACAAGTCAATCGCGGCAAGCAAAAGCCCCGGATCATCACTCCGAGGCTTTTGCGAAACCCGGCGATAAGGACGAGGTCCGCATCACTATCGTTCCCGCTACTGGTGAAGCGATCTCAAGCTATACTTTCGTGAGTGGCGCTCACGTAGGGCGGCAGACTCAGACTGCAGTGGCTGATGAGGCCACTTACCGCTACGATCTGTGGTAGGTTTTAACTTCATCAGATCTAATTTCATGAAAGCCGTTCGCATTCACGAATTTGGTGGTCCCGAAGTTCTCCGCTACGAAGACGTTCCCGACCCGCAGCCGCGCAAAGACCAAGTTTTAATCCGGGTCAAAGCTTGCGCGATGAACCATCTTGACATTTGGGTGCGCAAGGGACTGCCCGGCGTAAACTTGCCCCACATTCTGGGCAGCGACATCGCGGGCGAGATTGTCGCTGTCGGTGAGTATGTGACCGGCTTCAAACCGGGGCAGCGGGTGCTCTTGGCGCCCATGCATTTTTGCAATCATTGTGCGAAGTGCGTTTCCGGACTTCAGAACCAATGCCGCGAGTTCACAGCATTGGGCAACGGCGTTGACGGCGGCAACTGCGAATTAATTGCCGTCCCCGCGGTAAATGTGATTCCCATTCCCGACAGTCTGGATTTCAATCAAGCCGCCAGCGTTCCTCTAGTATTCCTAACCGCGTGGCACATGCTGGTTGGCCGCGCCGGCATTCGTCTTGGTCAGACCGTGCTGGTTCTTGGAGCCAGCTCCGGAGTCGGCATCGCTGCCATTCAGATCGCCAAGCTTTTTCACGCCCGCGTAATCACCACCGCGGGCGACGAAAAGAAGCTGGAGAAAGCCCGGACGCTGGGCGCGGATTATGGCATCGATCATTACAGGCAGAAGATCTCGCAGGAAGTGCGGAAGATTACGGACAAAGAGGGCGTCGACATTGTGGTCGAGCACGTCGGTGTCGCCACCTGGGACGAGAGCGTGAAATCGCTGAAGCCCGGGGGCGCGATTGTCACCTGTGGTGCGACCACTGGGCCGAATGTGGGGTTTGATTTGCGTTTTCTCTTCTCCCGCCAACTGACAATGCTCGGCTCCTACATGGGTACGATGGGTGAGTTGCACGATGTCTTGAGCCACGTGTTTGCGGGGCGTCTGAAACCGGTTGTCGACCGCACGTTCCCCCTTAGAGACGCGCGCGCCGCCCACGAACACATGGAAGAGAGCCAAATGTTCGGGAAAATCGTGCTGCTGCCGTAACGCGGTAATCTAGCGCGAGCGGGTTGCTTCGTGTGCCTTCGTGTTCTTTGTGGTTAAATAGTTATTAGGCATGTCCAACGATCTCAGCTTCGGCCCCTACGTCACGATTGAGAATGGCAAGCGCGTCGTAAAAGACTTGACTTACGGGAATCCCACGCCTGAAGGGGTGGTGTTGACCACGATGGACAATGCGGTCAACTGGATGCGCAAGAATTCCATTTGGCCGATGACGTTCGGCTTGGCATGTTGCGCGATTGAGATGATGTCCATGGGTGCATCGCGCTTCGACATTGCGCGATTCGGGGCTGAAGTATTTCGTCCATCTCCGCGGCAATCCGATCTCATTATCATTGCGGGCCGGGTCTCCAACAAAATGGCGCCAGTGATCCGCCAACTTTGGGAGCAGATGCCCGAACCCAAGTGGGTGATCTCGATGGGAGCGTGCGCGACGTCGGGCGGAGTATTTAACAATTACGCTTTGGTACAGAGCGTGAATCAGGTTATCCCCGTCGATGTGTATGTTCCCGGTTGTCCGCCGCGGCCAGAGCAGTTGATTTACGCCATCACTCTGTTGCAGGAAAAGATTCAGAAAGAGCGCGGCACGATCAAACGTGCGCTGAATATCTCTTAATCTCCTAATCTCAGATGAACACGTGGGGACAGCCGCCCCGGCTGTCCAGTCGAGCAAAGCTCAAACGCCTTGGAGCGTCTAGTTGTGGTCATGGATTCTCGTGCGCGCCGTACAGGCGATGACGCCCGCGTCTACATAACATACAATCCTTCCACCATGAGCTCCCTTGAGATTTCTCCGGATGAGTTTCGGCGTCTGGCGGAACAAGTCACGACGTTCGCTGCCGACTATCTGCGCGAACTGGATTCGCGTCCTATTGCTCCATCGACCAGTGGTGAGGAAGTGGAGCGGCTGTTCGGCGCGCCCCTCCGCGAGGATGGAATGGGAGCAGAGGCGTTGGCTGGGCTGCAAGACGTGATCAAGCATTCGCGTGCGCAGAACGGGCGTTTTTTCGGATATGTGCTTGGGTCAGGTGAGCCTGTGGCTGCGGTCGCGGACTTGTTGGCGAGCGTCCTGAATCAGAATGTGACGGCGTGGCGTTCCGGTCCTGCTGCGGTTACCTTGGAGCGCACGGCCGTCAACTGGCTGGCCCAGGCAATCGGCTGCTCGGGGTTCCGCGGCAGCTTGACTGGCGGTGGTTCCTCGGCCAACCTGATGGCTCTGGCGATGGCGCGCGAATCCAGGATGCCTGCGAATGAAGCGGGCATGCGCAGCGCGCCGCAAGGCGTTATTTACGCCTCGGAAGAAGTTCACATGTCGATTCCGAAGAGCATCGCACTGTTGGGAATCGGCAGGAAAAATCTTCGGCTCATTCCAACGGACAACAATTTTCGACTGATCCCGGCGGAATTGGAACAGGCTATCGCGCGTGATAGCGCCGAAGGGAAGATTCCGATCGCAATTGTGGCGTCCGCCGGCACCGTCAACACGGGCGCGATTGATCCGCTATCAGAAATTGCGTCCATTGCACGGGATCACGATCTTTGGATGCACGTTGACGGTGCCTATGGTGCTCTGGCCGCGATCGCTGCGCCCGGCAAATTCACAGGCATGGATCTCGCCGACTCGCTGTCGCTCGATCCACATAAATGGCTTTATCAACCTCTGGACTGCGGCTGCCTGCTGTACCGCGATGTGAGCGCCGCGCAGGCCGCGTTCGCGCACACGGGTGACTATGCCAAGGCGCTCACTAATGATCCAGTGGAGGGGTTCGCGTTCTTTGAGGAATCTGTGGAGCTTTCGCGACGTTTTCGCGCGCTGAGACTTTGGCTGTCGCTGCGCTACCACGGCTTGCAAGCGTTCCGTGCCGCGATCCAGAAGGACCTGGATCTGGCGCATCGTCTTGCAAATGCCATCGCCGAGCGACCGGACCTGGAACTGCTGGCACCGGTCCAGCTTAGTGCGGTCTGCTTCCGCCACACCGGGAGCGAATCGCTGTCGGAAGACGAACGTAACTCGCGGAATGCTGGCATCCTCAAGCGTGTCGTGCAACGGGGCCGTGTGTACCTGTCCAATGCAACCTTGCGCGGTAAATTCTGCTTGCGCGCGTGCATCGTGAATCATCGCACTACGGCGAACGATGTCGACTGTGTGATACCAGAGGTTCTGGCGGCGGCAAAAGACCTTTAGCTGCCAAAACGATGGAGGATGGGCGGCTCGCCCGTCCGGCCGGGCGAGGACGCCCGGCCTCCATTCAGGGGTGCATCTGCGAGAGCGGCTTCGGGACAGCCGCCATCAAAAAATCATGATACAAACACTGCATGCAGAGACCGCCTGCTGTTATTCGCACCCGGACCATCATCGCTCAAGCGCCCTGTCGTGCTGACCTGGCAGGAGGCACGCTGGACCTGTGGCCGCTTTACCTCTTCCATCCCGGCGCGCTGACCTTGAATTTTGCAGTCAATATTCAGACCACTTGCCGGGTCACGCCGCTTAAAGGAAAGCGCATTCATGTGCGATCGCTCGACACCCGGAAGGAAGAATTCTTCCCCAGCTTCGATGCCTTGCGGGTCGCACGCCGCTTTCGGCTTCCCCTGGCAGCACGCCTGCTACAGTTTTTCGCGCCCCGAGAAGGATTGTTGATCGAAACCGATTCCGAATCTCCCGCCGGCGCGGGCATCTCCGGATCTTCGGCTCTGATGATCGCCGCAACCTCGGCCCTGGCGCGGTTCACCGAGCGCAATCTCACCCTTGAACAAATGCGGGTAATCGCACAGAACGTCGAGGCACAAATTATTGCTGTACCCACGGGCTGTCAGGACTATTATCCAGCGCTCTATGGTGGGGTGAGCGCTATTCATCTCGATGCCGATGGCATCCACCGGGAAGCCGTCTCCATTGCGCCGGAGGAGATCGAATCCCGTTTTGTGCTTGCCTACACGGGAGCACCGAGAAAGTCGGGAATCAACAATTGGGAAGTTTTCAAAGCTCATATCAACGGAGACCGGCACGTCTTCCGCAACTTCGATCGCATTGCGGAAATCGCTGCCGCGATGCACCAGGCGCTACTCCGCGGTAGTTGGGAGGACGTAGCCCGGCTCCTGCGTGAAGAATGGAGGTTGCGCCGCAGCAATGCACCTGGCATCACGACGCCGTTGATCGATAAGTTAGTCGCGGTGGCCGGCAGGCACGGAGGCAAAGCGGCTAAAGTTTGTGGCGCGGGGGGTGGAGGATGCGCGATTTTCCTGGTCGAAAAGGGCGCGGCCAGCCGCGTTGCAACCGCAATTGGGGACAACGGCGGACATGTTTTGCCGCTGCAAGTAGCAAGGGATGGCGTGCGGTTGTCGGTGGGAGGCTTAAGCGGGGCAGGTTAATGAACCCGGAAAAGTCTCCCGCCTGTCCCACCAGACGGCGCTATAATTGCTGTGTTATTGCCTTGGGTGCCCTGTGAAGTCTCCCTGTGTTCCGGCTCTGGTTCTGTTGCTTTGCAGTTGTCTAAGTGCGGGTGCGTCTGACCAGAAATCTTCCGACCAGAACGCAGGCTCTGCGCTGCCTCACCTCTCCAAGCAAACGCGGATAGATTTGATTCGTGGATTTAACGCCGAACTGGTGTACATTCGCACGTCTTTCCCGATGGGAAAGACGGGTCTGACCATAAAGGACGGCGTGGTCTCCCCCAGCGGAGAGGACCTGCAGCGCTTGCTCGCAATATGGGGTCCCGCGGTCAAGCCTGGGGACGAAGTGCGCATCACGAGTGTTGTGATCAAGTCCGACCGAATCCACTTTGACCTCAACGGTGGCCCGATCAAAAAGCAGAAGTGGTATCAGCACATCGAAATTGGTGGAACAACGGGAGGCACGGCCCCAATCGCTCCCAGTGATCCGAATGCGAATCCGCGTGGAACCTACGTGGATCTGGTATTCGATCACTACGTTCCGGATTTGACTCCGCAGAAGTTCAAAGACCTGCTCCGTCCTGTTCTTGACTTCGACGCCAAGTCGGCGCTCGAGGCTTATCTCGACACCGTTCCGCCCAAGGTCAAGGAAGCTATCCAGAACCACCAAGTCCTGGTTGGAATGAACCGCGAAATGTTGATCTACGCCAAGGGTCGCCCACCCAAAAAGATTCGCGAGAAAGATGGGGAGATTGAATACGAAGAGTGGATCTACGGCGAGCCGCCTCAGGATGTGGACTTCGTACGCATGGTTGGCGATGAAGTCGTGCGCGTCGAGACCATGAAGGTTGACGGCACCAAGACTCTGCGCACCGCGAAGGAAGTCAATCTTGAACCTCAGCCGAGTGTTGCCAAGGCATCGGAGCAGCGGCCGGCGAATGCTCCAACTCTTCGGCGTCCGGGAGAAGCGGGGCCGGACCGGCCTACACCCACTAGCGGCCAGGCGCCTCCGGTGCTTCAAACCCCGCCCCCAATCTCGAGTCCCGGTCCCTCCGGCGGGCCGAACTATTCGTTGTAGGGAGCGTGTGGTTCGGCTACGTACTTGCCATTTCCTTCTGCATTTCTTCTAAGGTGAAGCCTTTTGTTTCCGGATACACAAACAAAACTACAAAGAATTGCAGCACCATCATGACGGAAAAAAAGACAAACGGGTAAGCGCCGGAAGAGGCAGCCATCAGAGGAAAGATGCCAGAGATCAGCGCGTTCATAAACCAGTGCGAGAAACTGCCCAAGCTTTGTCCTTTCGCCCGAACCGTGTTGGGAAAAACCTCCGAGATGTAAACCCAGATCACAGCACCTTGTGAAAATGCAAAGAAGGCGATGTAACCCACCAACAACCAGACCAGGAGATTCTCATGGCTGTGGGAGAAGAAGATGGCTGAGACTCCAGCCAGGCATGCCGCGGTCCCGACAGAACCGACCAGCAACAGTGTTTTGCGGCCAAGTTTGTCGATCACCGACATGGCGATCATGGTGAAAACGAGATTGGTGGCTCCAATGGCAACGGCCTGAAGGTTGCCGGAGATGCGACTGAATCCAGCGTGAGCAAAAATGTCATTGAGATAATAGAGAATGGCGTTGATGCCCGACAGTTGATTGAACATGCCAATGCTCACCGCCAGAAAAATCGGAAAGGCATACCTTCGAGAAAACAATTTCTCGGCGGCCTGCTTCTGTTCGACATCAATAGATTCGACGATCTCCTGCAGATCCCGCTCATAGTTTTCGTCTCCCGTCATCTGCAGGACTGACTTTGCTTCGGCAACGCGTCCCTTCTTGACCAGCCATCGCGGACTTCGAGGAATCGTGAACAGCATCACGAAAAACAGAGCCGCGGGAAACGCAGCCACGCCCAGGTCCCACCGCCATTCCACAGCTCCCAGATGCGCTAGCGCAATGAGGTAGTTCGAAAAGTATGCGAGCAGAATGCCGAAGACCACATTGAACTGAAACAACCCTACCAATCGTCCCCGCCATTTCGCGGGAGCAACCTCGGCGATGTACATCGGGGCCAGCACCGACGAACCGCCAATGCCAAGGCCGCCGATGAACCGAAACGCAACCAGAGACCACCAGTTCCAGGCCAGGGCGCAGCCCAATGCGGAGACCAAATAGAAAAGCGCCATGATTCGCAAGCTGTCGCGCCGTCCATAACGTTCCCCGGGAAACCCCGCGAGCATCGCGCCCACGACCGTGCCCCAAATGGCAATGGAAACCGTTATCCCCAAGCTTTTCGAAGATAGTTCGAACACCTGCGACAGCGCGCTAGTAGTGCCCGAAATGACGGCAGTATCGAACCCAAACAGCAGGCCACCCAAGGCGGCCACCACCGTGCTTTTCAACAAAACCGAGTTCAACTTCATGCCGTCTCCAGCCGTCCCATTCTTGTTTCCAGGGCTTTGGCTTCAGCGATCGTCCAATCCGGAATTGCTCCACGACGGCTGGCGACCAACGCGCCCACGCGATTGGCGAAATCAGCGATTTGTGGGGTGGGCCACCCGCAGCCGAGACCGTGCAGGAAGGCGGCAGCGAACGCATCGCCCGCCCCGACCGCGTCCACCACTTGAACGGGATAGCCAGGTGCTTCGAGATACTGTCCGCCCATAAGAACCGTGCAGCCACGGGAGCCGCGAGTCACGCACACTCCCGCCCATTTATATAAGGCCGCATAGGTTCGGCAGAATTCCTCCAGCGAACCATGCCGGGAGCCGAACATAAGGGCAATCGCTTCGACCTCTTCATTGTTCAGTTTCACAATAGTCGCTTGCGCCATGAGTTGCTGGATCAAGGCTGGAGTGTAACCATCGGAGCGCAGATTCACATCGTAAAAGCGGCGCGCTCCGGGGGTTCGATCGAGAATATCCGCGGTCAATTGCCGGGCCTGAGAATAAATCTGGTGCAGCGTTCCGAAATAAATCCAATCGACTGGGAGTGAAAACAAGCGCTCTCGCTGAGCCGGCGTGAGCTGCGGAAAATCGTAGGCCGCCGGCCGGTGGAGAACGAACTTGGGTTGTCCATCGCGGGCCAGTGCAACTGCCGCAGTGCCTGTAGGATGGTCTTTGTCTGTCTGCAAATATTCAGTCACCAGGCCAAGCCGGGACATGCGATCAATGACCCTCTGTCCCCGCTGGTCCGCGCCAATAGCGCTGATGAATGAGACGTTATGCCCCAATCTGCTAAGGTGGGCTGAAAAATTAAACGTGGCGCCGCCTAAATGCTCTTCCTCACCGACAATGTCCCAAAGTACCTCACCGATGCTGATGACGTTCACGCGTAATCCTCGGAGTTCCCGTCTGGCATGGGGACGGCACCGTGAAATTCTGGCACAGTATACACTCCCGTTCGCAGCTGCAGACTTGGGCGCAAGGTTACTTTGCTGCGTACGCCTCCGTCAGAGACATGATTTTCAGCGCACTTTTGAGCTGATCGAGCGTGGCGGAGGACTTGAGAGTGATGGTAGTGGGCTCTCCAGGAAGCAGATCAAAATAATTGTCCGAGCTTTCGACATCGAGATCTCCGAAAGAAATATAGACAGCGCGAGCGAGCTTGGATGACTGCAACTTGAGCGTGTAGCTCGAACCAGTCTGGTTGAGAGTAGTTTCAATCTGAGGCATCACCGGCAGATCCAAGTTGTGCGTCACATCGAAAAATGTGAGGTTGCGAGACACTATCTTCCCCGCAACTTCCAGATCGAAAACCAGAAAACTGCGATGAAGATCAGCCTTCGCTGCGAGAGCTGATTTATCGAGAGTGAAGTAGAGCGCGCTCGATTGCGCGGGAATTTGAATGTCCTTGGTTTGATCAAGCGCGATATTTCCTGAGAAATCGAGAAGCCGCGTGTGAACGGTTCCGGTGAGTGGTTGCAGCTTGTCCGATACGACATATACGTCCACTTTATCGTCGTGCAAAAAGGGTGAGATCAACACATCGTCATAGAAGCGCCGGGCATAGTAGTGAAGGGCTTTCCAGCGCCCGTAGTAATCGATGCTCGCCCACGACGCCACCGGCCAGCAATCATTCAACTGCCAATAAAGCCCACCCATGGTGCGCGGCCGGTCCCTGCGCAAGTGCTCGGCGCCGATCTTGATTATCTCCGCCTGCTGCACCTGGCTCAGATAAACGAACGATTCAAAATCTTTGGGCTGGCGGTACTCGCGCAACATATACGTCAAAATGCGTTCATTGCCGCCCTTATTTTTCTGGTGTGCCTGCATGACGGTGGAACGAATGTCGAAGTCCTCCGGCTTATTGGCAAATGTCCGGATGGTTCGCATCTCGGGAAAAGATTGGAACCCATATTCCGTCATGAAGCGGGGGAATTGCTTGGTATAGTCTTCCGCCGGCGCCTGCGCATGCCACACCTGCCAATAGTGCATATCGCCGTTGTGCTGATTGTCGGGAATCTCCTCGAAGTCGGCACTGGGAGAACTGGGCCAGTAGGGAACGGGATCGGTGTACTGCGCG
>Ga0074044_10004578_pt1 | contig 11409 bp, 10 predicted proteins | sample BogForMeECP23OM1_FD_94443 | JGI IMG/M metagenome (GOLD analysis project Ga0074044, IMG submission 94443) | Bog forest soil microbial communities from Calvert Island, British Columbia, Canada - Bog Forest MetaG ECP23OM1 | ecosystem: Environmental > Terrestrial > Soil > Wetlands ...
GCTAGCCGCGGGTTTCCCAACGGAGACTTGGCTGGAGGATCACGATCGAGGATTATCCGGCGGCCTTGGAAGCGCCGATGAGCCAGAGGGGAGAGATGGATCTTCAGCTTGCGGAACTCGGCGCGCCCGCCCGCGAGACCCGCCGCGAGGCCGCTTGCCTGTTACCCGACGCCGACGAAGACATTCTCGAAAAGCTGGAGCGGCGCCTCGGACGGCTGCATGCGAGGCAACGCATCGGCATCGAGGACGACCACGAGGCCCGGATGCTCGGCCGAGGTCTGGGCTTTTTTCATCCGCGGAAATGGCGCCGTAGTCCGACGATTATTCGCGGTGCGCTAAAGCTGACCGGCTTGTATCGGCGGGCACGGAAAAACGCCGAACGCATTCAGATCCGGCACCAAGACATCCTGTTGCCACAACTGCCGCCCGCGTTCGACGGCTTTACCCTGCTCCAGATCAGCGACCTGCACGTCGATTTGAACGAGGGCGCCATGCAGCGGCTGATCGAGCTGCTCCCCGGCTTGGCATACGACCTTTGCGTACTCACCGGCGACTATCGCGGAAAAACCTTCGGGCCGATCGATGCCACGATCGCGGGCATGGCGCGGGTGTGCTCGCACCTGGTTGCCCCGATATACGGGGTGTTGGGCAACCACGATTCGATCCGCATGGTCCCAGCCCTGGAGCAGATGGGGATCCGCGTGCTGCTGAACGAGGCCGAGACGCTCGAGCGCGGCGGTCGGCGCATTCATCTGGTCGGGATCGATGACGCTCACTACTACCGGCTCGACAGCATCGAAAAGGCCGTATCACGGCTGCCCGATGATGAATTTTCGATCCTGCTGTCGCATACCCCGAGATCTATCGCCAAGCGGCGCATGCCGATTTTGATTTGCTGCTTAGCGGACATACCCACGGCGGCCAGATCTGCCTGCCAGGCGCGATCCCAATCACGCTAGAGGCAGAGTTACCCCGGCGATTGGGGTCGGGATTGTGGCAATACCACGACATGGTCGGTTACACCTCGGTTGGGGTCGGGTCCTCCGTCCTCCCCGTACGGCTCAATTGCCTTCCCGAAATTGCCCTGCATCATCTGCGGTGTGCCGGCGCTAATATGGCCGATCGCGCAGCTGGAACGCATACAGCACGCGAGAGAGCAGCACTTCGCCAATAAAGAAAAGAGCTGCCGTGGCTCCCATGTCAGCTATCGTCAAGGACAGCGGATTGCGGCAGGCAAGCAGCGGAAACAGCGCCTCGGGGAGTTGATCGAGGCCGCTTGCCCGGCTGCTCGGTGGTAGACCCAGACGGCGCTTGAGAAAGCTCGATGCGAGGTCACCAGCCATAGCAAAGGTGCCAACGAGTACCCCGATCCCCCATTCGAGGCCGATCATTGGTGCGCCCGCCGTCGTCACCAGCACCGCGAGCACCACCCCACGGATCGTCTTCGACCGGCCAAAGAGCGGCCGGCCGTCGACAAACACGACACCGCCGTCGAGCGGATAAGTGAAACGCTCGCCGAGAAATTTCTTGGCCACGACCGGTGTGCCGTTGGCCAACATCAACAGGACCAGCAGCTGCAGGATCGACCAGAGGTGCACCGCGTCAGCGGCCGGCCAGTGATAGGCGGCCGTCGGCCGGCAAAAAGGCTTCGGCAGCGGTCCTGTCGGCACCGGAGGGCAATGGTGCGGCGGGTGTCAGCACCCAGCTGGCAACATCCGCGATCACGACCGGTGCCTGCAGATCGCGCAACAGCATATGGCAGCCATTCTCGTACCAGGCGAGTTTGCGGCGGCGCATCGGCTCAGCCGGCAGGCCATCGACAAAGCGTCGGATCGGTGCCCGCGGGACAATTTCGTCTCTTCCGCCGTACATTACAAATACAAACATAGGCATATCGAGCGGAATACCAGAGGCGAGTGCGGCAAGACAAGTTCGAGGAGATCGAGCGCCAGCAATTCGGCAAGGACGGCTACGAGGATGCCGTCGCGCAAATCGGTCAAAATCGAGCAAGCGCTCGGGTTGGCCGACCTCGCGCAATTCACCGCGCCGCCGCCGCCCAAGGCATGAGCTCGCCAGTAAGCGAACAACTTATTGAAACCGGGGTGGCGCGTCGTCGGCCGCTTCTCGAAGTGCTGCTCGTCTTTCTGCGGCTCGGGCTTACAAGCTTCGGCGGTCCGGTCGCGCATCTTGGCTACTTCCGGGCGGAGTTCGTCGAGCGGCGCAAATGGCTGGATGAAGCGGCTTACGTCGATATCGTCGCGCTCTGTCAGTTCCTGCCGGGCCCGGCAAGCAGCCAAGTCGGCATCACGCTCGGCACGCTGCGCGCGGGCCTCCCGGGTGCATTAGCCGCCTGGTTTGGGTTCACGATTCCTTCGGCGGTCGCCATGATCGCTTTCGGGTACGGAGTGGCCGAGCTCGGAGACATCTTGCATGTGCCCTGGCTGCACGGCCTCAAGATCGTGGCGGTTGCCGTCGTCGCCCAAGCGGTCTGGGGCATGGCCCGTAGCTTGTGCCCCGATAGGGAACGGGCGACCCTCGCGATAGGGGGATCCGGGGCGGGAGAAATGTTGGGGCGGCGAGTACGGCCCGTACCTGATAAGCCGCTACATCCGCGCGGTTGCCACTGACACGGAGGGCGTGCGGCAGGCGCGTATCTACTTCGTCATGTCCACCTGGAATCCGTACAACACAGTCCTGATGACCGCGACAATCCAGCGGGACCCAGAGGGCTGAACAGAAGCCGCCTGCTGATCCTGCGCGGGTTGGGGAAGGTAGGGAGTTCCGGATAATTTGCGATCCGCTTATGTCCGAGGAAATACGCTGAAGTTCTACGAATGGCTTGCCGCCTCGGACAGCAGCAAGGTGCCGCAAGGCCCGCCGATCTGGATTTGCGGGGATTGCCATGTCGGAAATTTGGGTCCCCTAGCCGATATCGATGGCGAGATCGATATCGAGATCCGCGATCTCGATCAGACGGTAATCGGCAATCCCGCGCACGATCTGATCCGCCTCGGATTGTCGCTTGCGACGGCCGCCCGCGGCTCGGACCTGCCGGGCGTCACCACGGCCAAGATGATCGAGCAGATGATCGAGGGCTACGAGGAAGCGCTTGCGGACAAGGACCCGGACCTGCGCAGCCGGCGTCCGGAATGCGTCCGGGTCGTGATGCGTCAGGCGGTCGAGCGGACCTGGGACCATCTGGCAAAAGAGCGTCTTGAGGATACGAACCCTACGATCCCCTTGGGCAAGCGATTCTGGCCCGCCGGCGATCCGGTCTACGACCTAGAAGCCATATCGCTCAGCGAGATCTGGGGCGTGCAGCAAATCTACAAGCTATCGCCTGGACCTTACACGACGGTGGCGGAACCCGCTCCACAGGCGGCCGCGCCACTCATCTACAACAATTTCCCGGTGAGCGATCAAAGCCTCTTCGAGACCGCCTTGCTGCAGTCGTGCGATGCGCTCGACGGCGTCGCCGACGGGGTGATCGACAATCTCCCGGCGTGTCGTGCAACCTTCGATCCGGCTACCGCCACTTATTCGTCCGGCGGGACGGTTACCCACTGCAGTGCACCGGAGCGAAGAACGCAACCTGCCTCTCGCCGGCACAGATCCGAGCGGTGAAGCATATCAACCAAGGCCCGAGAACCGATCTCGGGCAAACCATCCAGGCTCCGGCAGGCGCCCAGGCACCTGACTATGTCGACAATACAGCTGTAGGCTATGCCTATGACGGCGGCTACATGACGACGGTTGGTATCCCGGCGCGCAAGATCGGGACATCGACTACGCCGCCCGGCGACTTTGGGTTGGGCTTGGGTCAAACCCCCTACGCCTGGCTCTCCCCACCGGATCCATCCTACAACACCCTCACCTTCAACTTCACCGCTCACCTTGGGCTGTTGACTCAGGCCTCGCCGGTCGTGACCTACTCCACGTCGCTCGACATCTCGAAGTTCATCAACTATGGCCACAAGATCATCTGGTATCATGGCTTAAGCGACCCGGTGTGAATCAGCATCCAACCGGGACCCCACCTTGAAATGTCGTAAACTCCTGAAACAGCTGACGAATTAGCTGGGGTGGTGGGGTCCCGATCGGCGCCGATCGGGACCCCATCTGGGTTTCAATTCTCGGTGTTGAATCAAACAGATAACCCAGTTATTCCCAGGGGTCCCGGTTCGATGCTGAGACACAACGGGTTCTCGGCAAAGATCTTCAACAGATCGAACTCGCTCGCAGTCATGCGCTCCTCAATGCCGTCGGCGGGGTCGATCAGCACGCGCCGCTCGAGATCGAGAACGCGCCTGGCGATGCGGACGCGCGGGCCCTCAGCCGGCGCCCCGACGGCATGCCGCAATACGCTCTTGACCCGAGCGTCAACAGAGTACCACCCGGACCGAGATGCGCTGTCCTTTGTCTTTCAGCCGTAAACACCCCGCGCACAGTGTCATCAACAGTACAGCGCACGTGGACCACTTGCGCGCGAAGAAATCCGGATGCCCGTTACGGCCTGACGGCGGCCTATTCTGGTTCCTCATTCCACCACGTTGCTGGCAGCAGCCGGTGGAACCTGCCGATGCGCGACTCCCCCCACCATCCGCGCAGCCTTAGGGCGAGACGCGCCGGTGAACCACGTGTTCAGCCGATCGAGGTAGAAGAAGACGACCGGGGTCGTATAGAGCGTCAGCGCCTGGCTGACGATCAGCCCGCCCACGATGGCATAACCCAATGGTTGGCGGATTTCTGCGCCGGTGCCGGCACCGAGCATCAGGGGAACACCGCCGAGCAGCGCCGCCATCGTCGTCATCATGATCGGCCGGAAGCGCAACAGACATGCTTCGCGGATCGCGTCGACCGGCGCGAAGCCGCGATTGCGCTGCGCTACGATCGCAAAGTCGACCAGCATGATGCCGTTCTTCTTAACGATGCCGATCAAGAGAATGATGCCGATCAACGCGATCAGGCTGAAATCATAGCCAAACAGCATCAGTGTGACCAACGCGCCGAGACCTGCTGACGGCAGGGTCGAGAGGATCGTCAGCGGATGGACGTAGCTCTCATAGAGCACGCCCAGGATGATGTAGATAACGACGATCGCCGCGGCGACGAGATAGGGTTCACTCGCCAGCGACGCCTGGAAGGCCTGCGCGTTGCCCTGGAAATTGCCGGTTAAGGTGGCGGGCGCGCCGATCTGCGTCTCGGCATTTTGGATCGCCGCGGTCGCCTGACCGAGTGCGGCGCCCGGCGCAAGGTTGAACGACAACGTCACCGACGGGAACATACTCTGGTGATTGATCGACAGGAAATTCGTCGGCTGGCTCGTCCATTTGACAAAAGTGCTGAGCGGGACCTGTGCGCCAGTACTCGGCGAGTTCACGTAGATGCCGTCGAGCGCCGCGGTCGTCCGCTGCATCTCGGGCAGGACCTCCATCACTACGTGATAGCTGTTAAGCTGGGTGAAATACTGCGTCACCTGCCGTTGCCCGAACGCGTCGTAGAGCGTGTCGTCGATCAACTGCGGCTGGATGCCAAAGCGCGCTGCCTGGTCGCGGTCGATGGTCAAGGTCAGGGTCGCGCCTCCGGCCTGCTGGTCGCTCGCCACGTCGCGCAACTCGGGGAGTGTCTTCATCTTGTCGAAAATCTTCGACGACCACTGGTTAAGCTCGTCGAGATTGGCGTCCTGCAGGGTATATTGATATTGCGTCCGCGCCAGGCGCCCACCGACATTGATGTCCTGGGCCACCTGCAGAAAGAGTGCAGCGCCTTCGACCTTGGCGATTTGCGGACCCAGCCGCCGGATGACCTCGTCTGCCGAAACGTCGCGCCGATTGTGCGGCTTCAAGGTGATGAAGAGGCGGCCGTTGTTTTGCGTCTGCGTGCCGTTGGCGCCGAGGCTCATGCCGACGGTGGCAACGGCAGGATCCTTCATGACGATGTCCGCGAGGGCGCGTTGGCGGCGCACCGCCTCAGCGAACGAGATGTCTTGCGCCGCCTCCGAGGTGCCGATGATGAGCCCCGTGTCTTGCTGTGGGAAGAAGCCCTTCGGGATGACTGCGAAGAGATAGCCGGTAGCCAGCAATGTCGCGACGAACACGGCAAAGGTCGTCCGGTGGTGGTGGAGCGCAACATCCAGGCTATTGCGATAGCCGGCGAGGAGAAGGTCGAAGCCCCGCTCCGACAGCGCATAGAGGCGGCCGTGCCGCTCCTGCTGCTTGCTGCGCAGGAAGCGCGAACACATCATCGGCGTCAGGGTCAGCGACACCAGTGCCGAGACGAGGATTGTCACCGTCACGGTGATGCCGAATTCGCGGAACAGCCGACCGACGATCCCGCCCATCAGGAACAGCGGAATGAAGACGGCAACGAGCGACAGGCTGATCGAAACGATCGTAAAGCCGATCTCGCCCGAGCCCTTGATCGCCGCCTCCATCGGGCTGAGCCCGTCCTCGAGGTGGCGGTCGATGTTTTCGAGCATGACGATCGCGTCGTCGACGACAAACCCGACCGCGATCGTCAGCGCCATCAGCGACAGATTGTCGAGGCTGTAGCCGAGCACGTACATCAGCGCGAAGGTGCCGACGAGCGCCAACGGCACGGCGACGCTCGGGATCACCGTCGCCCATAGGCTACGGAGAAAAACGAAGATGACCATCACCACGAGAGCGATGGTCAGCATCAACGTGAACTGAACGTCGGCGACCGAGGCGCGGATCGTCTGCGTGCGGTCGCTCAGGACCTCGAGCTTGACCGTCGGCGGGATCGCCGCCTGGAGCTGCGGCAAAGCGGCCTTGATGCTATCCACGGTCTGGATGACGTTCGCGCCCGGCAATTTGAAAATCGGCAGCAGAATCGCTTGCTTGCCGTTGGCGAAAGCCGCGAGGCGGATATTTTCCGGTGCGTCGACGGCGCGGCCGATGTCGCGGATCCGTACAGCGGCGCCGTCCTTGTAGGCGACGATGACGTCGTTCCAGGGTTCCGCCTTGAGCATCTGGCCGTTGTCGTAGATCGTGAAAGTCCGGGTCTTTCCGTCGACGGTTCCCATCGGGCTGACGGTGGTCGCGTTGACGATCACCCCGCGCAGATCCTCCAGTGAGAGGCCGAACGAAGCGACCTTCACCGGGTCGACCTGAATGCGCACCGACGGCTTTTGCTGACCGGCGATCTCTACCGAGGCAACTCCGGAGATCTGGCTGATGTGCTGGGCGAGGATATTCTCGGCGTAATCGTCAACCTCGATCAGCGGCACCAGGTCTGAGGTCAGGGCGAGGACAAGAATTGGCGCGTCCGCCGGGTTGACCTTGCGATAGGTCGGCGGCGACGGAAGGTTCTTCGGCAGCTGTCCGCTCGCCGCATTGATCGCCGTGAGGATGTCCTGCGCCGCGCCATCGATGTTTCGCGACAGGTCGAACTGGACCGTGATTGCGCTGTTGCTGAGCGAGCTGCTCGACGTCATCTGCGTGACCCCAGGAATCTGCCCGAACTGCCGCTCGAGCGGCTGTGTGACCGAGGATGCCATGACCTCGGGGCTGGCGCCGGGAAGCTGCGCGGTCACCTGGATCGTCGGAAAATCAACTTGCGGTAGCGGCGCCACCGGAAGGAGCGGATATGCCGCCGCACCAAGCAGAAGGATGCCGGCCATCAGCAGCGATGTCGCAATCGGCCGCGCGATGAAGGCACTCGAAATATTCATTCCGCGCTCCTTTGCGCGCGGTGAGGACCGAGTCCGCTACGGTCAATGCGAGGGGATGGCGCTCGCAACTTGGACCCGTGCCCCAGGCTGCAGGCGGTATTGCCCGGCCGTGACGATCTGTTCGCCGGCCACGACGCCGTCATCGATGACGGCAATCCCATTGCTCACCTGGCCGACTTCAAGGGGCCGCGCTTCGACAGTACCGTCGGGTTTAACGAGGTAGGCGTAGTATCCGTTTGGCCCGCGCTGCAGCGCCCCCGACGGCACCGTCACCACATTCGGCGAAGTGCGCGCCAGCAACCGGATGTTGAGGAACTCGCCTGGCCACAAGGTACCATCTTGGTTCGGGAAAGTCCCCTTGAGGCGCATCGTGCCCGTGGTTTGAGAGATCTGGTTGTCGAGAACCGCCAAGGTGCCCTCGGCCAGTTGCCGGTTGTCGTCCCGGCTCATCGCGAAAATGCGGACCGGACCAGCTTTCAGCGCGGACTGCATGGCGGCGAGCTCGCTTTCCGGCAAGGTGAAGATGACCGAGATAGGCTGGAGCTGGGTGACGACAACGAGGCCGGTCGCATCGGTCGCATGCACAATGTTGCCCTGATCGACGAGTCGGATGCCGGTCCGGCCGGTCAGCGGGGAGGTAATCGTCGTGTAGTCGAGCTGGGTTTTCGCGCTGTCGATCGCCGCCTGATCGCCCTGGATCTGAGCCTCTAGCTGCGTGACGGTGGCGCGTTGCGTGTCGAGCTGCTGTTGTGGGGTGAAGTTGCGCGCCGCGAGATCACTGAAGCGTTGCAGGTCGAGCTTTGCATTGGCGAGGTTCGCCTCGTCCTGCACCTGTTTGGCAACCGCTTGGTCGAGCGTGGCTTGAAAGGGGCGGGGATCAATTTGCACCAGAAGATCGCCCGCCTTGACGTCCTGCCCCTCGGCGAACGCGACCTTCACCAACTCGCCATCGACCCGCGTCTTGACGGTGACCGTGTTGAACGCCTGCACGGTGCCAAGACCGGTAAGGTAGATCGGCACATCCCGCCGCTCCGCCGCTGCGACCGACACCGGGATTGGCGGCGCGGGGGCCGCTGCTGGCGGCGCTACAGCATTGGGCGTCGCGAGATGCTGCCAGCCGACGTAACTGCCACAAACGGCCACCAGGATTGCCATGCCGGAAAGCAAGTACCAGCGCATCCGGAACGGCTTCCGGGCGGGCTCGAGCGTATCAGCCATCACCGATATATGGGATCTCCATCGACAATTCATCCGCATGGCGCGCCCGTTCGGCGCAACCCTTCTCTATCAGCTAAATCCGGTGGGGCTGCGGTTTCAAGGGCGGCCGCTCGTCGGTCCCGGTCATTCTTGTATAGTGGTGAACCGCTTAGCCCGGGCTCTGGGAGGATAAAAAGTGAAGGCAAAGCATTCGCTTCTGTCGATTGCGGCGGCCATGGTTGCCGCCACACTGGGCGCAGATGCGACGGGCGCGGAGGAGGCCAGCGCCATACTCTCGCCTCAGGCCCTGGCGGAAATCGCGCAAGTCGAGGCCGAGATTGACCGGATTGAGGCGCAGACAATCGGGCGGCTGGCCGCGCCGCCCGACAATCAGGTCCAGCAAGTCGAGTTGCTCGGCAAGCTCATGCTGTACGATAAGCAGCTTTCGGTGAACGGCAACGAGGCTTGTGCTTTCTGCCATATGCCCGAGGCGGGCTTTACCGGTCCCGTGTCGGCGCTGAACCGGACTACCGGCTCCTATCCCGGGTCGGTGCGCACTCGATTCAGCAATCGCAAACCGCAATCGCACGCCTATGCGCCGCTCTCGCCCGTGCTGCATTACAATCCCGGGCAGGGTGACCTCGTCGGCGGCAATTTCTGGGACATGCGTGCGACCGGCCGCCGGCTGGGCAACCCGGCCGCCGAGCAGGCGGAAGGGCCGCCGACCAACCCGGTGGAAATGGGGCTTCCCGATATCGCCTGTGTGGTCTATCGCGCCTCGCAGCGGTCCTATCGCGCCTTGTTCGAAAGCGTGTGGGGACTGCAGGCCTTTGCGATCGCATGGCCCGGCGACGTGGAGCAGGTATGCGCCCGGCCGGGGCCGCCGCCTGCCGACGACCCGATGCCGGTGCATCTCGGCCCGATCGATCGCGGCCGGGCCGGCACCACCTTCGATCAGATGGCGCAATCCATCGCCGGCTATGAGGCCTCTGCCGAGGTGACGCCGTTTACCTCGAAGTTCGACGCGATACTCGCTGGCAAGGCGCAGTTCACAACACAGGAGCAGGCGGGCTACGACCTGTTCCGCGGCAAGGCGCGATGCAACGGCTGTCACCGCGACGGCGGGCCCGGTGAGGATCCGCTCTTCACCGATTTCACCGCCAGCAACATCGGAACCCCGGCCAATCCGCGGCTTCCTTACTACGCGGAAAATCGGCCGGATGCATTGGGCTATGTCGCCAACCCGGCGGGATCGGCATTCGTCGATGGCGGCGTCGGGAATTTTCTCACCAAGGGGCATCTGCTCAGCCAGCCCTCCGCGGTAGATCGGCGATGGCTGAAGCTGGCGCCAGACAACCAAGCGCGATCTCAGGTGCCGACACTGCGCAATGTGGACAAGCGGCCCGATCCGGGCTTCGTGAAGGCTTACACGCACAACGGATATTTTACGAGCCTGAAGGCGATCGTGCATTTCTACAACACGCGCGACGTTCTGCCGCGCTGCCAACCCCACGACGTCAATGAAGGTACGACATGTTGGCCTGCGCCGGAATCGACCGACAACATGAACACGAGCCGAATTGGGCGCCTGGGCCTGTCGGACGCAGAGGAGGATGCGATCGTGAGCTTCATGCAGACCCTGTCCGACGGGTTCATGCCTGTCAGCCGGCAATAAGTCGCGCCACGGAACCACTCGGTTGTCGCGTTTCGCATCTGAGCGCTTGATGTCCCAATCCATCATCGTGCGCCGGCCCTGGTGCTATCGTTCACGCGGCTCCCTCGTCATCTGGGAAATCTCGGCTAATATGGCTCCTACGACATGCATCTCCTCCTGAAATGGCGCAGGTTAGTCTTGGCTCTAGTCACAGCGTTTGTGCCGCTTGCGCCGGAGGCAGCGACGTTACTGGAAGTCGAGGGATCGGGTGCGGTACCCGGATTTCACAGCTCAGAACAACTGAGCCGCTATCTTATCTTGCATATGGCTGAAGTTCATCTCGCCAAATGGCGTTTCGAGCCGGCCACGGCTGGCGATGCGAACGCCCCCGATCACGTAGAGTGGCGCTTCAAATCGGGCCCGTATGCCGGGGGAGAAGTGCGTACCTTTGTACCCCCACACGATATCACATTCGGTGACCATCGCCCGATCACGATCGAGGCGCGGCTCTATCTGAATGGGAAATATCGGAGGCTGGTTAAGAAAAGGGCGATCATCGAGGGCGGTCCTGACGATCCCGATCTCGCCGCAGCAGTCGCGAGCCTTACTCAACACCTACTGAGCCCTTCGCGCGCTCACCGTTCCACCTGTCCCAAGTCACTCTGCTGCCGCCGATCACCGACCCGGACAAGATCATCTGCGCCGGCCGCAATTATCGCGCCCACGCCGCCGAGGCCGGCGGCGCCGCCGTCGATCTCGACCTCGACGACATCGCCCGGCTTCATCCACAAGGGCGGCTTGCGGGCAAAGCCGACCCCCTCCGGCGTACCGGTCGAGATCACGTCGCCTGCCACCAGCGGCGTCC
>Ga0074044_10004579_pt1 | contig 11409 bp, 10 predicted proteins | sample BogForMeECP23OM1_FD_94443 | JGI IMG/M metagenome (GOLD analysis project Ga0074044, IMG submission 94443) | Bog forest soil microbial communities from Calvert Island, British Columbia, Canada - Bog Forest MetaG ECP23OM1 | ecosystem: Environmental > Terrestrial > Soil > Wetlands ...
ACCAAGGGCCAACTGGAAAAGATCGGTGTCCTGCATCCCCTCAGGCTAAACGCGATCCCCCCTGAGCGATCGCTAACCCGCCCCCAAATTCCGACTTACCCACTCCTTTCAGCGAGGAGCCGCTTTCGGGACCGGTGACAGCCAACGCTGGCGAGCTAGACTATTGCAGAGCCGACGCCGCGAGACTCTGCCCCGGCGTTGAAGGCCCTCCCGCCCTTAAGTGTCTCAAAGAACACAAGATGGAAGTTAGCATCGGCTGCGGTAAGGCGTTGAAGAAGATGAAAGAGGAAATGGGCAAGTAGTCGGGCAACGTCCTGCCCTAGGGTCTGGACGCATGAAAGTATTGGCGGCGCGTCGACGGTTGGCGTGCTGCGAGCGTGCTCAATAGGAGGATCTGATGTTTCGCTTCACACGGATCTTGGCCGCGCTGGCCTTGCCGATCCTGATTGCCGACGACGCCCAAGCGCGGTGCGCGCGCGGAGCCGCGGGATGCGGCGCCGGCTTCCATGGCGCGGGCGCCGGCGCGCGCGGCGCTGGCGTGACTCGCGGCGGCGCCGGGGTCGGAGCGCACGGTCGACCGACCAACCGCAATGGCGGAGTGAACAGAGTCGGGCCACGTAGGTAGCCATCGCCGTCAACCGCTGGCTTCGGGAGAGCCGCTTCGCACTCTACCGTCTTCGACCCCGGGGCTCCGGTCCACCGGACGTCTATCGCAACGCGATGACGTCTGGCCTAAGGGTCTCAGATCCACGCGCAGCGCGCACGCTTGCCTACTGAGGCGGTTGCCCCCTTCCCTCCAGTGATCTGCCGGGTGAACCATTGAAGACCGCTCGGCAGACCACCGGAGATATTCAAGAGAGGACGCCCGTGAATCGATTGTGCAGTCTTCTGGTGGCGCTCACTTTGTCGAGCTCGGCGTACGCGCAAGACAAACCCAACATCTTGCTCCTGTTCGCCGACAATCTCGGCTATGGCGAGCTCGGCTCCTACGGCGGCGGGATCACCCGCGGCGCGCCGACGCCGCGTCTCGACGCGCTCGCTCGCGAAGGCACGCGCCTGACCAACTTCAATGTCGAGCCTTCGTGTACGCCGTCGCGTTCGGCGCTGATGACCGGACGTCATCCGATTCGCGACGGCACCTACAGCGTGCCGGCCGACGGCAAGCCCTACGGGCTCGTGCAATGGGAAATCACGATTGCGAAGCTGCTCTCCCAGGCCGGCTATGCGACCGCGCTCTATGGGAAGTGGCACCTCGGTGACAGCGACGGGCGCTATCCGAGCGACCAGGGCTTCGACGAGTGGTACGGCATTCCGAATTCCTCCGATGAAAGCATTTGGCCGCAGGAGCCGAACTTCGACCCCAAGTTCGCGCACTACGAATACGTGATGGAAGGCCGCCGGGGCGAGAAAACCCAAAACGTGAAGCTGTACGACGCCGAAGCTCGGCGCGAGATCGATGACGAGGTTACCGACCGCACGATCGATTTCATTCTGCGTACCGTGAAGGCGGGCAAGCCCTTCTTCGCCTATGTGCCGTTCACCCAACCGCATATGCCGACCGAGGCGTCGAAGGCCTTCACGGGCAAGACAGGCGCCGGACCCTTCGCCGACATGCTGGCCGAGATGGATTACAACTCCGGGCGGATTCTCGACGCGGTCTCGGCGATTGGCGTCCAGAACGACACGATTGTCATTTTCAGCAGCGACAACGGGCCCGAGGACACCATTCCGTGGCGCGGCTGGGCCGGGCCATGGACGGGCACCTATGTGACGGCGATGGAAGGGTCGCTTCGCGTGCCCTTCATCATCCGCTGGCCGGGCAGGGTTCCGGCCGGCCGGGTCAGCAACGAGATGGTGCATGAGGTCGATCTCTACTCGACGCTCGCAAAGTTGGGCGGCGCCGAAATCCCCACCGATCGCGCCATTGATGGCGTGGACGAAAGCACCTTCCTGCTCGGCAAGCAGGAGAAATCAGCGCGCGAGTGGTTCCCCGTCTTCCAGGCCGGCGGCGCCGCCGGCGCGCCGGACCTCTATGCAATGAAGTGGCGCAACTACAAACTGCATCTGATCTGGCAGGAGCGCGAATTCGACCCGCCGCAGAGGCTCGCGGTGCCCCGCCTCATCGACCTCTACGACAACCCGCAGGAGCGTCCCGAAGAGGCGACCGGCGAATCCGCAGTCGTCACCCACGCCTGGGTCGCGCATGCCATGTTCGCCTATCTCACCGCGTTCCAGGCCAGCCTGAAGAAATATCCGCCGATTGCGCCGGGGGCGGCGGACCCGTACGTTCCCCCGACAGCGCCGTGAGCGCCGTCGCGAAAACTGGCGCCGGCAGTTACTGACGTTCACTGAGAAGTCGTGAACCAAATGGCAGGAGAACGCGATGAGGCAAGTCTCGACTGTCGCGGCAAAAGTCGCAGTGACCCTGATCGCCGGGTTGCTGGCTGGCGCCCAGAGCGCTGTTGCGCAGAACGATACGCCCAAGATTGTTCACGACGCCCAATATTATATTCTCGACGCCCAGAATGGGGAGCAGTGGGCAGCCGAAGACAAGGACCTCGATGCGCGTCTGGCTGCGCTTCGCCAGAAATATGGCCGGCCGCCGAACATCATTCATCTGATGTGGGACGACCAGCCGTTCGGCGCCGTCGGCATTCCCGCGCTCCAGCAGATCCGCGGCTATACGACGCCCAGGCTCAATCAGATGGCCGACGAGGGCATATTGTTCACGCGGATGTATTCGCAACCGTCGTGCACGCCGACCCGAGCCGCCGCGATGACCGGCCAAATTCCGGTGCGAAACGGCATGTACAAGGTCGGGTTTCCGATCGAGTTCAAGGGCCTCAGCAAGAACACCACAACCATCGCCAGCGCGTTGTCGAAGGCGGGCTATGAAACTGCGTTCTTCGGCAAGTGGCATCTCGGCGACATCGAAGAATCCTATCCGTACAACCAGGGCTTCGACCAGGCGCTGTTCGCGGTCTACAATCAGGCGGTGAGCCTGTGGAACATGCAGGGCGAAGCCATGAACGCGACGCTCGGCCTGAAGGAGCAGCTGCTCGCCAAGGACCCCTACCAGCACAACGATAAATTCAATCAAAACGGTTACGTCTTCTATATCGAGGGCAAGAAGGGCGAAGAGGGCAAGGAATGGGGGGCGACGCAAACCCCGCAAGACTACGGGGCCCTCGACGTCGAGAGCGAGAAACGCGCCTACGCGTTCATGAACAAGAGCGTCGCCGACGCGAAGCCGTTCTACCTGGCGTGGTGGCCGCTCTGGACGTCGTTCATTCCCGACCCCAAGAAAGCCTCGCTGCAACGCAGCCTGGTCGCAGAAGGCTACCAGAAGATGCTCGACCCGGCGGCCGGGCGGCTGATGGATTTCAAGCGAGCGCAGGGTCTCGCCGAAAACACCTTGATTGTCGCCATGTCGGACAATGGTCCAATGACCCACAATCCCCCGCCCGGCGCCGGCTTCGGCGAGGGTATCTTTCGCGGCGGCAAGGGCGACAACACCGAAGGCGCCGTTCGCGTGTCCGCGCAGGCCTGGTGGCCGGGCACGATCAAACCGGGCCAGACGGCCGGCGACATCATCGACGTCACCGATCTCTATACGACTTTCGCCCGCATCGGCGGCGCAACCCAAAATCTGCCAACCGACCGGATCATCGACGGGCTGGACCAGACGGCGTTGCTCTTGAACGGCGACACGCACGGTCGCCGGGACTATGAGTTCATCTACCTCGGCCCCAACCTAGCCGCCACCATCTGGAAGCAGTACAAGCGCATGTGGGGCTCAACGCAGGGAAGCGAGAGCGGCGCCGCCGCGGCTTTTTACGATCTCTACAACGACCATCGCGAGGAAACGCCTTTGTTGGTTCAGGCGCTTCTTTTCATCGAACCGTTCAACCGCATGCGCGCGCTGCACGAACTCTGGAAAAAGAAATACCCGGATCAACCGCCCGGCTTCGGACCCGCCTATACGGGGCTGAGCAATGCGCGGCCCGAGACGGTCGCGATCTCCAAGCCGCTGGTCGATCTGAAAAAGCTGCCATTCGATCCGCTTGAGGTGATCGAGCATCTCAATCGCCTGCCTTTCGACCCGAAGGCGCTTTCGGATATGGATTAGTAGATGGCCGAAGCCTCCACACTCTCAAGGCCCGCGCTGGCCAACAGCGCGGCGCCCGGCTGGTTCCGTTTCGTCGTCACAACGGCGATCCTGCTCGGGCTGATCCGGCTCGGTCGGGAGTTCCTGCTCCCGCTGGTCGTTGCGACGCTGCTGTTCATCCTGGCGTTGGCCATCACCGAACGGATTGGGTCCGTAACGATCGGCGGCTGGAGGCCGCCAAAATGGCTGGCCTACCTCATAGGGATTGCGTTGGTGTTTGTCGTGTTTCTGGCCATCGGGACAGCCGTTTCCGGCCAGGCCGAGGCGATCTCCCAGGCGGCGCCACACTACGCCGAACGGTTTCAGGTTCTGGCAGCGAGGGCCACAGATCTGCTGGGCGCCGGGATTGCTTCCGACCTCCAACGAGCGGTCGCCGGCGTCGACGTCGGAGCCTGGCTGTCGAACGTGATAAAGTCCGTGGGCGGCGCGCTCGGCACTATTTTCCTTGTACTGCTCTACGTCGCATTCATGGCTGCGGAGCACGGGGCGTTTCGCGAGAAGCTTCCGCGGCTGTGCGCGGGCGAGGCGGAAGCGGATCTCTTGGCTCGCGTCCTGCGGTCGATCTCGACAAGGGTGCAGAACTATATGTGGATCACCACGCTCACCTGCGCCATGAGCGGAGCAGCGGCCTTCGCGATTCTGAAGTTGGTCGGGGTGGATTTTGCGCTGACGCTTGCCCTGATCGTCTTTCTCGCAAAATTTATACCAACCGTCGGGTCGATGATCGGGATAGCGGCTGCGTCCCTGATGGCGTTGCTCCAGTTCGATACGATCACGCCGTTCCTCATCGTCTTGGTCGTCTACGGCGGCGTCGACTTCATTATCGGCATGGTGGTTCAACCCGCGCTCCAGGGCAAATCGCTCAATCTCAGCCCGCTCATGGGCATGGTGGCGTTGGCGTTCTGGGGAATCATGTGGGGGACAGTCGGCGCTTTTCTCGCCGTCCCGATGACGGTCGCGACGATGATCATCTGCTCTGAGTTTCCGCAACTCCGACCGATCGCTGTTCTCTTGTCGAGCGATGGGCAGATGCCGAATGCCGATCATGGCGACGGCTTAGACAGGAGGAAGAACCGTCCGTGAACGACGTTCCGGCCCGCGCAGCGCCTGCGGTTCAACTTGACGTCGGCACAAGCCTCGCGTTCGAGCGCACGTTCCTCGCGCAGGAGCGCACGCAAATGGCCTGGGTGCGCACCGCGCTGTCGCTGATCTCGTTCGGCTTCGCCATCGCCAAGTTCTTCGATTCCGTTCGCGAGAAGCGGGGCGAAGGGGCGACGCCGCTGAGTTCCCACGACGTGGGGATCCTCATGATCGGCATCGGTCTGGTCGCCTTGGTTCTGGGGTTTCTTCAGCACGCGGGCGCAATGAAGATCTTGCGCGCCCGATGTCCAACTTTGCCGCGCTCTCTGGCCGGCGTCATCTCGGCGCTGCTCGGCGCGCTTGGTCTTCTCGCGCTAACAGGCGCGATTCTACGATAGCGGGTTAATCATCACAGATTCAGTACGAGGCGACAAAATGGCGAAGTCTTCGCAAGAGTCCACGAAACCATCCGGCCGCGGTCCCAACACCGGCATAACGTTGCCTCCATACTATCGGCCGACGCCGTCAGTCGCGAATGCGAACACCTTTTTCCCAGGCATGGAGGACCTCGGTTCGGACGAGATGCGCATCTCCTTCATCGGCAGTTCGCCGGTGCCGCCGACGCGCGCGCAGGCCGGCACCGCGATCATGGTCGAGTTGGGCAACGGTAAGCGCTTCTTCTTCGACCTCGGCCCCGGCTGCCTTCGCAATATCGTTGCCCTACAAGTGCCGCTCCAAACTGTGAACGACATCTTCATCACCCATTTGCACATCGATCACTATGGCGAACTCCCATACATCTACGGCTTCTCGGCCTGGATGGGGCGCTGGAAGCCGTTGCGCGTCACCGGTCCCTCGGGTCGCACTCCCAAGGATGGCACCATGGCCATGATCGAGGGCATGAAGGCGATGACCCACTGGCACACCGACAGCTTCAATCAATTTCCGGTCGGCGACGGTTATGAGGTGGAAGTCAACGAGTTCGACTATCAAGACGACAACGGCGTCTGCTACGACAAGGACGGCGTCGTTATTCGTCATTGGCGTCGGGCGCACGGGAAAGACGGCGCTTCGGCCTATCGCCTCGACTGGAACGGTCTCTCCTTTGTCTGGACCGGCGATGGCCGGCCGGACGCCAACACCGCAAAATTCGCCAAGGGCGTGGACGTCTTCGTCTCGGAGCTGCAACCCGACACGATGAATATCCAGGCCTTGAAATTTGGCATCCCGCCCATCATGGGCCTTGTCCCGATCGACGTCGCCCACACGGTTCACTACGCGGCGGGCTACCTGTTCAAGGAGGTGCAGCCGCGTCTCGCCATGGCCACCCACCTCAGTTATGACGAGGAGCTGGTTCCCGAAATGGTGGCGGGCATTCGGACCCACTATGACGGCCTGTTCCAGTTCGGCGCGCCGGACGGCGTCATTGTCAACGTCACGAAGAAGGCCATCTGGACGCGCAAGGCGGCGCTGCCGGAAGCGGCAAACTTCGCGCGCCCCTCGGTGGCAGAAGCCAAGGAATTGTTTGATTTGAGCCTCACCAAGATGACCGTCGACTTCCCGAACCCCAGGTCCGATTATACGCAGCAGGAAGGCCCGGTTCCGCGCAACGTCGAATTCGACCCGAAGGATTATTATCCGCCGGATGTTTATCGCAAGCCGAACCCGATCTGGCCAAAGGACTTCAAGATCGATATAAAGCAAATGCTGAGGGACAAGATCGTGTCGAAGGTGAGGGGCATCTTCGGCGGCGACGAATGATCGTCGCGCATTACGCGCTCCTACCGCGCGGACCTTGGAGTTGATCCTATGCGTTTGAGAGGACTTTTGAGGGTCTTGGCCGGCGTGGCGCTCGCCGCGTCGCTCGCCGCGTGCTCGCCGGAGGACGCCTTGGCGCCCACCCCCTCCATCTACGCCGGGCCAGGCGCCACGGCTTTGGTCGACAGCCCTCGCTCGACTGGCGACGATCTGAGCCTCATCTACGTGACGGATCGGGCGCCGATGACCGACCCGGCAACCGGCGCTCTCGCCTACGGCGCCGGGCGCTCCCGCTTCATGAGTTTCGGCACGGTCGATGTCGACGTCATCCCGCCCTCCTCGCCGACCGAGACGGGTAAGTTGAAACTCGGGACGGTTTCGGAAATCGGGCGGTTTCCGGAGGGACCCTATACGACGGAGCCGACGCCGAAGGGAGTTCGCCGGGCGCCGGACGTCGTCGCCGCGCACGAAAACGCCGTCGCCGAGCTCCAGGGCGAAATCCGTCGACGCCTCGCGACGGCGCAGCGCAAGGAGGTCGTGTTCTTCATCCACGGCTACAACAACACCTTCGACGACGCCGCGAGGACCACGGGCAACATCTGTCACTATCTCGGCCATGATTTCGTCTGCGTCGTTCTGACCTGGCCGGCAGGCGGAAAAGGCATGTTCATGGGCTACAATGTCGACCGGGAATCCAGCGAGTTCGCCGTCGCCGACATGAAGAAGGCGATCCGCGCCATCTGCGAGACTGAGGGCGTTCGAGCGGTCGATTTGATAGCTCACAGTCGCGGGACCGACGTGCTGACCTCGGCAATGCAGCAGCTGGGCATTGAAGCTTATGCATCGCGCTCATCGCTCTCGCAGCTCCTGAAAGCCAAGAACGTCGTTCTGTTCGCGCCCGACATCGACATCGACGTCGCCTCGACCAAACTGTTCGGGGTCGTTTCCGATCCCGATGCTCGTTACGGTCCGAAGAAGAACCCGAACGGGCTGTTTCCGCAAGGCAACGTGCATCTGACGATCTATTCGTCGCCCGACGACAAGGCGCTCGGCCTGTCGAGCTTTCTTTTCAGCAGCAACATGCGTCTCGGACAGCAGGATCTGAATCGACCCGACGCAAAAGCTCTCGGGGAAGGTTCCGGCAGCGCAGGGCTCGTCGATTTCATCGAAGTGAACGGGACCACGGACATGTTTGGCCACGGCTACTTCCTGTCGAATCCGGCGGTGAGCTCCGACCTCGTCGCGATGATCCGATACGGGCTCAAGCCAGGCGATCCGGGAAGACCTCTCGTCCAAATCAACGGACCGTTTTGGAGGTTGGCGAGCGCGCAGGCGAACTGACAGGGAAAATGACAAGCTTCTTTCGAGATCGCGGAGTCTGGCTTGCTGCGGTCGTGCTCATCATGTTCGCCATCTCGCTGGCGCAAGGCGGAATTTCCTACACGATGGCGTTCGGCCCGTTGCGTGGCCTGCTTCCCAGGGACCGCTCTGCAATTGCGACCGTCCTGGTCGTCCTGCGGTTTGGCCTGGTGGCGCTGATGGCGGCGATGTGGGCGCTGAAATGGAAGCGCGCGCTGTTTCGCGTGATCATCATCGCCAATGCGCTTTTCACGCTCGCCTTGCTCGTCCACACGAGCGGCCTCATGGCGGTGCTGTCCGGGGGCGCGTCGGAAGCGGTCAACGCACTGCTGCTCGATGTCGTGCTGATGGCGACGTCAAACATTTTGATCTTTTCGGTCTGGTACTGGATCATCGATCCGCCCGGGGTGGGAGACGTCCCGCGCGCCGACGAGCCGTGGGATTTCCTCTTTCCCCAACGCGCCGGCAGCATTCCGCACTACGAATCGTGGGTTCCCCGCTACGGCGACTATCTCTTCGTCGCGTTCACGACCAGCTTCGCATTCAGCCCGACCGACGCGCCGCCGCTCACGCGCCGCGCCAAGGCGATCATGCTGATGCAGGCGGTCATTTCCGTCACGACTTTGACCGCAATCGCCGGCAGCGCGATCAATATCCTCGCGGGCGCCAAATGATCACCATCGCTTCCCTTCGACCTCACATGGGGACAACGGCATGACGGAAGGCGCGCAAAAAGGCGAACCGGCCCGGCCATCCCAGCTCGACTTGTGGCCGGTCATGCAGCTTCACCAGAAGAACATGGCGGCGATGATGAAGTCCTGGCTGGTGATGACGGATGGTCTCACGCCATCGCCGCCAGGCAGCAGGAACTCGCGACCGCGACGCTTCGCGATATGTCCGAAATGATGGCGGGCTATCGGTCGCTCGGCAAGCCGGAAGAAGCAACGGCGCTGCATGTCGAGTTCACGAGAAAGACGATGCGAGCCACAGCCGCGACCGCGCGCGATATCGCCGAGGTGATAGGGAAATCGGGCGCCGATGTCGTTGGCGTCGCTCGGGAGCGCATTGGCGCAGAAGGCGCCGCTCGGCTTTCGCATCCCGCGCGTAGCGCCAAGCTCGCCGATCTCGCCGTGAGTAAGCTACCCGCGGCTCTCGCCCTAGTCGACAAATCCGGCTTGCCGTCATTTACGGGCGAGCAAATTCGCATCGGACTGAAACACGTCGAAATCGCGCCTCTCGTGGCCGGTTTTTTGAGCGCGGCGGTTGAGAAGGGGAGCCATCAGCAAGCGTTGGATGAACTGCTGGATGGGCTCGAGAAGCTGGTCAACGATGCCCCCGCCATGGAGACCGTTCGCGACCGGATGTTCGAAAAACTGCCGGCGCTATTCAATCTGTATCGCGGCGAACCGATTGTGATGAACAAGATCATCGAAGCGACGAAAGCGTTGATCGTCGAGATCCGGGCCGATAACGCGCATCCGGTGCGAACCGAACTCGATGGGTTTCTGGCCGGGCTGATCGAGCGGCTGCGAGGTTCGTCCGAATTCGCGAGCCGACTGGTCGCCTTCAAGCTCGATCTGCTCGAGCGTCCGGAGCTTGGCGATCTGGCCGCGGAAGCGTGGAACAACCTGCGCGACGTTTTGGTGCGCGACACGCGCAGCGAAAGCTCCGTGATCCGTCGCCAAGTCGAAGCGATATTTGCCGATGTCGGCGCCTAGTGGGCGTCGCGGAGCAAACGCCTTTTCGTGGCCGTATGACAGGAGGATCAATTGTTCGATAAATTCGATGATCGTAACGTAACATCGCTTCCAAGGACGTTCTCCCGCAAGGCCGGGGCCATGGTGGCGGCCATCGCCATCATTGGCGCATCTTCGGCCGCTTTGGCGCAGTCGTCGGAGCAGCCCTCGGGCACAGTCAGGCTGCGCCTGGTCCAGGCGAGCTTTGTCGGAAGCGCGAGCACCGGCGGCGGCGTGTTGAACTTCCAGGGACACAATTACAAATTTACGACAACAGGCGGCGGAATTGGCGGCTTCGGACTTTCAAAGTTCGAAGCCTCGGGAACCGTCTACGATCTCAAATCGGTGGCCGACTTCGATGGGCCGTACGTGCAGCTCCGCACCGGATTGGCGCTCGGGGAACAGGGCAAGGGGAAGATGTGGCTGCGAAATGCGAACGGCGTCACGATGAGACTCAGCGGACGGCGGAGAGGGCTTGCCTTGTCGCTGGGCGCCGATGCACTGGTCGTATCGTTGACGAAGTAAAGGAATTCGGATCAACCGTTCGCGACGATGTTCGCGATGTCTGACAAGATCGATGACATGACCCGGGCGCAGAGCGAGCAGGTCGTGAACCGGCGCGGCGCGCGAAATCCAAAGCCCCGGCCCAAGGGAGATGATCGGGAACAAGTTGCAGGGGAAGTGATCGGCATGAGCGAGACTCGGGAAAACGCGGGTGAGCGGGGGATTCCGGTGACCGTCCTCACCGGCTTTCTGGGCGCCGGCAAGACGACGTTGCTCAACCGCATCCTCAAGGGCGATCACGGCTTGCGGGTGGCCGTGCTGGTGAACGACTTCGGCTCGATCAACGTCGACGCCGACCTCGTGGGCGGCGTCGAGAGCGGCGGGGACGTCATCAGCCTCGCCAACGGATGCGTCTGCTGCAACATCCGCGATGATTTGCTCGGCGCGGTCTATGGCGTCATCAGGCGGGCGGAGCGGCCGGAATATATCGTGCTCGAGGCGAGCGGCGTCGCCGAGCCGTCGGGAATCGCGTCGACCTTCATGGACGCGCGGCTGCGCGAAAAAATCCGGCTCGACAGCATCATGTGCCTGGTCGACGCGTCGCAGATTTTTTCGGCGCCGGAGCTGATGGATCTCAAGCTGCGGCAGATCGCCAATGCCGACATGCTGATTCTGAGCAAGGCGGACCTCGTCGGCCGCGCGGAGATCGCGCGCATCCGCGGCTGGCTCGACGAACATTTCCATCGCTATCGCCTGATCGAAGCCGAGCGCGGCGACGTGCCGATGGAGATCCTGCTTTCGGCC
>Ga0074044_10004580_pt1 | contig 11406 bp, 9 predicted proteins | sample BogForMeECP23OM1_FD_94443 | JGI IMG/M metagenome (GOLD analysis project Ga0074044, IMG submission 94443) | Bog forest soil microbial communities from Calvert Island, British Columbia, Canada - Bog Forest MetaG ECP23OM1 | ecosystem: Environmental > Terrestrial > Soil > Wetlands ...
AGAAGACAACACGGTGGCGCCTTCCGCTTGGGACTGGGGGCAGCAGCGAGTCACGGTTGGCCGCCATTTCGTTCGCGACCTGGAAGGCTTGTGGTCCGAGGTACTCAAGCTTGCGGCGGTCGTTGAGGATGCCCTGAACCAGAGCATTCACGCCTTATGTGACGGTCGGATTGAGCTCGCGGATCAGATCAAGCTCCAGAAGCCGGCCGTGGACCGCTGGGAAGTCCAGATCGAGCGCGAGTGTGTGCGGGTTCTGGCCTTGCACCAGCCTGTGGCGTCGGACCTGAGGCGCGTGGCCGCCGTACTCAAGATCAACGGCGACCTCGAACGGCTAGCCGATCTGGCCCGCCACATTGCCAAGCGGGTCAAGAAGCTTGCGACCGATCCCCAGGCCTTCCCCATCCCCCAGCCACTGGAAAACCTGGGACTGGAAGCGCTCAACCAGGTTCACGACAGCCTTGACGCCTTGGTCCAGGCCAACGTCGGCCAGGCCCAGGCTGTCATGGCCGCCGAGCGACGGGTAGACCGACACTATCGCTCTGTGCTCAAGCTGCTGAAGCAGGAGATCGTCGCGCATCCCGAACGTATCAACACATGGCTCCGTCTGGTCAACACAGCACGGAATATCGAGCGAATCGCCGACCACGCCTCCAAGATCGCCGAGGCCGTTGTCTATCTGAAGGAAGGCGAGATCCTTCGCCACCGGCTCACCGGCGACCCGGCTCGACCCAGACTGCCTCAATAAGCAGCTGAGCCGCAGACGAAAATCAGCAGCCACAAACGGACGAAGAGCTATCCGCCACTCTCGGGAAACACCACCAGGTGCACCGAGCGGCGGTCAAAAGAGACGAAGCCGGCCGATTCGTAGAGGCGCAAGGCAGGGAGATTGCGAATATCCACGGCCAGCTCAAGACGGGAGACGTGGGGGCGGGCAAGGTCCAGGCCATGGGCGATGGCAGCAAGACCCAGGCCACGACCGCGCGCGGAAACGGTCAAGCCAAGGTAGACAACTTCCCAGACATCCCGATCAGGGACCTCGGAAAGAAGCAAGACAACGGCCATATCGGGCACGCCTGGCACTTGACCTAACCTCCAGCGGTCAGGAACAAACCGGCCCGTGGAGCGATGGCCCTTGATGATGTCGTCGAGCGAACGAACTCCCTCAAGCTCGGGCATGTCCAGGCTGGAAGTGTAGGTTGCCTGTAACAGCGCGCGAAACTCGGTTTCGCGAGCCGCGTTGAAGGAGCGCCAGATGAGGCGGGGTGCTATTGCCTCTGACTCCGATAGGGAATCAAGGCTGACCGATTCCGGGAGGGGTAGGTGAGTGTCCCGCTCGAGATAAAGCAGCTCGGTAACCCGGGGCATCCCACCACGGATCAGGTCGATCGCGCCGCGGCGGCTGGCTGATTCATCAAGAACGGCCTGGACGATGCGGAACCCGCGCGCCTGAAGGTCTGCCAACGCTGAGTGCACGAGCACGGCGGCCGTCGTGGCTCGCCGCCATGATGGCAAAACCTCAGGGGGCCAGATCGCTGCCGCCCGGCCGGCCAAGGCTTGGGTCAAGAGTGTCCCGATGATCCGGAGTCGGGCGGTTCCCAAACCCAGGGAGCGATCCCAGGCTACCCACAGACCCGAAAGATCGACCTGGCCGCATGAGGCTTCTCGGAGGACCTCGACGACCAGGCGCGAACGCAACGAATCGGGAATTCGCTGATAGAGAACCTGAAGCGCCGCTTCACGCGCCTCGGGTGGACAAGGCTCCACTCGTGGGCTCCATCCCGTCATGGCCACCCTTCCATGTCCGACTCCTGTTCATGGATCCCGGAATTGGAGCCACGCAACGGCTCACACCGGGCAACGCCGGTTGACAAAACAGCGATATTTCACCAATGATCAACGAACCTGCGGGGTTATCTGCTGTGTTCGGTTGGTTCATGCTCCCTGAAATCCCGGCCTGCAGTCCCGAGAAAGCGACTTTACCTCAACTCACAACCGAAGTTCGGTCGATCCATTCAAGACATTGTCCGGCAGCTGGCAGGACGATGCCAAGGGGAAGAGATCGGCGTGGAGCCCGGAAAAAACTCCAACGCCGACCGAAGCTCATTCGTATCATAATTCACGTGGGGAGGTCATGCGAATGCGGAAGCCGGTCCAGACCGAGCCTACGCCCGTTCCCGATAACCATGCCCGGGGCGAGAAACAGGCTAACATCGAGAAAACGGAGGGTGTGAGCCGCCGCTGTCTTGCGAAGGGAGAGGCTGGAGCTGGGTCGACCGCAAACTCTGCGGCAGGGCCCGTAGCCGCTACAGCGAGCATCAGCCTTGACGACGAATCGAGCCTGAATGATGCCTGGCTCGTAGAGCGGGCTCGACACGGAGACCATGCTGCCTTCGCCGTGCTGGTTCGGCGTTACGAGCGCAAGCTGATACGGGTGCTAGCCCGGCTGGTCCGCGACCCCGAGCTTGCTCGAGATCTGGCCCAGGAAACTTTCTGGCGCGTGTATAACCGGCTGGAACGCTTCGACACCGCAAGGCGGTTTGGTCCGTGGCTTTTTCGAGTAGCCGTGAACCTTGGACTGGACTGGTTGCGCCGGAGCCGTAGCGAGCCCTCCCCACCGGCATCGATTGATCGGCCCCATGGTGATGGCCAACTTCCGTTCGAGCTTCCCGATCCGGACCCGAGAATCCAGACCGAGCTGGCCCAGGAAGTACAGTACATCCTGGCACAACTGCCGGTCTCCTATCGCACGATTCTGGTCCTCCGAGATCTGGAAGGCTTTTCTTCGTCGGAGGTTGCGGCGATTGTCGGAAGACGCGAGGCGACCGTTCGTTGGCGCCTTTCCAAGGCCCGTGACAAGTTCCGGGAACTGTGGCAGCGCCGTCAGGAAGGGGCGCAGCGGGAGGCCAAGGATGGCTGACAATGGCAAAGGCATGATCATGGGTCGTTCTTCCTGTGACTGGGTGCATGACTGGCTTCCACTCTTGGTGGATGACAGCGATGGTCTAGCTTGCGAAGGCAACGACTTGAATGCTGAGGATCGGCGACTTATCGAGCAACATTTGACTGAGTGCTCCAGTTGCCGCCAGCATCAAGCCAGCCTGGAGAAAGCTATTTCCGTTCTGAGTATCGCTGCGGTGGACATGACCACCGGGTTGCGTACACCTTCGCTCTGGCCTAGGCTAGAAGAGCGGATCCGGTGCCATCAGAAGCAATCCCGATCTAGGTGGCTGCGGACTCTGCGTGCAATCTGTCCAGAAGGAATCCGTGTTACCGCGGACCGTTTTTTCTGCGGTTGCGGCCAGCTCCGCAGTAATTTGCCGCTTCAACTTGCCTGGACTCGAGACTCGCTTGGCGACTTTCTGGCCAATCGAGCCCGGCCCGTCTTTTCGAGCAGAAGATCTCGCCCTGGCAGAACATTCCGGTTTGTAACTCCGCAGGTTGGCTTCGGCTTCAGCTTGGCGGCGGCCGGGATGGTCTTATTCTTGCTTGTTGTCGTCCTGCAGCGCCGGCAGACCCAGCCCGAGGCTCGGATTGCAGCCGACACGGCTCCCCTTTCCAGCATGCAGTTGCCCCTGCCCGAATTGCCGGAAGCGTCGGAGCACGTGGTGACCGCAACTTCATCGAGCACGGTATCACGTGCCTCTGACTCGCTGTCCCTGCCAAGTCCGGCAGTACCCGACGCCGCGGTTTCAATGGGGCAAATTGCCACGGCAAAGACGGCTTCGACGATTACCACCACGACGGCCACGGCGACCTCGGCGCCTCGTTATGATTTCGACCTCGAACACGGCACCCCCATGCCGCCCGAAACGCGTGCAGGCAAGCCGGCCTACTAGTCACAGGCCTTTTAACCCAGTACCCGCGGCGTAGTCTTTGGACGCGGCTGTCGATACCATCTTGGGGAACGGCAGAGGATCGTTTCTGTCGTCTACAGGACGGTCTTTACGAAGCACCCGATCAAATTCTCCCAGGCGCGGCCTGGCAGGGTGAGATTCAACGATGTCACTCCTTGCGTCCTCTCTTCGAAAGCGCCTTGCCCTGGGTTTAGCCAGCGGCATACTCTTCGTCGGGGCGACAGGGACGAGTTTCTGGGCCGGCTCGTTGGGCAAGCTGCGGCAAGCAACCGAAGTCGGGCAGCTAGAGAAGTCGTCTTCCGCGGGGCTTGACCAGGCGAACCACTCGACCTGGAGGGCGGAAGAGGCTGGGGCCGGCACATTAGCGCTTCCCGGAGAGGACACAAGCGATCGGACGACCAGACCCGGTTCCCGCGCAGAATCGTCGAGTCATTCTGCCAAGCGCGGGCACAATGATCGGGAAGGCAGCGATGAATCGGCCTTATTCGCAGCTCTAGAGCAGCTGGAGCGGCAAATGTCGGCCGGGATGATTCGCGCCCGAGATTCAGTTGTCGCGCTTGAGTACACAGCTCTGGAAGGTCCACCCGGCTCGCGCCGGTTAGCCACTGGCGTGGTGATCAACTTGCGGGGCGACGTGCTCTCCGTACGCATCGATCCTCCGTCTGCCGCCACTTCCTCCGCCCCTGGTTCTATCTCAACAGGCAGCGGAGCGACGGGCTATCCAACGATTGTTGCACATGACGCCTCGGGGAGGCGCCATCTGGCTCACTGGGTGGCCGCCGATCCAGAAACTGGGTTGACCTTGCTACAGATCGCGCCCCGAGCGGTGCGGCCGATCCAGATTGCGGCTGAAGAGCCAACCCTGGGCAGCCAAGTGTTTGTCGTTGGCAACCCGTTCGGGCTAGGGCACTCCGTCAGCCGAGGTCACATCGCGGGACTTGACCGCGCCTTGAAGGTGGGATCACATCAACTCGGCGGGCTGATCCAGGTTCAAGCCCCGCTCTACCCCGGCGACAGTGGTGCGGTGGTGGCCAACCTCCGCGGCCAGTTGCTCGGCCTGATCCGAAGCGGCCTCGCTATCCCGGCCACGGCCAAGGACCGCGCGGAACGTGACAATGATTTCGGCTTCGCGCTCGCGGTTCGTGACGTCCTCTGGGTGGCTGACCAGCTTCGCGCTCGCGGCCACGTCGATCGGGCCTACCTGGGGGTACGTCTGGAGTCTGCAGCAGCGACACTTCACCCGCACCCTGAAGCCGGTTCGCACCCAAGTCCTGACGTTGATGTGATTCTCGAAGGAGCCGTTTTACTGGAGGTGATGGCGGGCACGCCAGCCGCACTGGCCGGTCTACAGGCAGGAGACGTGATTGTCGCTGTTGATGGTCAGCCCGTCCGTTCGCCCCACGACCTGACGGACCGGCTGGACCGGCTACCCGCGCAGACGATGATTCACCTGGATATTGTTCGCGCTCGCGGACCGCAGCGTCAGCACATGACGCTGGCGCTCCGAACTAGCAGCCGGACGGAAGCTGGCACCCAGGCTGATCTATTCCCTGCTCCCGGTGCGCCCGTACCCCAGCTGTCATCGCCCAGGCCTGTCCAGACGGAGCCGGTCACGGCGCTTGCCGGGCCAGACTCCATGCCGCCATCCCCGGCTTCATCGTTGACTGTGGTCCCGGCCACGGCTCCGGCAGCGGCCACGTCCGCCGTCCCTTCAGCGGCATCGGCCACGGCATCGCTGATCACTCCGCCGACACCTGCTGCATCGTCCGTTCCCGATTCCACGATTGGCCAGGTCGAGGCCCGACCTTGGCATGAAGCTCCAGCGGCGGTCTCGATCCCGGGGCCTGTGCGAAGCCCGTTACGCGCGGCTGTGCCACCACCGCAGGCCGAGGAATTCAAGCTCACCCTCCCCCGTGCCGTGACTGAGCGGCTGGAGCAGCTGGAGCGCAGGCTCGAAAAGCTCGAGCGATCGCCAACGCCAACATCACCACCGGAGACACGTCAAGCTAGCTCCGCGCGAACTCCGTGATCGAACACGCTGCCAGGCAGATCGCTATCCCATGGCACACAGCTAATCGAGATCCACGCGTTGCATGCTGGCGGGCACAACCAAGCTCAGGGTGCGGTCAGCCAACCCGACCCGGGCGATGGCACCGCTGTTGAAATCGAGCCGGTCCTCCTCCACACCGTCACTGAAGATGACACCGTTCTGGGGCATGTGCGAGGTGATTCCCAGCGGCTGATTCTCCGCGATGGTGTCGTGCACGATTTCTGCGCCGGGGGTCTTACTCACGAACGGCTCGCAGACGCTGAAGACCAGACCACGATGTTCCCAGGGGATCGAGTATTATTCCTGAACCTTGCGGACCTTGAGCGACGGGACGTAGCACGCAGCGATACCTGCAGCGCCTGTGAGAACAGACCGATACCAGCCCGTGGAACCGGCGCCCGTGGAGACGATCAGGCCGCTGGACGACTGGTCCTCCTCACGGCCTTCATAGCGGAGGTGATAGCGAGCTGAGACATGCGTCCGCGCCCCGATGAAAAGGTCGTTGACCACCAGCACCCGCTGGCCCTCGTTGAGCATAGCTTGGGCCATCGTCACATCGCGCCAGACCTTCAAGCCGCTGAGTGCCAGGGAGATTGCCTGGTTTGCCTCGTGAACGTCAAAGGGCAGCAGGACGCCGTCGATGCGCTGTGGGTCGGGATTCAGCGCGATGACCGGTTGGCCGTTCAGGTACTTGGCCGTGTTAACGACTAGGCCGTCCTGGCCCAAGACCACGATCACATCCGAGCTCCCGAAGGTGAATGTGGGCAGAAACGACCGATCGATCGACTGAACCCGCAGGCCGCGGGGGATGGCCTCGTGGAGGGAGGTGATCGCGGCCTGATAGGCGTCGTGAGCGGCCTGATAGCTCGCGAAGTTTCCCCCCATATGCTCGATGTAAAAACAGGCCTGGTCGCGGGTATTGAACCGTTCGATCAGCTCTTCGATCCCTGTTTTCCGGGTGATGACCACGAGCTTGTCGCGCCTCGCCATAAGGCACTCATTCCCGGCCGGAGGACGAGGACGCCCCTGCGCGGCCGTCGAGGAGGGCTGCGAGGATTTCGGACGTGATGGTCAGGTTGCCGATCCGGCCGGCGTTTTGACCCAGGTCGGTCATGGCCAGGGCGAGCACCTTCCTCGGGTCGATCGCTGTGTAAAGATCCAGCTCTTTTTGCCTGACCCTGGTACGGTAAGCGGCCTCTTCCTCGAGCGCCTTGCCGTGGTTGGTGGCCTCCTGCAACGCATTATTGCCCTGAAGGTCGATGAGCTGCCGGCGCTGTTCTTCCAGGGTAATCTCGGTGTTGAGCTCGTTCTCCTTGATCTTTCGCTCTTCCTCCACCGCTGCGGCGCGCCGGGCGGAGATAGCCATATCGGCTTTTCGCAGGAGGGTCTCGCGGTATTCAGCTTCCAGAGCCTTGGCAACCTCGGGCGTCGGCTTGGCTGCAACAAAGTAAACGCTCAGCAGATCGGCGCCGAGCGGATCGAGCAAGGCCGAGTTCTTGACACGCTCCAGGACCCTACCAGCAATGGTCTCGTATTGAGTGAGGACCTCTTCGAGCGGCCTCTGCTGGATTTCGCCACGGGTTTCCATCTGGATGATGTTCGTGATTTGCTGCGCCAGACGGTCGGGGTCATTGGAAATGTGCGTATGCATAAATGGGTTCATAGTGTAGTTCAGGAGCTCGGCCGCCCGCTTGGGATTGTGAATCCGGTAGGTGAACTGACCTTGGATGGTCACAGTTTGGAAACTGCTGGTGACCTCGTTGAACACGAGGTTGGCATCCATGCTGCTGGTCGAAACCGCGATAATCTGGGTATTGTACTGGAGATAGAAAAACGCCAGTCCCTGGCCCTCACGGGTAATTCACCCGGAGCTGTACTTGATCACGTATTCATTCGGCTGTCCCTTGAAGTATCCGATGAGAGGCATGTCCGAACGACGAATCGCCCCCGAGGTGTTGAATTGCGATCAGCAAGTGACAGAACGCCATTTTCTAGCATTTCAGGGAAGACAGCTCAGTACAACGGTTTTCTTTGCGCTATCACCCTCTTTTCCCAGGGCCATTCTGTGTACGGAGAGAGAGGTGCCTGCCGAATGGGTAAGCCAACAGGTTGAGGATCCAGGCTCAGGCGCCCAAGGTCCGTTCGAGATCGGCGAGGACATCGGCGATGGTCTCAAAACCGGGCAGCAGAGCGTTTTGTTGCTCGTCCCGGAGCCATCCTTGTACCTTCTTGTCGGCCGAGATGACTGTTGAGTGGTTGCGGTCGCCGAAATGGCGGCCGATCTCGCTGTACGCGGCGCCGGTATGCTTGCGCGCCAGGTACATGGCCAGCATCCGGGGATAGGCCAGGGCACGGGCACGACTGTCCGACTTCAGTGCCTCTGGATCAATCTGGAAGAGCTGGCATACCGCGCGCTCAACGTCGCGCAGGCCGACGGCCTGCGCGGTATGGTGTATCGTGTCGCGTAGCGCGGCCTTGGCGAGCACCATGTCCAGACGTTTGCCGGTGAGCAGAGCGTGGACAATCACGCTGTGGATGGCCCCTTCGAGCTCTCGAACGCTGGAGCGAAGGTGCTCGGCGATATAGTCGAGCACGGTATCAGGAACACTGACTCCCCGGGCTTCTGAGCGTACCTGAAGGATCGCTCGCCGGGTTGCTAGATCAGGGAGCTCAAGCTTGACGACCATCCCTCCGAGAAACCGCGTCACCAGCTCTTCCGTGAGCCGAGAGATCCGCCGGGGGTGCTGGTCGGCGGTCAGAATGATGGGCGCACCGCGGTCGATCAGTGAATTGAACGTGTGCAGGAATTCGCTTTGCGTGGCCCGTGTACCCGCGAGGAAATGAACATCGTCCACAGCCAGTGCACCAAGCCTGCGGTACCGGGTACGAAAGCCGCCCAGTGTACCGGCGCGCATCGATTCCAGGAAGCTGTTGGTGAACGCCTCAGCCGTGATCGAGAGTACATTCAAACCGGGGTGAACCACCCGCAGGCCTTGGCTTATTGCTTCCAGGAGGTGGGTTTTGCCCAGACCCACACCACCATGAATGACCAGAGGGTTGAACACCTTGCCGGCTGTATGGATCATCTCTCTCGATGCGGCGTGTGCCAGTTGATTGCTTGGCCCCGTCACAAAGTCGTCAAGAAGTCGCGGCGAACGGACGGCAGCAGGTACTCCAGGAAGTCCCGGAGGAGAAGCCTGGCCGTTCACCGCGTGTTGAGCATGGTTCTGACTCTGGATGCGATCAGTTGCGGGAGGTTTGAAACGAGGCGTTGGAGAACGATCAGGGCTAGCTGGATGTAGGGTGGGAAAGGAGAGCGGCGCCTTCGGATTGCCCGGTATGGGAACGGTGACCGTGCTACCTGACCGTTGTTGTGATCGGTCTGAGTCGGGATCGACAACGTCACCGAGAGGAGGGTCTATCTCATTCTGGACCGCGAAGCTTAGCCGCACTTGCCGGCCCGTTACTGCCTGGGCGGCTTCCACCAGATTGGCGGAGAAATGGCCTCTGATCCACTCACGAAAGAAGGCATTGGGCACCTGAACTTCCAGAGCGTCACCATTACCGCTCAAGCCGAGATGGACATCCTCACCAAACCAGAGGCTAAATCGAAGCTCGCCCAGCCGCTCAGCCACTGCGGCGCGAAGCGCCGACTCCAAGGCCAAGTGGTCGGCTGGCGCTGGCGAACCGGGAACTCCATCGTGTACCTGGCCAGGATGTGCCATCATTGCTCCGTCCCCCGCACCCTCGTCCGTGTGGGCATACGCTTGCGTGCTTGGTGCTAACTCTGACGGCTGGGAGGGAACGCCCGAGGAATCGGATTTCGAGAGATTCTGACAGATCGGGTTCCAAGGCGGCGCACAATCACAAGGCGCTACCGTGGCGCTCACCAGCCAGGAACTTATGCGCTCTGGGGGTTATATTGTCAAAGCAGATGACTGGGTAGAAAGGATATGAATTGAAGCTCTGGGGCGATTTTGGCGAATCTAGCGATGGAATTGCAGATCTTCGTCAGGTCCTGAATCGCGTTGAGATGATTATTTCTGTCCCATGACACCTGGGTTCTTGAGTCTTGGTCGTCTAGCCCGTTTCTCTATTCAAAAGCGCAGCGTCCGGACCCGCACTCAGGCCGCCCACAGCCGAAACTGGGGGTGCTGGGGTTGTCACACATTGGCAAGGAGTTCGAGCGACCAGAATGGACGGAGGCGGGAACACTAAATTGCTTGGTGACATCAGTGTTGCCACACCTGGGGCAACGAGCGATATCGCGCGAGCCGCGAACCAAGGTTTCAAAGATATGGTCGCAGGGCTCACAATGGTATTCGTAGATCGGCATAAGGAGGAAAGCTCCCATGCGGGTCGTTCGGTCAGGGTAGGTCAACCGCAATAATGTCCACCGGGCATGAGTAAAGACACTCTGGTGGGCCTTGCTGCGCTCAACCCACCATTATGGTATTCTGGGCCGCTCAAGAAGGCTTGTCAATGCTGGCTGGATCCGGTTAACTCACTTCACAACGAGATGTTGAGTCAACCATGTAGGGGGGTACCGATATGGCTTGCCGGCTTCGTCCGTTATCGCGCCAGGAGGTACGGGACCTTGATCTCAGGGCCGCCGAGCAGCTTGGTCTACCAACCCTGATCCTGATGGAGAACGCCGGACGTGGCGCGGCCGTATGGCTGGCCGAGCTGGCCACTGGAGTAAGGACCGAGTCAGCGGCTCGGCCATTTGCCGCTTTGCCATCAGCTGAGATTGAACTGTCTCCTCCGGCTGCATTGCCACGAGTCTTGATCCTGAGCGGGCCGGGTAACAACGGCGGGGACGGGGGCGTGGTCGCTCGGCACCTGGACGCCTGGGGGTTCCCAGTGCGGATTGTCTGGTTCGCGAACCGCGAGCAGTTGCGCGGCGATGCCAAGACCCAGTGGATGATCCTTGAGCGCTCCGGAGTTGATCAGACGGCTTGGTTTCACTCGCCGAGCGACGACCCTCGGCCAGCCGAGCTGGAGTCCCTGGTCGCGGATGCCGACTGGTTGGTTGATGGGCTGCTTGGCACCGGGCTGACTCGACCTGTGGAAGGAGCGATGCGGACGGTTATTGAGGTCATGAACAGATCGAACAAACCGATCCTGGCTCTGGACGTTCCCTCGGGTCTGGATGCCGACACGGGAATGCCGCTGGGCACTGCCATCCGCGCCCGCGCGACAGCCACGTTCGCCGCTCCCAAGCTCGGGTTTGCCGTTGCTGGTGCCGTTGCTTTCACGGGCAAGGTCGCCGTTATCGACATCGGCCTGCCGCGCGGGTTACTCAAGCAATTCCTGGCATGAAATGAGAAGGGGCTGAGCAGAGACGCAGTGTTATCTCGAAGTGCGTCATCGGAAACGCGGACCTGGTTCAAAGCGAGGTAACAAAAGCCCGATAGATTCACCTTTTCTAGAACGCCTGTTTCCTCCATGTTGCGGGTGGTTGAACCGGAGGACCCCGTTTCACGGAGGAAACAGACATGG
>Ga0074044_10004581_pt1 | contig 11402 bp, 7 predicted proteins | sample BogForMeECP23OM1_FD_94443 | JGI IMG/M metagenome (GOLD analysis project Ga0074044, IMG submission 94443) | Bog forest soil microbial communities from Calvert Island, British Columbia, Canada - Bog Forest MetaG ECP23OM1 | ecosystem: Environmental > Terrestrial > Soil > Wetlands ...
GATATAGTTGAATTTATTTGAGGTGGTTTTAGTGTTAATAACGCAACATTAAATAGATTTTTTTCCTTACATTTTGTCTTACGTTTTGTATTAGCTGCATTGGCTTTAATGCACTTAATAGCCCTTCATGATAGTGCAGGTTCAGGTAACCCTCTGGGAGTTTCAGGTAATTATGATAGATTACCCTTTGCTCCATATTTCCTTTTTAAAGATTTAATAACCATATTTATTTTTATCTTAATATTAAGTGTACTTGTATTTTTCTTGCCTAATTTATTAGGGGATAGTGAAAATTATGTTATGGCTAATCCTATGCAAACTCCTCCAGCAATAGTACCAGAATGGTATTTATTGCCTTTCTATGCTATATTAAGATCTATACCTAATAAATTATTAGGTGTTATTGCAATGTTTTTTGCAATATTAATACTATTAGCTATGCCTTTTACTGATTTATCTAAATCTAGAGGTATACAGTTTAGTCCTTTAAGTAAAATAACTTTTTATATTTTTGTAGGTAATTTTTTAATATTAATGCAATTAGGTGCTAGACATGTTGAGTCCCCATTTATAGAATTAGGTCAAATATGTACAATTTTATATTTTTCACATTTTTTAATTATAATACCTTTAATTAGTTTATTTGAAAGCAGCTTAGTTGAATTCAAATGAGCTGATCTTAAACCTAATTATTTTGCTACATCTACCGTATTAAGTGATTTAATTACACATATTACACTTGTTACATTTTCAGGTACTGTAATAATTTTGAGCAAACCAGTTATTTATTGTATAGCAGCATTAGGTGCTTATGCTACTACATCATTAATAATTGAAATTTTAGATCCAACTATATACGAAAATTTAACAGTTTTACCTGCTGAAGTACCTAGTCCTGTTGAATTAGCTTTAAATCAATATAACAGTATGATTGGTGAATTACAAAATAATATAAATTCTCAAGCTGAAGTCTTAAGACTTCAAATTACTGCATTAAGTTTTAGTATTAATGGTGAAATTACTGAAGAAGAATTTGTTGGTGTAACAGATTTTACTAGAGCAGTATCTACAGAACTTTTTAATAATTATGATGAAATTATTGCACGAATAGAAAATCAAGAAGAATTATTAGTAAGTTTAGGTAATTCTAATCATGAGTCTATAGAAGATGTGTATGCTCGTTCTAATATTTTAAGAACTTTAAGTAATGAACAAACTGGAGTATTTAGAAATTCAATAAGATATTATACTCATGAAGAAATGTTTAGATTTTTAGGTTCATATTGAACAAATAGGAATAGTAATTAATTTTCTATAACTAATAACATTATATAATACATTATATAATATAGGAAAATGTAGTAGATGGTTCTACATTTTGATTGCAGATCTTAAACAAGGGGTTCAATTCCTCCATTTTCCTATTTATATACACAACCATTTTATACTTTTTAGAAATAAATAGTATTTTTAGATATAATATATATATTATATAATATAAATATTATAAGTTTTTTAATAATTTACCGACCTACTGCTAATAATATAACAATTATAAAAAAGCATAGAGTATTGGAACCTATACCTCTGAGTGATATCGGTTCCCATCAATCATCTAATAACATGTACTTAAAAAAAGAAAATGGAACTATTAATTGGAATTGGTCTGAAATACAAGTAATTAAATCATCTATCTCTCTTTGAACAGAAAGATGATTTTTATCATCAAATGCTAAAGATATAGGTACATTATATCTTATATTTGCTTTATTTTCAGGTCTCCTAGGTACAGCCTTTTCTGTTTTAATAAGATTAGAATTGTCAGAACCTGGAGTACAATATATAGCTAATAATCAGTTATACAATAGTATTATAACAGCACACGCCATAATAATGATTTTTTTTATGGTTATGCCTGCTTTAATTGGAGGATTTGGAAATTTCTTATTACCATTAATAATAGGAGGCCCAGATATGGCGTTTCCCAGACTTAATAATATAAGTTTTTGATTATTGCTGCCTAGCTTAATATTATTTTTATTTGCTAGTAGTATAGAAAATGGAGCTGGAACTGGATGAACTCTTTATCCACCATTATCTGGAATACAAAGTCATAGTGGGCCAAGTGTAGATTTAGCTATTTTTGCTTTACATTTAGCTGGAATAAGTAGTTTGTTAGGAGCAATTAATTTTATAACTACTATACTTAACATGAGAAGTGTTGGTATAAGATTACATAAATTAGCCTTATTTGGATGAGCTGTTGTAGTTACAGCTGTTTTATTATTATTATCATTACCTGTACTTGCTGGTGGAATTACAATGGTTTTAACAGATAGAAACTTTAATACATCCTTCTTTGAAGCAGCAGGTGGTGGTGATCCTATACTATATCAACATCTTTTTTGATTTTTTGGTCATCCAGAGGTATATATACTTATTATACCTGGTTTTGGTATAATAAGTACAACTATATCAGCTACTTCTAATAAAAGTGTTTTCGGTTATTTAGGTATGGTTTATGCTATGATGTCTATAGGAGTTTTAGGATTTGTTGTTTGATCACATCATATGTATACTGTAGGATTAGATGTTGATACACGTGCTTATTTTACAGCAGCAACATTAATTATAGCAGTTCCTACTGGTATAAAAATATTTAGTTGATTAGCTACATGTTATGGTGGATCTTTAAAATTAACACCTTCTATACTATTTGCATTAGGGTTTGTATTTATGTTTACAATAGGAGGATTAAGTGGAATTATTTTAGCTAATGCTTCACTTGATATTGCTTTTCATGATACTTACTATGTAGTAGCACATTTTCACTATGTTTTATCTATGGGTGCTGTATTTGCATTATTTAGTGCATGATATTTTTGAATACCTAAATTATTAGGATTAGATTATAATAAATTTTTAGGTATAGTTCATTTCTGAATATTATTCATTGGGGTTAATGTTACTTTTTTTCCACAACATTTCTTAGGTTTACAAGGAATGCCTAGAAGAATTAGTGACTATCCTGATGCCTTTGCTGGATGAAATTTAATAAGTAGTTTTGGATCTATTATAAGTGTAGTAGCTACTTGATTATTTTTATATATTTTATATTTACAATTAGTTGAAGGTAAAGCTACATCAAGATATCCTTGATTAACTCCACAATTTTATAGTGATTCATTACAAATACTTTTAAATAGATCTTATAATTCATTAGAATGGTGTCTAAGTAGTCCACCAAAACCTCATGCTTTTGTAAGTTTACCTCTACAAAATATTTTCTTATATTAAATAGAATAATAAGTTATGATTATTACTTTCAAATAATTCTTTAAAGAATTAAAGTATAATATAATAATTTTTATGTGAATGATGTTAAATCCAATATAATTAACCTAATTATCTTGGATTTAACTAGGTTTGTTTAGGCTAATTTAGGTAATTTGTTAACCCTTCTTATAAGAGGTTTCCTTTTTTATACATAAAAATCAACATCAGAAATGAAATTAACTGGTAATAATATTGGTACAGTAGTCGCTATAATTAGGAAGAAATTTACCTTTTGTAAACTTGGTGCAGTGCTAGTTAGTATTGGATTAGGTATTATCTTTAGATATTATCTGGTGCAATATTTTTCTCTTGATTTATCCAGTTTCTATGATATTTACATTGTAGGAGTTTCGGCTTGAATTTTTAATAATTTATTATCACCTTTAATGGCGTTATTTTTTACTAAAGATTATATTTCAACAGATGGTTTATTAGTTAATGATAGATCAAATATTAAACTAAAAGGAATAAACATTATGGCTAAAAGCCCAGCTGATGGTCTCCCTGAAGGATCAGGTGGTTCTTCATTTTCTCCAGCTTCAGCTCCAACTTTAGGTCAAGTTCCAGCTTCGTCTGGATTTTCAGTAGGGATTCCCGGTACACTTACAGCTGGGACTCCTGGTACACTTGGAGATAGATATATCTTAGAAGAAGAAGACTCTGCAGATGAAATATCTTGAGACTTGCGTTCTGTACGTTCAGAATCGGGTAATTTACGTTCATTGCGTGAAAGCAGATACTTTAAGAAAGAAGCATTAAAAGATATAATAAAAGGTATTCGTGAAGATGAAGAATGAATAAATGCAGCAAAGAACTCTTTATATCAAGCAAAAACAAGAACTGAATTTGATGATATAAAATCGGCTATTTATGAAGCTGAACATGAGTTATCTAGATCTAAAAATTACTTGCAAGAATTTAAAGGTATTTATCAAAAAGCTTGTACTGATTTTGAAATAGCAAAAAGAATAGAAGCAGCTTCTGGTTCTGGTTCTAATATGAATCCTGGTCTAATGCCTGGTTCTGGTTTTGGACCTAATTCTGGTTCTACATAAAGTAAATACTATTTGCCTTTTATCTATATTATTGCTTTACATAAAAATGTATAAAATGATTTTTTATATTTATTTTTTTTTGTTATGTTAACATGTTTGTTTAAATTTACTGTCTAATTAATTATCATAAATAATTATTGTTTTCTTATATTAGGATTCCTACTTTAGATAGTAGATTGTAACAATCTATAATGTTACAAGCAGCAAAAATTATTGGTACAGGGTTGGCTACAACAGGGTTAATAGGTGCAGGTGTAGGAATTGGTGTTGTTTTTGGTGCTCTTATATTAGGTGTAGCCAGAAATCCTTCATTAAGAGGACAACTATTTGCATATGCCATTTTAGGGTTTGCATTTGCAGAAGCTACTGGTCTATTTGCCTTAATGATGGCTTTCTTATTATTATATGTTGCATAAGTATACGTAATTTTAATTATTGACAGTATAATTAATCTTTTATATTATAAGCCATTATAATTTATAACGATCTAACTCTTATTAGCTTAATGGTAGAGCAGGATACTTCTAATATCTAGATCCAAGTTCAAGTCTTGGATAAGAATAATAATAATAATTATTACATTTTTTAATATCATTTTTTTAAGAATAATTAATATATTTCAATATTGAAATAAGATAAAAAATATTTTTATTAATCAATATAATAAGTACTTTATACGTATTAAGTGTAAATTTTGTCGATATTGGTAATATAATAAGATTTGTTTGTTCCTTTATATAATAATATTGTCTAAATCATTTAATATTATAGTGGAATCTTTTAGTATAGCAATAAAATATACAAAAATTGCTAAATGATTATTTTAATCTATTTCTTAAAGTTGATATAGATCTTTTATATTATATATATATATATATATCACAATAAATACAGTACTATTGTCAAATAACTAAAAACTTATTACAATAAACTAAAAATTATCTTAATTAAGATATAAATTATTAACACTTTTTTAATTTTCTAAATCATCTTTCTTGTTATATTTTTTGTTAAAAATATATTTTATTCCAGCTATAACAGATATTATAAATAGGTAAGTCTTAGAGTAAGTGTATTATATCTTTATTATATTTTATTACATCTTAAGTATTAATATATAATTAATTATAGTTATAATATTGGTATTAAATAAGGCTATTAAAAAAATATTTATTAAATATTAGTTAATATGATTATAAACTACTATTTAAATCTTTACAATTCAAAAGAGAAATTATAATAATATATTAATCTTATAATTATATACTTTAATTTAAGCATACAATTATATTTAACCTAATAACTAATAAAAATATTAATATTTTTACAATTATATTTAACTTTTTAATAAAATTAGATTTTAATAATGTAATTATGATGTATTTACCAACTATTATTTCTATAATAGAAGTTTTATTAGTTACTGTACCTGTTTTATTAACTGTAGCATTTGTGACAATAGCAGAAAGAAAGACTATGGCTAGTATGCAAAGAAGACTAGGGCCTAATATAGTAGGATATTATGGTCTTCTTCAAGCATTTGCAGACGCTTTAAAACTTCTTTTAAAAGAATATGTTTCTCCTTCACAAGCAAATTTAGTATTATTTTTTCTTGGTCCAATAATAACTTTAATTTTTTCACTATTAGGTTATGCTGTAATACCTTATGGACCAGGTTTAGCTATATCTGATTTTAATTTAGGTATACTTTATATTTTAGCAGTCTCTTCATTATCCACATATGGTATATTATTAGCAGGTTGGTCTGCTAATTCTAAATATGCTTTTTTAGGTTCTCTTAGAAGTACTGCTCAATTGATTAGTTATGAATTGATATTAAGTTCTGCTATATTAATAGTTGTTTTACTATCAGGCAGTTTAAACTTAACTGTAAATATAGAGGCTCAGAGAGCAATTTGATTTATAATACCGTTATTCCCTATATTTATTATATTTTTTATAGGATCTATTGCAGAAACTAATAGAGCTCCTTTTGATTTGGCTGAAGCTGAGTCTGAACTTGTTAGTGGTTTTATGACAGAACATGCTGCAGTAATATTCGTATTTTTCTTTTTAGCTGAATATGCTAGTATAGTTTTAATATGCATTTTAACAAGTATATTGTTTTTTGGTGGTTATTTATTAAACTATTTACCTTTAATTTATATAATACAATATATTGATTTTGATTATTATGTTAATAATATAACTTTTATTAATGGAACTTTATTATCTGATCCTATTATAGAAGGAATGTTATATGGTATAAGTTTAGGTCTGAAAGCTTGTATTATGATTTTCGTTTTTATATGAGCTAGAGCTTCTTTTCCAAGAATACGTTTCGATCAATTAATGTCATTCTGTTGAACTATCTTATTACCCATTGTTATCGCTTTCGTTATATTAGTTCCTTGTATTTTATACAGTTTTGAAATAATACCAAGTAATATATCATTGTTTTAAATATTTATAAGTTTATCTTTTTATAAAAATAAATACATTCAATATAATTTATATCCTTATTTATAATTATATAAATTAGGTTAACTCTTAATTACATATTGATTATTAACCATATAGATATGTGTGGTGTTATTAAAAAAATTATAGATTTATCTATGGTTATTAGGGAAATTTAAATAAAATATAAACTTATATTTATTATGTTACTTTTATCTTTACTATTAATACCTTTAATAGGTATATTTATTATATTAACTGGTATGTCTTATGATTTATCTATTATAAGTATTAAGCGAATTAAAATGACTGCTCTAATTACATCTATAATAAACTTGTTTGTTTCTTTAATTATATTTGTATTATTTGATTTTAGTACCAATCAGTTTCAATTTGTACAGGAATACCATAAAATAAATTATTTTGACTTTTATTTAGGTATAGATGGTTTATCTATTTATTTTATATTATTGACAACTATAATAATACCCATTTCACTTTTATCTAACTGAACTTCTATATCTGAAAATGTAAGATCCTATGTAATAACAATATTATTACTAGAAACATTCTTATTGGCAGTTTTCCTAGTTTTAGATATTTTATTATTTTACATTTTTTTTGAAAGTATACTACCACCTTTATTCATATTAATTGGATTATTTGGATCAAGTAATAGAGTAAGAGCTAGTTTTTATTTATTTTTATATACATTATTAGGTTCTTTATTTATGTTATTATCTATTCTTACAATGTCTTCTATAATGGGTACTACTGATTTTGATGGGTTATATAAAACTAATTTTAATTACTATACACAATTATTTTTATTTTATGGTATATTCATAGCTATTGCTGTAAAGACACCTACTATTTTTCTAAATACTTGACTTCTAAAAGCCCATGTTGAATCACCTTTAGGTGGTAGTATTATTTTAGCCGCCATTGTTTTAAAATTGAGTTTATATGGTATACTTAGATTAATTTTACCTTTATTACCTAAAGCTTCTTTAGATTATACATATATAGTTTATCTTATAGGTGTTATTACTATTATATACGCTAGTTTCAGTACTTTAAGAACCATAGATGTTAAAGAACTTATAGCCTATTCTTCTGTATCACATGCTGCTGTCTATCTTTTAGGTGTATTTAGTAATACTCTTCAAGGTATAGAGGGTAGTATTACTTTAGGATTAGCTCATGGATTCGTTTCCTCTGGTTTATTTATTTGTGCCGGAGGTATTTTATATGATAGATCTGCAACAAGATTAATTACATTTTATAAAGGTATAGCACAAATAATGCCAATATTTTCTATTTTATTTTTCATATTATCATTAGGTAATTGTGGAGTTCCTCTTACTTTAAATTTTGTTGGTGAATTTATGTCTTTATATGGCGTATTTGAAAGATTACCTTTATTAGGTCTTATTGCTAGTTCTTCTATTATATTTTCTGCTGCATATACAATATTTATGTTTAATAGAATAGTATTTGGAGGATCTTTTTCTAAACTTTTTAAAGTTAATATTCCTGATTTAAACAAACGTGAATTTTTAATTTTATTAACATTAGTTGTATTTACCATAACTTTTGGTATATATCCTGCGCCTATACTAGACGGTTTACATTACTATGTATCTACTTTAATTTATTCTTCCTAATAGCTATATTTAAAAATTAAACTTTTTATATTATTAAATAATACAAAAAGTTATATAGAAATTAATAGATAATTTATTGTTTTGCATATATATCTTTAATAAACCTGTATAATATGTAAGGATATGTAATATATAATTGCACATTTTTATTCTTAATAATTAATACAAAGTTATATTATACCTAACCTAACCTAACCTAACCTAACCTAACCTAACCTAACCTAACCTAACCTAACCTAACCTAACCTAACTTAAAATAATATACTAATATTATTAATTATTTAAAATTTAATAATATCCTATAAATCTTATATCTTTATTAGATAGTGATGTGAAATCGTATAATATTTATACTAATTTTTTTGTATTATACAGACGATAGCATCAAATTTAAATAAAAAAAAAATGCCTCAATTAGTACCTTTTTATTTTGTTAACGAAGTTATTTTTGCTTTTATCTTACTTATAATAATGATATATATATTTTCAAAATATATATTACCTAGATTTGTTCGTTTATTTTTAACACGTATTTTTATAAGTAAATTATAATATATACAAATATATGTAATATTATATTAAAAATTATTTATTTAAATACTAAAAAAAAAACAATTATTAAATAAACTATTTGATATCTTTTAAACAGTCAGTCTATATGTAAATGAATATATAAAAAATAAAAAAAAAAATGATAAACAAGGTTTTAAATGATATAACAGACCAAACAGTAACTGTTATACAAGATAATTTTTTTACAGTAATTACAAGTCCTTTAGATCAATTTGAAGTTAGAAATTTGCTAAGTCTAGATGCACCTATATTAGCTAATCTACATATATCTTTAACTAATATAGGATTATATTTAATAATTGGTACTTTAATAGCTTTAACTTTAAATCTATTAGCAACTAATTATAATAAAGTGATTGCTAATAATTGATCTATAAGTCAAGAATCTATTTATGGTACTGTACATAGTATAGTAATTAACCAAATTAATACAAAAAATGGACAATTATATTTTCCTTTTATATATGCATTATTCTTATTTATACTAATAAATAATTTAATAGGTATGGTTCCTTATAGTTTTGCCTCTACCTCACATTTTATACTAACATTTTCAATTAGTTTTACAGTAGTATTAGGTGCAACTATATTAGGATTTCAAAAACATGGTTTAGAATTTTTTTCTTTATTCGTACCGGCAGGTTGTCCTTTAGGTCTATTACCTCTTTTAGTTTTAATAGAATTTATATCATATTTATCTAGAAATGTTAGTTTAGGTTTACGTTTAGCAGCTAACATTCTTTCTGGACATATGCTTCTGTCTATTTTAAGTGGATTTACTTATAATATCATGACTTCTGGTTTTGTCTTTTTCTTTTTAGGGTTAATACCTATAGCTTTTATTATAGCCTTTTCCGGTTTAGAACTAGCTATAGCATTTATACAAAGTCAAGTTTTTGTAGTATTAACTAGTAGTTATATTAAAGATGCTTTAGATTTACATTAATATAAATAAACAAAAATTATATATTATGTGATACATATATAGTTAAATAATATATTAGGAAAGTCCAATGCTTTATATGCAAATGTTTATGTTTAAATTGCTATATTAATATATTAATAGTAATAATAGTGTTAAGAATAAAGTATAAACAGAAATTAAAATTTCGGTATTTAACAGAAAATAAAATATATATTAAATATATAAATATATGATAGATCATATCATATAGTATAATGTAATTGCGAACATATAATCCCATGCTAAGCCTTAATTTAGATTAATAAGTATAACAGAAATTGGCTTATTTGTATCCTAATAAATATAAATATAAATATAAATATAAATATAAATATAAATATAAATATAAATATAAATATAAATATAAATATAAACAATTTTATATATATTAGTTTTCTTTACAATTAATAAAACTTATGTATAAAATACATTAGTAATGGTTTATCGCCATTACATAAAAATTTGAGTTTGATGATGGCTCTGAATGAACGCTATCCAAATGCTTGACACATGCTAATCGTACGACTAATTTATACGATTTTTATCATATTTAATTAGAAGTGGTGTACAGGTGAGTATATGATATATTGGCTGCCTTAAAGTAAGGGAAAAATCCCTTATACAAAAGGAAATATAATTCTGCTTTAAGATGTTAATTTATATCTCGGATAAGTAGTAGTTAGGGTAATGACCTAACTAGCTTAAAAATCCGTAATCGAGGCTGAGAGGTTGATCGATCACATTGGGTCTGAAAAAAGCCCAATACGTATAGTACAGCAGTGAGGAATATTGGTCAATAGTCTAACGACTGAACCAGCAATTTGGGGGAATGTATAGCGAAAGCTAGTTATTTTAGTATATTACTAATATAAAATCGACTATGTCGAATAAAGTTCTAAATAGAATAATGATAATGACAATTTTCTATTTATATGTCTTGACCAAATCACGTGCCAGCAGTCGCGGTAATACGTGGAAGACTAGTGTTATTCATCTTTAATAGGTTTAAAGGGTACCTAGATGGTATTACTAGCCCAAAAAGGGTACAGTTTTACTAGAGTTTTATATGAGGAGGGGAGTATTTATGGAGTAGAGATAAAATTCTTTTATACCTTAAGGACTGGTATAGGCGAAAGCAACCTCCTATCTAAAAACTGACGTTGAGGGACGGAGGCCTGGGTAGCAAAAAGGATTAGATACCCTAGTAGTCCGGGCAGAGAATTATGAATGTCATAGACTAGATCAATTTTAGTCTATAAACGAAAGTGTAAGCATTCCACCTCAAGAGTAATGTGGCAACGCAGGAACTGAAATCATTAGACCGTTTCTGAAACCAGTAGTGAAGTA
>Ga0074044_10004582_pt1 | contig 11402 bp, 6 predicted proteins | sample BogForMeECP23OM1_FD_94443 | JGI IMG/M metagenome (GOLD analysis project Ga0074044, IMG submission 94443) | Bog forest soil microbial communities from Calvert Island, British Columbia, Canada - Bog Forest MetaG ECP23OM1 | ecosystem: Environmental > Terrestrial > Soil > Wetlands ...
ACGCTGACTGCGAATGCCATCGGCGGCACGGGTGGCAGCACGTGGCGGACGATGGCTCCCGGGGGATACCCGGGCCAGCGCCACGGCCCCGGGGGCGGAGGCGGAGGCGGCGTGATTCTCCTTTCGGGCGCAGCCACCACATCGATTGCCGGCGGGGCCAGCGGGGTCACGGACACGGTCGGCGACTCGTTTGGCTCGCTGGCCGGAGCGGCAGGGATCGTTGAGACCACTCTCGTGCCCTCGGAGACGCCGGGCGTGCGATCGGGAGCGGAATGCGCCCAGGCGGACTTGCAGGTGAGCAATGCGGGGACGCCGAATCCGGTGACGCCGGGCAGCAGCATCACCTACACGCAGGGGATAAAAAACAACGGCCCACAGGACGCCGTGAACGCCAGCTTTACAGAATTGGTTCCGGCCAACACGACCTTTGTATCGCTTTCGGCAGTAGCCGGATGGATGTGCGTGACGCCCGGGGTCGGCGGCACGGGCAGCATCACTTGTACGAACCCGAACTTTACGAACGGGAGCAACGCCTCTTTCACACTCGTCGTCCAGGTGGCCGGAGGCACCACGAACGGCACGGTCATTACGGACGTTGCTTCGGTGACCTCGGGCACCAGCGACCCGGTGCTCTCCAACAACACGGCCACGGTGCAAACGGTGGTGAGCGTATCGACCGCCGCCGATCTGGCCCTCACGAAGACGGCCTCGCCGAACCCGGTTCTGGCCGGCGGACAGATCACTTATTTGTTGAAGGTCGTGAACAATGGTCCCGCGGCATCGGCCTTTTCGGCCCTCACGGAGTCCTCTCTTCCGGCGAACACAACGTTCCAATCCTTGTCCACTCCGGCAAACTGGAACTGCGCGACGCCCATGGTGGGAGGCACGGGGAACATTTATTGTTCGATCGGGGGGCTGGCTGCCGGGTATTCCGGCACGTTCATGCTGGTTTTGAACGTGCTGGGGAGCACGCCGAGCGGCACGACCATTACAAACACCGCGACGGTCGGCTCGACCACTCCCGACCCCCTCTATGGAAATAATACGGCCAGCGCCAGCGTGGTGGTGGCGACGCCGGGGCAGGCCGATGTGGCCATTTCCGGAAGCGTATCCCCGAACCCTGTGCTGGCCGGAAACAACATCACGTATCAGCTCACGGTAACGAACAACGGCCCCAGCCCCACGTCTGCCGCGGCCGTCATGGTCACGGACACGCTGCCTGCCGGGGTCACCTTTGTTTCGGCAACGCCAACAGTGGGCTCCTGCTCGTTGGCGGCGGGAGTAATCACCTGTTCGCTGGGGACCCTGGCTGCGGGGTCGAGCGTGAACATTACCGTGATCGACGCTGTGAACGCCTCAACCGCGGCGGGAACCACGATCACGAGCGCGTTCACCGCGAGCTCCGCCACCAGCGACCCGAACCCAGCGAACAACTCCGTGATGCTGAGCACTCTGGTGACCGTGCCCAATCAGGCGGACGTGACCGTGACAAAGACCGGGTCGCCAAACCCCGTGAACGTGAATACCACGCTGGCTTACACGATCCAGGTGACGAACAACGGGCCGGCGGTGGGCACCACCGTGGTGGCCACGGACACGCTGCCTTCCGCAGTCACTTATGTGTCGTCATCGTCCACGCAGGGGAGCTGCGTGCAGGCGGGAGCGACAGTCACCTGCACGATCGGAAAGATGAGCGTAGGGCAGGTCGTGGTGGTGACGATCAACGTCACGGCTTCTACGTTCAGTTCCGCGACGCTGGCCACGAACTCCGTCACGATTACGCACACCGATCCCGATCCGAAAACACCGCCCATCACGGCCACGTTCACCAGCACAATCCAGGCATCCACGGCGGTACAACTGGCTTCCTTCCAGGCGGTGCGACTGCCGGGCGGCGGCGTGCTGGTGGAATGGCGGACGCGTGAAGAGTCACGCAACCTGGGCTTCCATCTCTACCGGCTCGAAGGCGGCACGAAAACGCGGCTGAACCCGTCGCTGATTGCCGGCGCGGCGCTGACGTTCCGCGGCGGCCTGCCGCAGCACGGGGCGAAGACGTATCGCTGGCGCGATCCCGCGCCAGGGGCGGGGGACGCGGAGTACGAGCTGGAATCGGTGGAGGTGAATGGTGCGCGCGCCACATTCGGGCCGGCCACGATCGAAAATGGGGCGGTGCCACCGGAGCTGGCCTCGACCGCGTCAGCGCCATCCCTCACGCTCAGCCAGATGAGCCAGGGGATGCTGCGAGGCGGGGCCGCGGCGGGCTCGCCGGCACGGCAGAACCAGGCCCCGGCAGAACGCACTCCTACGGAGGCGGCAGCATCCATTTCCAACGCCCGGCTGGCCGCGGCACAGGCAGAGAAAATATCCATCCAGCACGAAGGGTGGTATCGCGTGACGCAGCCGCAGCTCGTTGCCACAGGGCTCGCTCGCTGGGCCGACGTGCGCACGCTGCGGCTGTTTGCCGAGGGCGTGGAACAGCCCTTCCGCGTGGACGGCGCATCCGCCGGGCCGCTCCAGCCGGATGGGGCGATTGAATTCTACGGCACGGGGATCGACACGCCGTTCTCCGACACGCGCGTCTACTGGCTGGTGACGGAAGAAGGGCCGGGGGGGCGGATCGGCACAGCGTCCCCGGGGCGCGGCGGGAGACCGGCGCCGGCGAGCTTCCCGTTCACGACGGTGCTCGAGCAACGGATCACCTATTTTGCGGCATTGCTGAACGGGGAAAACAACGACAACTTCTTCGGCGCGATGGTCACGTCCACGCCCGTGGAGCAGGACCTGACGGTGACGCACAGCGACCTCGGGTTCAGCACGCCTTCACTCGAGATCACCCTGCAGGGCGTGACGGATGGACAAAGCCATCGCGTCTCGGTGACGTTTAATGGAAATTATCTCGGCGAGATGGACTTTACCGGCCAGGCAAATTACGCGCAAACGTTTGCGCTGGAGGCCGGCCAGGTACCCAACGGGTCGAACGCGGTGGTACTGACCGCGCTCGAGGGTGATAACGACGTGAGCCTGGTGCAGAGCATCGGGCTGACTTACGGCCACACCTATACCGCCGATGGGAACTGGCTGCGGCTGACGGTACCGGCGGGCGACACGACGCAGGTGACGGGCTTCACGAATCCACAGATTACGGTGTTCGACATCACGGACCCGCTGCACGTGGCACAGGTGCGGGGCACCGTGTCCGGCGCGTATGGCGTGGAATTCACGGCGCCGGGGAATTCGGGGAGCACGAAAACGCTCCTGGCGTTTTCCGCGGACCAAATCGAAGGGCCCGCGGGGCTGGCACACCACTCGCCGACCGTTTGGGGACTGAGGGAGAGCAGCGCGGACGCGGTGATCATCAGCCACGCGAACTTCACGGCCAGCGTGGCGCCGCTGGTGAGCCTGCGGCGGGCGCAGGGACAGACGGTGGCGCTCGTACCCGTGGACGATCTTTACGACGAGTACAATTTCGGCGAACGCAGCCCGTTTGCGCTGCGCAGTTTCCTTTCCGTGGCGGTGGCTAACTGGAGGACGAAGCCGCAGTCGGTTCTGCTGGTGGGCGACGCGTCGTTCGACCCGCGGAATTACCTGGGGCTGGGCGATTTTGATTTCGTGCCCACGCGCATCATCGAGACCGCGGCGCTGAAAACCGCCTCGGACGATTGGTTCAGCGATTTTCTGGGCAACGGATTCGCCACGCTGGCGACGGGCCGGCTGCCCGTACGCACGACGACGGATGCGGCGAACGTGGTAGGCAAAATCGTGGGGTACGAGAGCGGGGCCTCGGCAGGTCCCTGGACCTCGCAGGCTCTGCTGATCGGGGACGAGAACAGCGGCTACGACTATACGGGAGCCACGAACCTGGTGGGGCAACTCCTGCCGGCCTCGCTGGGAGTCACGAAAATCCTGGCCGACGGGCAGGATCCCGCTCTCGTCCGGCAGCAGATCGTGGCGGCCATGAATTCCGGGCAGGTGATCGTGAACTTCCTGGGTCATGGCTCGGTGGAGCAGTGGTCGCTCGCGGATTTCTTCTCCGACGCGGACGCCACGGCGCTCACGAATGGAGGCAATCTGCCGTTCGTGGTGAGCATGGATTGTCTGAGCGGGTTCTTTCAGGACGTCTATACGACGAGCCTGGCGGAATCGCTGCTGCTGGCTCCCGATGGCGGCGCCGTGGCCGTGTGGGCCTCCTCCGGATTTACCAGCGCCGACCCGCAGGCCACCATGGACCGCGCGCTGGTGGTCCAGATGTTTGCGAATCCAGGAGCGCCCATCGGCAACTCCATTTTGAAAACGAAGGCCGGCACCGTGGACCCTGACGTTCGCCGCACGTGGATTTTGTTCGGCGACCCGGCAATGCGATTGCGCCTTCCACCACCACCTGCGGCGGCCGCGGTCCATTAGCGAAAAGCGGAAAAATCTTCGCCTGCCGACTCGAGCGGGCGAGTCCATGCGCGCGGGGTGACGCTTCCGCGCAGGCATCCACCGCCGGGCAGGGCGTGTGATATGGTAATGAGCGACGCGGCACTTCCGCGCGCCGCGGACGTCCCAGCTTATGTCCATCAGCCCATCCATCCTGACGGGAAGGGAACCCTCCGGAGCGCCCCGGGGCAACGCCAGCCAGCGGATCATCGCCACGGGAATCGTGCTGGTGTTCTTGTACTACGCGGCGAGCGTGGTGATGACCATCCTGATGGCCGTGTTGCTGGCCTACTTCCTGGATCCGGTGGTGGAGTGGATGGAGAACCGGGGATTGCCGCGCGGCTTGGGCGCCCTGATCATGGTGCTGCTGCTGTGCGCGGTGCTGGTGGGCGCGATTTCCGCGCTGTGGTTCCGCGCGGAAGCGTTTGCGGAAGACTGGCCGAAGTACGGCGCCAAACTGAAAGCCGCCCGGCAGGCGGTGGACAAACGGCTGCAGGCGATTGAGACGCACGTCTCCGAGATTACACCGGAGGAAAAACAGCCGCGGGGCACACTGCGGGTGGAGCAGTCGGAATCCACGCGGTCGTTCCTGCTGGAGAAACTGGGATCGCTGACGAACATCGTGGTGGCGGCCACGTTTGTGCCCTTCCTGGTGTTCTTCATGCTGGCGGCGAAACGAGGCGTGTGGCACGCCACGCTCCAACTCTTTCCCCCCTCGCAGCGGACGCAGGTGAAACTGGCGCTGGAGAAAGTGGGGGGCGTGTTGCGCGGCTACGTGATGGGCAACATGGTAGTGATGCTGATTCTGGCCGCGGCCTGCACGCTGCTCTTCTGGGCGCTGGACCTGGATTATCCGCTGCTGGCCGGATTCACTTCCGGAGTGCTGAACCTGGTGCCCTATTTCGGGACAATTCTCTCCGCGATACCGCCGCTGGTCCTGGGGATAGCGAAGTGGGATAAGCCCGGCAACTACCTGATCGTGGTAGGGATGATGCTCGCGTTCCATTTCATCGGGCTGAATGTGCTGTTTCCCGCGCTGGTGGGCCGGAAGGTGCAGCTCAGCGCGCTGGCGGTGACGCTGGCGCTGCTGTTCTGGGGCTGGCTGTGGGGCGCGATGGGCTTCCTGCTGGGGATTCCGGTGACGGCGAGCATCAAAGTGATCTGCGACCACATCGAGGGGTGGGAACCGGTGGGCCGGTGGCTGGGCGGGTGATGGGGGAGGGGGTTGGGGCATCCCGCCGCGGCGGGATCGTGCCCCTAGGGCGCGCAGGCTAAAAGCCCGCGCTACTGGTGCTTCAGACTGCGGACGGTGGCCGCGAGATCTTCTGACTCCTGGAACAGGCGGATCGCCGCGACGCCTGCCGCTCCCGCCGCCTTGCAGGCTCCCGCATTTTCCAGCGTGACCCCGCCGATCGCCAGGACAGGAATGCGCACGCGGCGGCAGACGTCCGCGAGCGGATCAACGCCCTGGGGCGGACCGAAGCGAGCCTTCGAGGGAGTGGCAAAAACGGGGCCGAAGAAGAGGTAGTCGGCGCCGTCGCGTTCCGCCTGGAGCGCCTCCTCGACTGCATGGCAGGAGCGGCCGATCAGGAAGCCGGCGGGCGCGCGCCCGGCTCGACGGAACTGCGCCACCTCCGCGACGGGCAGGGACTCGCTTCCCAGGTGCACGCCTGCCGCCCGCGCAGCGAGCGCCGCGTCCAGCCGATCGTTGACTACAATTTTCGAATCTCCGGCACGCGCCAGGGCGCTTTCCGTCCATTCGAGGAGGGTGCGCCCCGAAAGGTCTTTTTCGCGCAGTTGAACGGCGTCGGCGCCGGCGTCTGCCGCTCGCGCGATGGTCTGGAGAATTCGCGCGAGCGCCTGCGGCTCCGCGAGGCCGAGCGCGCGCCGGTCCGTGACGTAACAGACCAGCAGCCGGGACTGGCTAGGCCACGGCATTCCGGTCGCGCCGCCCAAGGAAAACGCTTCCGGCGAGGAACACATCCAGAAACCCGAGTCCGGTGACCGCTCCGCGGAAATACGGACTCAGGACGAGAGGAACCAGCCCGGGGAATCGCTGGAGGAAGAAGTTGCGGTCCCAGTACGGCGACCAGGGAAGAAAGACGAGGAGCACACCGGCTTCCAGACAAATCAGGCCCAGCAGGATGCGCACGGCGCGGCTCATCAGACAGGTCTCGCGGTGCGAACTCAGCGCCGTTTCTGCAAGTCGGCGATGCGTCCGGCGACATCCCGGTAGTCAATGTTCATCGCGTAGACCTGCTTGAAACTGTCCAGAGCGGCCGCAGGATCGCCTCCCGTCTCCTGCGCCACGCCGAGGTCGTACAGGAGGGCGAGGACGGACTCCTGGTCGAGGTTGGGCATGGCCAGGGCCTTCTTGTACCACATGGCGGCAATTTTGCCCTCGTTGCGGCCCATGAAGCAGAGGCCGAGGAGGGTGTAGCACTGCATGCAATAACGGAAGGGCTTGCCGTTCTGCACCATTTTGGCCACTTTCTGAAATTCGCTGATGGCCTCTTCGACCAGGTCCATTTCGCGGTAGGCGATGCCCAGGTTGTAGTGGGTCTCGACGTCTTCGTCTTCTTCGAGTTCGCCGAGTTCGGCGCGGAATTCGTCGAACACCTCTTTCAGCTCATTGTGGCTCTTTCCCTTCGAGGCAATCATGTCTTCTTCGGACACGGGGGCCTGGAGTTCCGCGGGAGCGCCGACGTGATCCCCGGGCGCGCCGATGGGCTCGAGCCCGAAGTCCAGATCCTGGAGATCGCGCGCCAGATCGGCCAGGGCCCCGGCCTTTGCGGGCGCTGCCGCGGGAGCAGCGGGCGGCGCGGCGGACGCCAATTCGAGTTCGAACTCCGCAGCCTTCTCCTCGGCAGGCGCAGCGGCTTCGGCGGCAGGAACGCCCGGCTCGAGTTCGAGTTCCAGTTCGGCCTCTCGCTCGGCGGGGGGAGCCTGCTGCGGGGCCGGTTCCGCTTCGATCTCCAGCTCGAGTTCCACAGGCGCTGCCGGAGCTACCTCCGGCTCAGGAGGCGGCGGGGGCGTGGCGGCCTCCACGGGAGACGGCTCCGGCTCGATTTCGATTTTGAATTCCTTTGCTGGGGGAGATGCTTCCGCAGCTTTGATGGGTTCTACTTCAGGCAGCGCTTCCGGCGGCGGTGCTACTTCCTCCGTAGGCGCGGAAGTTTCGTTGACCATGGCGGCCCAGTCTTCCGACAGGTCCACCTCGTGCACGGTCCCGGCCTCGGAAGCTGGCGCCGCAGCGGGAACTTCCAGCTCAACGGCGGGGATTTCGAACTCCGGCGGCCCCTTGGCTTCGGCCGGTGCGGGAGCCTCTCCCGCCTTGTCCGCCGCGCGGGAGTAGCGGCGGTGCAAATCGGCAAAGCGCTCGGCGCGCTGGGGTTCGCCTTTCTCGCGGTAGATGGCATCGAGCTGTGCGGCCAGCTCGGCGGTGCGCCGCTCGTTTCCGGCGCCGAGACACAGGTCCAGGAGTTTTTCGAGGGCCTGGGGATGGCCTGGTGCGCGCTTGAGCACGGTCTCGAGCAGGTCCACGGCCTTCTGCGTCAGGTTGTAACTGGAGAAAAGGTCCACATCGGTGAGGGCCTGCTGCACGTAACGTTGTAGCTCGTCCTGGGGCGGCGCTTCCACGCGGGGGGGCGCCGCAGCGGACTTCGGGGTCATGGTGACGTCTTGATCGGTGGCGGACTGTTGCTGGGCTACCGCTTCGCTGGGAGCAGGCCGCACGGGCATGGCCTCCGCTTCGAGCGGGGGCATGCCCAGCTTCTGGCGCACCTGGCTCAGGCGGCGGCGGTTGAATTCGTTCTGGGGTTCGCGCTCGAGGAGTTCCTCGTAGGCGGCCCGCGCTTTTTCCAAGTCTCCCGCGGTCACCGCCGCGTCGCCGAATTGGTCCAGGGATTCAGTGAGCCGGAAGGAATCGCCCGTTTTCCGGCAGAGCTCGATCATCCACTCGCGCGGCTCGATTTCCTTGGGATTCTTCTCGATGACTTTGGCAAGGACCGTGGTGAGGCGTTCGTAGTCCTGGGCCGCGAGCATGGGCGCGCGCAATTCGCGCGCCAGCGCCAGGAGCATCTCGTGATTCGTTTCCGCCAGGGAATCCACCAGGGGCAGAACGGGGTCGTACTTGTCGGGGGTCGCGGCGAGAACCTTGTGCGCCAGATCGACGGCCTGCTGCGGGCGGCCGGCCTTCATGTAGGCTTCAAACAGCAGCAGCGTGGTCTGGCCGCCCTCCTTTGCATCGGGCAAGGCCTCGAGGAGTTTGGCCGCATCGCCGGGGCGTCCCTTGGCGGCCAGGATGCGCGCCTTGACCAGGATCCCGCGCTGGTTGCCATGGTCAACCTCGAGGCCCTTTTCCACCAGGGTGAGCGCGGAGTCCATCTCGCCGCGCTCGAAGGAGCGGAAGGCCGCCATCAGATAGGCGCGGGCCGCTTCTCCCTTCTGCCCGATGGCCATGTAGAGATCGGCCAGCCGAGTCTGCACCCGGGTGTTATCCGGCTCGATGTCCAGCAGACGGCGGAGGACCTCGGCGGCGCGCTCCGGCTGTTTGCCTTTCAGGTGGGCCTCGGCCATCTGGATGTAGATGGGCCGCGCCTCGCTCATCACGCCCTGCTGGACGTAAAGGTCGGCCAACTTTTCGAGCGGTTCGATCTGGTCGGGCGCGAGCTTGGCGATTTTCTTGTAGATGGCGATGGCTTTGCTGGTGAAGCCCTCGTCGAGAAAAGCCACTGCGAGTTTTTCGAAATACTCGGCGGCCTGGCCGAGGTCGCCGGCGCGAACGAAGAGGTCGCCCACGGTCATCAGGGTGACCTGGTCGGCGGGCTCGGCGGTCAAAATGGCCTTGTACTCCACAATGGCCTGCGGGATTTTTCCCTGTCCGAGGTACTTTTGCGCCGCGTCGAGGTGCTTGGATTTATTGAAGGCCATCAGTGGTTCTCAGTTTGCCCGCCCGGCGTACGTTCCCCAGGCGCGGCGGCCGGGCACCGCGCTTCCCCCTGGGCGGGTGGCCTTCCCCTGCATGGAACGGCAGGACGACTGCCCTAGAAGCTAACACACGGGAAAAAGATGCGTCAACGCGCGTTGGCGTGGCCCTCACCCTCGGCCGCCGGCCTGCCGAGCGGCAGATCCTGCTGGCTCGCCTTCCTGGCCCAGCAGCACGCCTGCCGCACCGGAGCGAACGAGAAACGGTGGAGCGGCGTGGGTCCGTACAGGCGCAAAGCCTCGAGATGGTCCGGCGTGCCGTAACCTTTGTTGCTGCGGAGATTGTATTGCGGGAAGGACACGTCCCACTGTTCGAGCAGCGCGTCGCGGGCCACCTTGGCGAGAATGGATGCCGCCGCAATGGAGACGGAGCGCGCGTCGCCGTGGATCAGCGACTTCTGCGGCAGCGTGAGATCCAGCGTGACGGCATCGAGGAGGAGATAATCCGGCGGCACGGCGAGCTGGGCGATGGCCAGCATCATGGCCTGGCGGCTGGCCTGGAGAATATTCCAGGCGTCGATGCGTCCCGGCTCGACCTGGGCCACGGCCCAGGCCACGGCGCGGTCACGAATGCGGGGGGCGAGTTCGGCACGGCGTTCGGGCGAAAGTTTTTTGGAATCATCGAGGCCACGGATGACACGCTTGGGGTCCAGGATGGCCGCCGCGGCCACCACCGGGCCGAACAGGGCGCCGCGCCCGGCCTCGTCCAGGCCGGCGATGCGCGAGCACCCCGCCTGCCGCGCCAACCGCTCGTAACGCGCGCAACACAGCCGGCTCATCACCGCGAAGTCTAGCACCGGCGTGCGGCGGGCCGGGGTCGCGATGGCAGGGCTGTGCAAGACTTGAAAGCGAAGAGAAGGGGAAGGATGAGAGGGAGAGGAGCGACCCGTAAGAAGTGACCAGCCGGGGTAGCGGCGTGTTACTCGGTGGCCGGAAGCGCGGCCTTCTCGGTTTCCTGGGCGCGTTCTTTGCCGCGGATGCGGGCGGCCTTGCCCTTGCGCCCGCGCAGGTAATAGAGCTTGGACCGGCGCACGCTCCCGCGGCGCACCACTTCGATCTGCGCGATCATCGGGGAATGGACGGGGAAGATGCGCTCGACGCCGATGCCAAAGCTGACGCGGCGGACGGTGAAGGTGGCGGAGGACAAGCGGCCACGGCGGGAGATGACCACGCCTTCGAAGGCCTGAATGCGCTCTTTTTCTTTTTCCTTGCCCTTCTCGATTTCGGCTTCGCGGAGGCGGACGTGAATCCGCACGGTGTCGCCGGGTTTGAATTCGGGCACGTCGCCGCGCAGTTGGGACTGCTGCACCTTGTCGATGGTCAGGTTCATGTGCGTATTCCCTGGCAGACCCACACAGGCGGGGCCGGCACCGCAGAGACAAACAAGCAGTATAGCAGAAGCGAGCGCAGGGCCAAACGGGTTTCGGTGGAATGAGCGTTTGCGCATGCCCTTTTCTGGTGCTGCGCACGCCAGACGGACCCTTCGTTCCTCAGGGCAGGCAGGAATGTCTGTCCTACACGCCCGATCTCAACTCATCGAGGAGCGCCAAGTCCTCATCGGAAAGCGCTTCGGGGTCGAGCAGATCGGGGCGGTTGCGAAGCGTCTTGGCGAGCGCGGCGCGCCTGCGCCACCGGCGCACCTCCTCGTGATGGCCGCTGGCCAGCACGCCGGGCACGCCCCAGCCGCGGAATTCCGCGGGGCGCGTGTAGTGCGGGCATTCGAGTATGCCGCCGGCGGAGCCCAGGCCGCCGGGGCGGCCCGCGAAGAATGCATGATCCACCGCTGCGGCCGGTGGAGGAGGCGGGCTGAAGGATTCGTTCGCGGACGAGGCCTCGTTGCCGAGGGCGCCCGGGAGGAGCCGCGTAGCCGCGTCCACGATGAGCGCCGCGGGCAGCTCGCCGCCGGAGACGACGAAGTCGCCGACGGACAGCTCGTCGGTGGCCAGATGCTCGGCGACGCGCTCGTCCACGCCTTCGTAGCGCCCGCAGATGAGCAC
>Ga0074044_10004583_pt1 | contig 11400 bp, 15 predicted proteins | sample BogForMeECP23OM1_FD_94443 | JGI IMG/M metagenome (GOLD analysis project Ga0074044, IMG submission 94443) | Bog forest soil microbial communities from Calvert Island, British Columbia, Canada - Bog Forest MetaG ECP23OM1 | ecosystem: Environmental > Terrestrial > Soil > Wetlands ...
GGTCCCCGCTTCTTGCCACATCGCCCGTTCACGAGTCGCTGATGGTTGACTCCATGAAGCCAACCGGAGAAAAGGCCGCGCGAAAAAGTCATCTCCAGACTGTAACGATCTTCCGCCGGGACCGTGGCGATCTCTTCTTCGGCGCTAAGTGCTTCAATCGCGCGATCAATCGCATTCCGATAGACTCGCGTTACGGCCGCTACATATTCGGGCGACTTTAGCCTTCCCTCGATCTTAAAACTTGCGACACCCAGACGTATCAACTCAGGGATCTCGTCAATCCCCGCGAGGTCTTGCGGAGAAAGAAGAAACCTTTTGTCACCGAGATCCTTCTGCCGGCCGTCGACTAGGAGTTGATACGGCAGCCTGCAGGCTTGTGCGCATTCGCCACGATTCGCGCTGCGCTGGCCTAGTGACTCGCTGGTCAAACACTGGCCGGAGTACGCAACGCAAAGCGCACCGTGCACGAAAACCTCGACCGGAAAGTCAGCGGTTGGAAACCTCTTCAGCTCGCGCAAGGAAAGTTCCCGTGCGAGTACAGCGCGAGTAATGCCTAGTTCCCTGGCCAACTCAAGTCCTTCCGGGGAAGTGATTGTCATCTGCGTTGAGGCATGCAACTCCAGGTCCGGAGCAACCTCGCGTGCGAGTCGAGCTAAGCCCAGATCCTGCACGATGATCGCGTCGACGCCGGCTTGCTCTAATTGGATCAACGTGTGCCCGGCATCTTGAAGCTCATCTGTAAAAATCAGTGTGTTAAAAGTCACGAAGCCGCGCACACCGTACCGATGAAGGTATCCCATGATCTCCGGTAAATCTTCTGCGTGGAAGTTATCCGCGCGCAGACGAGCGTTAAATCGCTCCAAGCCGAAATAAATTGCGTCGGCTCGATTCGCAACGGCCGCGCGAAGGCAATCCCAGTTGCCCGCTGGACTAAGTAGTTCCGGCCGTCGAATCATTCCGTTACCCTAGCTCGAAAATCTCACAAGCCAAAGCGCTCGTGAGATTTTCGCTGGAGGGGAGCTGCTTGCAGCTCCTGGGCGTTGCAAGCAACGCCTCCAGCACGGCTCGGGAGGAAAACGACTTCTTGAATTCTTGGCTTCTTGAATTCCTGGACTTGCTAGTTCTCATCGGTTCTGTTTCAAAAGCGCCGTGCAGTTGCGACCAACAGCAACAATCTGGTTTATCGTGTTGGCACCGTTCCTGACTCTCATGATGTTAGCAGCCGGATACATCTGGGGTTTATGGATCTTGTTTGTATCTCATTTGTTACTTGTAGCGATAACCGTGGTTCCGTCGACCCAAGGGTTCGGGCCGGTCGTAACGAAATATTGCACCAAAGCTAAGACGGCCTGGTTGACGATCGATGATGGACCCGATCCGGACACCACGCCGCACGTTATTGCGCTGTTAGAAAAATATGGCGCTCGCGCCACATTCTTTTTGATCGGTGCAAGAGCGGCCAAGTATCCGGAGTTAACCCGCATGATATTGGATGCCGGTCACACCATCGGCAACCACACTCAAACCCACCCGCAGTTCAGTTTCTGGCGACTCGGCCCAAAGGCTCTCGCACGGGAAATTGACTCATTCGAAGGAACAATAGCTTCCCTCGGGATTGCCCCGTCGTTCTGGTTTCGCGCCCCGACCGGCATGAAGAACCCGTTCCTCCATCCGATTTTGGCAGCCCGCGGTCTTCGGTTGGTCGGATGGAGCGCCCGGGCCTATGATACACAGATCGATGATTCCGCAAAAATTGTTGTGCGGATCAAACGTTCCGTTGTCTCCGGCACAATCATTTTGCTTCATGAAAGACCGCATTCGGAGGTCTGTCTAAAGGCATTGGAACTGCTTTTAGAAGAACTCACCGCGGAGCGTTTCCAGTTGATTCTACCCGAACAGAAGGAGCTGCAGGCAGGGCGGCGTACAATCTGTTGGGAAACATCTTGAACGCGCCCCCGGCAGAGCGACACTTTGCAGGCATGGACGAGTATTACGTCACACTCGCGGAAGCGTTACGGGAGAGACTGGATGTCATCTCGGATCGCCAACTTCGGGAACAGAATCCCGCAGCTCACCTGGCAAGACTGAGGCAGGCTTCTGAGCACATCGAGCAACTGAAAAAAAATTTGCCGATCAACGCCGATCCGATGCTCACACATTATTTAGACCGAATGAGTCTCAGCAAGGCGCTCGAGTTTATCCAAAATCATTACCTCCGCTAACCCGCAAAAATGACGTGAAAGCCGAAGTGACAAGCTCATTGCGGGTTAGAAAGCTCTTAAACAGACGCTACGCGTCTGTCTAAGAGCAGGCTTTGAATAGAAATAAATCGAACAAACTGTTTGAAACTCTTCTTTGAAAGAGGCAGCGGAATTTTCCGGCGTAGCCGGAGAATTCTGCTGCTACAGCCTGCATCGCTCACAAATCTCTAAGGATTTGCGAGCGATGCAGGCTAATGTTGTCGTCGGATGCGAATTGCTGTTCTCGCGGACATTCACGGAAATCTGCCGGCTCTGAAAGCGGTCGCAGCGGACATCGAGCGCCATAATCCTGACCTGGTATTTGTGGCCGGGGACTTCCAGAACCGCGGGCCAAACCCTCGTGAAGTCACGAAGTTCGTCGCGAACAGCGGATGGACGCTCTTACGCGGGAATCACGAAGATTATGTGATCCGGCAGAGCCAGGATTCTCGAAGTCAGGACAATACCGACTATTACAATTGGCTACCTGCGCGGTGGACGGCCAACTTGACACGCGATTTTGTGGATTTGATCGAACGGTTGCCGATCGCGACGACGCTAACCGGTCCGGATAAGCTTTTGATCACCATCGCTCACGGTTCAAAACGGTCGAACGACGAAGGTTTTTTTCCTACTACTCCGGAGGCCAAGGCTAAGGAGATGATCGGCGACGACCCGCCTAGCCTTTTGTGCGTCGGGCATTCTCATTTCCCTCTCGTACGGCGGATCAATGCTACTCTCTTAGTCAATGTCGGCTCGGTTGGATTTCCTTTTGATGGCGATCGACGCGCGTGCTACGGACTCATTACATGGAATTGCAATCGTTGGGAGGTTGAAATTCGCCGGATCGAATACGCCGTCGACAAAGTGGTTGAGGAATTCGAGAGAGTTAGATTTTATCAGGGTGCCGGCCCCCTCTCCTACCTGATTCGGCGAGAGCTGGAATCTGCTCGCCCTCACCTTACACCGTTTCAGTACCTGTTCGGGCCGCCGCTTCGTGCCGGCAAGCTATCGATCCTCGACGCAGTCGAAGCCTATATGGAGATGCCGCAGAAGGATATCGAGGAACAGTTTATTCGGCTGTTCAGGAAGTAGAAACAGAGCGCGGTATAGCAGCAATCAAATCGTCCTCGAACTCGTCCTCGTACTCGATCTTTGAACGTTGCAGCTGGAAGGGTCTGGATCTGAGAATGCGGCCTGAGGGGCATCGCTTGCAACGCCTCAAGAGAATTCGAGGTCGAGGACGATTGAAAGGCCATCCCCGGTCTACCGAGAATAAAGTTCGACAACCAGCTGCTCATTCACAATCGGCGCAATCTCTTCACGGCTGGGAATCCGCATAACTTTACCTTGGAATTGATCCTTCTCCGCGACCAGCCAATCTGGCACCGGCTGAATCTGAGTAAGCTCAAGGTTGCGAGCGATCAGACGCCGAGAACCCGGTTTATCTTTGATTGCGACAGCATCTCCCGCTTTCAGATTGTAAGAAGCGACGTCCACCTTTCGGTTGTTCACGGTGACATGTCCGTGATTTACCAGTTGGCGAGCTGCGTTACGAGAATTCGCGAATCCGAGTCGATAAACTACATTATCGAGCCGGGTCTCCAGCATCTGCAGCAAGGTCTCACCGGTGACGCCGCGTTTTCGTAGAGCAGTCTCAAAATAACGGCGGAATTGACGTTCGAGCAAGCCATACTGATGGCGCAATTTCTGCTTCTCGGCGAGAGCGGTAGCGTAATCTGACTGCTTCCGGCGGGAACCCTTCGGGCCGTGCATTCCGGGTGGATAATTCTTCCTCTCGAGGGCTTTGCTCGGACCAAATAGAGCAACCCCGTACCGACGACTAATTTTCGATTTGGGACCTGTGTAACGAGCCATGATAAAGTTCCTCCTCGGGTATCAGACGCGGCGCTGTTTCGGCGGGCGACAGCCGTTATGCGGAACCGGTGTAACATCCCGGATAACCGAAATATCAAGACCGATCGCTTGAATCGCACGAACGGCGGACTCGCGTCCGGCACCCGGGCCTTTGACCAGCACTTCAACTTCCTTCAGGCCATGTCCCATGGCTTGGCGGCATGCGTCCTGGGCGACCAACTGTGCAGCGTATGCTGTGCTCTTCCGGGATCCCTTGAATCCGACTTTGCCCGCGCTCGACCAACCGATCACATTGCCGTTCAGGTCGGTGATTGAGACGATCGTGTTATTAAACGTCGCTAGGACGTGAGCGACTCCAGCAGCGACGTTCTTGCTACCCTTGGCTTTGACGATCTTCGGCTTATCAGCTTCTCCGCCATCGAGTGAGAGGGTCACTTTCGCGGCTTCCGGGCCGGTCGTCTCCTTCTTGGTTTTCGGCTTGGGAGTTCGTGCTACCTTCGCCGGTTCAGCGGCCGGAGCCGGTGCCGGCGCCTCGGCAGCTGTCACTGGAGGTGCAACAGACGCCGATTCATTTTTCGGAGCGGGTGTGGGTGTCGTAGTTTCGTTAGCCATTCCTTAGTTCCTTCGATTAGACTTTCCCTGCCTTCGCATCTTTATTGCGCTGCACGCCGACAGTCTTCCGCGGGCCCTTCCGAGTACGAGCGTTGGTCGAAGTTCTTTGACCGCGAACCGGAAGACCGCGAATGTGGCGGATTCCCCGATAGGACCGAATGGCCTGCAAACGTTTCAGGTTTCCTTGGATATCCCGCCTGAGATCACCTTCTATCAGTAATCCGCTTGCATTGATTGCGTGAACAATTTCACCCAACTGTTCGGGCGTCAGGCTTTTGGCGCGCAAATTCGGGTCAATGTTCGCCTGCTCAAGGATCTTCTTCGCTGTCCTGAGTCCGATGCCGTAAATGTAGGGCAGTGAAGCTTCGATCCGCTTATCTCCAGGTATATCAACTCCAAGTATTCGAGGCATATCTAATCATCCGGGCCCGTTGGATGGTTCAATCAGTCGAGGCTGTTGAGACCAGACAACTTAGCCCTGTCGCTGTTTATGCCGTGGATTTTTGCAAACCACACGGACGACATTTCTTCTCTTTATAATTCTGCAGCTCTCACAGAGCCGCTTAACCGAAGGTCGCACTTTCATCCAAATCCGTTCGCAGAGGACAAAAAAACGCAGCCCGAGGAGATCCTCTCTCAGGAGCGTTTCTCATTCACAACCTCACTTTTGCCGGAAGGTTATTCGGCCTTTCGTCAAGTCGTAAGGCGACATCTCTACCATAACTTTGTCTCCTGGCAAGATCCGAATGAAATGTAAACGCATTTTTCCGGAGATATGCGCCAAAATCCTATGTCCGTTCGGTAGCGCCACCCGAAACATAGTGTTCGGCAACAACTCTACTACCTTGCCTTCAACTTCGATGACGTCTTTTCGCGCCATGTCAAAATCTCTGGTTCACTTTTCGTCACTAAAACGGTGTGTTCAAAATGTGCAGACGGAGAGTGATCGGCCGTAACGACCGTCCAATCGTCATCCAATACCTTCACCGTGGCTCGGCCCATGTTGACCATCGGTTCTATAGCCAGAGTCATTCCGGCTCTTAATTTGGCCGTGGCCCCTGATGTACGATAGTTCGGGATCTGCGGTTCTTCATGAAGGTTGCGGCCGACTCCGTGGCCCACAAATTCCCTGACTACGCTGAATCCGTTGGACTCGACTTCATCCTGGATAGCCGCGCAGACTTCGCCCAGACGGTTGCCTTCGCGAGCGTTTTCAATTCCCCTGTAAAGAGCCTCTTCGGTCACGCCAAGGAGACGCTGCACATCATCATTCACAACCCCAACGGCAATCGTCGCTGCGGTATCGCCGACGAAACCGCTCAGCACAACACCAATATCCAGCTTCACGATATCCCCATATTGAATCCGGCGGGAGCTGCCAATTCCGTGGACAACCTCGTCGTTCACCGAAATGCAGATATGACCGGGAAACTGCCTGTAACCGAGAAAGGCGCTCCTGCAACCGGCCATCTCCATCAGCTTCGCTGCGGATTGATCCACATCTCTCGTTGTGATCCCGGGACACAGCATCGAGGAAAGCTGCTCAAGAATTTTGCTCGCCAACTTGCAAGACGCTCGCATCCTGTCGATTTCGTGCGGTGTTTTGATCGGGATCATTCGATTATCAGTCGGCTCACGGCGTCAAAAACCGATTCAGCCCCACGGTCGGCGTCGACGCGTCGCAATATACCTCGTCTCTTGTAAAAGTCTGGCGCCAGTCCACCCCCATTGATGATCTTGTTCGCGGCAATCCCGACCGGCGTTCCGCATTTAGCCTCTCTTCGAAGGATTGCCCCCGTTGCCGTCGCGGGTATGTCGAATCGCTTCTGTATAAGCTCTGCCTGCTGCCCTTTGTCCGAGGCCGGCGGCCCTAAAAGAGCGATTCGCTTCTTCACCCCAACGCGCTATCTCTGGTTGACAAATATCGAGACGGCCACTCCCGCAACAGCCAACACAGCGAACGCCAGCCACATCCACAGCAAAACGCTCTCCTTCACTACCCTCCCGGTGCCACCTACTGCGCGTTCGAAACGACCTCGGATGCGACCCTTGCGCAAAAAACCATCATAGTGCCGCTGAATCAGGTGAGTCTCGACCTGCCGCATCGTGTCCAGGAGGACGCCCACGATGATAAGAAGGCTCGTTCCACCAAAAAAGCGAGCCGTCATTCTCGGAACTCCAAGCCAGGTAATCATCGTTTCCGGAATTACAGCGATAATCGTCAAGAAAAGAGCTCCCGCGAAGGTCAATCGAGTCAACGTGTACTCCAGAAACTCAGCCGTCGGTTTCCCCGGCCGATATCCAGGGATGTATCCATTATACTTTTTGAGATCATCCGCGATTTGAGTCGGCTGAAACTGAATTGCAACCCAGAAATAGCTAAAGAAGAAGATCAAAGCTGCGGTCAATGCATAGTGCCAAACGCCGACTGCCATCGCGTTGGAGAGCGTTACCGCCCATTCCTGATTCCGGAACGCCATGCTCAAAATCGTCGACGGAAACAGAAGTATGGCTTGGGCAAAGATGAGCGGCATCACCCCGACAGCGTTGACCTTCAAGGGCAGATACTGTGTCTGGCCGCCATAGACTTTCCGGCCGACCACGCGCTTGGCATATTGGATGCTGATCTTCCGCTGTCCTTGTGTCAGGGCGATCACGGAAGCGACAACCAAAACCAGGAACGCGATCATCAAAACCAACACCATTGGACTGACCCGACTCGGAGCTCCACCCGCAGGGACGAAAGTGTTCCAAACCTGCACCAAAGCGCCAGGTAGCGAGGCAACGATCCCTACCGTGATGATAAGAGATGTTCCGTTGCCGATCCCGCGATCCGTAATCTGATCGCCAATCCACATCAGAAACATCGTTCCCGCACTTAATGTCAGCGTAGCAATAAACTGGAAGCCAAAACCCGGATTCTCGACCAATGGACCAAGGCGCGCCGTTACCGCGTCGATTCCCTGCAAGAAAGGATTTGAAGAAGGATTCTGCATCGACACCGCCAGCAAATATCCCTGAAAGATGCAAAGACCAAGGGTTACATACCGGGTATATTGAGTGATCTTTTGCCGGCCACCATCCTCCCGAGCCAGCTTGTTCAGGCGCGGAACCACCGCAGTGAGCAACTGCATCATGATGGATGCGCTGATGTACGGCATAATACCCAGGGAAAAGACGGCGCAGTGCTCCAGCGCGCCTCCGGCGAAAATATTAAAAAGAGCGGCCACGCCTCCGCTAGCCGACTTGGCCATGGAGCTTTGAAACCACTCGTTTAGGACGTGGGCGTTGACTCCCGGTATCGTAATTGCCGCGCCTGCTCGGACGATCACCAGCATCGCAATCGTAAAGAGAATGCGCTGGCGCAATTCCGGGATCTTAAAGATATTGGTGAATGCGGAAATCATTTGGAGAACGACCGGAGATTAACCGCGAATAACCGCCGATCCCCCAGCCTTCTCGATTCCCTGACGCGCTGTTTCGCTGAATTTGTCGGCTTCAACTGTCAACTTTTTCGTTAGCGCGCCGCGGCCCAGAATCTTCAGGCCATCAAAGCTTCCGTTGATAAAGCCTTCGTCACGCAAAAGCTGTTCGGTTACGCGCGTACCTTCTTCGAATTGCTCGAGATCACCGAGATTAACGATCGCAAAAGACGTTTTGAATTCAGCGTTGTTGAATCCGCGCTTTGGCAGCCGCCGGATTAGGGGCATTTGACCACCTTCAAAGCCGAGTCGGATACTGCCGCCTGAACGAGCCTTTTGTCCCTTATGACCTTTGCCACTGGTTTTCCCGTGGCCGGAACTCTCGCCGCACCCGAGCCGCTTAACCCGGTGCTTCGCTCCGGGGCGCGGTTTCAATTCGTGTAACTGCATAAAATATTGATTCTCAGTTGGTAGGGGCGCACTCCTGCGCGTCCGGGCTCTTTGGTCGATCGTGACCGGAAGTGCAGAACCAGCACCTACCTTGTTTCCTTCCCACGAAGCCTCAGGATATCTTGACGGCGACGGAGACCGCGCAGTGCTTCAATCGTGGCCTTAACAACATTGGCGTGATTGCTCGAGCCAAGCGACTTCGCCAGCACATCTTTTATACCCGCAGCTTCCACTACAGCCCGCACACCGCCGCCCGCAATCACCCCAGTACCCGGAGAGGCGGGGCGCAACAGGACCCGTCCACCACCGAATTCTCCGATCACCTCATGTGGAATCGTGTTCTCTTGGACAGCCACCGAAACCATCGATTTGCGAGCAGATTCAGATGCTTTGCGAATGGCTTCCGAAACTTCGTTCGCCTTCCCGAAGCCGTAGCCAACACGTCCCTTATGGTCCCCCGCGACGATCAGGGCGCTGAAACTGAAACGGCGTCCGCCTTTCACCACCTTTGCACAACGATTGATGAACACCACTTTCTCGGTCGTGTCGCCCTTCTGGGCGTTCCGATCACCCGAACTATCGCCACGACGATTTCTTACATCCATTGCCATAATGTTTCTGCGATCAGGGACCGGTCCACAGACCGATGCCCACTAAATTAGAATTCCAATCCTCCAGCGCGAGCTGCGTCCGCCAACGCCTTCACTTTCCCGTGATAACTAAAACCTCCTCGGTCAAATACCACAGCCTTGATGTTTTTCTGCAAACTTCTTTCAGCGACAAGCGCACCGAGTTTTGCTGCCATCGTTACGTTAGCGTTTGTCCGGCGATTTCCCTTCACACTCGACTCTACGGTCGACGCCGCAGCCACGGTCTTGCCTAGAGAATCGTCGATCACTTGCGCATAAATATGCCGCCCGGAGAAGTGCACCGCGAGACGAGGACGCTTCGCCGTGCCAGTAACACGCTGGCGGATTCGTTGATGTCGAATTTTTATGCGATCAATCGTTTCCATTTTTTGTCAAAGAGACAGATCGGATCTGTCCCTGCTTTGAAAGTTGTTACTGAACCGTCTTGCCTTCCTTACGGAGTATCTGTTCGCCAGTGTACCGGATCCCCTTACCCTTGTACGGCTCGGGCGGATAATACGATCGAATATCGGCGGCGACCTGACCAACCATTTGTTTGTCGATTCCCTCGATCAAAATCCTGGTGTTTTCGGCAATCGTGATTTTGATTCCATCCGGAATCGGGAACGCTACCGGATGCGAGAACCCAATATTCAAATTCAGATTCTTGCCCTGCACCTGCGCACGAAATCCAACACCGTGAATCTCAAGTCCTTTCTGGAACCCCTGACTCACACCGATCACCATGTTGTGAATCAGGCTGCGCGAAAGCCCGTGAAGCGCCTTTACAGTTCGAGTCTCGGTATTCCGATCCAAAACCGCCTGCTTTCCTTCGATACGGAGCTTGATTTGCTTTGGCAAAACCCACTCCAGCTTGCCCTTTGGACCTTCCACCTTGATCGAACCTGCATCGGTAATGTCCATCTTTACTTTTTCAGGAATTTCGATCGATTTTTTGCCAATACGCGACATACCCAAACCTCCTTACCAAATAAGAGCCAGCAATTCACCGCCAACACGCTCTTTGCGAGCCTCGCGGCCGGTAATAATCCCCCTTGACGTCGAGAGAATTGCAACACCCATTCCACCGAGTACCCGCGGAATATCATCTGAGCCCACATATTTTCGCAGCCCGGGCTTGCTCATCCGTTTAAGACCGGTCAGCGCCGGAGTACGATTCACGAATTTCATCGTTACTTTGATTTGCGCAGGCTTGCTCTGCGTGTCGACCTCGAACTCAGAGATATATCCTTCCTGCTTCAGGATGCGGGCAATCTCCTCTTTCATTCGAGAGTAGGGCACCGATACATCACCTCGGTGCGCCTGCGCCGCATTACGAAGCCGTGCCAGAAAATCTGCGATCGGATCTGAGAGGTTACTCATCAATTATTCTCCTGAGAGAGGGCCTTTGCCGGCTGTTTCTTATCGCTGAACGGTATGCCCAGTTCGATCAGAAGAGCCTTGGCTTCTTCGTTCGTTTTTGCCGTGGTGACAATCGTGATGTCAAACCCGACATTGCGCTTGATTTTGTCGAGGTCCACCTCGGGAAAAATGGACTGATCCGGGACACCCAGCGTATAATTGCCCTGACCGTCAAATGCCTTGGGAGAAATTCCGCGGAAATCCCGAATTCGCGGCAGCGCCATCTTAATGAGTCGCTCGAGGAATTCGTACATCCGGTCCCCGCGCAAAGTCACTTTCGCGCCTATCGCTTGACCCTTGCGAAGTTTGAAGTTGGAAATGCTCTTTTTCGACTTTGTTTCGGCCGGCTTCTGGCCGGTGATCAATGAAAGCTCCTTCTTCGCATCCTCAAGCGCTTGTTTGAGGTCGCTGCTCTGGGCCGGAATGCAAGTGTTAACTACGACCTTATCTACCTTGGGCACCTGAAGAGCATTCTTATAGCCCAGCGTCTTTCTAAGCGCCGGCGCCACACGCTCCTGGTATTCTTTATACAGTTCGGCTTTCATCGTTTACTCCCCCCGACTTTTCTTCGGCTTTGCGTCACGCGTTCCGATCAGTTTCACATTCGAGATATGAACCGGACCCTCACGCGTGATAATCGCGCCGTTTGGATTATCCTGCGACTTGCGCTGAGTCTTTTTGATCAGGCGGACTCCCTCTATCAATACCTGCTGTTTGCTCGGTAGAACCTGCAAGACTTTCCCGGAC
>Ga0074044_10004584_pt1 | contig 11399 bp, 13 predicted proteins | sample BogForMeECP23OM1_FD_94443 | JGI IMG/M metagenome (GOLD analysis project Ga0074044, IMG submission 94443) | Bog forest soil microbial communities from Calvert Island, British Columbia, Canada - Bog Forest MetaG ECP23OM1 | ecosystem: Environmental > Terrestrial > Soil > Wetlands ...
ACCGCCGAAGCCGAGCGCGACACGGCCATCAAGCGCGCCATGGCAACCCGCGAAGCCGCGGTTGCCAAAGCGCAAGCCGATCAGGAGCGCGTGCTCGCCGAAACTCTCTCTCAGGCGAAGCAGGCCGAATCGCAGCGCGACTTGGAAGTAAAGAAAGCGCAGTACCTCGAAGTGACAAAGAAGCAGCAGGCGCAAGCCGACAAGTCGTATGACATTCAAAGCAACGTAATGCAGCAGCAGGTCATCACCGAAAGCGTGCGGGTGCAGCAAGTAGAAAAAGAAGGACAGGTCAAAGTCCAGGACGCGGAAATCGCGCGCCGCGAAAAAGAACTGATCGCGACGGTATTGAAACAAGCCGAGATCGAGCGTCAGCGCATCGAAACCCTGGCCGCCGCCGAGAAGCAACGGTTGATTGCCGAAGCCGAAGGCCACGCCTCAGCGATTCGAGCCCAGGGCGAAGCCGAGGCCGAAATCATCTTCAAAAAGGGTGAAGCCGAAGCCAAAGCCATGAACGTAAAAGCTGCGGCGTTTCAGGAGTACAACCAAGCCGCGGTCCTCGGCAAGCTGCTAACCGGCTTGCCGGAAGTGGTGAAAGCGCTGGCCGCGCCATTAGCCAACGTGGATAAGATCACCATTGTTTCCACCGGAAACGGCGACACCGCCGGATTGAACAAGATCACTGGCGACATAACAAAGATGGCGGCGCAAGTGCCGGCGTTATTCGAAACGCTAAGCGGCATGCCGTTAGGGGAGCTCTTAGGCAAAGTCCGCCAAATCGGTGACAAGACACCGAAGCCAGAGGAGAAGTAGTAAGGCAGTCGTTAGTCGTTAGTCCTTGGTCGTTCGTCGCTAGTTAGCAACGCGTCTGCAGACGATGAATGGTGAACGACGGTCGACGATCGACGAACGACCATCGACCAAGGACCAACGACCGATTCTCAGGAGGAACGTCGTGCAACAGGAACTTCATCACGCGAGATCACTCGGCCTGTCGGTCGCGCTGGGAGCCGCCATGGGCGCGGCCCTTGGCGCCGCGACCGGCCACATCGCCATCTGGGTCGGCATCGGAATCGCGGCCTACATCGCAATCACGCTGGTAGGCGGCGCGTGGAACGGCGATCGCAGTAAATAAACGTCGCCGCCATGCAACGCAAACTGAGCTCAGGAGCAAAGAGACTGAATATGAACCGCATCATCGGAATCTCAATCGCACTCGGCTTCTCTCTAGGGGCTGCGATCGCACTGCTGTTCGCGCACGCCAATATCAACGTCAGCGTAGGCATTGCGGTATGCGCAATCCTGGTGGGAACCGCCATCGCGCGCGGCCGTTTCAGCGCAAAGCCTGAGGGTCCCGGCGCGAACGACGATCAGCGAACGACGAACGACCATCGACCATCGACCAACAACTAACGAACAATTCAACACGAGGTGTTTTTATGGCATTACTCGAACGCGTTTCCACTCTGGTCCGGGCAAATCTCAACGACCTGATCGACAAAGCTGAGGAGCCCGAAAAGATGATCAAGCAGGTCATCCTCGACATGAACAACCAGCTCTTGCAGGTCAAAACCCAGGTCGCCATCGCCATCGCCGACCAGCATCTGCTCGAAAAAAAGAAACTGGAAAACGATGACAAAATCAAGGAGTGGATGCGCAAGGCCGAGCTCTCCGTCGACAAGAAGCAGGACGACTTGGCCCGCGCCGCTCTGCTCCGCGTGGAAAGTTATCGCGACCTGAGCTCGAACTTCGCGCAACAGCTCGAAGACCAGAAAGCCCAGGTTGAGAATTTGAAGTCCGCGCTGCGGAATCTCGATCAGAAACTCGCAGAGGCGAACGCCAAAGCCGATCTGCTGATTGCGCAGCACCGCCGCGCCCGCGTGGCCCATCGCGCTACCGACGCGCAGTCGGGCATGGACGCCAACAGCAAATCCGCCACCTTCGACCGCATGAAGAAAAAAGTAGCTCGCGAAGAAGCCATCGGAGAAGCCAAAGTCCAACTCCTGGCCGCCGACGTGGAAAACCGCCTCGCCGCCCTGGAAAAAGAAGACCGCATCGAGCAGTTGCTGACTGAGCTGAAAACCAAGCGCGGCGCGTGAGGCACAAATCATGTCGGAAAATGCGAACAAAGCCCGCTTAATTGGGATGCTCATCGGCATCGCCGCGCTCATCGTGGCTTTGCTATGGAAGCGCCTTAGCTAAGCTCGAAGCATTGGAGAGCGACCTGCAACTAAATGGTGGGCTCATTCGTAATGATGATGGGGCCGGACCCAATCGAATGAATTACTTTTGAAAGGAGCATGTTACGTGCATAGAGTGCTGGTTTGTGCGGTGCTATCTTTCTTCGGGGTGGGCCTGTCGGCTGCTCAAAACATTGCGGGCGATTGGCAGGGGACGCTCAAAGCAGGCGGGGCCGAGCTTCGCCTCGTTTTACACGTTACAAAGAACGCTGACGGCAGCTTGAAAGCGACGCTCGACAGCGTCGATCAGGGAGCCAACGGAATTCCGGTGACGTCGATATCACTGAAAGATTCGCAGTTGAACTTCACCGTCGATGCCGTCCACGGCACCTACGAAGGCAAAGTCACTGCCGACGCAAACGCGATCGGCGGCACTTGGACGCAGGGCCAGTCGCTGCCTCTGGATTTCAAACGCGCCGCCGCGCCCGTCAAAACCGAGCACAAGCCAGCCAAGCTGTCCGATATCGATGGCGCATGGCTGGGCACGCTCGACGCCGGCGCAATGAAGCTCCGCATAGTCTTTCACATTACCAACACCGAAGACGGCCTGATGGCCACGCTCGACAGTCCGGATCAAGGCCAAAGCGGGATCCCCGTAACCACCGCGACCCGGCAAGGCGCTTCGCTGAAGTTGGAAGTGAAATCGATTGCCGGGAGTTTCGAAGGCAAGATCAGCAGCGACCTGAGCACGGTCGAAGGCACATGGTCGCAGGCGGGGAACTCTTTGCCGCTCACCCTCAGGCGCGTGAAAGACACCAGCGAACTCGAGCTCCGGCGTCCGCAGAACCCGGTAAAGCCCTATCCGTACAAAGAAGAAGAAGTCTCGTACGACAACAAAGCCGCGGGCATTACGCTCGCGGCCACGCTCACCACGCCTGCGGGCAAGGGACCGTTCCCCGCCGTGCTCTTGATCACCGGCTCCGGGCCCCACGACCGCGACGAAAGCCTCATGGGTCACAAGCCTTTTCTGGTATTGGCCGACTCTCTAACCCGCAGGGGCATTGTCGTGTTGCGAGCCGACAAGCGCGGTTGTGCCAAGTCCAGCGGAAACTATGCGGCTGCGACCATGGTGGACTTTGCTGCTGACGCGGACGCCGGCGTGGCCTATCTGAAAACTCGTCCCGAAGTTGACCCGCACAGAATTGGCCTGATCGGGCACAGCGAAGGCGGAATCGTCGCGCCCATGGCCGCGGCGCAAAATCCCGATGTTGCCTTCGTCGTGATGATGGCGGGTTCCGGAATGAGGGGAGACGAGATTGTGGTGGCGCAGGGAGTTCTGATTTCCGAAGCCGCCGGCACGAGCCATGAAGAAGCAGAGAGGAATGCCGTTGAACAACGCGAAGTGCTGGCGCTGGTGGAGCACGAGAAAGACGACGCTGTGCTGGAAAAAGAATTGCGCGAGAAGCTGGCGGGGAAGCTTACAGATGCGCAGCTTGGGACGCAAATCAAAACCCTGACTTCGCCCTGGTTCCGCTACTTTCTCACCTACGATCCAGCGACGACGCTGCGAAAAGTAACTTGCCCCGTGCTGGCCATAATCGGCGAAAAAGATCTGCAGGTGCCGCCAAAACAGAATCTTCCCGTCATCCGCAAAACCCTTGCCGAAGCGGGCAACAAGAACTTCGAAGTCGACGAACTACCCGGCCTGAATCACCTGTTCCAGACGGCCAAGACCGGCGCGCTCAGCGAGTACTCGGAAATCGAGGAAACCATGTCGCCCGTTGCCACCGAAAAAATCGCCGGTTGGATCTTGAACCTCCCGCACAAATCGGCCTGACCGCAACTAGAATCGACAAGGGGTACCGGATCGGTTTGGAAATTGGGGTCCCTCAGCGGCTAAAGCCGCAATGAAAGCTTACGGCACGGCTGAAGCCGTGCCCTTTCAAGACCTATTCAAACTGCACCACCACCCGAGAAGGGCTTTCGTGCGCAAGATCTTCCATTTCGATTCGCCCGCCGACCCATACGTCGCCGATGCCGCCGTGCTCTGCTGCTTCGATCACCGCATCAGCACCGTCGTGCGAAAGTTCTTGAAGAAGCAAGCCATCGAGCGCGCTGACATGATCGTAGTAGCCGGAGGAGCCAAGACCCTGGCTTCCCCGCGCAACGACTTCGAGCAAGACTTCATCCTCGAGCAGGTCCGCATGTCCATCCGCCTGCACCAGACGAAGCGCGTCCTGGTCATGAGCCACTCCGACTGCGCTACCTACGGCGGACTGGCTCATTTCAAAGGCGACCGCGCGGCCGAGGCCGACCATCACCGTACCGAACTGCTGCGCGCCGGCGAACTTCTCACCAGCAACTTCCCCGGAGTTTCGGTGGAACCTTATTTTGTAAAGTTCGATGGAGTCTGGGAGGTACAAGGCGCGGATCATCTGAAATCCGCGTCGCAGCGAACACCGTCAGGTTCCACTCGCGAAACCGCGTAGCGCATCCCCCAAGCCCAGGGGATCGATTCAGTTTCTGGCCCAATCCTCCCACTCGAGACCCTTAACCCGGCCAAACTCCCTCCCATTAGCGGTGATCAGAGTCAACTGGTGGCGCAACGCCTGACCCGCGATCAAAAGGTCATAGGCGCCGATCGGTTTTCCCATGGCTTCCAACGCGGCGCGCACCCGGCCGGCAACCTTCGCATCTTCAGGCTCAAAAGCCAGCAAACTCACCGGCCCTCCGAAAAACGCTTCCACCAGTCGCGCATTCGCTTCCGGGCGCGCACTCTTCGCAACCCCATACCAAAGCTCAAACGCTACGATGGAAGAGACCAACACCTTTGCGTCCGCGGCCAGCGCCTTCTGCAACCGTGTCCGAACCGACGACGCCTTACCGTTGATTAGCGCAATACAAGCGTTGGTATCGAGAAGATACTTCACCTGAAAATCTCGCGGCGCGGAGTCATCGGCTGATTCCGGTCCTTGCCCTTGTCGAGGAAGCGACCTTCACGAATCCGGTCCAGTTCCGCAAACCACTGGGCGGGATCAGCGATTAGTGGCTCCAGAAGCACTCCCTCCGCCAATCGGCGCACTCGCACCTCACCGCCCTCAAAGCGAAACTCGCGAGGCAGGCGCACTGCCTGGCTGCGGCCATTGCGAAACAACTTGGCAATTCCCGTCTCCGGCATAGGGCAACTCCTTTCAAGAGTATATACCATGAATAGCTATCACGAACTATCCCATTGATATATATCAACACAGGTTAGCCTGACGCCCAAACCAGCGCCGAATCAACGACTTGACGTTTCAGTAATGTTCTCACACGAAACCTCTGGCCGTTTGCAACCGAGATCACGCGCTGGCTTTATCCAGCAGTGGCAACGGCTTCTCGACTGACACAGACGCCGCCGTGTCCAACTCCAACTGTTCCTGCCCGCTGAGCGCGGTAACTTTTCCCCGGTAGTTTTTCAGGTGCCGCTGCGCAGTCTCAAACGCTTCCTGCGCCTTGTTGAGATTCTTGCCCACATTTTCAAACTGGTTCTGGAAGAAGTCGAACGACTTCTGGGCTTTGGCCAGTTCGGCGCGGCTCTTCTCAAAGCGGCTGGCGACTTCGTACCACTTGTGCACCAGCGCAATCGTGTGCAGCGTCATCAGCAAGGTGTTGGGCGAGACGGGAAACACGTGCTGCTCATTCATCCAGTCGCCCAACTCGCGGTTGCGGATGACCTCCATATATAAGGTTTCGCTCGGCAGATACATCAGCGCAATTTCGGTCGTGCCATTCTCCGGCTGAATATACTGCTGAATGCGCTTGGCCTCCGCCTTCATCACGCGCACGAGGGCAATGCGAGCCGCTTCAATCTCGGCTTTGTCGTTGCTCTCAAATAGAGCAATCACCTGCTCGCGCGGAAACTTGGCATCGATCGGCAGCGTGCGGTCGGGAAAATAAATGACGGCGTCGGCGCGTCCTCCGCCCTCGCCGGGCGACGACTGCAGCGCGAACATATGCGACGGCAGGAAATCAGCCAGCAGCCGTTCCAGGCTCGCCTCGCCAAACTGGCCGCGCAGGTGCGGAAGTTTAAGCAGGTTATTCAGATCGTTGATCGAGTGGCCGAGCGCGCCCACTTCGCGAAGCTGTTCTTCCGCGGCCTTCAGGTGCTGCTGCACTTTTTCGAACTGCGCAAATCCTTCCTTGATGTTCTGATCGAGCTTGACCTGCACTTGCTCGGTGATGGCCATCAGCTTCGAATCCACGCGATCGCGAATCGAGTCGAGGCTTTGCGCCGTCTGTTGATTCAGGCTCTGAAATTCGCTTTTGAGTTGCTGCGTGGTGAGTAGAAGAGAACTGGTCATCTCGCTGCGGCCATCGCTCAAGCTTCGGTTTTGCTCTTCGCGACCCGCGGCAAGCTGCTGCTCGACCGAACTCCGAATCTCTGAAAACCCTTGCTGGATGCGGTCTGTGACCTGCTGGCGGAGATCACCTTTGGTCTGCTCCAGGCGACTGGCCATGTCGGCAGTGCTGGTACTGATCTTCTGGGCAAGGGCCGTATTGAACCTTTCGAGCTGACCCGCAACTTCCGCCTTTACATCCACTTGCGCGGCGGCAGAAACGCGCCGCAACAAAACGGCCGAAAACCCAAGCAGGACAAGGGTTCCGGCGAGCACGGTAACCAGCAGTATGGTCTCCATAGTAAGTAGCTGAGCTGAATTCTAGAAGCTAGCGTGAAAGATGGAAAGCGGAAGTTTCTCGGCGATCCCCGCGCCGCAACGCCAACCAAAATTATGCTCCGGGCCCTGGCGGTTTCTTTCGTGATGTTGCTGGTAGGTCTGGGGCCGTGCGCCGCACAAACCAAGCCCCCGGCAATCGATATTCGCAACGATCTTCGCAACGACGCCAGCAGCGCTGTTGCCAACCAGTTACCCACCCCCCACTCGATCTCGGCGGCCGGAGCGGCTTCTACTTCTAACGAGGACGCCGCCGCCGAGAACGAACTCCTGGAAGCGGCCAACAAAAGCCGTGAACTCGCCGGCGCGCCGCAACTGCGCATGGACGAAAGCTTGCGCGAAGCAGCGCGAGCTCATGCTCTGCGAATGGTTGCCAGCGATCGGCTGGAGCATCAGTTGCCCGGCGAACTCTCCCTGCTCGAAAGAATCGCTCAAGTCACTTCGCCGGATAGCCCGCTGCACGATTCCCTGAAAAAGGCGCTGAAAGTCGATCGTGTCGGTGAGAACATCGCCCACGCCACCTGCGCTCTGGGCGCGAACGACGCGCTGATGCGCTCCGCGCCGCACCGGCAAAACCTGCTCGATCGCGGCTTCAATGTCGCAGGCATTGCCGCCATCTGGAGCAAAGGGCGCCTCTACGTTGTGCAGGATTTCGCGCGCGAGGTTCCATCGTATTCCGCCGAACAGAGCCGCAAATTAATTGCCCGCTCCGTCGATGACGTCCGCCAACAGGCCGGCCTTCAAGAACTGGAGCAAGTCTCGCCGCCGAATCTGGACGAAGCCGCCTGCAAGCTGGCCAAAGAGAATCGTCCGAATGCCCATCTGCTGGCGACTGCCTATAGCAACCGCAAGATAATCGCCTACACCGAGAGTCATCCAGAAACGCTGCCAACTGGTGCGTTGCCACTGCTGCGCGATCCGGGAGTTCGGCAGTTTGCTATTGGTTCCTGCTATGCGCGCAATGCCGTGTATCCGACTGGAATGTACTGGGTCGCGATTCTTCTCTACTGATAACCCCATGCTTGCGGCATTCGCGGTCAGGAGTGTCCGCGCCACACGAACCTGTCTCAAAGCTCTGTGGTACCCTGCGAACATCTGGCCCGCCCGTATGGAACCTGCTCCGCGAATCCGCATCGGGACTGCCGGTTGGTCTTACAAGGATTGGGACGGAATTCTCTATCCGCCCGAAGTCACGCGTAAGAAACTCCATCCCGTGGAATTTCTGGCGAGATTTTTTGATGTCATCGAAATCAACACTTCGTTTTATGGACATATCCGTCCCGAACTCGGCCGTCTCTGGTCGCGGAAAGCGGCAGCGGTTAATCCGAATTTTCTTTTCACCGCCAAGCTGCACCGGTCTTTCACCCATTCTCCGCTGGCGGTGATGGAGCCGACTTCGGCGGCCAGCATCCGCCCGAATGACAAGGATGAGCGCCTGGCCCGCGAGGGTCTGGACTCACTGGCCGCGGAAGGCAAGCTGGGCGCGCTCCTCATCCAGTTCCCCGTTTCGTTTAAGAACACGAACCTGAACCGTGAATACCTGGAGCTGTTGCTGCGCCAGTTCATCGAATATCCAAGGGTGGTTGAAGTACGCCACGAGAGTTGGAACCAGCCGGAAACGATCGCCGCATTCATGCGCCACAACGTAGGCTTCTGCAACATCGATCAGCCGCTGCTCGGCCGTTCGCTCGCGCCCACCGAGCACGTGACCTCGGGTGTCGGATACGTCCGCCTGCACGGCCGCAACTACGAGCACTGGTTCGAAGGTGGCGCCGACGGTGCCTCCGACAGCGACAATCGCAATCGCAACCGCGATGACCGTTACAACTATCTCTACCAGCCCGCGGAACTGGCGAAGTGGAAAGAAAAAATCGACGGCATCGCGCGCCGCGCCGAGTCAACCTATGTGATCGCGAACAACCACTTTCAAGCGAAGGCCGCCGTGAATGCGCTGGAGTTGAGGCACTTGCTCGACGGAAAAAAGGTCCGCGGGCCAGAAACGCTGGTGAAACACTATCCGGAACTGAAAGCGATGGTCGAGACCGAAGACGCTACCGGAAACTATTCGCTGCTGGGATAGCAGAAAACGAAGCCCGCCAGTATCCTTTGATTCTCTTCTTACACCATGGGACAGCGTCCGCTGTACTTACAGCTGGAAGCAGGCCGCCAGCCGTCAGTGCCGCCCTGCGCTATAATAGTGTTACGTCCATGATTGCTGGCCGCATAGGATGCGAATTAGCCGTGGTAGCCGTCGTCTGCGTTCTGACGATTTTTCTCTTCCCGGCCATACAGGGTCCGTATTCCGTTGTTAACGGTCCAGTTACTGCCCTGCAGGCGATTCGGGCCGCAGCCCGCACGCGCACGCTCATCATGCAAGCGGCCTTTCGATCCCTGTGGAATTGCCTGATTTCGCCTCTTGCCGTTCTCTCCTGGATATCGCCTCCAGAGGCCGGCTTTCACTCGCTGACCTTGCCCGAACTCGACACCATCCTCCGCTGCTGATCTTCCTCAGACTCCAACTGCAGTTTTAGAGCTTCGATCTCCGCCGCGCAGTCGCGAGAAGTATTTTGTTTGGGTGATGGTATTGATTTCTGCCGCGGCTCGACAGGGGCTGGTCGGGTAAGTAAATGCCCCACAACTGATCCATTTCGTCCATCTGAGGAGGGTTTAAAAATGACGCAAAGAAACACCAAGACATATGCATTAGTCGCAACGCTCGCCGTCGCATTATCGCTCGCCGGATGCGCCAAGAAAGTCGCCAAAGTTCAGCCACCGTCTCCGCCCGCACCCGCGCCCGCACCCACCGCGACTCTGGCCGCCAATCCCAGCGCGGTGCAGGCGGGACAATCGTCCACACTAACCTGGCAAACCAGCAACGCCAATGAGATCACCATCGCTGGACTGGGCACGCTGCCGGCGTCCGGTTCCCGCTCGGTCACGCCCAGCGCATCCACTACCTACACGCTCGTCGCCAAGGGTCCGGGAGGGAGCAACGAGGCCGATGCCCGGGTCACAGTAACCGCCGCTCCAATGGCCAACGCCACGCCCTCGCCTTCGGATGAGGACCTGTTCAGCAAGAACGTCAAGGATGTGTTTTTCGACTACGACAAATACGCGATCCGCACCGACGAAGCACCTGTCGTGCAAAATGACGAAGCCTTCCTGGCGCAGCATCCAAGCATCAAGGTTCTAGTCGAAGGCCATTGTGACGACCGCGGATCCGAGGAATACAACATCGCCCTCGGAACCAGCCGTGCCGAATCGGTCAAGCAAGCGCTGGTGCAACAAGGAGTCTCCGCCAATCGTGTTCGCACCATCAGCTACGGCAAGGAGAAGCCGTTCTGCACCGAAGACAATGAACAGTGCTGGCAGCAGAACCGAGTCGATCACTTCGCATTCGACCGCTAACCAGTCGTAACAAGGGGGGCGGCTCACTTTCGGGCCGCCTTCCCAATTCATTGCGATATTCTCTTAAGACGTAGGCTTTGAACCTATCGAAACGAAGTGATCCAACGTAGTGATCGAAGCATGGTTGAAACCGTCCCAACGCCGAGTTCAAGTGGCTGGAAATCGTGGCTGACCACTCGCGTTGCCGAACTGCGGCAGCGTGAGGGCCAGGTCTTTCTGGTGCTCGCCGTGGTCATCGGCGCCTTGACGGGCCTGGCGGTCGTCGGCTTCATCGTGCTGACGGAACGCCTCGGAATGCGTCTTTATCCTGTCGGCGGCGCGGCTTGGCGACGCGTGCTATTGCCGGTCGTGGGTTCGCTCAGCATCGGCTACCTGCTGTATCGCTATTTTCCCAACGCGCGCGGCAGCGGCGTGCCGCAGACCAAAGCTGCGCTGTTTGCCCGCGGAGGCCGCATCACGCTGCGCACCGTGCTCGGCAAATTTTTCTGTACCTCGGCAACCTTGGCTAGCGGAATTCCGCTGGGCCGCGAAGGCCCTTCGGTGCAGGTGGGCGCCGGCATTGCTTCCGTGCTGGGACGCCACCTCGGCCTGAGTACCGAGCAAGTCCAAAAACTAATCCCGGTGGGAGCGGCCGCGGCCATTGCCGCCGCCTTCAATACGCCGCTGGCAGCCGTGTTGTTTTCATTGGAAGAAATCACGGGCGATCTCTACGCCCCCGTAATGGGCGCGGTGGTGCTGGCATCGGCGACCGCGTGGATGGTCCTGCGCGTATTCCTCGGCGATCATCCGCTCTTTAAGGTTCCGCCCTACCAACTCGGCCATCCCTCCGAGCTTGCCGTGTATGCGGTGCTCGGCGTAGCCGGCGGCGTGGTTTCGGCGGCCTTCACGAAAATCCTGCTGGGCATCCGCGCCCGCTTCCTGCGGCTCCCGCTGAAGACGGTTTGGTTTCAGCCCGTCGCGGGAGGCTTGGTGGTCGGTTTGATGGGATGGTTTGTGCCCCAGGTCCTCGGCGTCGGTTACGGCTATGTCGGTGACGCCTTGAACGGACGTATGGCGCTCCAGTTGATGGCGATGCTGGTGGTTCTGAAACTGATTGCCG
>Ga0074044_10004585_pt1 | contig 11399 bp, 9 predicted proteins | sample BogForMeECP23OM1_FD_94443 | JGI IMG/M metagenome (GOLD analysis project Ga0074044, IMG submission 94443) | Bog forest soil microbial communities from Calvert Island, British Columbia, Canada - Bog Forest MetaG ECP23OM1 | ecosystem: Environmental > Terrestrial > Soil > Wetlands ...
CATGTCGCCCGAGCAGGCTCTGGGCAAAGATCTCGATCAGCGTTCCGATCTCTTCGCTCTGGGTCTGATCTTGTACGAAATGCTGACCGGCAAAACGCCTTTTCAAGCGGAGAGCGCGCTCGCCAGCCTCATCAAACGCACGCAGGAGCGTGCGAAGCCAGTGTCGGACATTGACGATCGCATCCCGGGCGCCTTGAGCGGCATCGTAAGCAAGTGCCTGGAACGCGACTTGGACCAGCGATACCAGAGTGCGTCGGAAATTCTTTCCGACCTGAACACGTGGAAAGACAAGAGAGCTGCCGGTTCAATCAAGCTCACCGCTACCGTCAAACCATTGGGACGAACGATTCCGTGGCCTCTCATCACCGGGATTGTGACCGCCCTCGCACTGGCCATCACCGGTTTTCTGCTGCGCGGAAAATTGTTCGGCCCGAACACGAAGCCGCCCACCGGGCCGGTGGTCTCGCTGGCCATTCTGCCTTTCCGCAACGCCTCCGGCGATCCCACCATGGATTGGCTGGGGCCCAGTCTGGCCGATATGCTGAGCACGGATGTGGGCCAGTCCAGGCAACTGCGCACGGTTAGCCCGACCAGTCTGCACCAAATATTCACCGACCTTCGCATTTCTTCCACCACCGTGCTCGACCCGGCGACCATCCGGCGCGTGGCTGATTTCGGCAACGCTGACCGCGTGGTTTGGGGCCAGTATGCCAAGTTCGGCGACCAGATTCGCATTGATGCAACCCTTCAGGACGTCAAGAACGACCGCACCGTCCCGCTCAAAATCGATGTCCAAAGTGAAAAAGAGATTCCGGCCGCGATCGATCGCCTGGCGGAGTCTATTCGCCAGAAGCTTGCACTTCCGGAGGATGTGCTTAAGGAACTGAAGGCTTCTTCTTTTCAGCCCAGCTCAAAGTCGATTGCCGCGTTGCGTGACTACAACCAGGGCGTCGGGTTGCAGCGAGACGGCAAGAGTCTGGAAGCGTTGAAGCAGTTCGAGGCCGCGACCAAGGAAGACCCCACCTTCGCGCTGGCATTTTCCAAGCTGGCGCAGGCCTACAGCAGTTTGGGCTACGACAGCGAAGCGGAGCGGTCTGCCAAGAAAGCCGTGGAGTTGAGCCAGGACCTCCCTGCGTCGGAAAAATATTTAATCGCTGCCATTCGTTCCCAGGCCACAAAAAACTACCCCGAAGCGATCAAGGCCTACGAAACCCTGGCCAAGGCTTCGCCGGATAACTCTGACGTGCAATCAGCGCTGGCCAGCCTCTATAAGGATTCCGGGAACCTCGCAAAAGCTCGTGAATACTACCAGAAACTCCTGACCGCGAATCCGAAGGATGTCGCGGCCACCATCGAACTGGGGCGCATAGCCATTAAGAGCGGCGACCCGCAAGGCAGTATCGACCCCCTGAACCGTGCCTATACCTTGTCCATTCAAATGGACAACCAGGAGCAAAAGGCTTCCAGCCTGCACTTTATGGCTGTGGCTTACGCCATGTTGAGCAAGCCCGAGGAAAGCATGCGCAACGAAGAGGAAGCGCTGGTCATCTGGCGGCGCATCGGTCAGAAGCGGGGCCTTGCGCTCAGCCTGAACGAAATGGCCACGGTCCAGGCATTCCTCGGCAAAAGTAAAGAAGCTCAGGCCAACTTCCAGGAGGCTCTGGAGATTCGGCGTGAGATCGGCGACAAGCGTGGACTGGGCGATACTCTGATCGATATGGGCAACTTCTTCGATGACCGCGGCGACCATGACCAAGCCCTGAAAATGTACAAAGAAGCGCTCCAGTTGGAGCGCGATCTCGGCAATGAGGGCTTGCAGGCCATCTCCCTGAACGACATTGGAACCGCGTATTCGGAAAAGGGCCAGTACGAGGATTCATTTACCTATTATCAGCAGGCGCTTCAGCTGCGCGAAAAATCGAAAGCGCCGCAGGACATCGTGGAGGCTGTCCACAATCTCGGCGAGACTTCCGCCGATATGGGCCAATACGATCAGGCTATTTCGTATTACCTGCGCGCGTTGGATTTGCGGCGCAGCATGGACGACCCGCGTGGAGCGGCCGTTGAGTCTTACGGCTTGGGCGAATTGTTTGATTACCAGGGGCGGTTCGGGGCCGCTGTCAAATCAAGGCAGGAAGCCCTCAAGACCTTCCGCGAGATCAAGGACCGGACCCCTTGGATGGCCAAGGTGCTGGATGGTTCCGCGGAGGCGCTCATCCTCGCGGGACGGGGCGACGAGGCAAAGAGTGATCTGGACGAGGCATCCAGCCTCTCGCGCGAGCTGAAGTCTGACAGCTCTGTGGCGGAGGCCTTGGGAGTCCAGGGCAATGCCTACTTCTATGGCGGAGATTCAAAATCTGCGCATGCTGCCTATGCACAAGCACTGCAGGCCGCCACCCGCAGCAAGGAACCAATCGTAGTTCTGATTGCAAAAACGAATCTGGCCAAGGTCGAAGTCCAGGAGAAACGCACACCGGAAGCCATTTCCAGCCTCCGGCAGTTGATTCAGCAGGCCGACGACCTCGGGCTGAAATACACTTCGGTCGAGTGCTCCATATTCATGGCTGAAGCCATGATGCAAAGCCATGACTCCGCTCATGCCCGCCAGGAACTGGAGCGTGCCCTGCTCCTCTCGGACAAGCTCGGAATGCAGCCACTGAGCGCTCGGGCACACTATCTGCTGGCCGCCATTGAGCGGGATTCCGGCAACAATAGCGATGCTCAGGATCATTATCACGAGGCGCTCCGCCTGCTGGATGTTATGAAGAAGGATCCCGGAGCGGAGAAATTGCTGCAGCGCGCGGACTTCAAGGCCATCTACGATGAGTCCACCCGCGGGACGCAAGCCGCCAAGAGCTAGAAGCGAGAGCAGCCAAAGCGCAAAAAAGGGGTGCCGCTTTCGCGGCACCCTTTGGTTATTGACTTCGAGTAGTTTCTTCGAGAATTCAGTTCCGTATCCGCTTAATTGACTTTGTACGTAACCGCACCCAGGTTCTGGTTTCCGCCGGAGTCGACTCCCGTCACCTCAAAGATATACGTTCCCTTCTTGCTGGGAGTAACGAAGGTGCCGGTACATGACAGCCCACCCAGCTTGCCTGGCCCGACGATCGGAGTAAACGAGCACGAGGTCTGAGTCCCCGCAGCTTGCGTGCAGGTTGTCGCCGTCAGGTAGGGCCCCGTCGGGCTGCTAAGCGGTTGTGATGAAGACGGATTGCTGCAGGTGTAGGTCGCCGCGACCGTTGTATTTTCAGCGTAAGCCTTTGACGAGATCGGAGACGTGATAGTGATCCCCGGCCCGGCCTGAAGACCCGGCCCGAATTCGTCCGGCATGTCGTACGTGGCTACCCAGTAGGAGGCCCCGCCGCCGGAACCGCCGAGGGTGTGACCACCAGGATCTTGCACTACAGAGAAAGAGACGATCTGGTTGCTCATGCTGCCCTTCGCGGGCGGGCTGATCGGGGTCAGAGGAGTCGGGGGCGACGGCAGAGGCCACTTTACCCAACCAGGTAATGGGTTGAGAATGAGGTCAATCCCCGGGTAGACAAAGAGCGGGTTATCGGAATACAGGAACGAGAAGCCAGAACCCAGTGCCGCGTCGAATGGGTTGACATTCGAGCCGCAGGTGTCACCCGAAGAGTCAGGGCACGTAACCGCGAATACCACGGACTCGTCCAAACCCGTATTTTCAGCGTTCTGGTAGACAAAGCAGCGGGCGGGCCAGAAGTTTACCTGCACCAGGGCGTCGCAAGCTGCTTGACTCATCAGTATCGGCTGGACCGTCACAGCTGGAGTCGCGTACGCGGCCGTCAGCTGTGCCGTATAGGAGTAGACAGTGTTGCCTGCGGCGTTCGGGAAGCTAAGGATGGCCGGCGCGGTTTGCGTAACCACAACCGTCTGAGCTCCCGGCGAGAATGTCCAGCTCAGGATGTCCTGGTTGTCGAAGGCCCCGCCCGTTGCTCCTGTGAAACCTACCCAAGCGTTCCCGCTGTTCAAACCGATCGTGGTCATATCGAATACCACGCCGCCGGAAAACAGGTCATTGCCGTCCAGGATCACATCCAGCAGTTTGGTGCTCGGGCCGGAGTAATTAATGATCATCGTGTGCGGGTTTCCGTCCGACAGGGTGATCGGGACAGGCAGAAGATTTAGACTGGAGTTGATCGCGATCGTGCAACTCTGGTCGACGCTGTTCGCGGCAGTAAGGCAGGATTGAATCTGCACATCGTTGCCGCTCTGGTCCTCGCTGTTCATATAGGTGTTAAGCTCGACCGCCAGACTCTGCGTGATACCGGTCTGTGGCCCCTGGTAAGGCGTGCACCCGCCGGTACTGCCACCGAATCCGATTCCGCAACCCTCCGGGCCCAAGGCAGCCGTCCCGGCAGCAGAATTTTGAATCACGAAGGCAATGCCGTCCGCCGGCGTGCTGTTTCCGCTGATCTCAAAGATGAATGTGCTGGAAAAAGCACCGGAAACCGGTTGCTGCGTGTTGTACCAGGCGGATCCTGCCCAGTAGGTCTGATTTGGTGTAAGCCGCAGCACCGTTGATACCACCGGTGGAGGCGGCGGAGGCGTGATCACCGGGTAGAAACCTGGAGGCCCTGGGGGCGCTACAACTGGGGTTTGAAAGTCGAAACCGTTCATCGTCAGGCAAGCCTGGTAGGAAGTGAAATCTGGCGAAAAGTTGGGTGAAGTCGGGCAACTCTGCGCCCAGGCAACCCCGTTACTCGCAAGCGCCGCCACGGCTGCGATCGCAGCCACCATCACCAATCTAGTGATTCGTATTTTCATGATTCTCCTTATTAGCCGCGCGTTGCGTAGCGCGCAAGTAATTCGCAGCGCACAATTCCTCGCACCGAATAGCCGCTACATTCTTTTACTCAGATTTAAATCACCGGCGCGAGAAGGGGAAGGACGCGCCGACCCTGGCGGCCCAGTGTACCGCAAACAAGTCCAGTTGATACAAAAAAATCTTTACCAGGGAACAAAATCTTGCGGCTCACAAAACACGGCGAGAGTCGCAATCCGCGGAGTGAAATTAGTTGCAGAACAGTGTCAATTCCTTGCTGCGCATCTGCACCGGCGACATAGAATCCCGATGTCAAATTGTCGAAAGCCGCCCCGCCCGCCTAAAGTCTTTCTCGCCGATCAGTAGAGTTGTGGGACTCATCACGTGTTCCACATTCCGCTAAACGCAGCCACTCCCCATCCCCGCTCCATCCGTTCCTCCCGAATTCGCTCCCGCTCGTCACTCTGATGAGGGAGGGCAAAAGCCAAAAAACAATAGCAGTTACCTGCTCCCTGCCACCAACCCACGTTCTGACATAGCTTTAGCAAGGCTGAAAATCGCCTTCTGGCGGCTCATTTCGGAGCTGTGAGCCCTCGCACGTAACCTGCCAGGATCGTTTAGTAACACTTACCAAAAGGCTACTCACCCTACGAGATTGGGCCATGTACTACCGTGTCTCCCGCACTTACTCTCACCTTAGCGAGCCACTAACTACCGGAGCCAGATGAAATATCTCCTCTCAATTCTCTTGCTGACCACCGCCCTGCACGCACAGAATTTCATTGCGAGCAGTGGTTCCGCCCTTCCCGATGCGCCCAGCCAACCTCCCTTCTGGACGGTCGAGAACAAGCTGAACGTCAGCATCTTAGCCGGACTGGTCGCCGCCGACGCCATCACCACGCAGCGCGGCCTGAATCAGGGCCTCTACGAAGCCAATCCGGTCATGCGTCCCTTCGTGACGCGTGGCGCAGCCGGAGAGGCGGCCGGGTCCGCTCTGGGATTTGGCGCGGCAGTCGGCGCCGTCTACCTGTTGCATCGAACTCACCACTACAAGGCAGAACGCATCACCATGCGCGTATTCGTCGCCGGTGAAGCAGCGTTCGTCGCCAACAACATCATTGCCATTCGCTGACCGTTCCAGCGGTTAAGCTCGGACCAGGGCCGAGATGCACCTTCCTGAATTCGTTGGGCGAGCCCGCTTCCACGCTATAATTCCATGCAGACGGAGGAGGAATTTTCTTCGACCATTCGGAGAATCCCCCGGCCGCTTCCGCGAATCTTAGTAGCGAAGGAGTCTGCATGGCGATTCAGAAAACCGACAAAATCTGGCACAACGGCAAATTCATCGCCTGGGACGACGCTACCCTCCACGTAATGTCTCACGTTGTGCATTATGGCTCTTCGGTGTTTGAGGGCATCCGCTGTTACGCCCTGCCCCGCGGCCCGGCGATTTTCCGTGCCACCGAGCACATGCAGCGCCTCATCGACTCCGCCCGCATTTATCGCATCGATGTCCCTTTCACCCGCGACGAGATCGTGTGCGCCATGCTCGAACTGGTGAAACATAACGGCGTTTGGCCGTGCTACATTCGCCCCATCGTTCTCCGCGGCTATGGCGAAGCCGGCGTCAACCCCTTCAACTCTCCGACCGAAATCTATATTTGCAACTATCCCTGGGGGAAGTATTTGGGAGCGGATTCGAGCGAGGGAGTGGACGTCTGCATTTCTTCGTGGACGCGGATTGCGCCCAACACTCTGCCCGCCATGGCCAAGTCGGGCGCGAATTACATGAACTCGCAGCTCATCAAGATGGAAGCCATCGTCAACGGTTACGCCGAAGGCATTGCGCTGGACGTAAACGGCTACGTCAGCGAAGGCTCGGGCGAGAATCTGTTCGTTGTCCGTAACGGTGTGTTGCAAACCGCTCCGCTCGGGAACTCCGTCCTTCCCGGGATCACGCGCGACTCCGTGCTGCAGATCGCACGCGACCTCGGCATCAAGATCGTCGAGCAGCAGATACCGCGCGAGTCGCTTTACATTGCCGACGAAGTTTTCTTCACCGGTACCGCCGCCGAAATCACGCCCATTCGCTCCGTCGATAAGATCGCCGTGGGCAAGGGCAAGCTCGGCCCCATGACCAAGTCTCTGCAAGCAGAATTTTATGGAATTGTTCGCGGCGAGAAAGCCGACCGCTATGACTGGCTGACGCCGGTTCCGGTAGGAGCGAAGCTGCCGGTGGAAGTCTGAGGCACCAAAGGTCTAGCGGTGCACGATGCTACTGCGCGCAGGATTGCGTATGTCAAGATTGCGCATGTCAGGACTGCGGTTTGCCCTTCCCGCTGCCATGCACTATAGTTGATCGCGCCTGATCGCAGGCGATCTTGTTCTTTTTTCCATGAACCCCAGCCCATAAGGAGAACCGTCATGTCTGCTCCCACCCCTGAATTTGCCCTTGGCTATCGCGCTATGATGCTCGATGGCGTTGCCCGAGAAGTTGAAATTACCAAGAGAGTTTTGGCCGCTATCCCCGAGGGAAAAAGAGACTACCGGCCAGATCCCCACGCGCGCACGGCCTGGGAACTGGCCTGGCACATCGCGAACACCGACGTCCAGTTCATGGACGGGATCGCGGGTCTGAAGTTCACCATGGCCAATCCTTCCGAGGCAGACAAGCCTAAGACCATTGCCGAAGTGGTGGATTGGTATGACCGGAATATGAAGCGCGCGGCGGATGGCGTTGCCGCCCTGTCGGCGCAACAGTTGCTGACTACGGTTAATTTTATGGGAGCCTTCAACTTCCCTGCGGTCTTTTATATGGCGTTCCTGAACAATCACAGCATCCATCATCGGGGCGAGTTGGCTACTTATCTGCGTCCGATGGGGTCGAAGGTGCCCTCCATCTACGGGGGGAGTTACGACGAGCCCCGTCAGGCAGCGGCGTAAAGGCCTGCTTCTCGGGAGTACCCAGCAGCCTGCCTCGCAAGTGAGGCAGGCTGCTCTATTTAGCGTGACAACTCCCATATTTCTGAAGGCAGGTTAGGGGTGGCTGGCTGCCAGAAAGCCCCTCAGCCGCCAATGGTCCCGTTACTTCCGTCATCTCGTACGCGGGCACGGTTCGGTTCATGATAGGGACTGTAACCGGGGTCCTGCCTGCATGAATATCGACGACTTGCTCCGCATCGCCATGGAGCGCCGCGCTTCCGACTTGCATTTGAAGGTGGGGAACTATCCTCACTTGCGCATTGATGGCGATCTGGTGCCGCTGACCGATCAGGCGCGTGTCTCCGCCGAAGACATGTTGAACATGTCGTTCAGCATGATGTCGGCACGGCAAAAACAAAAATTCAAAGAGACCACGGAAATCGATATGGCCTACGGCGTCGCCGGCCTGGGACGCTTCCGTGTGAACGTATTTCAGCAGCGCGGCAATGTGGGATTGGTGCTCCGCGTCATTCCCACCAAAATCCGCGCGCTTGACGAACTGTTCCTGCCGAAGGTAGTCGAGCAGATTTGCGACATGCCGCGCGGTCTGGTGCTGGTCACCGGAGTGACCGGCTCGGGCAAATCGACCACCCTCGCCGCCATGGTCGACCGCATCAATTCGACGCGCGCCGAGCACATCATCACCATCGAAGACCCCATCGAATTTTTGCACCGCGACAAAAAAGGCTACGTGAACCAGCGCGAGATCGAAGTCGATACGCCGTCGTTCTCGGCAGCCCTGCGCGCTTCTCTCCGTCAGGATCCAGATGTCATTCTGGTGGGCGAAATGCGCGACCTGGAAACCATCGGGACCGCCCTGCACGCGGCCGAAACGGGTCACATGGTTTTCTCCACCCTGCACACGCTGGATGCGGTCGAAAGCGTCAATCGTATCATTGCAATTTTCCCGCCGCCCGAGCAGAAACAGATCCGCCTGCAGTTGGCGGCCGTGTTGCGTGCCATCGTCAGCCAGCGCCTGGTGCGCCGTTCTGACGCTGAAGGCCGAGTGCCCGCGGTCGAAGTCATGATAACCACCTCCTACATCCGGGAATGCATTCTGGTGCCCGAGAAGACGCGCGCCATCCGCGAAGCGATCTCCGCCGGTACCTCGCAATACGGCATGCAGACCTTCGACCAATCGCTCTGGGATTTGTTCCAGGCCGGCCTGGTGAATTACGAGACCGCTCTCGAGAGCGCCTCGAACGCCGATGAGTTCAAGCTGCGCATGCAGGGTATCGCCTCAACCGCAGACGTTGCCCGGCAGGCGATGCAGACCACCGGCTTTGGCCGTTGACAGTTGTTCCTCCTGAAATTTGGGCGCGCTTCGGCGCGCCTTTTCTTTATCCCGGACCGCCGCATAATGCCGGTCCCGAACCATGACCATCCGGCCCAAGCCAACCGGTCGGTACGAGAATTTCGTTGTTTGCCGTCGGCCATGCTTAAATAAAAAGTTGGGCGCCAAACTTTGCGCCATCCCCGCGCGCGGCATCCAATCGGAACATCTCTGAACGCGATCGGTACTCCCGATCTTGTGATCGGTATTCCCGATCTTGTCATCCCGAGCAAAGCGAGGGATCTGCAGTTAGGAGTGCCGGCGCTGTCAGTTGTACGCAATGAGGAGCGTATCTCTTGGACTTCCAGCTAAACGAAGAACAACTGCACCTGAAGAAGACGGTGCGCGAGTTTGCCCAGCGCGAAATCGCCCCCAACGTCATGAAGTGGGACGAAGCCTGCGAATTCCCGCTCACCACAATCAAGGAACTCGGCAAGCTCGGACTGATGGGCACGATCTTCCCACCCGAATACGGCGGCGCCGGTATGGGCTATGTCGAATACGTCACCGCCATCGCCGAACTCTCTCGCGTGGATGGATCCGTCGGCATCATCGTCGCGGCACACACGTCGTTATGCTCGAACCACATCTTCCTTGCCGGAAACGAAACGCAGAAGAAGAAGTATTTGCCCAAGCTCGCGGCCGGTGAGTACATTGGCGCCTGGGGCCTGACCGAGCCCTCGGCGGGCTCGGACGCAGGCAGCGCCCGTATGACCGCGACGCGGGCCAAAGCCAAAGGAGGATGGGTGCTCAACGGCACCAAGACTTTCATCACTAATGGCCACTATGCGGACGTAGTAGTCGTGGTAGCGGTCACCGATCGCGCAGCGCATACCCACGGACTATCCGCCTTCCTGGTCGACAAGGGCACCAAGGGATTTCGTCCCGGAAAGAAGGAGAACAAACTCGGCCTGCGCGCCAGCGACACCAGTGAGCTGGTCTTCGAAGATTGCTTTGTGCCAGGAGAAAACCTGCTAGGCAATGAAGGCGACGGCTTTATCGATGCCATGCGCGTGCTCGACGGCGGGCGCATCTCGATCGCCGCGCTCTCGCTCGGCATGGCCGAGGGCGCATACGGAGCCGCGCTGAAGTATTCAAAAGAGCGCCAGCAATTTGGGCAGGCGATTTCGGAATTTCAGGCGATCCAGTGGAAGCTGGCCGACATGGCGACGGAAATCGACGCGGCAAAACTCCTGACCTATCGTGCCGCCGCCATGAAAGATGCCGGCATGAAGACCACGCTCGAATCGTCGATGGCCAAGCTTTACGCCAGCGAGGTAGCCGTGAAGTGCGCCAACGAAGGCGTGCAAATCCACGGCGGCTACGGATTCATCAAGGACTATCCAGCAGAAAAGTTTTATCGCGACGTGAAGCTGTGCACGATTGGCGAAGGGACAAGCGAAATCCAGCGTTTGGTGATTGCGCGGCAGTTGCTGAAAGATTAGCGGCATCTCCCGTAGATTCGCGACATAATCTTGGATTGTCATCCTGAGCGAAGCGAAGGACCTGCTTTCTCGGACATACTGCAGACCAAAGTGTTTGCCGTGCAGCCAAGTTAGAAGGGAGCCGCGATGATCAATGGAGCTCACGTCATCGTCTACAGCAAAGACCCGGAAAGCGACCGCGCTTTTTTTAGAGACATTCTCAAATTTCCCGCAGTGGACGCCGGCCATGGATGGCTAATTTTTGCCCTCCCGCCCGCGGAAGCCGCGTTTCACCCCTCCGAGAAGAACGACCTGCACGAACTCTACTTCATGTGCGACGACCTGAAGGCGACGATGGAATCGTTGAAGGAAAAGAAAGTGAAGTGCGGTCCGGTCAAAGAAGAGCGCTGGGGCAGTCTGTCGACGATCTCTCTCCCCGGAGGGGGGGAGATCGGGCTCTACCAACCCAAGCATCCGACTGCGATCGGGCGTTGAGGTGTCTCAACGCGGAAGGTCATGCTTCTTGCGCAGATCGGCGAGAGACTCAGTGGCGGGTCGAGTACGCCCTGCTCTCACATCCTGGTAGCCGTGGCGGATGCCCTCAACGGCTTCTGTGAAGTCCTGGCGCTCCCACTCCAAGTAGGTGGCAAGAGCATCGTCAAGGGCCGCGGCCGGGTCTTGACCGCGCCGTTTGGCGTACTCTTCCAGTTGCGCCTTACGCTCCGGCTTGAGTGGGACCATATCCATGTTGGCCTGCGTTTCCTCCCATTATCGTAAGGGTTTCGACGGCCGAGGTCAAAGCTATCTAAGGAGTCAGCGGTTGGTTACGTTCTGCTTTACACTCGTAGTTTGGACTCAGACTCACAGTCTCTCG
>Ga0074044_10004586_pt1 | contig 11399 bp, 10 predicted proteins | sample BogForMeECP23OM1_FD_94443 | JGI IMG/M metagenome (GOLD analysis project Ga0074044, IMG submission 94443) | Bog forest soil microbial communities from Calvert Island, British Columbia, Canada - Bog Forest MetaG ECP23OM1 | ecosystem: Environmental > Terrestrial > Soil > Wetlands ...
AAGCCCGGGTTGGGGGCTTGGCGCCCTGATTCTCCCTGATACTCCCTGATAACAGGCGGGAAACAGGGAGAATTGGCGGTCTCCGGACCGGTTTTTGCAGGAAAATTCAATTTAATAACAACGGCTTGAGGAAAATTGGCGGCACCCGAGGAACAGGACAGTAACAGGGAGATGATTTCGCCATAACAGGGAGATAATTCGCCGTAACAGGGAAAAACAGGTGGAGGGACGCGCAGAACATGGAGATCGAGGCTCCGACGCCAGTTGGGCCCTCAAATCCAGGTTCGAAGTCGCGATTCGCGGCGGCATCCGAACAGCGGAAAGCGTATTGATTAGTGTAGCTTGGAGTTCTTCGTTGTGACAGAGCTTTCGCCACGAAGGACACGAAGGCGCACGAAGTCGGAGCAGACGAAAGCGCCGGACGAGGGCATTCAATTTCCCGCCTCCTCGGCCAGCCTTCGCAACGAGGTGTCGTCCTACTTCCAGCCAGCCGCGCAACTCCATGAAAAGAGTTGCGAATAAGACTTGTGTGAATTCGGTAGCCGCATAGGGGGGACACCCGTCTGACGACGGGCTACGAGGAGAAAGGTTCTCGGCGAATAATCCCGCCTGCTCGACTGTTTAGGGGTGGGACGACCCACGGAGGCGCGTGTGTCGAGTTGCTTGATCCCCGTCGGCGAACGCGACGTTTCAGCTCGCCGTGGCCCCTTGGTCGAGAAGGCAAGGTCGGCAGACGATGCCGCAAATCTCGTCGTACGCCTCCGGGGAAGACCCTGGAGAACGTTCCTGACGAACTCCAACCCAAATCCGCCATCGTTGTCGCAATATAGTCCGCAAAAAGCGCGCATCGTCGCCTGACCTGCCAATGTGCTGAGAAGGCCGCCATGAGCGAAGCCAGCCGACACGAGCTGCGCCAGGGGCTCGAACCATGTCTGGGGCGCCTGTGGCGTTATGCGCTTGTGCTGTCGGGAGCGAACGATACGGCCGAGAGCCTCGTGCAGGCGACGTGTCGGCGCGCAGTCGAGCGCGCGGACCAATTCCCTGCAAGCGCCCGGCTCGACCGCTGGCTGTTCTCCACGCTGCGCTCGATCTGGCTCGACGAAATTCGCCCGCGTCGGATTCGAGAGGCGAAGGCCTTCGTCGACGCGGAAGGCGCGGTTTCGAGCGACGGAGCCTTTGAATTCGGGGCGAATATTCTCGCCACTCAAGTGTTGAAATCAATCGCACGGCTGCCTGAGGCGCAACGAGAGACGGCGCTGCTGGTCTACGGCGAAGGTTACAGCTACGCTGAGGCGGCGAGCGCTCTCAGCATTCCCATCGACGCGGTGACGAGCCGTCTCGCGGCGGCGCGGTCGGCGCTGGCCAAGTTGAAATAGAAGGGAGGGAGCCGCTTCCTTCAGATGACCGTCGATGACACACAGCTCGTCGCCCTGATCGACGACGAACTCGACGAAGAGGCGAAAGGCCGCCTGCTCGCGCAATTGGCGGTGGACGAGGGGCTGCGCCAGCGTTACGAGGCGTTGCGCGAGGCCGGAGCGCACATCTCTACGTCCTTCGACGCGCTGCTCGGAATGGCGCCGCTCCCCCAGCTCACCGCCGCCCTTTGGTCGGAAGCCGTCGCTCGCCCCGCCTCCCCTGTCCGCCCGAGGATCGCGCGGCGCGACCTCGCGGCCGGATTTGCCCTCGGCCTGCTTGTCGCGGGCGCGGCGGCATGGATCGCGCTCAGCCTCGCGCGGCCGGCGAACGATTGGCGTTCCGCCGTCGCCGAATATACCGACCTCTATACGAACGAGACGTTCTCTCCGTTGAAACCCGACTCTTCGCTCGAGGCGCTGGAACTGGCCGCCGTTGGAGCGAGAGTCGGCGCAAAACTGACGCCCGAGAACGTCGCGCTCCCCGGGCTCCGATTCACCGTCGCCTTCATGCTGGCCTTCGACGGCTGGCCGTTGGGAGCGATCGCATTCGTCGACCCCAACGGTTCGCCTGTCCTCTTGTGCATCATCGCCAATGGCGGGACGGATTCTTCGCTGCGCCTCGAAAAGCGCGACGGCCTGCCGCTCGCAACCTGGTCGCGGGACGGGCGCGGCTATCTCGTGATCGGCCGCCAGCCCGAGCAGCGGATCGCCGAATTCGCGCGGCTCCTGGAGCAGCGAATCTGATCTCGATTGCCGTGAGCCGGCGAATGATCGCGACGCCTGGAATGTTGACCTGCCGGATGACCATGGAGGCCCCGGTGACGCGTGTCGAGTTGCTAAAGCAAATTGAAACCCCTCATCCAGCGCTTCGCGCCACCTTCTCCCGCATAGGGCGTCTTAAGACGCCCGTCTTTCGACGGGCTACGCGGGAGAAGGGAAAGCCCCTCGCCCGCTTGCGAGAGAGGGGTTGGGGTGAGCGTTACGATTCCAGCAAACCACAGTGCGCTGCAAACTCCCGTCGGGCGGCGCGCGCGCTTCTTGCGCTTGCCTTTCTGCAGCCGCCTGCGCCCGCCTTCGCTGCGGACAATTGGCGGATCGATTCCGCCCGAACGACGATCGCATTCTCGATCGACGCCGTCGGCTTCCCGCGCACCGAGGGGCGGTTTCGCCGCTTCGAGGGCCGCATTTCGGTCGACTTCGACCATCCGAACCGAAGCAGCGTGATCTTTCACGTCCAGTCGCAGTCCGTCGACGTCGGCTCGCCGTCGTTCGGCGACTACATTCGCTCGGCGGCGTTCCTCGACTCGGCTGGACACCCATCGATCGACTTCGTTTCGAAGTCCGTTGAACGAACCGACGACCATACGGTTCGCGTCACCGGCGATCTGACGCTGCTCGGGGTGACGAAACCGATCGCCGTCGACGTTGTCGTCCTGCGCGGGGCGTCGGGAGGCCGCCAGCGCCTCGAGTTCCATGCCGAGACTCGGATCGACCGGCTCGCGTTCGGCATGAATTCGGGCTATCCGCTCGTGTCGCGCGAGGTGGACCTCAAAATTTCGAGCGCGGCGGAGCAGATTTGAGCGGCGGCGCCCGGCCGGCGCGCTGGAGCGCGCCGCTCATAGCGTTGCATTGGCTCACCGGCGTGCTGATCCTCGAGCTCATCGCCCACGGCTGGATCATGCTCCATGCGGGCTTGAGCGCCGCGACGACGTTCGATCTCTATCAGTCGCACAAGTCGATCAGCTTCGTCGTCCTTGCGCTGACGGCGGCGCGCCTCATCCTGCGCTTCAGCCGCAAGGCGCCGCCGAAGCCCGCCGCCGCGCGGTGGGAAAATGTGCTCGCCCGCATCGTTCAGGCGGCGCTCTACGCCCTGACAATCGCCGCGATCGCCTCCGGCTGGCTCGTCGTTTCGACCTCGCCCCTGCCGATCCCGACCCGGTTCTTCGATTTGTTCGTCGTTCCAGACATCGCGCGGCCGGACCCGGCGCTATTCGCCGCCGCGACTCTCGCGCATGACATCGCCGCGTGGTCGATCGCCGGTCTCGTCGCGCTGCATGTCGCAGGCGGGCTCAAGCATCATTTCATCGACCGCGACGACGTGCTGACGCGCATGCTGCCGCGGTGGAGATGGGCCAATCGGCCGCATGGCGCATGACCTCTGTCGGCGGTATTGTCCGCGGCAGCGGCGGGAACCTGAAGCCGCCAGATACGTTCGACCCATGACTGCGGGGCAAGGCGTCTCGCCGACCTCTCGATCGCGACGAACAGCGAGGAATGACGCCATGGCCAAGATCGACAAGAATGAAACCATCGCCGCCGCCGTGGAGACAGCTTCGGAGCGGTTCGGAGCGTCGCCGGACGTCGCGGGGTCGATAATGTCGGCGGTCACGCCCTTGTCCGTTCACGAGCCGAGAGGTCCGCGGCCGGCGCAAACGGCAGATGCGCGCCTGACGGAGTCGGTCGATCGCGCGTCGGCTTCGGACGCCTTCCAGGCGCTGGATCGGATGGCCCACGCGGTCATCGCCAAATGGACGATGGGCCTCTCGCCGGCCGCGCTGGCGGGGGCGTATTTCGACTGGGGCCTCCACCTGGCGCTTTCGCCGGGCAAGCAACTCGAACTGGCCCGGCGCGCCATCCTCGAGGCCTCGGCCGCTCTCGAGTTCGCGTGGCGCGCGGCTGAGGGGCAAAAGCTCGATCCGTGCGAACCCGCCTTGCCGCATGACGATCGCTTTCGCGCGCCCGCCTGGCAAGATGCGCCTTTCAATATTTTCGCCCGCAATTTCCTGTCGATCGAGCGCTGGTGGGAGGCGGCGACCACGAACCTGCGCGGCGTGAGCCAACACCACGACACGATGGCGAATATCGTCGCGCGCCAGATTCTAGACCCCGTCGCGCCTTCGAACTTCCTCTTGACGAATCCGGAGGTCCTCGAGCGCACCCGCGCGGAATGGGGCGCGAACCTCGTACGCGGATGGAACAACTGGATCGCGGACTGCCGCCGGGCGCGTGCCGGCGCGCCGCCGCGCGGCCTCGACGCCTTTGAGGTCGGGCGAAATGTGGCCGTGACGCCCGGCAAGGTCGTGCTGCGGACGCGATTGGCCGAAGTCATCCAATATGCGCCCGCCGCCGAACGGGTGCGGCCTGAGCCGATCGTGATCGTGCCCGCCTGGATCATGAAATACTATATCCTCGACCTCTCGCCTGGGAACTCGCTGGTCAAGTTTCTCACCGAGCAGGGGTTCACCGTCTTCATGATCTCCTGGAAGAATCCGGGCCCAGAGGACCGCGACATCGACTTCGACGAGTACCGCACCGAGGGCGTGATGCCGGCGATCGCGGCCGCCGCCGCCATCACCGGCGCCGCCCAGGTGCATGCGACCGGCTATTGCCTCGGCGGAATGCTGATGGCGATCACGGCGGCGACGATGGCCCGCGACGGCGACGATCGGCTGAAGAGCCTCAGTCTCTTCGCCGCGGAGACGGACTTCAGCAAGCCGGGCGAGTTGAGCCTCTTCATCGACGAGAGCCAGCTCACGTTCCTCGAAGACATGATGTGGGAGCGCGGATATCTCGACTCCACCCAGATGGCCGGGGCGTTCCAGATGCTGAGGTCGATCGACCTGATCTGGTCGCGCAACGTCCACGACTACCTGATGGGCGATCAGGCCGCCCCGATCGACATTATGGCATGGAACGCCGATGCGACGAGAATGCCCTATCGCATGCATTCGCAGTACCTGCGCTCGCTCTATCTCAAGAACGAACTCGCCGAGGGCCGCTTCAAAGTCGACGGCCGTCCGGTGGCGCTGCAGGACATCCGCGTCCCCACGTTCGTCGTCGCGACAGAGCGCGATCACGTGGCGCCTTGGCGCTCGGTCTACAAGCTGCACCTTCTCGCGGGGGCCGAAATCACCTTCGCGCTGACGAACGGCGGGCACAATGCAGGGATCGTGTCGGAACCAGGTCACCGCGGTCGACATTTCCGAGTTGGAGCGTCGGCGCGCGGTGATCTTTACGTCGATCCGGACGCGTGGCTCGCCGCTCACGCGCCGCAGACGGGCTCCTGGTGGCCCGAGTGGACCGCTTGGCTGGCGGCGCGGTCCGACGCTTTGACGCAACCGCCGGCGCTGGGAAACGCACAAGCCGGATTTCCGGCGCTCGAAGACGCGCCGGGGCATTACGTTTTGGTCAAATGACGACCGCCGAACGCCGAATCCGGCGTACCGGCGTTCGCGACAGCGCTGGAGGAGCAAGTGGAGCTGCGAGGCAAAGCCATCGTCATCATGGGCGCCGCCCGGGGACTCGGCAGAAAGATGGCGGAAAGGATCGCCGCAGAAGGCGCCAAGATCGCTCTGGTCGATCTGGACCCGGAAATGCTTCAGGAGGCCAAGCGGGCCTGCTCGAACGGCGCAGCCGAGGTTCGAGACTATGTCGTCGAAGTGACCGACGAGGGCGCGGTCGAAGCTTTGTTCCAAGACGTGCGAAACGACTTCGGCGCGGTCGACGACGGTCTGATCAACAACGCGGGCACGACCAGCGACGCTCTGCAGGTGAAGGCGGTCGACGGCAAAGTGGTCAGCAAGATGACCACGGCGGAGTTTGACAAGGTGATCGCGGTCGATCTTCGCGGCGTTTTTCTCTGCGGCCGCGAGGCTGCCGTCCATATGGTGGAAGGCGGGCGGGCGGCGTCATCATCAACTTCTCCAGCATCTCCCCCGCCGGCAATATCGGACAGACGAATTACGCCGCAACGAAGGCCGGGGTCTCCGCCATGACGGTGACCTGGGCAAAGGAACTGGCGCGCGCCCGCATCCGCGTCGGCGGCATCGCGCCGGGCTATTGCGAGACGCGGCTGGTCGCAGGGATGAGCCAAAAGGTCCGCGAAAAAGTCATCGCCACCGTCCCCTTGCGGAGACTGGGACGGCCGGAGGAGATCGGCCAGGCGGCGCTCTTCATCCTGCAGAACGACTATTTTAACGGCCGCGTTATTGAAATCGACGGCGGCCTGCGCCTCTGACAGGCCCTTAGCGGCGTAAGCGTTCTCGACGTTGTCGCCGCCGGCGCGGCCCGCATCTCTGGCCGACAGCTTCAACCCGGCCGGCTGGCGCCACGTGTGCATCGCGGTCGACAGCGCCGACGACACCGTCCCTGAGCTTCGCCGTCGCGGCGAGACAATCGTTACCGAGCAGTTCGACCTTCCCGCCATCAGGCACCGGCTGGCATTCTTTTGTGATCCCTGGGGAAATCTGCTCGAACTCACCCAGATCCTTGCGTAATCCGCGGAGAAAGCAGCGAGAGGACGCCGCGGCCTCCACAGACCGGCGCCTGCGCCAAGCAGGTCGTCGACTTGTCGCGGCTCTACCTCCCGGCGCTTTCGGAAAATGCCCATGGGGTAATTAACTCCCCAACAAGGTCTCGGTCCGTTCGCGCAATTTTTTCACCAAGGCGTCCGCGCCGCCGCCGCCGGCGAGGATCGAAGCGAATTCGTCGCGTCGCGTCGCAAGATCGCTCACCGTCCCGTTGAGATAAACATCGATCACCCTTCCGCCGCGAACGAGATAGTTGATCGTCACGGTCCGGCCGCCGGGCTGGATGAGCTTCGTCTTGACGATTTCGCCGCCGCCGCGCGATTCCGGGCTCGTCCGCGGGTCGACGGCAAAGCTCTCGCCCGAATAATCGGTCACCTCGCTCGCATAGTCCGCAATGAGGAAACGGGCGAAGGCCTCCCGAACCGCGGCCTGCTGGCCGCCCGAGAAGCTGCTCCACGCGGCCCCCGTAGCCAGTCGCGCCATTGTCGCAAAGTCAAAAGCCGATGTAATGGCGGGCGTGAAGCGCCGGTCGCGTTCGCGCACGCTGAGCCGGCCGGCCTCCTTGAGCGTCGGCAGCAGCTGCTGATAATAGGATTGGATGTGTCGGGCGGCTGGATCGAACTGCTGAGCCCGCGACGGGATCGGACCGCATAAGACGAGGGCCATCATGGCCGCGATCCAGAACGTGAAAAGGCTCAGGCGAAATTTGAAGCCGTTCATTGCGGGTATTCCACTTGCTCGAACGGACGGCCTGGCTAGCCGCCGTTCACATTCTTCGAGGCTCGCGGGAGCAACGCCTCGCGCGCCGGGTTCTAACGCCTTTTTTGGGTTTGAGTCGAGGCCCGTGGGGCGCGGCGGCCGAAACCCCAAGAAGGTCCCTTAAGCTGCGTCAACGATGCGCATCGCTTTTGCAGCGCATCATCCCCGGTTGACACACGGCGCGAACCATGCGCTCCACCCCGATCCCATGGACCGGAACGACAGCGCCGTGATCATCGCCGCAATCGCGCGGGCCGTGCGCCTGTCGACCCACTACGCCTGGCTCGTCATTCCGGGCTTCCTCATCGCGGCGATTCTCTCTGCCGGCTATATCTCGCGCCATATCGCCATCAACACCGACAGCAGCACGCTGCTGTCGAGTTCTCTGCCCTGGCGCCAACAGGAGATCAGGCTTAATCAGGAGTTCCCCCAGCGGACCGATCAAATCATTGCGGTCATCGACGCGACGACGCCGGAAGCAGCCGACGAGGCGGGGGCCGCGTTGGTCGATGCGCTAACGCTTCGATCGGACGTGATCCGCACGTTCAGCCGGCCTGACGGCGGCGCGTTCTTCGCCCGCAACGGCATCCTCTTTGAGACAATCGACGAAGTACGCCGCGACGCCGCCGACCTGATCAAGGCGCAGCCCTTCCTCGGGACGCTCGCCGCCGATCCGACGCTGCGCGGCGTGCTTGGCGCGCTGTCGCAGTCGATCGAGGGCGTGCGTCTGAAAAAAACCACGCTCGAAGATCTGAAGCCGGCGGTCACCGCCATCGCCGACGCCCTGGATCGCGTCACAGAGGGAAAGCACCCCGCCTTCTCCTGGCGTCGGCTGATCACGGGACGCGCGCCTGAGCCGTCGGAGCTTCGGCGGTTCGTGAACATCCAGCCCGTCCTCGATTTCCACGATCTTCAGCCCGGAGGCAAGGCGACGAAGGCCATCCGCGCGACGATTGCCAAGCTGGGCTTGACGCCGGACAGGGGCGTCAGGGTGCGCCTCACGGGACCGGTGGCCCTTTCGGATGAGGAGTTCGCGACGATCGCCGACGGCGCCGCCCTGAACGGCGCCGTGACGATTCTCGTCGTTCTCCTGGTGCTGCGGCTCGCGCTGAAACAGGTCCGCATCATCCTGGCGGTCCTCATCAACCTCGCTGTGGGCCTTAGCTTCACTGCGGCCATCGGTCTCTGGATGGTCGGAGCGTTGAACCTCATTTCCGTCGCCTTCGCCGTGCTGTTCGTCGGCCTTGGCGTCGATTTCGGCATCCAGTTCAGCGTCCGCTACCGCGCCGAGCGGTACGCGGACCGCGATCTCCAGGAGGCTCTTCAAGCCACGGCGCGCGGCGTGGCGGGACCGCTTCTGCTCGCGGCCGCCTCGATCGCGGCCGCTTTCTACTCGTTCCTGCCGACCGCATATGTGGGCCTCTCCGAACTCGGTCTGATCGCCGGAACCGGCATGATCGTCGCGTTGGCGACGACCGTAACACTGCTTCCGGCGCTGCTGTCTGTGCTCAAACCGGCCGGCGAGCCGGCGCCGATCGGTTGGGCCGCGCTCGCGCCTCTCGACCGCTTTCTGGACAGGCGGCGCAACTGGGTTGTGGGCGCGACCCTGACGGCCGTCATTCTTGGCCTGCCTCTCCTCGGGGGCTTGCGCTTCGACTTCAACCCGCTCGATCTACGCTCTAAGGATGCCGAATCGGTCTCGACGCTTCTCGATCTGATGCGCGATCCCGACACGAGTCCCAATGAGATCGATATCCTCGAAAGTGATCTCGCTCACGCCTCCGCCCTTGCCGAAAGGCTGCGCCTGCTGCCGGAAGTCGCCAAAGTTCGGACGCTGCTAAGCTTCGTTCCGGAGGATCAGGACGAGAAGCTCGCCATCATCGACGATGCGAGCTTCTTCTTTGAGAACACCCTCAATCCCGACCAGATCGACGCTGCGCCAACCCCGGCAGAAACCCTGCAGGCGATCAACAAGACGGCCAGCGACCTTTGGGGCGCGGCCGGCGACCTCGACAGCCCGGCCGCCACGCAGGCGCGCCGCCTTGCGAGCCTGCTCGCGGGCTTGGCCAAGGCGCCTCAGGCGGCGAGTGACGAAGCGGAGCGCGTTCTGGTCACGCCGCTGATGACGACGCTTCGCCAGGTGAGAGATCTCCTGACCGCCGACCATGTGACAATCGATGCGCTTCCGCCTTCGCTCAGAAGCGACTGGATCTCGGCCGATGGTGAGGTCAGGATCGAGGTCGCGCCCAAAGGAGACGCAAACGACAACGCTGTCCTGCACCGCTTCGTCGAAACGGTCCGCAACGCGGCGCCCCGGGCCACCGGAACGCCGATCTTCGTCGTCGAGGCCGCGGCGACCATCGTCAAGGCGTTTCTGCAGGCCGCCATCTGGTCGCTGGCGTCGATCGCGCTGATCCTTTTCGTGGCGCTGCGCCGATGGACCGATGTCGCGCTGACGCTCGTGCCTCTGCTGGTCGCCATCGTCGTAACGCTCGAAATCTGCGTGGCGATTGGGCTGCAATTGAATTTCGCCAACATCATTGCGCTGCCGCTTCTGCTGGGGGTCGGCGTCGCCTTTAAAATCTACTACGTCATGGCGTGGCGGGCGGGAGAGACGAACTTCTTGCAATCGAGCCTGACGCGAGCCGTTTTCTTCAGCGCCTGCACGACGGCCACCGCCTTCGGCAGCTTGTGGTTTTCGCACCATCCGGGCACATCGAGCATGGGCAAGCTGATGGCCCTGTCGCTGGCGACGACGCTCTCCGCCGCCGTGCTCTTCCAGCCCGCCCTCCTGGCGACGCAGCGCAAGACCCATCCCGAGGGATTGCGCGGCCGTGCTGAAAAGGGCCGTGGTGTGGCAAAACGGTGACAGCCGTCAACGCGCGGCTCTGTTAGCCTGAGTCGGGGCTTGGGTCTGATTTCGCAAGAAGCAGAGCTGATCGTCCCCCGCCAGTCCTTTATCGGACTTGCGTGCGGAGCTTTCGTGTCGCGCGGAAATTCGAGAGGAATTGACAACGATGCGTGGCGCCGAACGTCGGGTCGGAGGTCTGATTGCGTGCGGGTTGGCGTCGCTCGTCAGCGCCTGCGCGGGCGTCCCGCGAGACCCGTCGCTGCCGATCGACGACCCCAACGAGCAATTCAACCGCCGAATCCTGGCGGTGAACCAGGTCGTGCTCGACCCGGTCGCCAATGTCGTCAAGGCGGCGACTCCGGCGCCCGTGCTCAACCGTCTACGCGATTTGAATGACAACACCCAGGAGCCGCGCATTTTCGCCAATGACATCCTGCAAGGCCGTATCGGCGCGGCCGGTGTGACTTTGGGCCGCTTCGTCTTCAATTCGACCTTCGGCCTCGGCGGTCTGTTCGACGTCGCCACTCCGGGTGGGCTGCCGAAGCAAAGCGGCGATTTTGGCCAGACCCTGTTCGTCTGGGGCGTCACCCCGGGCCCCTTTGTGGAGCGACCCTATTTCGGACCGGCGACGCTGCGCGATTCGTTCGGGGAGTACGTCGACCTTGCGGGCGATCCGGTCGGCTGGGCGCTGGGCTTGGCGTGGGGGTGGCCGGCGGTCGCCGGCCAAGCAGGCCTGGACGCCGAGGTGCACCTGGGCCAATGGAAGGAAGCCGAGAATGCTTCGATCGACTTCTACAGCTTCCTCCGGTCGGACTATTACCAGGCGCGCCGGGCGCAGTTGCGCGAGGCGCTCGGCCTGCCCGCCGTCGTCGAGTCGCCGGCCACCGGGTCGTCCAGGTAGAAGGGAGGCGCGAACCCCTCTCCCCACGGGAGCTACCGAATTCACACAAGTCTTATTCGCAACGCTTTTCATGGAGTTGCGCGGCGGGCTGGAAGTAGGACGACACCTCGTTGCGAAGGCTGGCCGAGGAGGCGGGAAATTGAATGCCCTCGTCCGGCGCTTTC
>Ga0074044_10004587_pt1 | contig 11399 bp, 17 predicted proteins | sample BogForMeECP23OM1_FD_94443 | JGI IMG/M metagenome (GOLD analysis project Ga0074044, IMG submission 94443) | Bog forest soil microbial communities from Calvert Island, British Columbia, Canada - Bog Forest MetaG ECP23OM1 | ecosystem: Environmental > Terrestrial > Soil > Wetlands ...
AACGCCTCCTGGCCCGGCAACATCCGGGAACTGGAGAACTTCATCGAGCGCGCCGTCATTCTGACCCAGGGGAGCGAATTGAATGTGCCTCTGTCAGAGCTCAAGAAGTCGAGCAGTCGAGCGGCGACTGTCGGATCCAAGTTCCACGACGTAGAGCGGAACGCGATCATCGATGCCCTCAAGGCGGCATCAGGCAAGATCGCTGGACCGGGCGGGGCCGCAGAGCATCTGGGCCTGAAACGTACGACTCTTCAGAACAAGATGCGGCGGCTGCGGATCTCAAAGCCCGACTACACGTCCGGCTCCCGTTCTTGACTTGATTTGGAGAAACCTGCGCGGATCAAATGCCCTAATACCAGTTCACGCCCCCCCGTCGGCAGTGCCCGTATCTGGGCAAACAACCGCAGGCCCCACGTTCCTGATGCGATTGCGCATCAAGCACTTAGCCAGGATCAGCTTCGGCATAACACTTGCACTCTCTCGCAGTGACGAGCGCCACACGCCGTGCAGGAAGATGTAAAGCGGCGGGTTGTGCCCGGTGCTGAATCTGGTATGAGTACTGTTTTCCAATTCGTTCTGAGGCATGGCTACTCAATCCTGTTCGCTGCGGTATTCGCGCGCCAGATGGGCTTGCCCGTACCGGCGCCGCTGTTTCTGCTTGCGGCCGGGGCGCTAGCAGCCGCCGGGAAGTTGGGCATCGTGGCCGCGGTCGGTCTGGCCGCCACTGCCTGTGTGCTGGCTGACTGGGCGTGGTACGAGGCGGGTCGGCGGTGGGGTGACAAGGTTTTGCACTTCATTCACCGCCTCACGAGAGACCCTGACTACCACGATCGCAGGGCCAAAGAAACCTTTGCTCGGTACGGCGTTGGTCTTCTCCTGATCGCCAAGTTCGTCCCGGGACTCGACGCCGTAACGCCTCCCCTGGCCGGGACATCTCGCACCAGTCGGCTCCGTTTCCTAGCCTTTGAAACAGTTGGCGCCTGCCTCTGGTCATGCGCCTATGCCGGACTCGGCTACGCCTTCAGCCATGACCTGGACCGCGCGGCTGCCTACGCTGGCAGAGTGGGAGGGCTTTTAGCAGGTCTTGCACTCGCGGGACTGTTTGTCTACGCCGTTCGCAAGCTGCTTCTGCGTCATCGCTTCGCTAGCGATCTGCGGCGCGGACGTGCCTTCATGCAGGTAGGGGTCTCGACCGTAAAGCGGCAAATCGCGTCGGCCCTGATGCGTGATTGGCCCTTGGTGGCTTATTTTCCGCTTCCGTGGCCCACGATTTGCACAACTTGCGCTGCGCAAGGAAAAAGAACTAATCCCTGGGGAGACTGACAATGCTGCGCGTTGAATTCGCTCATGATGGAAATGGCACGTTGACTGTGCGGCTGCAGGGTCGGCTGGTCGGCCTTTACGCCGAGGACGCAAGGGTCACCCTGGCTCGCTATCAAGTCCCCGCGGCGATCATGGTGGATCTTTCGGAGGTGACGTTTGTCGATCCGTTCGGCGAACGAGTGTTGTTGTGGCTCGGCCGGCTTGGCGCGAAGTTTGTCGCGGTGAATGTGTATACGCGCTCCATCTGCGAGCGCCTGCAGTTGCAGGTTTCAGAGCAACCCGCCGGTTCTGTCTCGGGGAACAGATACGTAGGTGCTTGAATGAAATTGCACCAGAGAGTGGACCCGCCTACGACAAGGGTGCGACTGCCGGGACCGACCGGGACAGAAACACGTCGGAGGTGAAAACATGACGCAGAAAACCCAGAAGACAAAGTTTTGGGTAATCCTGGCGATCAAAACTTTTGCCGCGATGATCTACCCCGTTTCCCTATATGTTCAGGCGGACAGCAATGACACACAGTTCTTCGCAGCCATAGTCTTGCTTGGCATTGCGTTTCTACTAGCAATCGGAGACATGATGAGTGCGATTCTCGTCTACATGCGGTGAGCTGCGTTGCCATGCCGGTATCCAGAGGGCGTAGAGGCCATGTGTTACGAGATCGACGCATGGGTGACCGCGGTGCCGATGGTGTTTGTCGGGATCACCACGCTCACGGCCGCGGTGCTGTCCATCAAGAATATCTTCTGGCCTATGGCGATGAAGCCGGGGACACATTTTCAGGGCGAAAGACCGAAGGTGCAGCATTGTGATTCAAACCAGTTCTGCAGTTCCTGTGAGCTCGGAGGAGGAATCGCAGCGCGGGCATAGACGCGGCCTACGCAGAGATCCTTTGTACCTGTTCGCCTGTCACCTGGAATGGTGGCACAAGGGGAAGTTGGAAGCGTACCAGGAGCTCGTTGCGGCTCTAGATGACGGCGACGAAGACGTCCGCATTGTTGCAGAAGAGCTGCTACATCGCTCGTCGCCGCGTCCGCCGCACAGAAAACCCAACAGCAATGACGAACAGTGGTAGTGTATTGTTGCGAAAAGAGATCGAGGCGGAAGATCGCCTCCGGCCCTGGGCCTTCCCCCCGCGGGGTACGGCGATCCAGGAGGTAAGTCGTACCCCGTCCTGTGGCCGCATCGAGATGCTCTGAAAGATAAGCAGGTTCGTCCTCGTATGAGCCATCGTCGTCCACAACTCCTTATCGTCGACTACTTGGAAGATGCGCTCATTACATTCGATTCACTCGCAATCCCCAGCACCGCCGCATTCGATCCTACTTCTCCGATATTGAATCAGTTAAATGCATCGCGGTACTCAAGTTGGAATCCTGAATGCTCGAACACCAATCAGGCTGGAGACGCGTCTCGCCGACCCAGGCGCCGCGGCCAGCGAAGGAGCAATGCATGCTGAAGACAGTCGGTGTGATCTTGGTTTGTTTATTGAGTCTTGCGGCCCTTTGTCAATCCGCGTCTAAGTACCAGGTGGGCACGATTACTGCTGTCAAACCTCATCAGTCTGGAAGCGATGCCCGTTCTGATGCGACCAGCTACGACGTCTCAGTAAGAGTGGGCAATACAGTTTATGTCGTGCTATACACGCCGCCGCTCGGCATGAATACCGTGAACTATGCTGCCGGGCGAGAACTTCTGGTTTTGGTCGGGAAAAAGACGATCACATACAATGACATAATGGGTAGTTCGCACGAAGTGCCGATCGTGAGCCAGAAGCCGGCTACCGATGCCAAGCAGTCCAATAATCGGTGAAAGCAGCGGGGTGTCGGCCCTTTATGTAAGCAGGCGCGTCTACCGGGAACCCCGATATGTTGTTGTGCTGCCTTGGTTTGCCTGTCGTCACGGGCGGGAAGCAGGAGGCGGCCGTGCGACTGAGACGCAGTGCTGAATGAAATCAAAGAGTATCTGGCTTTAGACGATGTGCTGTAATGATAAAAAGAATCTAAAGCTTGCTGTCAAGGGAGCGCTGACGTAGCTGAGGAAATCATGGTTCATCGGCTGAATGGTGTCAAGAAAGTAGGCCGCGTGCGTGGTTTATGCGGCCAGCCTCCATGTGCCGAAAGAAAGGAACCGAGATGAACATCGTTTTCCTGATCGGAAGGATCATTTTTGGCGGGTATTGGTTGATGGCCAGTTTCAACCATTTCAAGAATCTCAACTACATGAGCGAGTATGCAAAGTCTAGGGGAACACCGTCTCCCAAGCTGGCGGTGGCAGGAACCGGAGTCATCCTGCTGCTGGGCGGCCTCAGTATGTTGCTGGGAGTCTATCCTCTGGTCGGGATCATTCTGCTTATTATCTTCCTGCTGGGTGCGTCGTTCGAGATGCATAGCTACTGGAAGGTGGGCGACGCCCAAATGAAGCAAATCGACATGATCAATTTCACGAAAAATATGGCGCTCGTTGGGGCGCTTTTAATGTTCTTGCTGCTGCCGCATCCGTGGCCGATGAGTCTCGGAATCGGCTAGCGGTGTGTACAAGTCTGCGGAACTGTGGTTTTCATCCATGATAAGTAATGCACCAAGCGCTTAAGCATGCGTGCTTTAGAGACAATCGATCACCAATACCTACAGAGCTATTTGGACCGGTTACAGGATGGCCTTCCATGGGATGATCGGCGGTAAGAGCTGTATTCAGATTTAAGAATTGCCAACCCAGCCTCTCGCCAAAAGAGAGCGTAACGCCCCAAGGAGTGGTCACCTCCCTCTGCCGTTGATCCACCTTAAGCCGGGAACGTGCGTGACATCCCAGGCACAAGTCATGCGATGCGCGTTGAAATAGCTGCCTGACGCCGCCCTGTCATTCATCGTGGCAGTGCCCGCATGCGGGCACTTGCAAACGGTTGCCCCAATGCCCAGCCAAATGAAATCAGCAATTTGCCCGAGATTGTCTTTGGCACCGTTGTTGCTCATCTATTGGTGTTTCGGAGGGAGATCAGCGATGAAACGGCCGGACATCACACCTGATGTCGAAAAGGATGCTCTGCAACGCGGATATTCCGGTCGGGCTGTCGCAGTGAACAAGCATTGTCGGCGTGAGTGGTTTACACACGCCGGGCCGGCGGCCGCATCGATCATCTTCTCCAGTGCGCCAGCGGGCATTTGCTTGCACCAGGGTGAAACTCTATGACAAGGATTTGCTCTTACATCACGCTTTCAATTGTGTTGCTGCTGTTCGCTACTGTGACCCAGGCAGAAAGCCCTGAGGAACCATACAACTTCTTTCGCGAGTTTGCCGGTTTGAATGAAGAGCAAATCGCCACGATTCGGTCGGGAAAGGCGGTCGCCAAGATCGTCGAGTCCGGCACTCCAGCCGAAGTATTCGTCTTTGGAGCCGTGTATGTAGAGGCCACTCCCGAGAGCTACCTCGAGCTTGCCTCGGATATTGACGCGATCCGGAAGCTTCCGAGTTATCTGGCCATCCAGAGCTTCAGCGACCCTCCACAACTGTCCGACCTTGACGCGTTCGTTTTGGATCAGCAGGACATCAAGGAGCTGAAGAACTGCGAGGCAGGACACTGCCAAGTGCAACTGCCTACTGAGGCAATCGAAGACTTTCGGCACTCAATCGACTGGTCCGCACCTGATGCTGCGGACCGTGTGAATCGCCTCGCGCAGCGAATGGCCCTGCAGGCCCTTCTGGACTACATGCAAGGCGGCAATACCGCCCTTGGGGCCTACCGTGACAAGAATCATCCCGCCGCGGTGGCGGAAACGTTTGGTGAATTGATAGGACGCTGCAAGGCGCTTCCGGTGTACTTTCCAGAGCTGAACGAGTATCTGCTCGAATACCCGAAAGCGAAATCGGATAACGTGCGGACCGGTTTTTATTGGGAGAAGGTCAACTTCGGCTTAAAGCCGACCTTCAGGATCGTCCAGAGAATCGTTTATCGGCAAGCAGATGCAAAGACACCGGTCTATGCTCTGGCTGAGAAGCAACTCTATGCCAGCCACTACTTTCAAACTGCGCTCGATCTGACGGTATGCGTCAAAGACGCGCAACGGCCCGGATTCTATCTCATAACCCTCAAGGGCTCGAAACAGGCCGGGCTCACTGGATTCAAAGGGGGCATCGTTCGGAAGGTCGCGTTAGACAAGACACGTTCCTCACTGGAGCGGGTCCTCGTGACCATCAAGCAGAAACTGGAATCGACGCACTAGCGGGCGAGAGCAGATCATGCCGACAAGAGCGCCTATGTGTTAAGGTCCGACAACTCGACCTCCACTCCGCTTGGTAGCTGTCGTCATGAGCCTCGCACTACTGGCCTACCTGATAATCCGGACGGGAGCGGGCACAGTAACGGATCGCCTGAAGGCCGTCGGCTGGGGGCTGGTCCTGATCCTCGCATTAGGAGGGATGTCACATGTCCTCCGCGCGTCGGCATGGCGACTCACTTTCCGTTCCGATGTTCGCGGTCTTTCGCTTGCGCGTGCATTCGGTCTGCGGCTGATCGCGGAAGCCATAGGAAACTTTGGCCTTGCCGGCAGGTCGTCGGCGATTCAATGAGAGTATCCCTCCTGGGGCCGGTCATTCCGATTGACGATAGGGTCTCGTCAGTAGCCCTCGACCGTGCGGCCTGCATCGTGAGTCTCCGCCGTCGTGACTGTGACGGGTACTCTTGCCGCCGTGACGCTGCTTTCGTTGAGTGGAGTGTGGCGGGTTTATGCTCTCGTGTTCGCCGCCACCGTAACTCTAGTGGTCGTGCTGGCGCTCGTCAGCTTCGCAGAGGCATGATACGGGCACGCATGACAATCCGCCAACTCGGGAATCGTATGAACAATTGCCCGATTCCCAGAAACAAGATTTTATGGAGCTACCTCAAGCGCCGACTCGTGAATAGTGCGGAAGCTGCACCAGCACTGATCGAACTGGCATGGTCATCCGTGGCAGCTTTGACGGTTGCCCCATTACAGGACGTTTTAGATCTTGGCGTTGGGAGTCGGATGAACATACCTGGTCGTGTGGGACGGAAATTGGCGCTGGCGCTTCACCGAGGAGATGTTGTCGACAATCGCTTTGCAATGGCTGCACGAATTGACGGAGAGGTCGAAGCGTCGTGCGAACCTGGGGTCAAACGCTCAGCTGCTGAAGGCGGAAAGCCTCACATTTGTGCGAGCGAAGTGCTCATAAAGTTCGAACAGGCGATGCGCGTTCTTCGTGCAGTTCGCAATTGGTTCCGGGCACGAAGAATTTAAGGCCGAATAATGGGTTCAGAAAACGTGAACAACCCGATTGATGAAACAAGTTGCTGGCAAGGACCACGCCTTCGATGCACGCCCGGAGCACCGCCTGGCGATGCTCCCTGTTTTCTCCTTCAAGCCGCCCTAGAGCGGTATTTCTTTCGCCCTACCGCCCGGCGCCTGCCAGCGCAGGTTCCACTTCATAGATCGGGAACCAAGAGCTCGCGCCCTTCAGCTTCTCGTTGACGTTATTGATGTTCTTAACGCCCTGATCTTCAAGCCACTTGCGGAATGCGGGAGCGCCGTCTTTGGCGAATATCGGGATGCCGTCTTTCCAGGTGGCGCGGCCACAGAGTACGCCATTGAACTTCACGCCGGCTTCCGCCGCCAATTCCAGTGACTCGGTGAATTCGGCGTTCGATACTCCGGCTGACAGATAGGTAAACGGTTTCGTGGCCACCGACGCTGCGTCACGGAGGTGCTGCATGGCCTCCTTCTTGGTGTAGGCGGTTGGGCCGGCATAGGCTCTTGCGCCTTCCAGGAATTTAATCGTGATTGGCACTTCCACCTTCATCACGTCCACGCCGTAGCGATCTTTGGTGAACTCGGCCATGCTGCCCCGAACGAGCTTCGGCTTCTTCTTGGCGAACTCAAATCCATTTTCGTCGAGACCTTCTTCGTAGCCGACGAACTCTAGGAAGAACGGGATATCGTTCGCGCGGCACTCATCGCCTATGCGCTCCACCCAGGCATGCTTCTGGTCGTTGACCTCCTTGGGATCGAAGGGCGTGTAGTAGAGCAGCATCTTGAGGCAGTCGGCGCCAGCTTCCTTCAGGCGGCGCACCGACCAGTGCTCGAGCAGGTCCGGCAAGCGGCCGGGGCCGGTCTTGTCGTAGCCGCTCTTTTCATACGCCAGCAGCAGGCCGGCGTTTTTGGCGCGCCGCTTGGACGCGGGCAGGCCCCATTCCGGATCCAACAGGATGGCGCTGGCATGGGGGGTGAGCACTTCCGTGACCTGCGACTTGAATTCTTCCAGATCAGCGTCGGTGGCATGCTGCCCGAGCGCCTTCTTCAATGATCCGCGCTGGTCCACGGCAGCCGCGGCGATGACGCCCTGCTGTGTGGACACGGCCTTCAATCCTTCTAGTTTTCCAGGGGTAAGCTTCACGGGGTTCCTCCTCTATGATTTCGCGCAGCGAGCTCTAGGATGCGGCGGACCATACATTTTCGCCAACTATCATTTTGGACAGTTACCCGCGAAATCGATGTGTCGAGTCATCTCTGACTTAAACCCAGATCGTGGAGGCGCTCCTTGATCTCCTTCAAGGCGCGTTCTTCCGGTTTGCCGGCAGGTTGCAGACCCTTATGCGTGATCCTAATTCGCAGCATCCCCTCTTCCTGGAATTGCTTTTTGGGGTCGAAGACGACGGTCGAGGGAAACCGAATGACCTCCACTGAGCAGGACTCGCCGGTCTGAGGTAAGATCGTCTCCACCAGCTTCTCTAACGCCACGTAGCCGAGTACATAATCCCGGCCAGGGTGTTGCTCATGGCTGGGCTTGATACCGTACACGTCGATATCAAACCCAGCCTGAATCCTCTTTGTGGTTGCGTGCGTTCGTTCCTCCTGGACCATAATCTGGACCATAATGTAGTAGGGCAGCACCTGGTAGAAGGCATGGTGCTGCTCAATCAGTTCGTGAATATTCTCTGACACGTTCGAAGCGCCTCCTTGAGTTGCAGTTAGTATTGTTCACCGTCACGACCCAAGTGACCTCGCATTTGGATCGCCAGTCCCCAGCCAAGGCAACTCGTTGTAATCCAGGGACATGCGTACGGTGAGATCCGCCAGCCCTGCCCACATTCTGGCAGTGCCTGCGGATGGGCATTGGCTGCCAGGCGGTGTGAAGCGCTGCGCGGATGTCCTGGAATCAAAATGGTTCGCTAAACTAGCCTCCCCCTTCGGGGTTTGCCGCCGACAGGAACAGGCTCCATCTGTCGGAGCCGCTTGAAGTAGGGATCTACCACTGCAACGCACCGCCCCGTAAAGCGGCTAGTTGCTAATAGCGACGCTCCGGGTTACTAAGCCCTTATTTCATTTTGCACTGACGACACTGGATACGATCTGTCTGTGACCCTTTGAGGGCACTGCCCCAATGCGGGCAGACGGGTGGAAGCCTTACAAGCAACCATGTAGCTGCAATGTCATAAGTTGCTGGCTGGACACTTGTTGGCCACAAACATGCGTTGAGAATAGCCGGAGATGCCCCGCGAGAATGAGGGCGGATTGCAGAACGGAAACGTCGCAGGGTCTATGGACGATTTGTATCGGTTCTTTCAGAGATCGCGAACTTTCAGAGCAACGATGAAGCCATCTGCATCGCCATTGACGCTCGGACCGTAAACAGACGGATCACTGGTTTGAGCGAGTCTGGCTTCAAGGGTCTTGTCAGGAGGAAATATGTGCCTGGATCCCATGCTGGGTTCGATCTCAGGGATCCTGTCAGACGCGTACGCCGATATGTCCGAGAGTCCTGATGGAAGTACTACCTTCCTCGAACGACATCGGACCAACCAGGTTCTAAGAGGGGTTTCCCGTGCCTAAATTCCAGTCTCTAACTCGGATCTCTCTTCGATTCTTTGCCGCTCTCCTTGGCCTTGGCCTACTGGGCTACTTGATCTTTCGAACCGGTCCGGGGGCCGTTTGGAAACAAGTGCAGGAAGTGGGCTGGGGCTTAGCCCTGATCATCATTCTGGGAGGGTTCTTTCAGTTGATCAAGACATGGGCCTGGCGACAGACATTCGGGTGCGATATCAGTGGGCTTTCCTGGTCACGCAGTTTTGGTGTGCAGTTGGTCTCTGATGGGCTTGGGCAACTTGGTCTTGCTGGGAAGCTGCTTGGGGAGGGGATCCGCGTATCTCTGGTGGGTTCTGCAGTGCCGCTGGCTAATGGAATATCGGCCTGCGCGATCGACGGAGGACTGCATACCTTGACCGCCGCAGGCGTCACTGTATTGGGAATCATTGCCACTTTACTGTTTGCCCCTCTTTCTGGTGGGTGGCGAGTCTATGCATTCCTGCTTGCTGCCGTGCTCATAGCACTAGTGATCCTGGCGGCTGTGTCCGTCGCAAGCCGTTGGCCGTTGATGGGAAACGCGGCCAGAGCGATTGGGCGATTACCTCGACTTCACAACTGGGTCAGCGCCAAACTGTCGATCATTGATTCAGCCGAACACAACCTCCTCACCTTTCATCGCGAAGCGCCTGCCGCATTCTGGGCAAGCCTGACCCTCAATCTCCTATGCCACGCGCTGGCAGTCTTGGAGGTCTATCTCATCCTGCGGTTTATGGGAGCAAGGATCGCCGTGGTCGGCGCGTTTGTGCTGGAAGGCCTGACAAAGGTGATCAACCTAGTGGGCGTGCTTAATCCAGGTAACCTCGGGACCTATGAAGGCGGGAATATGCTTATTGCAAAGATTTTGGGCGTGCCAGGCACTGCTGGATTGACTCTGGCATTGTGCCGACGTGCGCGCGCCGTCTTCTGGGCAGGAGTTGGGGCCATGTGCATGATCATGATGAAGAGGGCCAGTGGACAAAGCAAAATAGAGGTGAAGCTGGATCCGACAGCGTAGCAGTCCAAGTGTAAGTAGGAGACCGGCCTATCCGGTCCAACCCTTAACGGTGTGCGCGGTGGCGGACGACTCTCCAATTCGTTCCAAGAGTAGGTCCTTCCTCCTGATTTACAACCGTCGTTGCAAAAGCTGCTTAGAAGGTCAGAGATGCCGAACTATATTTCGGATCCCGTCTGCCACTCACTGAATAACCGGCGGTTCGGCTTTGGGCCACCCCTCGCTTTTGCGGCGCCGAATGCAGCCTAACGCTGCCGATATCGGGGCACTGCCCGTCTGTAGGCAGGCTGCTCATGCTGCCCTTCAACAAAACTCGTAATTTCCTTAACAACTTACGCGCAGGGATGCGTGGCACAACACCTGCATTGTCTTTTTGGGGAAAGTGATAATGGCCGTGATTCGGAGGGTCTATGAGGTACATCGCAGCAGCGCTCGACTTCCTCTTCGGATGTCACCATAGCAACCTCAGCCGTGTGTTCACGATCGGCGGACGCTCATATCGCGTGTGCTGTGACTGCGGCGCCAATTTCAAATACTCGCTCGACACCATGTCGATCCAGCAGCGGGACTTCTCGCGCTCGGCGCCGGCACCGTGCCACGTCTTCCCTTTGAGGAACGCCCATTAAGCAAGGTGGAACCATGCTGCGTGTAGAAGTCCACGATGCTTCGAACACGACCAGGCCGGTTCACCCGGAGCGAATCAAAGCCGCTTTCGTGCGACCTCTTGGTCGTGGACGAAACCTCGATGGTGGACGTGCCGCTGATGCACTCCCTCGTGCGGGCCCTTCCCAACCATGCCAGCCTCATTCTGGTGGGCGACGTGGACCAGCTTCCATCCGTCGGGCCGGGCACGGTTCTCAAGGACTTGATCGAGAGCGGCGTGGTGCCGGTCGTGCGACTGACCGAGGTGTTCAGGCAGGCGGCGGGCAGCCGGATCATCACCAACGCGCACCGCATCCGCCGTGGCCAGATGCCGGACATGCGCGGGGCGGACCCGAATTCCGATTTCCACTTCGTCGAGCGAGACGAGCCGGAGAAGATCGCAGCGACGCTGGTCAAGCTGGTGCAGGAGAGGATTCCGGAGCGATTTGGCTTGGACCCGATCCGCGACGTTCAGGTCCTGTGCCCGATGAACCGGGGATCGCTCGGAGTCCGCGAACTGAACGAAACCCTCCAGCGGGTCTTGAACCCGGCTCGGCCCGGCGAGC
>Ga0074044_10004588_pt1 | contig 11397 bp, 7 predicted proteins | sample BogForMeECP23OM1_FD_94443 | JGI IMG/M metagenome (GOLD analysis project Ga0074044, IMG submission 94443) | Bog forest soil microbial communities from Calvert Island, British Columbia, Canada - Bog Forest MetaG ECP23OM1 | ecosystem: Environmental > Terrestrial > Soil > Wetlands ...
AGTCTCGGCTACGCTCCGCCCATCAGCCGCGCGGTTCCCGCAGGTACAACGTCTTGATAAACCACAGGTACCCCCCCTTTTCAGTGCGAGCTAAGACCCCTTGTGGTTTGCCCCGCTGAAAAAAAAGGACGGGCGAGTCGCCCGTCCCCACACTTGTCCCCACACGAGCTTAGCTGCAGCCGCTGGTGCTGCCGCAGCTCATGCACTTGTAGCAACTGCCGTTGCGCACCATGATGGAGCCGCAGACGTGGCAGCTGGGAGCGTCTCCCATGTCGATCATGTTGGCCAGGGCGTCGGCGGCGTGGACGGAGCCAGGTCTCAGGTCTCGGGTCTCAGGTGCCAGGGAACCCCCGGGGCCGGAACCTATCGAGCCGTGCGAAGAAAGTTCGCCGTTCCCTTCGGGAGCGGGCCAGCTCTTGGGACGCAGGTTGTCGAACAGCAACTGCTGCTGTCCGGTGAGGAAGCGCAACTGCAGCCAGCGGAAAATGTAGTCCACCACCGACTTGGCAAAGCCGATGTCGGGATTGTTCGACCAGCCGCTGGGCTCAAAGCGAGTGTGGGCGAACTTCTCGCAGAGCAGGCGGGCGGGCACGCCATGTTGCAGCGCGATCGAGACGGCCAGCGCGAAGCTGTCCATTAAGCCGGAGACGGTCGAGCCTTCCTTGGCCATTTTGATGAAGATCTCGCCGGGCTCGCCGTTGGGATAGAGGCCGACGGTGATGTAGCCTTCGTGGCCTCCGATGTTGAACTTGTGGGTCACCGACATGCGCTCTTCTTTCAAACGGTGACGCACGGCGCGGGGCGGAGCGTCTGGATTGTCTTCAGCCAGCGCCAGGGCCGCAGCGTTTCGAGCTGCATCATCCTTGGTGGAGTTCGCCGTCTTGGTTCCCGCCGCCGACAGCGGCTGCGACTGCTTGCATCCATCGCGATAGACGGCTACCGCTTTCAGGCCTAGCTTCCAGGCTTGAATGTACGCCTCGGAAATATCGTCTACGGTGGCTGCGTTCGGCAGGTTCACGGTCTTCGAGATCGCTCCCGAAATAAAAGGTTGCGCCGCAGCCATCATCTTCAGGTGCCCCATGTAATGAATGGAGCGCGTGCCCTTGGCTGGCTTGAACGAACAATCAAATACGGCCAGATGATCGTCCTTCACAAGCGGCGCGCCTTCGATGGTGCCGGTCGCGTCAATGTAGCTCACGATCGCATCGGTTTGTTCGTGGGTGTAGCCGAGTTTGAAGAGGGCGCTGGGGACGGTGTTGTTCACAATCTTGATCATGCCGCCGCCAACCAGTTTCTTGTATTTGATCAGCGCCAGGTCGGGCTCGATACCCGTGGTGTCGCAGTCCATCATGAAGCCTATCGTTCCAGTTGGAGCCAGGACGGTTACCTGGGAGTTTCTGTAGCCGTGTTTTTCTCCGTGGGATAGGGCTTCGTCCCAGCATTGTTTTGAAGCTTCGATCAACTCGGAGAGTTGGGCGGCTGCGGAGCTTCGCTCCGCTTGGACGGGCGAGGCGCCCGTCCCCACACGAGCACTGCCTATGTTGTTTACGCTGGCCCTGTGCATTCTTATTACATCCAGGAACGGTTCTCTATTGATGTACCAGCCTGGGCAGGCGGCTCCGGGCATCGCTTCGGCGGTGGTTACTCCTAGTCTTGTTTGTACGGTGTCGGTGATGGGGCCGAGCGGCTCGCATTGTTCCGCTATTCTTGACGACTGCAGATAGGCTTCGCCGCACATGATGGCGGTGACGCAGGCGGCGTAGCCTCTTCCGGCGTCGCTGTCGTAGGGCAGGCCTGCGGCCATTAGTAGCGCGCCTAAGTTCGCATAGCCCAAGCCTAGCGGGCGATAGTCGTGCGAGTTCTTGCCGATGACTTCAGTGGGATAGCCGGCATTGTCTACCAGGATTTCCTGCGCGGTGATTACTACGTCAACTGCGTGCCGGTAGGCTTCCACGTCGAACGAGCCGTTGGGCGCGAACTTCAGCAGGTTCAGGCTGGCCAGATTGCAAGCGGAGTCATCCAGGAACATGTACTCGCTGCAGGGATTCGAGGCGTTGATGCGAGCGGTGTTCTTCGAGGTGTGCCAGCGGTTGACGGTGGAGTCGTACTGCATGCCGGGATCGCCGCAGTGCCACGTCGCTTCGGAAATCTTCTGCATTAGTTCTTTGGCTTTGTAGGTCTTGACAACGCGGCCGTCCACGATGGCTTTGGTCGAGAACTCGGTGTCGCGCATGACGGCTACCATGAAGTCGTCGGTTACTCGGACGGAGTTATTCGCGTTCTGGAAGAAGATGGAGCTGTAGGCGTCGGAGTCGGGATGCGATCCGTCGTAACCCTGAGCTACTAGCGCGTGGGCTTTGGCTTCTTCCTTCTGCTTGCACTCGATGAAGTCAACGATGTCGGGATGGTCTATGTTCAGGATGACCATCTTGGCGGCGCGTCTGGTCTTGCCTCCTGACTTGATGACTCCCGCGAAGGCGTCGAAACCTTTCATGAAGCTTAGCGGGCCGCTGGCGGTGCCTCCGCCGCTTAGAACTTCGGTGGAGGAACGCAGCGGGGAGAGATTGGTGCCGGTGCCGGATCCCCACTTGAAGAGCATGCCTTCGGTCTTGGCCAGAGTGAGGATGGAATCCAGCGAGTCTTTCACCGAATTGATGAAGCAGGCGGAGCACTGCGGGCGGGTGTATCCGGTGACGCCGAATTCCACTTGCTGAGTGGCCTGGTTCCAGTGCCAGTTGGTGGCGTCGGATTTCGGCTCGACCCGTTCGCAGCCTACGTTGAACCAGACGGGCGAGTTGAAGGCCACATGCTGGCGGATTAGCAGGTGGACTAGTTCGTCGTGGAAGGTGGCGGCGTCTTCAGCGGAGCGGAAGTAGCCGTCTTTCATGCCCCAGTCGCGAATGGTTTCGGCTACGCGGGTTACCAGTTGACGCACTCCGGTTTCGCGCTGGTCGGTGCCGATCTGTCCGTGAAGATATTTCGAGGCGACTATGTTGGTCGCGGTCATGGACCAGTCTTTGGGGACCTCGACGTTCTTCTGCTCGAAGATCATGCCTCCCTGGGAGTCGGTGATCTGAGCGGTGCGGAGTTCCCAATCCACCTCGTTGTACGGGGAGACACCGGGCTTGGTGAAAAAACGACGGAAGGTTAAGCCGGGGGCCTTCTTCTTATTCGTGTTGCTGGCGGCGGTTTGAGTCTTAATTTGGTCGCGCACTTCGGGCATTTCCTTCTCCTAGATTAGATGATGGCAAAGAGCAGTTGGTCTAAATAACAGGTTTCAGAGTTTCAAATTGAAACCCACCAAAACATCCAAAGAACTTGTGGTATCGCTCAAGCGATACCCTGATACGAAGCCTGCTCCCTACGGAGTTGGATCGGCCTGCGAGCTTTCTCGGTAATTGCGGTCTGGGAGCGCGCTGGTAAGGGGTGGCTCAGCGGGGCGAATCGCCTGGTCTATAGCCAATCCAGAATTGCCTTGGCTGCAGGCAACTGCCGAGCTACGCTCGGCTTGGACGCTTCGACTTGGCTCGGGGCAGGCTTGCGAGGGCGCAGGTCCCCACACAAGCTGCGAATCGGCGGCTGGGCATTCGATGCCATGACGGGCAAAAGAGGCGGCAACGATTTCGATCAAACCTTCCATCAGGGCTCCTAATGGCGCAAAGGAGACGGGGCAAGCCCCGTCTCTACACGAGCGGGCGATAGCAACGCTGAATCCGCCCTCATTCCGTCGATGAATTTCCCCCCAGGGGGAGTGCCTGGCAAGCAAACCGGGGGAAGCCACCGCTCGGTTCCATCTGCTTTTCCATCCACTATGGAGGGATGGATTCCGGGGTTGGGGAGGACGCGAAGTCACCTCAACTTTGAGTCTCGCCCCTGTATTTGCGGTCGTAGCCTCCTTCCATGGAGGTCTGTCAAAAGTGCTTGGGATGCTTAAAGTACTCCCGTATATAGGGCCTGTCAAGAGGGAAACACAACATCTTGTAGCCCGAAAGTGTTAAGGGTACCGAGGTAGCCAAGTTTCAAGGTTCCAAAGCGCTTCACCATGTCTCAGACTTTGAACGTTGGAGCTCTGAAACCTGGCCTTAAGCGGTGGCACGGGCGCGATCTAGTGGGGAGGCTCGGGTTACGGGCCGGCCGAAGACGCACGGCGCTCCCTGAATGGGTGCGAGCGGCACGTAGATGTCTTCGAAGATGGCGCGGGTGGTGATACGTCTTATGCCGTCACAGGACTCTACGAGGTAGTCGCCGGGGCGGCCGGATTGTTCGCGGCCGAGAGCATCGGTAAAGACGAGCGGTTGAGTGAGTTGACGAGCGCGTACCAGAAAACGGGTACGGTATACGGTCCATTGGCTTTCAAGATTCATGGCCTTTTCTTTCACCCTTGACAGGGTTGGTTCGTATCTGGCTTTCTGGTTTCTGATTTTGACCGGGCCCGGTCGCTGCTCGGAGCGACATGCTTGCTTCGAGTGGAGCGACTCTACGCGCGCGGAGAGAGCGGGTCAATACCATAAGAATTGTGCAACGGTGGAATTTCGGTTCGAAAATTTGAGGTGATGAATCGGGATCAAGTATGGGTCGAGGTGAAGGGCGACGGACGCACGAGTGGCGGGGTTTGAGGGGCAGGCGGAAAATTCAGGAGGACGCGGACGCGCTCGGCGGCCGGAATTTGCACAACGGGCGCACAGGATAAGAACAGTTGCCAGCTTCCAGTATCTAGTTGCCAGTCTGAAAGAGAAGGTTTCAAAATTTCAAGGTTTCAGAGTTTCAAAGATTATTGCGGTTCGGATCGCCCAGGCTTTGGCTCGATCCTTGAAACCTCGCAACCTTGAAACTCTGAAACCATCGCCTCTGAAACCGACTTGTGCTTGGGATGACGACGGCATTTACTCTTGGAACAAGAGCGGGCGCGGACGGCGGTGTCCGCTCCCGCTCGATCGCTTCTTACTTCTTCAGCGACGATTGGTAGCGTTTGTTGATTTCTTCCCAGTTGACTACGCTCCACCAAGCTTGCAGGTACTCGGGACGGCGGTTGTTGTACTTGAGATAGTAGGCGTGCTCCCAAACGTCGTTGCCGAAGATGGGGGAGAGTCCTTGCGAGATTGGGCTGTCCTGATTGGGCGTGGAAACGATTTTCACTTCGCCTTTTGAATCTCCTGCCAGCCAGACCCATCCGCTGCCGAATTGACCGACGCCGGCGGCGTTGAATTTTTCCTGGAAGGTCTTGAAGTCACCGAACGTCTTCTTGATTACTTCGGCGATGGGGCCGGTGGGATCGCCGCCGCCGTGGGGCTTCATGATGTTCCAGAACATGGTGTGGTTGACGTGGCCACCACCATTGTTGCGGACAGCGCCGCGGATGTCTTCGGGGATCGCGCTCAGGTTGCGGATGAGGTCTTCCGCGGTTTTACTGTGCAACTCAGGATGCTTGTCGAGGGCCGCGTTCAGGTTCTTGACGTAGGCGGCGTGATGCATGTCGTGATGCAGGTGCATCGTCTTTTCGTCGATGGTGGGTTCGAGTGCCGTGTAATGGTACGGCAGGGGGGGTAGTTCATGCGCCATTTTCTGATTTCCTCCAAAGTGTTAGAGATGACGGGATACGGCTGAAAGATTCAGGTGGGGCGGGCTGGTTGTGCCGGCGGCCCCATATATTTGTACCATTTTGAGGAATCAATCGAGGGAGCGACTTCGCTAACCGAGATCGAATCGTGCTACGATCCGCATAATTGGTAGTCGCCGGTGTAGCCGGGCGGGGCGCCCGGCTCTTCACCGCACCGCGAAAGGAGCCACTTCCATGAAAACGATGGCTACGTTGTTGTTGCTGCTGGCAGCTTCCACGGTTGCGACCGGCCAGAGTGGCGACGGGGAGAAAGGCAAGATCATCGCGCTGGAAAATTCGTGGAACATGGCGGAACAACAAAAAGACGTGAAGGCACTGGGCGAACTGGTGGGCAACAACCTGGTCTATATCGACTACGACGGCACCATCCAGAATAAGGAACAGTTCCTGGCGAGCGTGCGCAGTCCGTCGCTTCATCCGGAACAGATCGTGAACGAATCGACCACGGTGTACATGTACGGGACGGCGGCGGTGGTGACCGGCACGTATCGCGAAAAAGGCGTCGATAAGGGTAAGCCGTATCTGCGGCGCGGCCGCTTCACCGACACCTGGATCTATGGGAACGGGGCGTGGCAGTGCGTGGCCAGCCAATCGACCCTGATCAGCCGGTGATCCGGGCGGGAAGTCTCTCAAGGAACTCACCTATATAATTCATGGTTATCTTTGTCTTTGTAAGACCGTGACTGTTTGATGAGTCATGCGGTGGAGGGACAGGCGTTTCGCCCGTCCAGCCGGGCGGGGACGCCCGGCGCTCCACCAGCAAGTTCTGGTCCGGGAGGATTCTTGAAAGTTTTATTGCTGGAGAACATCAGCGGGGTGGCGGCTTCGCAGTTTGAAGAAGCAGGGTTTGTGGTCGAGTCGCTGAAGGGAGCGCTGGACGAGCGCCAGCTGATCGAGAAGGTGCGCGGGACCTCGATTTTAGGCGTACGGTCGAGGACGCGCATTACGGCTGCGGTTTTGGATGCCGCTCCGGAACTGGTGTCGGTGGGGGCATTCTGCATTGGCGTGGACAAGATCGACCGCGCGGCCTCGAGCGATCGGGGGATTGCGGTGTTTAATGATCCGCACTCGAACAGCCGGTCGGTGGCGGAGTTGGCGATGGGGGAGATCATCCTGCTGATGCGGCGGACGTTTGAGGCAAGCACCCGGCTGCATGGCGGAGTGTGGAACAAGTCCTCGGCGGGATCGCACGAGGTGCGCGGGCTGACTTTGGGGATTGTGGGATACGGGAAGATTGGGTCGCAGCTTTCGGATCTGGCCGAGGCGTTGGGCATGCGCGTGGTGTTCCATGATGTGGCGCATGTACTGGCGCGCGGAAACGCTCGCCCGGTAAGCTTTCGCGAACTCCTGGAAACTTCCGATGTGATCACGTTGCATGTGGATGGAAAGGCGCAGAACCGCGATTTGTTTGGGGAAGACGAGTTCCGCTTAATGAAGGATGGCGCTTGCCTGATTAATTTGAGCCGCGGGTTTGTGGTGGATCACGAGGCGCTGGCCCGGCATCTGAAGAGCGGGAAGCTGGCGGGCGCGGCGATCGATGTGTTTCCCCAGGAGCCGGAGACTGGCGGCGTATTCTCCAGTCCGCTACGCGGGCTGCCGAATGTGATTTTGACTCCTCATATTGGCGGCAGCACGGAGGAAGCGCAGCAGAACATCGGGCAGTTTGTTTCGGCGCGGATGATCGATTATTTCAGGAGCGGGAATTCGCTGCTGAGCGTGAACCTGCCGCATTGTCATCTGGACTTCGATCCGAACTCTGAGCCGGTATCGCACCGGCTGATGCACATCCACCACAATGTGCCGGGAATCTTGCGGGCCATTAACGACATTCTGGCGGATCGGGGGATCAATATCGACCGGCAAGTGCTGGATACGCGCGGACCGCTGGGATACGCGATTTATGATATCAATCGGGCCTGCGATGAGACTTTGCTGGCAATGCTGCGCGGCGTCCCGCACACAATTCGGGTGCGGGTACCGGAAGAGGTTCGAAGTTAGGAACGAAGGGCGTGGGAGCTGAAGTCGCGCGCCTCCCAAAGCCATAAGAGTCAAAAGGGGGTGCTGTCAGGAGCCACGGAATCAGTTGGTGCCGGAGGCAGCGGCGGTGTTGGCCGGAGTCGTGGTTTGGTCAGGCGCGGAGATCTCGTCGAGGAGCGAACCCGGGCCCGGTGTGGTGATGGGAGAGGCGGGGATTCCGTTGATGTAGATGGTGGAAGCGACGGTTCCGCCACGCACAGTTTCGCCCGGGGGCAGGAGACCGACCGACCGATTTCTTCCTGTGCCCTTGGCTTGGTAGAGGGCAAAGTCGGCTAACACGAGTACCTGCTCGTGCGATACGACCTTGGGATCGAAATCCGTCCAGGGAAAAACCGCCCAACCGACCGAACAGGTGACGCGCAGGTCTGTCTTGCTGCCTTCCGGACGATACGGCTTGGATCCGACCGAATCGAGAATGCGGTTGGCGAGGATGTGGGCCTCTTTACGGTCGGTATAGCGCGACAAAAGCAGAAATTCCTCCCCGCCCCAACGGATCACGGTATCAGAGAGCCGGGCGGCGCAGTTGATGCGACGGGCAACCTCGGCCAGGATCTGATCTCCAATCTTGTGCCCGAACTGGTCATTCACCTTCTTGAAGTGGTCGATATCGATCAGATAGAAAACAAGATCACGATTGCGAACGTCGGCCGAGGAATAGGTGGCAAAGGAGCGCAGGACCTGCTGCACGTCGGACTCGATCGAACTGACGAAGAAGCGGCGGTTGCGAACGCCGGTGAGGAGGTCGGTGAGGGAAGCGTCCAGCAACTCATGATTGGCGCGGGCCAGTTCCTTTTCGAGGCGGGCCTGTTTCCAGATGCCCACAGCGGCGAACACCACCACTGCGGCCAGCGACAGGAAAACGCGGAATTGCCACACCGCGACGGGCAGGCTGCGGTCAAAGAACGACCAAGCCGCCAACAGGGGCAGGACGATGGTAAAAGGAGTAGCCATCCGCGAAGCCCAGCGCCAGTATCGTTCACTGTCGGGATCTTCGTGCTCCGACACAGGTTCCAGACGGTACGCCATCAGAGCAGCCAGCGTCATGCCGGCGACACCTGCCGCGGTCGCGACATCGTACCAACCGCCGGTAAAGGAAACGGCATCGGGGCGCGTATCCACGATGTATTCCATGATCGTGTCGAAGGCGACGACGGCGATGAGCAGGGCATAGAAATGCCGCCATCGGCCGGAACTGTGACGCCAGCCGAGCACGACGATGGAAAGCAAGATGACGTCCTGGGCCAGTGCGAGAAACGTGTAGGCCGAGCCATAGGTCTGGGGCTCGGGGGCCAGGTACTGCCATGGAATGACGAGGAACAGGTACAGGTACAGGCCCGCTAACAAAAGTAAGAACAGATCCAGTGTTCCCAGGCGCCGATGTTGAGGGCTCGGGGCCACGTGAGGCCGCAGCGCAAAGCCCATGATCAAGGCGGTCCAGGCGAGAAAAATGCAGGCATCCCCTAGACTCATGGCGGGCGTTCGCTTCAGCACCAACTCCCAATGCATCCACAAGATCTGGCCGTAGGCTTCGATGGCGTAGCCGACGCCCAGAAGGATCCACACCAAGCGTTGCTGGCGGTTGCTGTCGAAGGCGTTCCTGGCAAAGGCAACCGAGGCGGAGAGCATCAGGGCCAAGCTGATCCAATCGGTGATGGTGGTGAGCAGAAACGATTTCGGGAGGAGCATCGACGCGACCGCCTGCATGATCACCAGGCAGACAACGGCGCCGACCCAAATCTTCGAGTTCAATCGAAGACGCACTATTCCCCCATCCTAGAGCGTGTTGCAAAACCAGCTTGGGGTACTGGGGGATGAACACGCTGAAGGAATTACAACCTGTTATCCGGGGGAACCCAAGTGACCGAAGTACCTTCCGAAGTAACTTCCGAAGTAACTTCCGAATAAAACAGTGTCCGCATGGTAGGCAAACCCTGAACCACAGCGGTCATAGCGGAAACCCAGCTAAAGCGCCGGGCGGGACGCCCCGCGGCGCCACCGTTTCGACTACTTCTTGTCTTCTTTCTTTTCTTGTTTTTCCACTACCAGGTTGTTGGTTACCGAGAATGCGCCGTGGACGCCGTTGGCCTGCATGCCGGCGACTTGCTTCTCCATCTGACGTGCAACTACGCCTTCGAGCGTGATATGCCCTTGGTTGACGATGATGTGAATGGGCGGAACGGCGCGCAACTGGTACTGGCTTAGAACACTGTTGCCGTAGATGGCGCGGTAGGCGGCGCGGCGGATTCGGTCGTCGTTGAGCGAGGTGGGCAGGACGTCGATGTTGTTGACGACTTTTTCGACACCTTCAATGCGCTTGACCACGTTTTCGGCGTCAGACTTGAGCGTCGGACGCGCGACCTGGCCGAGCAGGGTCACGGTGCCGTCGGGGTCGACCTTGTAGGCGAGGTTGTCGAACACGCCGTAGTAGGGAAGCATCACGAGTTCATGACGAACTTCCTTGTAGATGCGATCGATGCTCTTCTGATTGAGCGCGCCAGCGGGTTGATGGTCCTGGAGGGCGGGGCTGGCGATGGCCGCCATCGAGAAGATCAGTGGGAGGGCGAGAGATGCGAGCAGTGATTTCTTCATTAGGTTTGACCTCACGTAAGATTTCTCACTACGTGGTAAGAGGCCCCTGAACTTCTTCGCACTTTTTCTGACGCCGGGAAAGGCCCGGGTGGTTGCTTTTTCTTGCAGCGCGTATCGGCGGTGCCCGCCTATTCTACTGCGAATCCAGGGTTGTGTTGGCCACCGGCAGCTGCCGAGGTGCGCTCGGCCTGGACAGCCGAGGGCGGCTGTACCCACGTGGGACGGGCGAGGACGCCCGTCCCACACAAGGCGCACTTGCTTAGGCGCTTTTAGGCTTGCGGCGGCGCTCGCGGAAACCTTCTATCAAGAGGTAGAGCACGGGGATGAAGAACAGATTGAGGATGGTGCTCATGATCATGCCGCCGAAGACGGTGGTGCCTACGGAGTGACGTCCGTTTTCTCCCGCGCCGCTCGCGGTGACCAAGGGGACAACGCCCAGGATGAAAGCGAAGGACGTCATGAGAATCGGCCGCAGGCGGATGCGGGCGGCTTCGACAGCCGCGTCGAGAATGGTCATGCCGCGCTCGCGCAACTGCTCGGCGAATTCCACGATCAGGATCGCGTTCTTGGACGCTAGGCCGACGAGCATGACGAGCCCGACCTGGCAGTAGACGTCGTTCTGCTGGCCGCGAATCCATTGGGCGGAAAGCGCACCGAGCAACGCCATGGGCACGGCGAGCAGAATAATGAAGGGAAGTACGAAGCTTTCATACTGCGCCGAGAGCGTCAGATAGACCACCAGCGTTCCCAGGCCGAAAAGGATGAGCGTGGTGGATCCCGAAGCCAGCTCTTCCAGCGAAATTCCCGACCATTCGTAGGTGTAGCCCTGGGGCAAAACCTTCGCGGAGAGCTGCTGCATGGCGTCGATGGCTTGTCCGGAGCTGAAGCCGGGGGCAGCGGAGCCGTTGATTTCCGCCGAGCGGAAAAGATTGTAGTGGCTGATGACCTGGGGCGCAGCGGTCTGGGTAATGGTGACTAAATTCTCGAGCGGGATCATGGCGCCGGAATCGGAACGCACGTAGTACTGGCCGATGTCCTGCGGGCGTGAGCGGAATTGCTTGTCGGCCTGCACGTAAACTCGATACGAACGATTATTGAAATCGAAATCGTTGATGTAGGCCGAACCCATGTAGACGCTGAGGGTGTCGGTGATC
>Ga0074044_10004589_pt1 | contig 11396 bp, 17 predicted proteins | sample BogForMeECP23OM1_FD_94443 | JGI IMG/M metagenome (GOLD analysis project Ga0074044, IMG submission 94443) | Bog forest soil microbial communities from Calvert Island, British Columbia, Canada - Bog Forest MetaG ECP23OM1 | ecosystem: Environmental > Terrestrial > Soil > Wetlands ...
AAGCTGAAAATCAAGACATGTTGTAGATGTTTAAGCACTAACAGTCAGATGCAAAATCTATCGCGAAGCACTCACGAATCGGATTCGACATGGAACTTGTGTAGAAACCGATGCACCACCGGCGCCAGGATCAAACCTGCGACGCTCAGGATCGCGAGCCCGCTGTAGAGCGCGTAAAACGACGCGAAGATTTTGCCCGCGCGCGTCCTGATCGGATTCACCGGGCCCATCCCCCCCAGGATCATGGAGGCGTTAAGAAAGGCGTCCAGCCACGCGAGGCTTTCCAGGAAATGGTACGCGCAGGTCGCGACCGTGAGCGAGACGATCACCACGCCCGCCGCGACTCCCGCCCATCTGCCGAGGCGCAGGATGAATTGCCCCGGCGGCAGGACCGGCTGATGGCGCCGCTCCAGGCCAAAACCCGCCTTGCTGCCGGCGCGTGCCTCGCGAGCGAAGTTATGGGGCTTTTCCCGCATCCCCACCTGTAGCCGACGGAATCCCCGCCGACGCATGATCGACTTCGTAGCGCCATTTGCCGTGGGATTTGTGCAGCAGCTCGGTGGTTCGCAGCCGAATCGTGACCGGCTTTCCATCGGGACCGGCAACCGTGCTATCGAGCTGTCCGAAGTGAATGATGTAGTCCCGGCCGACCTGGCGCGCGTCGCTGCTGATTACTTTGAGCGACGGCTTCGCAGACCCGCTGCAATATCCCTTGAGGATTTTCTCGAACGCCGGCTTGCCGATCGCAAACTCCCCCTGCCCCGGCCAAATCACCACGGCGTTATCCTCGTACAGATCCATGACCGCGGGAATGTCGCACGCCTCGACGGCTTCGGTGAAGGCGTCGTTGACTCCCTTTGCCTCCGCGACCGCATCGGCCTGTGCGGATGCGGAAAACATCAACCCAATCGCCAACGCCGCCAATGAAATCGCGAATGGCCTCGCGATCCGGAAATCGGTCATTGAAGTACCTCGCGCTAAGATTGTGTGGACTACTTAGCGCGGACCGGCTCCGGATACAAAATGAGCTGGGTGCAGCGGAACAGCGCGAGCGTCTTGCCTGACTCCTTCGAGGTGACCTTTGCATCCCATACCTGGGTGGTGCGTCCACCGTGCACCAGCATCGCCTCGCACTCGAGGTGACCGTCGCGCGTGGTGGCCAGCAGGTTCGCCTTTAGCTCGAGGGTGGTGTAGCCGCGCGCGCCGCTCGGCAGATTCTCCATGGTGCCTGAACCGCACATGCTGTCGGCCAAGGTGATGACGCATCCCGCGTGCAGGAAGCCGTTGGGCGAGAGGAGCTCCTTGCGCACCGCGACTGCGCCGATCAGGTGCCCGGCTTCGACGCTGACGATCTCGATGCCGAGGTCGCCGACCCAGGTTCCCTTACGCAGGGCGTTGTATTCGCGAGCCGTCGGCATGTTGGCGCCAGGTTGCCGCGATGACTATCGCGAGGCAAAAGCCTTTGGCTCCCCGGGCCGGACTCGAACCAGCGACATGGTGGTTAACAGCCACCCGCTCTACCGACTGAGCTACCGGGGAGCACAAACAAAGCGGCACGAACATTCTTAGGTATCCGCGTCAGCGAGACAAATCAAGTTGCAGGGGAAAATGCCGGCGACTCCGCTGCACGCCTTTATTTCCTCGCCGCGCCTGGTGAGATATGAAACTGCCTAATGCCGAACGCCGATGCCTCCCGCATTCACGAACAGATTCTTCGGACCTATCAGACCCGCACCCTGATCGGCGAAGACGGCATCGAGCACAAGCTTCGGCCCGGTGCGGTTTCATTTGAGCGAGGCGAATTTCTCTCGCAGATGATTTCGCGCGCGGGCGCGGTCCGTACCCTGGAGACCGGATGTGGCTCCGGCTTATCTGCGCTCTTCATCCTCGAGGCGACGGTGAAAAACGGCGCCGAGGCGGGTGCGCATCTGATCATGGACCCGGAGCAGGATAGTTTCTTTCAAGGCGTCGGCAAGCGGCTCATCAAGAATGCGGGCGCGTGGGAAGTTGTCAACTTCCATCTCGAGCGTTCGCAGATCGTTATGCCGCGGCTGTGGGATGCGGGACAAATCTTTGACGCGGTGTACATCGATGGCGATCATAAGTTCGATGGCGTTTTCTGCGACGCCTACTACGCTCATCGGCTGCTCAAACCCGGCGGTATCGTCGTCATCGATGATGTCTGGATGGACGCGGTATACCTGGCTTGCCACTTTCTGGAAGAAAGCTACCGGTACCTGAACATCGGGGAGTTGCGAACCGGCTACTCGTCGGCGGGCGCTGACGCTCGCATCGATGAGTCCTTTACTTACGGCAAGGCGAAGAATCGCCCGAGCATCCGGGCCTATCAAAAGCCGCTGACAGATGTCGCCGAAGATGACAGCTTCAACCTGCCGTTCGCGCCGCTGGAAAGCGAGATTCCCGAAGACATCAAACGGCGGCGCGTTAGCGATTTGAGTCGCGAGGCGCTGGTCGAGCTTTCGAAGGGAGAGGCCCAGAACGCGCGCAAACTTCTCATTCGAGCCCTGCGCTTTCAGCCCACACGGCTGAAGACCTACCTACGACTATCGAGAACGTTTCTTCCGGCGGGGCTGGCCCGCGCGCTGGGAGGCAAGACTCATCGGTCGGGAGATCCGCACTCCTGAGCAAACAGCCGAAGCGGATGGCCCCGAGAGCGTCCGCTTCGGCCGCTAAATTCCCCGCCAGCGGGGTAAGCTTAGTGCGAGCGTTTGCCGTTCTTCTCGAGGCTGGCCAGCGCCAGTTCGCCGAGCTTCTGCTGCGTCCAATGCAGATGCTCATCTTCCTGGTCCTCGACCTCAGCGACTGCGGGTTTGAGCAAGTGCGAGAGGCTCGAATCCTCCGATCGATGTGCGATGTGGCCCAACAGCTCCCAATCGGCATGATCCTTGGTCTCGGCGATCACGATATTCTCAATCGCGTTGAGCTCGGCCTCCGCCGGGGTCTTAGCAGTTGAACTCGTCATCGTCTTGAGCAGCGCGTTGGCTTTGGCTTCGGCGAGTTTCGCGCCCACGCTCTTGTATCCGGGTTTACCGCCGAGCTTCTCGATGATGCCGGTCAGGATTTCTTCATGACGAATGGTCTGCTTATGAAAAAGGCGGAACTTGTCCTTGACCTCGCGATTGCGCACCAGCTTCAGCGCGGCTTCGTATAGCTTGATACCACCGCGCTCGACGGTAACGAACTCGCTGAGTTTGTCCATCAGCTGATCACGCTTGAAGCTGCTGCTGGTGATGTAGTCCTTCACGGTTTCGGTAATCTCAGACATGATACAACTCCTGTATTCGTGTATTGCCCTGCAGTAACGAAAGGTTTTCGCCGCACGGCAGTATTTTTCGGAAGCCGAAATGACTGGCCGATCGGATGGTGGTCGGATCGGTTGTGAATTCGACGAGGCCGAAGACCCTCGAATTCGATTCGTTTGGTCTAGTTCAGATCGTTGAGAGCAGGAGGAACGTTGGCGCAGATGAAAGGAGCAGGCTCGATACCCATCCTTGAGTTGTATATGCAGAACTTTTGGCTACTCGGCAACCTGATAACAGGATTCGCCATCATTCAAGCTTTGGTCATCATTCTGGCGATCGAAATGAGTCCGCGCCTGAAAGTCGAGGTCAGCAGGCATCCATGGGTGGCGATGGGGTTAACGATCGCAGCTTACGCGGCCTACGGCTCCATGGTCTGGTGGTTTCATGGGCTGGAGATCCGGATACTTTTGATCTCCGTGAGAGCGCAGCAGCTGGTCGGCATCGTGTTCCTTCTGGCTCAAATTGAAGTGACCGCGGTAGCACTCTCCGCAATGTTATTGCTAGTCATCATCTGGCGTACTCGACGAAAGAATCGAAGCGTCACGGTGGAGCCTGAAGCGAGCCTGGAACCCGCCTCGACAGGAGCGACACCCTTATGAGCGCTGAACAAAACAAAGAGATGGTCAAAGCCACCTGGACCGCATTCGGAAAAGGCGATCTGAAAACCGCGTTCGGCAATATGGCTGACAATGTCAGCTGGCTGATTCCGGGAAATGTCGGCGGCATCTCCGGGGTCAAGCGCGGCAAGGACGAAATCGTAAAGTTCATGACCGCGCTGGGACCGAAGCTTCCGGAAGGAATGCATACGGAGATCACCCGCGCCTACGCCGACGGCGATACCGTCATTCTCGAGCTGACCAACAAGGCCAAGGTCAGCAACGGCAAACTCTACGAGAACGAATACTGCTTCGTTTTCGAAATCGAGAACGGCAAGATTCGCCGCATCCGCGAATACACCGACACCCAAAAGGCGCAGGATATTCTGTTCAGCTAAGCCCCGGACCGATTGGTGGCCGGGCGCGCGAACAGCACATACACCGGCACGCCCGCCATCACGATCAGCAGACCGGGCCAGGTATAGGCCGGCTTGACGATCAACAGATCGAGCATCAGGGCGCCGGCCGCGAAGATGTAGCCGAGCGGAATCCACGGGTAGCCGAAGGCACGATAGGGCCGCGGCGCATCCGGACGCTTGCGGCGCAAAACGAATACCGCGGCGACCGTCACCACATAGAACAGCAGCTGCGCGAAGATCACATAGTCGAGCAACTGCGAGTAGGTGCCCGAGAGCGTCAGCACCGAGGCCCAGACGCCCTGGATGATGAGCGCGAAGGCGGGCACGCTCGCGCGATTGAGCCGGCCCGCGGCAGGAAAAAATACCCGATCGTTCGCCATCGCATAGATAACGCGCGCCCCGGTCAGGATGAGGCCATTGGCGCATCCGAAGCCGGAGATCATCACCAGGATGGCCGTGATCCACGCGCCCGCACCTCCCCATACGATTTGCATGGCAGCGCTGGCGACGCGATCGCCGCCGGCATGAGAGATTCCGCGCGCGAACACCGTCGCACCGGCAGCATCGCCGACGACCGGCAACTCCAACATGTAGGCAAAGTTGGTCATTACGTAGAGCAGGATGACGACCCCGGTTCCGAACGCGAGCGCCAGCGGAAGGTCGCGCCGAGGATTGCGAATCTCCGATGCGGCGAAGGTCACGCTCGCCCACGCATCGGCGGAGAACAGCGCCCCCACCATCGCGGCGCCGAAAGTCGCGGCGAATCCAAGGTCGAGTGGATGGGTGCCCAGGAACGTCACCGCGCTGCCGAAGTTGGCCGCGACGGCAGCGGGATTGCGCGCAAGAAAACATCCGACCACGCTGATCATCAACAGCGAGAGCAGCTTCGCGCTGGTGAACAAATTCTGGATCATCTTGCCGAGACGAAGTCCGCGCAGATTGCTCCAGGTCAGGAACGCGATCACCGCGATTGCGAGGAAACGTTCTCCCGAGAGTCCGACCCCGCCGATCCCAATCCACAACTCGGTCCTGATTTGCGGAAAGATCGCGCCGCTGAAGCGCGCGAAGGCGACGGCGACCGCGGCCACGGTGCCGGTCTGCACGATCAGCAACAGTGTCCATCCGAACAGGAACGCCACCAGCCCGCCGTAGGCTTCGCGCAGGTAGACATATTGGCCGCCCGCCTCCGGCATCATCGCCGCCAACTCGCCGTATGCGAGCGCGCCCGCAATCGTCATCAGGCCCGCCACCAGCCATACGGCAATCAGCGCGGCCGGCGATCCGACCTGGCGTGAGATGTCCGCCGACACGATGAAGATGCCCGACCCGATCATCGAGCCGGCGACAAGGGTGACAGAATCGAAAAGTGAAAGTCCCGGCTTGAGCGACTGCGCCGCGGCGCCGGCTGCGGTCTGTTTAGCTATTGCACTCCCCACTTCTTGATTCCCCCTCGACTCCGCTGCGCTACGCCTCGGGGACGGCTCCGCCGTGGCTGCGCCCGCTTCGCGCCTCTATTACTCTGTGTGGTCCACTAAACTCGCGCGCGGCTGATTAGTCCACAGCCAGGGCGATTTGTGACCGCGCGGATGTTGACCTATCGATGGCCTCCAACCTACGTCTTAATGAGCAGCGCACTGCGAAAAGGAGCCTCCCAAAAATGCCGACCAAGAAGAAACCCGCGAAAGTAGCGCGCAAGCCTACACCCGCCAAAAAGACCCCCGCCAAGGGAGGTGTTTCCGCGATGGCATCGGCGCAGCTCAAGCAGTTGCAGAAGACCGTCGTCCTGCTGAAGAGCCGGCTTGAGAAGGAGGCCAAGGCAAACGCCACCGCATCGAAGGTGGTGGCCGAGGCCAAGAAGGCGCGCGACGCGTTGATGGGTCAATTGAAGACCTTGCGCGATGAGGGCAGCTATCTCACGAAGGAGTTGAAGCGCGCCCTCGGCGATGCTGACAAGCGGGAAGCTGCGCGTCGACAGGCTGTCGAAAAGCTTGCGGAACTACGCGCTGAACTGGCGCGCCGGACCGAGGAGCTGAAGCGTAAATCGGAGGAGCTGGCGAAACTGGCAAGAGACTCGGCCGAACGCGCGAAAGACATTGTCTTGAGCGAAAGCACCTCTACGCCAGCTAAGACATCGTCAACGATAGAAACCGACTCCGTGACTGCGGAGACAATGCAAGAAGAGGAATCTCCTCAGGAGTCCTCCATCGAAGAGGAGATACATCCGGAGCGCAAGGAGTAGACGGCATCGTCATAGGTGGGTTTGTTTTTGCGAATCGTGCGGATGGGAATCATCGATGTCCAACCGCGATACCTCGGTTTTGCTGCATAATTTGGCTTCGTTTATGTAATTCGGGCTCGGATCGCTTCGCGGCCAAAGTGGGTTTGTTTCTGCATTTTTTGATGTTAAGGCGACTTGCCCCATAAATGACGAAAGCGCCTTCGGGCGCCTCACATCATCATAGCCTATGTCTTGAGCGTTGGGAATTCGGAAGGGTCGAGGGCAAGCTCTAGCCCTCGACGCGCGAGCCCCTCGATCGGGTGCGATGCCGTGAATCGATCATCCCGCTCGTCCGCGCCGTTCCAAAACCGAAGGACGAGTCACCTGCGCGCCGGAGGTTAAGCCGGCGCGCAGGGGGCAGTCGTACAAATTTAGCTGGGGCTGGCTGCCGGCGCGGCTTCAGCCGGGCTCGGGGCCGCTGCAGGGCTGCCCGCATCTGCCGGCGCCGCTGTCGAAGCCGACGCATCGGGAGCAGCAGGCGTTTCCTCCGACTTACTGCAAGCTGCCGCGAAAAAGAATGAGAGTAGAACCAGGATCAGGACCTTGCGCATCGCTTTTCTCCTTGAGACCTCGGCGCTTCCAGTAGCGCATCAACAAGAGGGTGCAAACGTGGGCCAGAATACTGTAGGCGAAAATTAACTTCAAGCGTGCGTTTGCACAATCGCAAGCAATGCTCACTACGCGTCGCTTGGGCTCTTTTCGGTGGTCATAGCTAGAATTTTTTTGACAAACACGTGGCGGTCGGTATTATTTCCAGTTGATCTCCGAGCAGTTCCGGATTCTCAGGTTTGATGTTACGCGTGCATCGCGGCGGCCGGGTTGGATGCATCGGCGGCGGTGGGCGCGGCGGGAGGATGTGTGGTGGCGTTGCGGCGATGGCTGTCATCCAAGGAACTCGAATTTTCCCCCACTCAAATGGCGCGCGCGATCGACGCCGAAATCGACATGCGACGGCCGCCGCCGCATCGCTCGGCCATCGCGCACAACGTTTCCCGGTTGCTGCGATGGATGTTGCCGGAGGGCAATTCGATCGGGCCGCCGATGCGTTCCGTGGCGCGCGAAATCGAGGAGATTTTTCCCTCCGACGACAAATGAATGCCGCGCCTCGGCGCAATTGATCGCGGCGCGCACGCAGCTTACAACCGCGGTACGGGAGGATTGCACCATGGGTCAAATCGAGCGCGTCGCGAGCAACACGCCGTGGGAGCCGATCTTCGGCTACGTCCGCAAAGTCAAAGCCGGCAACTGGCTGGCGATCTCGGGAACCACCGCGACTGACGAGCGCGGCATGATCGTCGGTGGCGGCCAGATGTATGTGCAGGCGCGCCAGGCGCTGAGTAACATCCGGCACCACCTCGAGAGCGCGGGCTTCAGTCTCGCCGAGGTGATTCGCACGCGAGTCTTCGTCACCGATATTTCGCGCTTCGCGGAAGTCGCGCGCGCGCACAAGGAAGTTTTCGGCGACAATCCTCCCGCCTCGACTTTAGTCGAGGTCAAACGCCTGGTTCATCCGGACATGCTGATCGAGATCGAAGCGGACGCATTCGGCGGCGCGGGCAGCGTTGCAGCTCCGGCCCCGCTGGTGAAAGAGAAGAAGCAGGTTGCCGCGACGCCCAAGCCGGCGGCTTCCAAACCGGCGGCCAAAACCGTGTCGCGCGCAGCAGTGAAAGCGAAAGCCGCCAAGCCGAAGCGCAAAAGATAACCGCGCCGCTGGAACCGCGCGATATCGATGTTGATGCGCTAGCGCTTGCTGCCGGGCGATGGCCGCGGATCAACGATCTGCCGGCCCGTGGGACGCACTTCGACTGCGCATCCGAATAACGACTCGTCGCGCACCAGGTAGGCGACCGCATCCGCGATGTCCTCGGCCTGCAGCATCTTCGAGGGCGCCCATGATTTCAGTCCCGCTTTGGTCGCTGCCTCGAGTCCGCGGCGCACCATCGGCGTGTCAACGATCCCGGGGCATACGCAGTTGACGCGAATTTTTTTCTCCGCTGCCCACGGCGCGCACGAATAGGTGAAGTGCACCACGCCGCCCTTGGCCGCGCCGTAAATTGGATCCTGCCGATGCGGATAGAGCCCCGCCATCGAGGCGGTATTGATGATGGCGCCGCCGCCGCGTTTGTGCATGATCGGCGCGGCGAGCCAGGTCCCCATGATCACAGCAGTCAGATCGATGTCGATGACACGCTTCCATTGCGGCAGTGAGGCTTCAGGAAATCCCGGAATCCCGGTTCCGATCCCGGCGTTGTTGTAGAGAATGTCGAGGCCGCCAAGCTTCGCGACCGCGGTATCGATCATGTTGCGCGCGTCGGCTTCGAGGGTAACATCGGCGCGCACAAACAGCGCGCGGCCGCCTTCTTTCTCGATCAGCTTGACGGTCTCGGCACCGCCTTTCTCATCGACATCGGCGACCAGGATCGACGCTCCGTCGTTGGCGAGGCGAATTGAGGTGGCGCGACCGATTCCCGATCCGGCGCCGGTGATGACAGCAACTTTTCCGCGGATTTCCATGATGTCTCCGATAGTGGCGTTACTTGAGTTTTTCCGTAGCCAAAGATTATCGGCCTTTTCAAGCGCGATCGGCTAGCCGATGCGTCCCAGCAACACACCCGCCACCAGTCCAATCAGAACATAGGCGGTAAGTCCGACAAAGGTGTAGTCGCGCTCTTTCAGGAACAGCAGGAAGCAGAACGCCACCCGCGCCAGCGGCACCAGCGTCAGGATGAAGAGTCCTAGCGTCATGACAGAATGAGGATCGCCGTTCAGCGCCTCGGAGATATCCTGCGAAAAAGTTTCGTTCGGATGCAGCTTGCCCGCTTGTATGGAACGGAAGCGTTCCACATAAAAGGTCGGCGTCTTGGTCGCCATCAGGAAGAGGCCAAACACCAATACAATTGCGGAGGCGATCAGAATCGTACGCAGCAGGATCGGCGTCCATACCCGCATGATGCGATCTTCTTCGTTGAGCGTGCGCTCTTGCACTTCAGCCATTTAGATTCCTCGCACCGCGCGCCATCCCATTTCGATCGCGATTAAAACCAGGATCACGACGAAGCTCATCCGCAGTGCTTTGATGTTCGCATGCGGAAGAATTTTGCTCCCGGCCAGCGCGCCGACGGTGACGCCTAATGCGACCGGCGCCGCCACCGACGTTGCCACATCGCCGCGCGCGAGAAACACCAGCGCCCCCGCACCCGCGGTGACTCCGATCATGAAGTTACTGGTCGCGCTCGAGACCTTGAGCGGGATGTGCATGAAGTAATCCATCGCCATCACCTTAAGCGCGCCCGAGCCGATTCCGAGCAGACCCGACATCATGCCCGCCATCACCATCAGCCCCGCGCCGGTGGGAAAATGAACGACTTCGTAATGCACCATCTTTCCGTCTTCGTCCAGGACCTCGCCGCCTAGATGCAGCCGCTTGGAGATCGGATCGCCATTTTCGATCAGATCATCCTCCTGCTTCTGGAATGAAAAATATGCCGATTGAAGCATCGTCAACGCGAAGAGCGCCTCGAGGATCCAGACCGGGACCACCCCGGCGAGGTAAGCGCCGGCCAGCGCGCCGGTGACGGTCGCGCATTCGAGCACCATCGCCACTTTTAGATTAGTCCAGCCGTCGCGCACAAATGCGACGCTGGCGCCGGCGCTGGTGGCAACCACCGAGATGAGACTGGCGCCAATCGCGACCTTCATCGGCAGGCGCGCGAGGATCACCAGCGCCGGCACGATGAAGACGCCGCCGCCGAGTCCCGACAGCGCTCCGATGAAGCCGGCGCCGATCGAGAGCGCGAATAACCCGAGCAGGATTTCCCCCACTTTAAAATTTCCCTCGACTACGCTCCGCTCCGCGTCGGGTACGGCTGCGCCGTGGCGCTACGCGCCCCCTTCGGGCCTCGCTCCACATCGTTGTTCAGAGGTCACAAATCGCGCGCTCCAGGTCCAACACCATCAGCAAACGGCCGAAGCCGATATACTGCCCCGCGGCCATGCCGATTTCGATGATCTCGGCGTCGCTGAACTGCGCCCGCATCCGCCGAAAGAAATCGTCATCGAGCGAGGTATGATTGGTCGCCATTTTCTCCGCGAATTCCAGCGCGACGCGCTCGCGCTCCGTGAAGGCCGGGTCGTCGCGAAAGTGTTCCAGCCGCGAGATTTTCTCTTCCGTCAAACCTTTTTCCATCGCCGATGGAAATCTTGCCTTCTTTCAAGTGAGGCATTGATTGAGCGCTGCGATCTTGAGCCGCACCAGCTCCTTCAGCGCCGGATCCACGATGCCGCTATTGTGCAGCGGATAGTAGAACTTGAAGTAGGACTCGATCATGTCGGGCCGATGGCCCAACACCCGCAACACCGTCGAATCCGCGCCGGTAGCATCGATAGATTCCACCTGCTTGCGCAAATCGCCGGTCAGCTCTGCATTGCCCGGTATACTAAGCCTCGACATTTATAATCTACCTCGACTACGCTTCGCTCCGCCTCGGGTACGGCTGCGCCGTGGCGCTGCGCGCCCCCTTCGGGCCTCAACCTAACATCCATTCTAATGATGGCGCGGGATGACCGTGAGCAATCCGGTTGGAGGTGCGCTGCGCAGCCCGCGATCGATTTGGTCCACAATCTCGCGCACCGCGCGCACCGGCTCGCTGGCTTTCCAGATGGGACTGCCCACCACCAGGAAATCGGCGCCGGCATGGATCGCCGCGGCGCCATCGACGAACTCATTGGCACCATCACGAAGGCATGGCAGCGGCGTAACAATGATGAAGCGCCTTCCGCA
>Ga0074044_10004590_pt1 | contig 11396 bp, 8 predicted proteins | sample BogForMeECP23OM1_FD_94443 | JGI IMG/M metagenome (GOLD analysis project Ga0074044, IMG submission 94443) | Bog forest soil microbial communities from Calvert Island, British Columbia, Canada - Bog Forest MetaG ECP23OM1 | ecosystem: Environmental > Terrestrial > Soil > Wetlands ...
CGATCCGCCTTCGTCCTCCTCCATGTCTTTGCGTGCCAGTGCGCCTCGATCGATCGCGCGGGCGATCGCCTGGTGATTCGCCGGCCTGTCGCGGTCCAACTTGAGCACGGCGGCGTAACGGCCGATAACATCCTCAATAAACTGCTCTGCGGGAACGTCAGGCGGCTTTAGACGGGCAATCGTTTCGGCAGCCTCCTGAGCAACATCTCGGGGCTCCTCTGCGACATTTGCAGGGGCAAGTTCCATGCGATTAGCCTAGGGGTTGAGAGCAATGAAAGCAAGCAATTTGGTCAACGTGATGGGGATCTTGTTGCAGACAGGCGCAAGGAAGAGGATCGTGGAGTCGAGCGTCTCTTCGTGTCTGAAGAAATAGGAACTAGGTTGACATCCTCCCACGCCTAAAGCCGAGGGATTCCCTGATATGCTTAGCTTACGCTAAGTTTTTCAGAGTGGTTTCTCCTTCGCTGGAACTTGCCTCGGCGAACCGGGGTTCGCTTTGGTCTGACGGTTCCTCCAGAGACCGCAACCGTCTGCCCGACGGCCAGGATGTTTTTCGCTGCGTTTTCATCCCGGTCATGCTCCGTAGAGCATTCGGGACACTGCCAGGACCGCACATCCAGCGGCAATTGTTCTACGATGCGCCCGCAACTACTGCATCGCTTCGAGGACGGAAAGAACCGGTCGATCTTGGCTATCGTTCGTCCGTGCCACTCGGCTTTGTAGGTAAGTTGGCGGGTGATCTCATTCCAACCGCAATCGCCAATCGCTTTCGAGAGGCAACGGTTAGCCATCATGTTGCGCACGGACAAGTCTTCAAGGTAGATCGCTTGGTTATCGCGAACGATCCTGGTAGTTGCTTTGTGCGTGAAATCTTTTCGGCAATCGTCAATCTTAGTGTGGAGCTTCGCTACTTTGCGCTTGGCTTTTGCGCGATTGGCAGATCCTTTTCGCTTCTTGGCCAATCGACGTTGCAATCGCGTGAGCCTCGCTTCGTACTTCGCCGTGTAACGCGGATTGCCTATTCGCGTTCCATCCGAAAGGGTCATGGTGCGATTGATTCCAAGATCTATCCCCACGGCAGCGGTTGCCTCTGGAAACTTTTCGATTGCCTCATCCAGGCGCAGCGACACGAAGTAGCGACCCGACTGGTCTCGACTCAGTGTCACGGTCGAAGGGTTAGAAGAGAACTCGCGGCTCCACTTGATCTTGATAGGACCGAGCTTAGCTACTGTCAGGGTACGAGTACCAGCGTCCCATTGAAAACCGGATCGAGTATATTCAGCAGACTGCTTTCCGTCTTTTTTCTTAAACGTGGGGTATTTGGCGACTTTCTCGAAGAAGTTGGAAAAAGCGCCCTGCAAGTGGCGAAGGGTTTGTTGCACAGGAACACTCGACACCTCGTTGAGCCACTTAGTTTCCTCGGCCTTTTTCAACTCCGTCAGCGCCGCGCTCGACGCGTTATAATTGATTCGCCTTCCTTCGTGCCACGCATCGGTTCTCATACGGAGCGCCCAATTGTAGACGTACCGCACGCATCCAAACGTTTGAGCCAAGATTTGTTCCTGCTCAGCCGTTGGGTAAAAGCGAAATCGGTATTTGCACTTCTCACAAACTAGCATGCTAACGCGTAAAGTCTACAACAACCCTCGGCCCACTGCAGCAGTGGGTTTCTTCCCCCTTTTATGATAGCCCTCGGGTTCGAGACCCGACCGCCAGGCACGAGGAGACAAAGTGGATCATGCTCAAGTTGAGCCACTTTGGAGGCGTGAGCTGATAAGCTGGCTGCTAAGATGTATCCGCAGACGAACCCACCTAGTCGCCGGGTCTGGATTTTGATGCCAGTGTCGGTTTTAATGCGGTCTTCACTTTTCTCGTGTAATCGAGACTGTGCCTATCACGATCGAGCTTCCAGATCTTCAGTCTCGGACGGGGTCTAACTTGGCACGTTGGATGGAAATTTTGGCCGACCTTGTTCTCGCGAAGTCTCCGAACCGCATCGAGACCGACCCGCACGGCCACATCCTCATGAGTCCGCCCCTTGCTCCTCTCCACGGCCGGCGCCAAGCTCATCTCGCCGCCCTATTGCACCACCTCCTTCCCAACGGTCAAACCTTGACCGAATGCCCCCTTTCCCGCGCGGACGGCGTTAAAGCTATTGATGTTGCTTGGCTCGCCCCCGAGTGCGTCAAGGACATCCGCCGGCTCACAATTTTTGAGCGCGCCCCGGAGATTTGTATCGAGATTCTTTCGCCTTCGCATTCCGCCTCCGAGATCGACGAAAAACGCTTGCTCTATTTCGGTGCTGGCCCCGGCGAGGTCTGGATCTGCAAGCTCGATGGATCAATTACGTTTTTCGCCTGATCATCAGACTTCCGCCTCTGTTATTTGCTCAGCATTTCTAAAACTGATTCCTTGAAATCGTAACCGTCTTTCCGCTCGTCGGAAAATCCCACCAGTCCGGACCTTCCGGACGCCGTCTTTCCGAACAAATTCGTGTCTGTTTTGATCAAATCCATACGACCTAGTAGAATGTGATTCGATGATCGGAGATTGGGGAAGTAATGCCGCTTGGTGGCAGTATAAGCTGCGCACACTCAGGCACTACTGGTCAGCGAGAAAGATCTGGCAGTTTCTTTGGTTCCATACTCGAAGAGTCGTTTTCGGAATCATTCTGAAGGCTCATGCGGTCGGTGAGAGCACCTCGATTCTTACAAAAATGGTCGCTCTGGTCGCGTTCGACTGCTCCTTAGCCATTCTCCTGGCAGCTGGAATTGGATTCGCTGATCACCTGCTTCGGGCTCATGCCATTACCTACCTCAGCCAAAGTCCAGGTCATTTATTCCACGTTTCAGCGAAAGCCCTCAAAACTGTCTACCTCGACCAATCGTCTATCCAAACATTGCTCAGTACAGAAGCTACCATCGTGAGCTTGTTCACGAGCCTCTATTTCACGTCTCTCTGTGTGATTGCGAGTACTGTTTACGCTCGGGTGCCTGGGGACGTACGCACGCTCGCCGTGGGAGAAAAAGTCGGAAATATATATATCAAGCTCGTCGTTTTTTTGGGGGCGTTTTCAGTTATCCAACTTGTTGCGACCGGCTTCGGCTACCGTGTCGGCCCTCTTGCGCTTTCGACAGTCGGCGTAGTCTCGATCTTCGCGATGTTTGCATTCTTGAAGCTTGGCACGAGGCTGTTCAATTTTTTCGATCCCGGGGCTCTACAAGGATATATCTGTGCCGAAATTGTTCGTCGATTCAATGGCGTGTCGAGCAACAGCGGAATCTTTCGCGATGATACTTTTCAAAATCACTATCGAAAACTGATAACTGGGAATCTGGCAACGCTTCGAAGCATCACGGCGTTGGCCTGCGAAGAAGAATATCACAAACTCAATAGCCAAACGATTTTAGGACTTTTTGTAGGAACGATCGGTCTCCAGTATTCTTACTCACGGAAGAAAGCTTTAATACCTAGTAGTAGCTACTGGTTCGAAAGAATTCCGCGTTTTCAAGACTGGCTAAGAACAAGCCATAGCCAATTGGACCTAACGCTCCGGACAGGCAGGGTGCCCCCGCCAGACATGCTGCCGAACTATGTGTGGTTCGAGGAGAAACTGGACGAAATTCTAGGATTCTGCTCAAACACCCTGATTACGCGACAAGACCCAATTGACTGGGCAGTCTTACCCCAGTATTTCGTGGATCTACTTCAAGATCTTGGCTCAAAATTTCTGGTCGCCGACGGCCTCGCTCTTTGTTCTACGGTAAAGGAGCAAGTAAAGTCGCAACTCAAGCTGCAGAAAAGCACTTCTGAGAAAATCCATAAGGCGCGGCAAAGCTTCTTTTTGTCAGGCACGGACTTTCTTTTTCGCTATCCGACAGCCCTTCTCGTTGGGTTGGGATCCCGGACGCACGATTTGGATGAACGATTTGTCGAAGAAACCTCGGATAGCGCCTTTCGCAAACATTTCGCAGGATTGCCAAATCGCTTTCTCTCCAGAGCCACAATCACTGAGATCGAAGACATTCGGACAAAATTGGAAGCGGAGAAGATCGTGGAAGGGCGCGTAGTTACCCCGAAGTGGTATGTGCAACAGCTCGTCGCCAGACGCCTGATCCTAGACGTTCAGGAGTTAATGACCTCGCTTATCAGCGAACTGAAAGAAGTTCTGCCTGAGGTCGACACCTGGTCAAAACACAAGTCGGCGCTCCTTGTAGGGCAGGCGCTTTCCTCTGGCAGAGAAGCATGTGAGAAATTTAAGGCGCATCTCGGTTTCGCGGAGGGTTGGGTCGCTATACTCGACAAGTTCAAAAAAAATCCCGATGCCCACTGGCCTGGTGTGCCATGGACCGAGCTCCAAGAGTCCGTAACCAAGATCCAAAAGCATCTGACCCTCGCAGGTGCCAAAAATTTCAAAGGACTGTTAGACTTGCGACAGGATCAACCAAGTCCCGACTTCTTCGGCCAAGCTTACGCAATCGTGACGAGAGAAGCCTTCGAAGCGATGGCAACTGGTGATGTCTCCTATTTCGAAAACCTGTTTCCAAAGTTCTTTACAGGGGCACTATTGACTTTCGGAGATTTGCAAAGAGCTGCTGTGTCCGACGGGGACAATACTGTTCTGCCGCTGCTCGCCGATCCCATTTCCGACCTAGCCGCGATCTCGGGTTACGCCAAGTTCTTTTCCGAACTCGACAATCGTACTTTTTGGCCGGTCGTCGAATCCACTTGGACGCGATACCTAGAAGAGCACGAGAATCCAGATGAAGCTGTAAATTCGATAGTGCGTCTACTTGGTTACAAAGAGCGAACTCTCGTAACTACACCGCGTGCCCTCGAATCAATTAGGTTGGATCAAGCATTCGCGAGAATACTCAGAGAACGAGGCTTACTTTCCGACTATTCAGGATTCAGCCCTCAACCGGCTAATCGACACCCAAGTCCTTATATACGTGCGGCAGCCGTTGGAAGAGAAATGGATTCGAACCCTGGAGCCGGCCTATTTACAGCAATTTTTCTCAAGCGACGGTTAAAAGATACAACTATTCGGCTGCCGCATGGGGCAGAATCATATCTTCGACGACTCGAAAGGTCGCAAATGTCGGTGGACGAAAACAGCACGGAGGAAAATGAAGAATAAACAAGATTTCCATCGAGATCAATTGTCGCGTTGGTTTCCTCCGGACAATCCGTTTGGTTCTTTCGCTGACGACGAAGTCTTCCCACTCAGCGGTGGCATATTTTCAAGCGCCTTAATCCGGGATGTGTCTAACCACCTGATGCCATTTGGCGTCTTCTCATCTCGGAGAAAGACCTCAATTGAGCTTCAGCCTCCTTCAGATCAATTTGAAGAGCTTTTGGCGGACGCTTTGGACGATCGGCATTGTCACTCGCGTGCAGATTTGAGCCATCAGGTTTCCGAATTTGTCCGGCTTTGTGCAACAGAACTTCTTGGCATCGGCAGCGCGACTTATGAAATCGTCTTTTTTAAAGACCGCACGACCTCCGAAATGAAAGGCTTTTTGTTTTTCTATATCAATCCTAGAACCCTTTTTTTGCGGCGCAATGCCACGTACCAGTATGGATCACCGGAGGCCTTCCACAATCGGGATCGAGAAGGCGCAACTCTTCTGCCAGACGATCGCCTTTTGGTGTTCCGCCTCCCTGCTAAGTATCAACATCTGAGGCGAAGAACGAAAATCGTCCGCGAGTTGGGTGGTCTAAACGTGTTCCGCGTGGCTGAGGAACAGCAAAGGGAGAAAGGCTCCGTCTACAACTTCAAGGAGCATCACAGGGCGGAGCAGTTAGCGCTGGCGTCTGCCACACGAGAAACCGGATGGTCAATGGGTGGGATCCTTGGCGAAACGTTTCTCGAATACTACGGAGTCTGGCGTTATCTTGTGTACAATCGCTTTGCAATTGAACTGCGAGACGAGATTCTCAATACCCTAAATGCAGCGATAAGACGAATTAGCCCCAATTTCGGACCCAAAACCGCAATGGTCATCAAAGGTCTACCCACTCTTGAGGACGTCGAAAAGGCGTTTCGGGATTTGCAATCAGGATCACGATCATTCGTATCGCTTGTCGAGCAATTTAGCCTCTGAGGCGTCGCAGAAAAAAAACCCGCGCCAGCCAATAGACCACTCAACGTGGATTTTCCGTCCAAAAGCTTGGAAAAAAGTCCACGCTCCGTCGACTTTAATTAATTAAGAATAATTCCCTCCGTCGCCAAATCCCGACAGCTTTTTTTTGTGTTCGTCCGCTAAGATGGTCGGATGTTTCTCGTCCCATCAATTTTGAATGCTCTTCTCTCCGATGAGAGCCACTCCGTTGGTGTGACCGGTAAGTGTGTGATCGTTTGCAACTCCGTACATGTGACCGACGGGAAGAGTTCCAGGCCCGTTTCTCACGGGATTGCACCGGACTGTTCAAGTGGCGACAATTTGATCCGGAGGTGATTCTCCTGGCCGTGGGTTGGTATCTGCGCTTCTCGCTTTCGTACCGCGACGTCGAGAACTGTTGGCCGAGCGGGGCGTGCGCGCAGTCGATTTTCATCGTTGCCTTTACGTTCAGACGTTATTGGGTGAACTCGCAAACAAGTTGGCGTGGCGCGCGACAAAGTTTCGGGTGCTCGTCGCGGGTCGTCCCGTGATCGTCCGGACATCGTCCGTGAGACGATCATAACGGTTGGCGGCATGGAGACGAGCCATGGTCAGCAGGTGCTCTAAGACATGGTGGGGCAGATCGCGCCTGTGTAGCTCCTCATCTCGCCAGTGCTCCAATGGCACGTCAACATAGGTGATGGTTCGACCGAGTGCGTCGGAATACTCCGCGGCGTGTGCGCTCATATCCTGAGACCGCGGCCCGGTCAGTTCGTAAACCTTGCCGATGTGACCGCCCGGACTTGCCAGGATGGCGGCGATGACCTGCGCCACATCTTCAGCGTCGATAGGCGACGTTCGCCCGGCGCCGAAGGGCAGCCGAATCGTCGAGTCCCTGCCGATCGATTCAGCGGCCCAAGCCGAAAAGAAAAAGTTCTGGAGAAAGACCGTGGCTCGGACATGCACAACGGGCAATCCTGACCAGTTCAACACCTGCTCGCCCAGCCAGTGCTGCCGCTGCTGGGGAGAATCCGTCATCTCGGTTAGGCTCATTTGCGACACGGTCATCTGTGAAATGTTGACGAACACATCGAGATCACCGCGCTCGCGCGCGACAGCGGCGGCAGTAACTGTCGCCTCCAGGTAAGGCGCGGACACGCTCATACTGAAAAACATCCGTTGGCAACCCTCCAAAGCACGCGCAACATCGGCAGCGCGGGTGAGGTCGCCAACAACGATCTCGGCGCCGATTCGTCGCAGCGCATCGGCACGTTCATCCTCGCGTCGGACAAGCGCGCGAACTGGCAGGTCGCGTTGGCGCAGTATCTCCACAACAGTGCGACCGACTGCGCCCAAACGGCCTGCAGCGCCTGTGACAAGAATCTGGTGTTTCATGGTTCCATCATGCGTTGAAGCAGCGTCTGGACGTGAGCGCGTCGGTCGCTGAACTCAATCAGCGACGTTACTCGTGTATCGGCCACAGGGGGTTTCTTCTGGCGGCTTCGCGGTCTGCTCAATTCACGCGCGGTAGACAGGCCGATAAGCGCAAGCGCGGATATGCGCCTGGATGTCGTCCGGCCTCGGCACTCTGGCGAGTTGCTTATCAAAGATATACTCGGCGATCCGTCGGGCCACATGAAGCGACGCCTCCAGGATCCGGCTTTGCGGAGGGTAAATGAGCCCCGTGGCAAGACTCTCCTCCGAGACCTGCTCCGCCACCGCTTTCGCCGCCACAATGAACATCTCTTGTGTCACACGGGTCGCCTCGGTCGCGAATACCGCCATGCCCATGGCTGGAAAGATATAAACGTTGTTTCCCTGGCCAGGCACAAACGTCCGCCCCGCGATCTCTACCGGTGGGAATGGGCTGCCGCTGGCGAAGATCGCCCTACCGTCAGACCAATTATAGGCTTCCTCGGCCGTGCACTCGGAGCGAGATGTCGGGTTCGAATAAGGGAAAATAATCGGACGGTCGTTGATCTCCGCCATCGTCTCAATCACCTGTCGATTGAAAAGCTTTGGTATCGTGCTGACACCGATGATGCCGGTCGGCTTGAGCATCTTGATCGCATCGACAAACGTGGATACGGGGGCCCTGTCCTGGGCAAACGGCTTCTGAAAGTCCCGGAGGTCGCTTCGCGACGTCACCACCAGACCGCCAGTATTGAACAATCCGTTGCGGCCTCGTGCCTCTGTAATGTCCATTCCCTCCAGCGCCATGGCCTGGCTGATAAGCTCTGCAATGCCAGTCGCAGCCGATCCGCCGCCGAGAAACAGGAACCGCTGATCGGTGATCTTCTGCCCGGTGATGCGCAAAGCGGCCAAGATCCCGGCCACCGCCACAGCCGCGGTGCCCTGAATGTCATCGTTATACGTGCAGATCTTGTCGCTATAGCGTTCCAGGATGGGGACCGCGTTGAAATTGGCAAAGTCCTCCCATTGGATGCAGCACCTCGGATAGAGCCTCTGCACCGCCTCAACAAACGCGTCAACGAAGGACTGATACTCCTCACCGCGAACACGGTTCTGGCGCAAGCCCAGATATAGGGGATCGTCGAGCAACTCCTGATTATTGGTGCCTACGTCCAGGACGACCGGCAGGCTGAATTGCGGCGGCACACCAGCGCATGCTGTGTAGAGTGCGAGCTTGCCGATCGGGATACCCATACCGCCAATCCCCAAATCACCGAGACCGAGGATGCGTTCCCCGTCTGTAACGACGATGAAGCGTACGTCCTTTTGTGGCCAGTTGCTCAGGATTTTGGGTAGGCGATCGCGGGCACTGATCGGCAGGTACATGCCTCGCGCTGCGTGGAAAATACGATTGAACTTTTGGCAGGCCTCGCCAACTGTAGGCGTGTAGACCAGTGGCATGAAAGCGGCCGGGTCCGACATTAGCATCGCGTAGAATAGCGTCTCGTTGCGGACCTGGAGGTCGGACAAAAGAAGGTACTTCTGCAAGTCCTTGTCGAGGTTTGCAAGTTCGGTATGAACACGCGCGACCTGCAGTGTGAGCGTGCTGACGCCGGGTGGTAGCAGGCCCTCGAGACCACGCGCACAGCGTTCTGCTTCGGAAAACGCTGTTCCTTTGTTCAGACGCGGATCGTGAAGAATATTATAGCCGGTGACAGAATTTTCGTTCGGCATGGCGGTTATCCTCTATAGTTGGTGCTTCGGATGACCCTGCAAAAGACGGTTGCATAGCTCTATTCCCTTAACAGCTCCTCGAACCAGATATTCCTGGTCATCTGTCGCATCAATAAGCTTTGCACTCGAGCTTCGGTGTCATCGAAAGTGGGATTTCTTTGCTTTCTGAAGAACCAGGATCCTGAAAACGGATATTCTGCTCAGGATTTGCGCGTTGATCGCTTCGATTTCTTCGGGAGAAAATCCTGCCTCCGAGGCAGCGCAAAGAGCCTTCTGAATAAGCTCCTCGGTTTTGGGGGTGTTAGGCTTCCAAGAGCCACTATTCGACGGCTAAAGGCGTAGGCACAATCGGCGCCATGTCTGGCCGGGCTTGAAATGGAGTAAAAAATGCATACAAAAGCACTCGACTCCGCGACTGCCAGAGTGACGGACGCGACGGGCATAAGCGGCGGGGATGCCGTTGAGCAAATGGACTTGCGGGTTGGAGATAGAACGAGAGGCTTCGGGCGATTCTTGCGCTACGGATTTTTGGCGAGCGCCCTTTCGGTGTTGCCGCTGCAGCAATCAATGGCAGACGACAACCGCGCGTTCCTTCCAGCCAGTTTTCTCGATGTGTCAATAATCGCATCGAACGGTGACCAAGACCCTTACGGTGTGCCATTTGTGCCGGATGGCTTTCCGTCCAGTGGGCCACTCAGCCGAGGTGATATCTTGGTATCAAACTTCAATAACACTGGCATTATCTAAGAAACTGGAACTACCATCACAAGAGTGGTGCCGGATGACGAAACTTAGCTGCAGATGGCTTCTCTAAACAAGAAGACATTGTTCATCACCGGTGCGAGCCGCGGCATCGGATTAGCCATTGCCCTGCGCGCGGCTCAGGACGGGGCGAACATCGCGGTCGTCGCAAAGACTGCCGATCCTCATCCGCACCTCCCTGGAACTATTTATACGGCTGCAGAATCGATCGAGAAAGCCGGTGGTCAAGCACTGCCAATCGCAACGGACATTCGATTCGAGGAACAGGTTGCCAGCGCGGTTGAACAAACAGTTCATCGCTTCGGGGGGATTGATATCCTCGTGAACAACGCAAGCGCAATCCAGCTATCGAATACCAAGCAAACCGAATTGAAGCGGTTCGACTTGATGTTCCATGTCAATGTGCGCGGCACTTTCCTTTGTTCCAGACTCTGCTTGCCACATCTTCAGAAGTCCGACCATGCGCACGTTCTGACGATGGCGCCCCCGATTTCATTGGAAGCTAAATGGTTCGCTGGACACGCTGTTTATACGGTCTCGAAGTTTGGGATGGCGATGATGACCTTCGGGATTGCCGCGGAATTCAGCGAATGTGGAATTGCGTTTAATTGTCTCTGGCCGAAGACGATCATTAAGACTGCCGCTGTGGCGATGATTCCGGGTGTTGATACTAATCAATGCCGCACCCCGGAGATTGTTGCGGACGCCGCTTACGCCATTCTCACGAAAGAACCAACACAGCTGTGTGGCCAATTTTGTATCGATGAAGAGATCTTGAAAGCTGAGGGAACAACCAACTTCGACAAGTACGCAGTAAATCCAGAGATCGAACCGATCCCAGACCTATTTGTAGACTAATGATTCATGGGCCTTTCGGCTTTTGGCGGACTCCTCAATTTCTGGATCCGTAAAGGTCATCAAAGCGTGGCACCTTGATCACATACTGCCCACCAGCGCATTCGATCTCCAAAAAGCTGAGGAAAGGGCAATGTGCTGTTGCTGGATGAACCTCCGTCCGCTCGCCGTCGAAGCGAACCGCAGGAAACAAGGAAGCTATTTCGAAGGACGAACTGCGCTGCTATAGAATCTCGGCCAATTCCATTCAAAAACGGGCTTAGCGTACGTTTTGGTTCGGAGGATAGTGGAACCCCTATTACAAATATCCCGCGCGCCTGAGAAACGATGCGGTCAGGGCCAGCTTTCCTTTTTTCGGGCTCTGCTTGTCGGATAGCCAGCGACGCAAAGTGTGGTGATTCACGCCGATTTGGGACGCCACCGCTTGTTCAGTGTCGCGAGACTCCTCGAGATATCGCTTCAACGCGCTCAGCAACTCATCAGGGCTAACAACACCTTCCTCTGGCAACCGATACCTCCGCGGCGCAG
>Ga0074044_10004591_pt1 | contig 11395 bp, 8 predicted proteins | sample BogForMeECP23OM1_FD_94443 | JGI IMG/M metagenome (GOLD analysis project Ga0074044, IMG submission 94443) | Bog forest soil microbial communities from Calvert Island, British Columbia, Canada - Bog Forest MetaG ECP23OM1 | ecosystem: Environmental > Terrestrial > Soil > Wetlands ...
GCTGGTTGCTATCTGGATTGTCGCCGGTCGAGCGCCGGTGCTACACTTCATTCCCGCATGTTCGGATACGCACGGCACTGCCCGATATCGAACAGTAAAGGTGCCCGAATTCGGTCTTAACCGTCCATTTTCAATCGAATACGCATGGCCGCTGCGTTGCACCGCAGTTGGCTTACTGAAACAAATTGATGCTCCCGCGCGTTTGTACTAACTAAGGGTTTGCATAGTGGGCTTTACGAGGGGTTCGCACACAAGTTTGTGATGAGATTCTTTCTGGGGAGAGGAAAAACACGATGAGTCGAAGTTTAAGGCATGCGGCGATGGTTCTGTGGACGGTGGCCTCGCTGGTGGTCTCGCCGGTATTCGCGCAGGCGCAGGAGTCGCAGGCGCAATCGCAAAGTCAAACTCAAAGCCAACCGCAGGATCAGCAGTCCGCGCCGCCCCCTGCACCGGTAACCGCGAAGAAGCTGAACCTGGGGCCCGACTACTCAAAAGGCAAGCCGTTTTTCCCGAACATCTTTGCTCCCTACACGCCAATTAAGGTAAAGGAACCGGAATTGACCAACACGCCGCGCCTGAACCAATTGATCCAAGACGGCAAATTGATGCTGAGCCTCGATGACGCGATCGCGCTCGCGCTCGAGAACAATCTCGACATACGCGTGCAGCGCTACCTGCCGTGGTTCGGTGAGGTCAGCCTGCTGAGGACGAAAGCTGGCGGCGTGCTAGAGGGAGTGTCGAATGCTCCCCTGCTACTCGGCTCCGGGCCGGCGTCGGGATTTGACCCGATTGTGCAAACCCAGGTTGGATGGGAGAGTACGGCGAATCCGGTGGTGAATCCGTTTACCTCGGGGACTGGCGTCACGAGTCTGTCCCGATTGGTGTCGAACACGGGCTTCTACGACCTGTCTTACAGTCAGGGCTTTCACGAAGGCACTGCGCTGTCGGTGAGCTTTAATAACAGCCGAACCTCATCCGAATCGCCGGGCAACATCTTCAACCCCTTCGTGCAATCCACTTTGACGGTTACGGTGTCGCAGCCGCTGCTGAAGGGTTTCGGGTTCCTTGCAAACACCCGATACATCATCGAGGCAAAGAACACTCTGAAAGCTAACGAGCAACAGTTCAAGCTCGTCGTAATCAACGACATTTCGCTAGTGGAAGATGATTACTGGCTGCTGGTCTATGACCGCGACTCCGTAAAGGTGGAGGAGGCGGCCGTTGGGGTTTCTCGCAAGCTCCGGGACGACGACAAGAAGCAGCTCGAGATCGGAACCATGGCGCCACTCGAAGTGCTTACGGCGGAATCCGAACTCGCATCCGATGAACAGGCGCTGGTTCAAGCCCAAACAGCGAAGCTCCAGCAGGAAACAAAACTGCTGAACGACATCACCAAGAATCCGCTCGATCCTTCATTGAACGGGGTCGAAATCATTCCGACTTCGCCTCTTTCGACGCCGGACGTTGTCGAGAATATTGCGATTCAGGATGCGGTGAAGGAAGCGTTGCAGAAACGGCCCGACATCAAGCAAGAGGAATACGTACTGAAAAACGACGACATCGAAGTGCGGGCAACCAAGAACTCCCTGTTGCCCTCGCTTACCGCCTTCGGACAATACAGCTCGACTGGCGTCGGCGGCAATGCCACCGTGAACACATCTACCACTCCGACAGGCTACATCTCAGATCCGTCTGCTCCTATCGTCGATGCGAGCGGCAATCTCCTTACCGTGGGTAATCCGAGTCCGCCAGGAGTGCTGGCTTACTTGGGCAGCCCTCTTTATCCCACTGCCATCAAAGCGGGCGGCCTGGGCAATGCGCTCAGTTCGGTGTTCGCAAATGACTTCCCCACTTATGAAGGTGGACTGACCCTGACTCTGCCCGTGCGAAACCGCTCGGCGCAGGCAGATAACGCTCAGGCAACGCTTGCCGCGCGACAGGCAAAGATTCAGTACCAGGAGCTTGAAAACCAAGTGTTTGTGAACGTCCGGAACGCCTTGATCGCTCTGACGCAATACCGCGCGCAGGTGGTTGCGACGCAAAAAGCGCAAGACCTGGCGCAACGAACCCTCGACGCTGAGCAGAAGAAATATCAGCTTGGTTCATCGACGAGCTACCTAGTCGTTCAAAGGTCGCGCGACCTGACGCAGGCGCAAGCCAACTATCTCCTCGCCAGAATCAACCTGTTGGTAGCCGAAGTAGCGTTCAACCAATCCATGGGCCGAACTCTTGAGGTCAACCGCATCGAGATGGCCGACGCGATGCGCGGCAAGGTCTCGGGCGTACCGAACATCCCCGGCGCGCTCGACGCCGACGAACCGCCTGCGCGCCCAAATCCTTGGACGCCAGGCAAGAAGTAGAACGGCGGGTCGAAAATAGTCCGAGGGCGGTTCTTAAGCCGCCCCGGCCCAGCCCTTTTCTTGCTGGCTTTCTCCCCTTGCCATAGAATGAAGGTAGACAAGGCTGCGCAATCGGTGGAGGAGTCCTCCCGATGACTCAAAAGACCACCAAGGAATCGAACGCCCGCCCCGCGTCCTCCTCTCCCGGTGAACGAAAACCTTCCGCTGCCGAGCGCGAGTGGGAGGAAAAGACGCTGCGGCCCACTCTCGAGAAATCTCCCGAGCGCGCGACGGAATTCACCACCGTTTCAAGCTATCCCATTCGACGGCTCTACACCGAGGCCGACCTCGCGAATTGGAATCCCGATCGCGACCTCGGCTATCCGGGCCAGCCTCCCTACACCCGCGGAATTCATTCGACCATGTACCGCGGCCGCTTGTGGACCATGCGGCAATTCGCCGGATTCGGCGCCGCCGAGGATACCAATCGCCGGTTCCGCTACCTGCTTTCGCAAGGCCAGAACGGACTCTCCGTGGCATTCGATCTCCCCACTTTAATGGGATACGACTCCGACCATCCGCTTTCGGAAGGCGAAGTGGGCAAGTGTGGCGTGGCGATCAGTTCGCTCGCCGATATGGAAGTGCTCTTCGACAAGATTCCGCTCGCCGACGTCACCACATCGATGACCATCAATTCGCCCGCGGCGCCGATCTGGGCGATGTATCTGGCTGTCGCGGAGAAGCAGGGCGCCGACTGGAAGAAAATCTCCGGCACGCTTCAAAACGACATCCTGAAGGAATACATCGCGCAGAAGGAATACATCTATCCGCCCGAGCCCTCGATGCGGCTCGTGATCGACACATTCGAATTTGGAGTGAAGCACACACCTAAATTCAATCCAATCTCGATCAGCGGCTACCACATCCGCGAGGCGGGTTCCACCGCAATCCAGGAGCTCGCCTTCACGCTGCGCGACGGAATCGAGTATGTGGATTGGGGCATTCGACGCGGGCTTGATGTGGACGAATTCGTGCCGCGGCTATCGTTCTTCTTCAACGCGCACAGCGATTTCTTCGAGGAGATCGCCAAATACCGCGCCGCGCGGCGCATCTGGTACAAGACGATGCGCGACCGCTTCGGCGCGAAGAATGCGCGGTCCTGGGCGTTGCGGTTCCACACGCAGACGGCGGGCTGCTCCCTGACGGCGCAGCAACCCTACAACAACGTGGTGCGCACGGCATTGCAGGCGCTCGCGGCGGTACTTGGCGGCACGCAATCCCTGCATACAAATTCACTGGATGAAGCCTGGGCGCTGCCGACAGAATTCGCCGCGACGATCGCGCTTCGCACGCAGCAAATCATCGCGCATGAGAGTGGCGTCACGAACACTGCGGACCCGCTGGGCGGCTCGTATTTTGTCGAATCGCTTACCGATGAAGTGGAGCGCGGCGCCTGGGATTACATCGAGAAGATCGATGCCCTCGGCGGGATGGTGGCAGCCATCGAACGCTCCTATCCGCAGCGGGAAATTGCCGAGGCGTCGTATCGGTACCAAATGGCCGTCGACCGCAAGGAAAAGATCATTGTCGGCGTGAATGACTACGTCACTCCGGAAAAGCCGATCGACATTTTGCAGATCGACGAAACCGTCGCGCACCGGCAAGCGGAGCGACTACGCAAATTGCGCGCGGAGCGCTCGAATGACGAAGTCGAGCGGCGGTTGAACGCCTTGCGCAAAGCTGCCGCCGGCAGCGAGAACTTGATGCCCTACCTGTACGAGGCCGTGAAAGCTTACGCAACCCTGGGCGAGATTTGCGAAGCCATGCGCACGGTCTTCGGCGTTTACGAAGAAGTCGCCATCACCTAGCACCCTTCTTTACCTTACACTTCGAGAGTTCACTGCTTGCGGGCACGGGTGCTCTCAGCGTACTCTGCGCCTCTGCGGTGAACATGACTCACGATGAGTTGACACATGCAATTATCGGAGCGGCCATCGAGGTGCATCGAACTCTTGGACCCGGCCTAGTGGAGGCAGCTTATGAAGAATGTCTCGCCCGAGAGCTTGTCATTCGACAAATCTCCTTCGAACGGCAAAAGCCGATTCCGCTCGTCTACAAAGACGTGAAACTGGATTGCGGCTATCGAATCGATCTCCTCGTTGGTGGAAAGGTTGTTCTCGAGATAAAGGCGATCGAGGCGCTTGCTCCTATACACGAAGCTATTCTGCTTACATATCTTCGGCTGTCAGGCTGCACAGTCGGACTGCTGATAAACTTTCACAATGTTGTGCTCAAGGATGGAATTCGTAGATTGGTGTTGAATCATCCGACGTAGACAATGCATTCACCGCAGAGGCGCAGAGAACGCTGAGAAAACCATGAAACCAACATTAACTGCGATTGTCGCGATTCCAATTCTGACCTGTGGGATGGCATTTGCGACCGTGGCTCAGGAGAACAACGCAAGCTGGAGCAAAAGCGGGTTCGTCACGGCGAGCGACGGAGTGAAGATTCACTACGTTGAAGCCGGGAAGGCGCAAACTATGCGCAAATCCGCTACTGACGGCCAGCTGCTTGAGAGTGCGCCCGGGCAGCCGGTCACCCGCGTGATTACGTTCCACATGCCCCCAACAATTGTTTTCATTCCGGGCTGGACTATGCCTGCTTGGATCTGGCAGCAGCAGATCGACCACTTCGCGATCAATCACCGCGTCGTCGCAATCGACCCACGCTGCCAGGGCGAATCCTCGCAGACGCCCGACGGGCTCTATCCCGCGCAGATGGCCCGAGACGTGAAAGCTGTCGTCGACCAATTGCATCTCGCGCCCGTGGTGCTTGTCGGCTGGTCGATGGCCGTGGCGGAGACGATGTCGTACGTGGACCAATTTGGCACGCGTGACGTTGCCGGCCTGGTTCTTGTGGACGAACTTGCCGGCGGCTTCGCGCCCGGTGAAGCCGAACAAGATTTCTCCCTGTTGAAAGGTCTCCTCGAAGATCGCAAGAACACTGCCGACTACTTCGTGCGAAAGATCCAGTTTCACAAGCCGCAGCCGGAAGAATACATTCAGCGAGTGATTCAGGCGTCGCTCAGCGTTCCGACGGCATCGGCGGTGGCGCTTCTCGTCGGCCGTTACGCCGCGGACTATCGTGCGGTGTTGCCTAAGATCGACAAGCCCACGCTCGTGTGCGCCGCGAAAAGCTTCTACTTCGATCGCGTCGTCGACATGCAAAAGCAAATTCCCGGCTCGAAGCTCGAAGTGTTTGATGGCGCCGGCCACGCGCTGTTTGTCGAGAATCCGGACCAGTTCAATTCAGCGCTCGACAGTTTTCTTGCGGGCTTGAAATAGGGTTAAAGTAGTCGCTGGTCGGCGTAGCTTCTGTAGACTGCGCTATGCGCCGCGGACCGTGGTGATTCACCGCAGAGACGCAGAGAACGCAGAGAAAAACGCATGCCAGAGAAGAAAATTCGCGTGCTGATTGCCAAGCCGGGCCTTGACGGCCACGACCGCGGCGCCAAAATCATCGCTCGCGCCTTGCGCGACGCTGGCATGGAAGTGATTTATACCGGCCTTCGCCAAACTCCCGAAATGATCGCGTCCGCGGCGACGCAAGAGGACGTTGACGTCATCGGGCTTTCGATTCTTTCCGGCGCGCACAACACCATATGCCCGCGCCTCATGGACCTGCTTCGCGAAAAGGGCATGACCGACGTCACAGTCCTGATCGGCGGCATCATTCCCGAGGCTGACATTCCTGCACTGAAGAAATCCGGCATCGCGGAGGTTTTCCTGCCCGGCACGCCCACCCAAGCCATCGTCGATTACATCCGCCAGCGAGTTCCCGCCACGTCGCACGGAGCCTGATTTTCCCCTGTCGCAGACCGCCAACGGTTTCGCGCAGTACATTTGAGAATAAGTTCTATATTCGTAAGAATCGTGCTGTGTGGTAGCATCGCGCCAAAGATCGCGGAGGCGTTCATGAAGTGCCGCGCAGCTTGCGCTTTGGTCGGTTTGGGATTCTTTTCTACATTGTCTGTGCTCACGCTGGCGCAGAATAAGACCGCGCCGGGTGCCCCGTCAGCGCCGCCTGCACTCACTGTCGATTATCCGAGCGACCGCGTGGGAATCCTGATTCTCGCCGCCGACTGGATCTCGATCCCGTCGGAAATGCCGACGAAGAACCGTTTGAAACATGCTCTTGCGCCGGTACTCACCTATGGGGCTGTGCCAGCCGTCTTCGTGGCTGACTACGAGGGTTTGCATGCGCAAGTGCACATCGAGCCTGGCCGGCCCGTCATCTGCGTGTGTCACTTTATTTCGTTGCCGGGGAATCCGGCTCTGGTGAGGTTGCACGTCAAGAAGGACTTTCGCGAGCTCGATGGCGGCAAAATACGCATCGGAACCAAAATCGAGGAAGCGGAGAAGAACGATCTGATACCTGTCGCTGTATCGCGACCGGAGGATACTGTTTGGCTCGTGCAACCCCAAGAGTCCCTGCCGGCCGGCGAGTATGCAGTGATGCTCGGGACTCAGAACGTGAGCATTTTCCCGTTCACGATTCCCGACGCCGGAAATACATCCACCGCTCCAGCCAAGCACTAGCGAGGGCACGTCTTTATACTCACAGTGATGCGCCTAGCAACTCTCGGCGGCGAAACTCAGTAGCGGTTTCCCTTCTTACGCGCGGCTTTGTGAATCTGCTTCCATTTTTCCTTCACCTCGCGCGCGTACTCGGGATCGTTTTTCCGGCGCTGAAAGTTCAACTCTGCTTCGAGCTTGCGGTAATTCTCGAAGCGGCTACGGTCCAGTTCCCCATTGAGTATGGCAGTTTCGACGGCGCACCCGCGCTCGCCGGTGTGGCCGCAATCGCGGAACCTGCAATTTGCGAAGAGTCGCTCGATGTCTTCGAACGCTTTGTCCACTCCCTCTTCGCTGTCCCAGAGCTGAATCTCGCGCATGCCGGGCGTGTCAATGAGGATGCCTCCGCTAGGAAGAAAGATCATCTGGCGCGAAGTGGTCGTGTGCCGGCCGCGGTCATCGCCTTCGCGGACGGATTGGACGCGGAGCTGATTCGAAGCAGCGGCGACGTGTTCGCCGTCGAGCGTCTCCGCCAGCAGCGCGTTGATGATCGTCGTCTTGCCGACGCCGGATGAGCCGATTAGCGCGGCAGTTTCGCCGGGCTTCAGATAGGAATAGATATGCCCCAGGCCATTTGACTCAGCCGCGCTCATCGTGTGAACGGCTACTCCGGGCGCGGCGAATTCGACTTCCGCAGCCAGCGCAGCAGCGTCCGCGCAGAGATCAGCCTTATTCAAGAGAATCACCGGGCGCGCTCCGCTATTCCAGACAATCGCAAGGTAGCGCTCAATGCGGCGAACGTTTAGGTCGTGGTTGAGTGAGCTGACGACGAACACCGTGTCGATGTTCGCAGCGACGATTTGTTCGCTCGTGACGCGGCCGGCCACTTTCCGCGAGAGCTTCGTGCGTCTCGGGAAAATTGCTTCGATTCGCGCACGGCCCTCGTTTGGGCGCGGAGCGATGCCCACCCAGTCTCCGACGGCAGGCAGATCGTCGCGATCCTCGGCAAGATGGCGAACGCGGCCCGCTATTTCGGCAAGGTACTCGCCATCCGCGGCGCGGACTCTCTGGAAGCCCTTCAACTCTTCCGTAACGCGCGCGGGCGTGAGGTCACGATACAAGTCGTCAGCGCAATAACCCTCATAGAACGAATTCCAGCCAAGACTTTTCAAGTCCACGGGATTCTTCTCCTCGTCGCGGACGCGCAAGGCGTCCGAATAAAGCTGCATCAGCGATCAATGTGGCGCTAGCGCGTGCGAACACACGTTGGCCTGGGAATGAACCGCGTTGGAGGAGACGGTGAGCCTACGAGCGGGGGCTTCTGAGCAGCGCGGAGGCAGACACGTCCCTCACTTGGGTCATGCAGGGCATAGGCGCCTCCGAAGAGAAGATTTATCTCACGGTACGGCTGCGAGACGAGGACATTGTAGCGCAGGGCGAGGGCAAGTCAAAACGAACCTTCGGGGGTAAAGCCGATGATACAATTCGCGTTTGCGCGGATGGCGCGGCACCGGTCGTGGCAGCGGGTGCCAGTCGCGGGAAGGAGCCGGGTGAGCGGAACAGTCATCGAAACGCAGGCGGATCCGAAGTCACCTGCCTTCGAGAAAAATAGCCGGCGGATGATCGACCGGCTCACGGACATCAAGAACCAAGAAGAACAAATCCGCCAGGGCGGCGGCGCGAAAGCCATCGAGTCGCAGCACAAAAAGGGCCGCCTGACGGCCCGTGAACGCATCGCCAAACTGATCGACCCGAAAACAGAATTCTTCGAGCTGGGCCTCTACGCCGCTCACGAAATGTACCAAGAATGGGGTGGCGCTCCCGCGGCGGGGACGATCACGGGCCTCGCGCAAGTTTCCCATCGGCGCGTGCTGATCATCGCGAATGACGCGACCGTAAAAGCGGGCGCGTTCTTTCCGATGACCGCGAAGAAGGTGATTCGCGCGCAGAACATCGCCATCGAAAATCGCATCCCGACAATTTACTTGGTCGATTCCGCCGGAGTGTTTCTCCCCTTGCAAGAAGACGTGTTTCCCGACACGGATGATTTTGGCCGCGTCTTTCGCAACAACGCAGTGATGAGCGCGATGGGCATCCCGCAGATCACCGCGATCATGGGAATGTGCGTCGCCGGCGGAGCCTATTTGCCGGTGATGTGCGACCACATTCTGATGACCGAAGGCAGCGGCCTTTTCCTCGCCGGTCCTGCGCTGGTGCAAGCCGCGATCGGCCAGAAGACGTCCGCGGAGGATCTCGGCGGCGCAAAGATGCACGCGCAAGTCAGCGGGACGATTGACTTCCGCGAGCCCGACGACCCAGCATGCATCAATCGCATTCGCGCGCTCGTCGATAAAATCGGGCATCGTCCCGCTGCCCCGTTCGACCACAAACCGGCGCGCGCACCAGCCTATCCCGCCGAGGAAATATACGGAATCTTTTCCTCTGAGCCATCGAAGCAGTACGACATGCGCGAAATCATCGCGCGCATTGTCGATGCCAGCCAGTTCGAAGAGTACCGCGCCGAGTATGGGCAAACGCTCCTGTGCGGCTACGCGCGGATCGGCGGCTGGGCCGTGGGCATCGTCGCAAATCAGAAGAAGAACGTCACCGTCGCGGCGCCCGGAACCGGCGACAAGCGCATCGAATTTGGAGGCGTCATCTATACGGAGTCGGCGGATAAGGCCGCGCGCTTCATTCTCGACTGCAATCAAAATCTCGTGCCCCTGGTTTTCTTGCATGACGTGAACGGTTTCATGGTTGGCAAAGAAGCGGAATGGAGCGGCATCATCCGCGCCGGGGCAAAGATGGTGAATGCGGTGGCGAACAGCGTTGTGCCGAAGATCGCGGTGATTTGTGGCGGCAGCTTCGGCGCCGGACACTATGCCATGTGCGGCAAGGCCTACGACCCGCGTTTCATTTTTGCGTGGCCCACGGCGCGCTACGCGGTCATGAGCGGCGATTCCGCGGCCGGGACGCTCGTCGAAATCAAGATCAAGCAGCTCGAGCGCGAAGGCAAAAAGCTCAGCGACGCCGAGAAGAAGGAATTATACGAATCGATTCGCGCCACCTACGAACATCAGACCGACCCTCGTTATGCCGCCGCACGGCTGTGGGTGGACGCCATCATCGATCCAGCGCACACGCGCGAAGCGCTGATCGAAGCGCTCGAATCGGCAGCGTTGAATCCACAGGTGGCCGAGTTCAAGACGGGAGTCCTGCAGACGTGAGGGAGTCAACTCCTGACCACTCCGCCGAATCAAATCGCTCGGAGCGCAAGTCTTGAGCGACGTAACCATCGTGGAGTGCCCGCGCGATGCGTGGCAAGGCTTACGCCAGATCATCCCGACGGAAGAAAAGATCGCGTACCTGACGAGGCTCGTTTCGCTCGGATTCCGGCATATTGACGCGGTCAGTTTTGTTTCGCCAAAGCATGTACCGCAGATGGCCGATAGCGAAGCGGTGATGAAGGAATTGACCAAGGTCAAATTGCCGTCCGGCGGGTCGCCGGACATTATTGGCATCGTCGTGAATGCGCAAGGGCTCGAACGCGCGCTCGCGGCTCCAGGGGTGACTACAATCGGCTACCCTTATTCCATATCGGCCTACTTCCGGCGGGCGAATGCGAACATGTCGCGCGCGGAGTCGCGCGAACTGGTGGAAAAGTTGCAGCGCGACACAAAAACTGCCGGGCGCAAACTGGTGATATATATCTCGATGGCTTTCGGGAATCCGTACGATGAGCCATGGGGCGCCGAAATCGTCGAGGAAACGCTCGTTTGGCTGAAGGATGTCGGAGTGCGGACCGTTTCGCTCGCGGATACCGTCGGCACTGCATCGCCGGAAGACGTCGCGTATTTGTACGGAACGGTAAAGAACTGCGTGGCGGGCGTCGAGATCGGTGTTCATTTGCATAGCCGGCCGGAAGGCGCCGCCGAAAAAGTTCTCGCCGCATACGAGGCGGGTTGCCGCCGCTTCGATGGCGCTCTGACCGGTCTGGGCGGATGCCCGTTTGCGGGCGACGCTCTCGTGGGTAATATTCCCACAGAAGCGGTGCTGACCACTTTGGCAGCGCGCGGCGTCTCGACTGGCATCGACACGAAGTCCCTTGCGGTGGCCTGCGCGATGACTCACGAGTTGCGCGAGCGGTACGCGGGTACGGAAGCCGCGAAACCTAATTAACGCTGCTAACGCCTTTACCGCGGAGACGCAGAGGTCGCAGAGAGAAACGCTCTCACGAGAATGACCTACGAAACGATCAAATACGAAATCGCGGACGAAATCGCGACGATCACGCTGAATCGCCCGGACAAGCGCAACGCGATTTCGCCGCAGATGATCGACGATCTCGTCGCGGCTCTCGGCGACGCAGACGAGGGTCCTGCTCGCGTTGTCGTCATCACCGGTGCGGGCAAAGCATTCTGCGCGGGAATGGATCTGGACGGCCTGCGCGCGATTGCCTCACAATCGCCACAACAACAC
>Ga0074044_10004592_pt1 | contig 11394 bp, 8 predicted proteins | sample BogForMeECP23OM1_FD_94443 | JGI IMG/M metagenome (GOLD analysis project Ga0074044, IMG submission 94443) | Bog forest soil microbial communities from Calvert Island, British Columbia, Canada - Bog Forest MetaG ECP23OM1 | ecosystem: Environmental > Terrestrial > Soil > Wetlands ...
ACGGCATCAGCGGCGTTGCCTATGTCTTTGACACCTTTGAGAATTTGGTTCTGCAGCCCACACCGGTATCGTTCCAGCTGTCAGGAGTCGCGGGCGCTCCGCAGATGCGCACCGTGATGACCCACAACGGCGTTGCCTGGACGAAGATGGATTCCGCATCCAAAGAAGGCGCGGCGCAGTTCACAGCTCAAGATGGAACTGTGGCCGACAAGCGCGTGATCCAGCAAGTTCCGGGCGATCCGTGCAGGTTGAAGATGAACATTCGGCCATCCGGCCAGAGGCTTGAACTGGAGACGGAGCCGGTGCGCGATTGCAGCGGCAATGCCGTGCCGGACGGAACGATTGTCACTTTCACCGAAATGTACGACGGCGGTGAAGCTACCGTGGACGTGCCCCTCAAACGCGGGGTCGCAAAAACGGAAATGCCGGCCCACAGCGGAGCAACCATCTCCGTCGCGACTGGGGTTGTGCTGGGGAATGAAATTCGTTGGGGAAAAGAATGAAGAACAAGGCTGGCCAATGCAGAGCGATTTGGAAGCTGTCGCTCATCGCTTGCGCAGTCTTCGCGACGCTGTTTGTATGGGGTTCTAACCAGCCTGCGGTACGCGTAGAACCTACGAGTTCGGTTGGGCCGCGGACCCTGGAAAAGCAGACTGAGACAGCCGTGGTTCGCGATTATCTGCAAGCCTGGCGCGGTATGAGTGGGGCGCTCGAACAGAACCGCCCGGATCTGCTCAATGCGGATTTTGTGGGCACGGCAAAAGAGAAGCTGACAGACACAATTCGGGAACAAGCGAAATTAGGGATTCAGACGCATTATCGGGACGGCGCACACGATATTCAATTGGTCTTTTACTCGCCAGAAGGGCTGTCTATCCAACTGGTGGACACGGTTGAATACGATGTGCAAATCCTCTATCACGAAAAGCTCCAGGCAACGCAGCACGTTCGCGCACGCTACGTTGCGGTCTTAACCCCTACTGAAGTTCAGTGGAAGGTGCGCGTCTTCCAGGCGGAGCCCGAATGACGGGCCTGTTTCGAACTCTCGCATGCAACGAGAGTCGACATTGCGAGAAAGCGGCGAGCGCTATGGTTTTGGTGAAGAACTTAAGGAGCCTCATATGATTTCTGTGGTGGTGCCTGTTTTTAATGAAGAAGAACTCATACGCTCATTTCACGCCGCCGTTACCGACGCCATGTGCGAGGTTGGCGAGGATTGGGAAGTGGTCTATGTGAATGACGGTTCCCGGGACTCATCTCTGCAACTGTTGCGCGAGCTGCAAACCGAAGATGCGCATGTGGTGGTGGTGGACCTTTCCCGCAACTGGGGACATATGGGTGCGATCTCGGCGGGCCTGCAAACCGCGCGGGGCGATGCAGTCGTGTTAATGGACGGCGATTTCCAGGATCCGCCGGAAGTTGTGCCGGAATTGGTGGCGGCCTGGCGCGGCGGTGCGCAAGTGGTGACCGCAGTGAGGAGAAGCCGGCAGGAACGCCGCAAGGTTCTAGCCAAACTGTTCCCACTTTTCTACCGCGTGCTGGGAGCGCTCTCGGACTTTCCCATCCCGCTCAATGCAGGGATTTTCGGTCTTTTGGATCGACAAGCCGTCGATTCCATTAATTTCTTGCGGGAAGGCAACCGATATTTGCCTGGCCTGCGGGCCTGGGTGGGTTACAAAACCGGCGTGGTTTACTACGACCGGCAGGATCGGGCAGGTGGCGACGGCAAACTCACTTTCCTGAGCCGAATCAAGTACGCCATGGACGCGATCACGAGTTTCAGTTACAAGCCGCTGCGCCTGAGTTTCGTGTTAGCCGGCTTTTCGATTTCTCTGGCTGCCATCCTGGCAGTCTCCGGCATGGTTTCGAGCAGCCCCATAAATCCTTTAGCGTACGGCGTCGCCGCTGCGGTCTTTGTAATGGGGGCACTTGTGCTTCTGTCCTTAGGCGTGCTCGGCGAGTATCTGGGACGGGTCTACGACGAGGTACGCAACCGCCCGCTTTCTATCATCAATAAGGTCTACTACGCGTCGCAGGTGACCTCGGTTCCAGTACGTATCGGCCGCCAGGAGAGCGAGCAGGAGAGAGTATTTCGGATCGCGTAGAGACGTCGATGTGTTTCCTCTGTGTACCTTCGTGTCCTTTGTGGTTCTAGCATTTGCACTTCATTAACCACAAAGGACACGAAGGTACACAGAGGTCATTCTACATCACGTTTTAGCTGGATCACTGCCCTGGCTGCTGTTGCGACTCGGAGCCGCACTTGGCCAGGCCGCGTTCAATCGCTGTACCCTCTTCGTAGTCGTTCCAGGTTGCGATCAACAAGAAGGGCAACCGCTGATCGGGTGGGTAATACTGGCGCCACAACTTCATGGTGTCGGCAAAAGTCTCGCCGCAGCGCTGAGACATGTGTCGATTAAGGCTCCAGGAAGCCTTGCTGTCATCAAAACCCGCCCAGGCCGCGCCGACAGCGATCTTGTTTGGGTATGTCGACCGCATTTTGCGATAGAAATCGCGCAAGTAGTCTTCTCCCCAGTTGCTGCCGTCTGCGGCCCAGCCCTTTTTTCCGGGATTTATCCAAGCATAAAAACCATCAAACGCAGCCGCGAAAGAGGTAGAGCGATCTTCATAGATAAGCAAGGGAGCTGGATTCCATCTGTCGGTTGCCTCGCGCACTCGGTTCCAGTCGGTGTGCCCGCCCTTGGGAAAAATAAAGATCACCGGCCGGTCGTTGTAGGTAAGGTAAGCCTGATGTCCGGGTGCATCCGAGGCTAAATACGTATTGTGAAACTTGTCGAAAGAATTGAGCGCGTCGTCGGCCGCCTGGTCACTTTCCTGATCGGTTTCGTCGTACATCATTGCCACACTAAAGTTCTTTTCGGCGGCGATAGTTTGCATCAGGGCATAGGCGTGATCGATGAAAGGTTCGCGATCCCCATACCAGTCGACGACGAAGCCGGAAATTCCCAGGGCTTTGGCTTGCTCAATCTGCTTTCGAATCACGGCAGGATCTTGCGAAGAATAACCGACCGAGATGTGCCTGGGATGACCAAACCAGGGCTCGTACACGGCCAGCAGCCGCGGCGAAGCCTCGATTGCGGGAGCATCCTGGCGGAAGGTCTGGCGCAGCCCAGGATGAGTGCACCCCTGCAGCAGCAAGACAAACACCAGTGAAGAAATCACCCGGTAGGGATTCATCATAAGGATGCTGATCACGATATTAGAGGCGGTGAGAGCACCTTGGGTTGTCGCAAAGCCAAGACAAATTAGGGCCTTCACTCGGAATCTCAAGCAGCCTGACACTTGGTTTCCGCATCAGAAAGCCTGCCAAGGGACAAAACATTCTCCTGGTGAGATTCGCAATCGACGCGCCGACGCTACCCTAAGTTAGCTGGAGCCCCAAGAAGTGGCGAATGTTCCGAACCTCGTATCCAAGAACCTGGAATCGAAGACTCTGCAGGCCCGCGTTCTTTCTGGCAGCTTCGTACTGCTCACCGGCTCAGGCCTGGTCACCGCGATCAATTTCGCTTACAACATTGCAGTCGCCCGATTTCTTGGCCCAACCGCCTTCGGTCACGCTACCGCGGTTTACACACTCCTCATCCTGATATCGGCGGTTACACTTTCCTTCCAGATCGTCTCGGCAAAGGTTGTCGCACAGCAAAGCTCGCTTGCAGGAAAAAGCGCGGCCTATCGAGGCTTCCACCGCGGCGCATGGAAGTGCGGCATCACCATCGCGCTGCTGTTACTGCTATTCCAGAGAGCCATTGCGGGCTACCTTAACTTGCCTAGTCCGATGCTGGTTGTTCTGCTCGGAATTGGAGTAGCTTTCTATGTTCCCCTGGGAGCTCGTCGTGGTTACATCCAGGGCGCTTACGGCTTCGATCGTCTCGCCACCAATCTCGTTCTCGAGGGACTGGTACGGCTAGGCGGATCTCTCCTGTGCATTAAGCTAGGGTTTGGTGTCCGCGGAGTGATCGCTGCAAACGCCGCGGCGGTTGCCGCGGCTTACCTTGCCGCAGGGCCTAAACTCGCGCCCGCGGCTCCCAACGAACTGCGTCTACCCGATGCGTTTCGCGAGGCCCTGCAGGCGATCGTCTTCTTTGCCGGCCAAGTACTCATCAACAATTGTGACATCGTTCTGGTAAAGCATTTCTTTCCTCCCACGGCGGCAGGACTGTACGCTGCCGTGGCATTGGTGGGTCGCGTGGTGTTTGCATTTTCCTCGGCGGTGATAAATACCATGTTTCCAGTTATGGCAGGCACGCGCAGTGAGCAGAGAAAAGGTCACAGCGTCCTGGTAATTTCACTATTACTCGTGGCAGGAATTGGCTCAATCATCGCTCTCGGCCTGCGGCTGGCTCCGGCCGGGATTTGGACCACCCTCTTCGGCTCTCAGTTCGCCATCGCGGGGAAATATGGACTTCCATATCTACTGGCCTTGTATGCAGCCACGACCGTCGTCTATTCCCTTAGCGTCGTAATCATTGCTTACGAAATGTCCTACAAGATCGCGAACACCAGTTGGGTACAATTGGCCTTCAGCGCGGTTGTTTTCGCGGGCATTTGCCGTTTCCATTCGTCCCTGCAGGAAGTTATCTGGATACAGCTGGTGCTGATGTTAGTTCTGCTGATAGTTCTCGCCGTGCCATTTCTCTGGAAGATGCTCATGGGCTCAGAGGGTTGGGATGTGCAGGCGGCGGCAACTGCTCAGGGAATAAGGATAATTCGCCGGGTCTCAGAAGACGAAGTCATTGCGGAATTTCTAAAGAGCGATTTCGAGAACGCCGCCTTCGAAGATTACCAGGAATCCCTACGTGAGCTGGTGATGAAGCCGCGCCTCGATGATCCGAGTGAAAACGCGAAACGGCGTGCCCTGTTGTTTATTCGCCATCTCCCCTTGTGGCGGGAGCTGCCCCGAGGAACGGAATGGTTTGAGGTGGAAGTCAAGCCAGCAGACCTGGGCCAGATCCGGGTATTTCCCCGCGCGGTGTGGCGGAAACTCGCGCGGGGTAATTTTACAATCACCACGGTAATTGAACGCATTCGCACGTATCGCGGCCGCGATATCTCCGTGAAAGCATTTTTGTCGAAGATCGCCTCACTGCGCAATTGGATCAGCCGGGACACCCCACCGGGGGCCGTGCTTCTCATCGGAATTAACGAGAGCGAACCCTTTACGATTCTGGATGGGAACCACCGGCTGGTAGCGGCAACGCTGACATCGCCGGAGGCCGTGCAGAAACTTCGTTTCCTGTGCGGGTTGTCACCAAAGATGACCGAATGCTGCTGGTATAAAACAAATTTTGCAACTCTCTGCCGCTATGGGGCAAACCGGCTGACCAATCTCGTGCATGATGCCGAAGCTGAACTCGAGCGCCTTTTGCAAAGCTCTTGATGCAAGAGCTCACACTTCCGTACTAATGCAAAACCCACCCTCCCCTACAGGTAGCGCTGGATAGACCCACCCCCGGCGTGAATATAGATTAGACATAGTGTACTAAACCATTTTTGCCTCCTTTTGGAGACGAAGGTGGCATTTTAGAGCCCCGGATGGATGGAAATGATCAGTGCAAGACCTGTAGTGGTGAAGCATTTGCCCGAGAATTTGAGCGTGCAACACGGCCGTATTTTTTTCCTTGAAGTAGAGCCTTCCTTGAAGGCCGACCGACCGCGCCTGGTGCTTGATTGCTCGAAAGTGCGCCAACTGGACAGTGCGGGAATCCAAGTACTGTTACATTGCCTGGAAGAGGCGATGAAGCGCAATGGCGACATCAAACTTGCCGCAGTCCCTCCCGCCGCGGCGGAGATTCTTGAGCTGACAAAAGTAGACAGTTTGTTCGAGACCTTCGACAACTCCGCTGACGCGGTGAACAGTTTCTACCAGTTCCCGGCTCACGCATTTCAGCCGGCTCTACAACCAGACTACCCAATTTCGGCATCGGAGAGTATTGCATAACTTGCCCCGTCGATCGGCGGCGGGCAAACGTCGATGCGTTGGGAGCGAACATGAGAAATGCGAGCGCTGGGGCGCTGCGGCAGATTGCCGCCTGCGTGGTTTTGTTATCACTTGTGCCATTTGTTTCTGCAGAAGCATCACCCGTTCAGGGTCAGAGTTCCAGTGAGCAGGGGGCAGTAGCGTCTTCCGCTCAGGCCCAGTCTTCGGATTCTAACAATCCCGGTCAGAAATCGAACCCCGGACCCTCTGCGGCTGAAACTTTTCCCAACAGTCCTGGCGCAATGCGTTCGCAAACGGCCGAGAATAACTCACCGTTTTTCGGCCAGCAAGCTTCCTCAGGAGAGCAGCAGGCGCAGGAACCAGTGGGTACGGCTGCGGCAGAGTCGGTAGAGACAACAGGCGTTGCCGCTTCCAAACCAGCCGGAGCAGCCATTGCGCCGGCAAAGCAGAAACGGACGCGATCTCTCTTGATCAAGGTCGGCGCGCTGGTAGGTGCGAGCGTTGCGATTGGAACCGTGGTGGCGCTATCCAGCGCCAGTCCCAGCCGCCCACCCGGCGCTCGATAGTCAGACTGGCAAGAGAAAATCAAATCTACGCACTATGACTGACGTGAATCCTCGAAATCATCGCGCCAAAATCATTAGCTTTTCGGGTATCGACGGCGCCGGGAAAAGCACCCAGATTGAAATGCTCCGCGAACGCCTGAACCAGGCTGGCTTGCGAGTCTCGCTGCTGGCCTTTTGGGACGACGTGGCCATGCTAACCGGCGTCCGCGAATTCAGCGGTCACACTCTGTTTAATGGCGAAAAAGGCGTGGGATCTCCCACCAAGCCGGTAAATCGCCGGGACAAGAATGTCAGATCCTGGTATATGACCGTGGTGCGATTTGGCCTTTATTTTCTGGACGCGGTTTCGCTTTGCCTGGTGGTGGCAAAACAAAGAAGAAGTGGTGCGGACGTGATCATCTTTGACCGGTATCTCCACGACCAACTTGCGAACCTAAATCTTAACCGTGGAATTGGGCGAATCTATGCTCGCCTGCTACTGGCCATGACGCCAAAGCCGGACATCGCTTACTTGCTCGATGCCGATCCGGCCCATGCCCGGGAACGAAAGCCAGAGTATCCCCTCGACTTTCTCCATCAGAGCCGCGCGACTTATTTGGCCCTCAGCAAAATGGGGCAAATGACAGTGATCCCGCCGCTGCCAGCCGCAGAAGCCGCGCAGCGAATTCTAGAGGAGATGGTGAACAAGCTGTCCCCAGATGATCTGCAGCGCTTCTCCATTTGCCTACCAACCATCGCCAGCGCTCCGAAGCCAAGCTGACGATGTTCCAGACGGCATCACGGTGTGGTGATGCGAACCGTTGTGGAAGCGTGCGTCGTTCCCGATGCGCATTAATGGCGACGGTAAACGAACTTGGCGAGGGAGCCTGCGAAAAAGGGTAAAGAGCACGGGACAATGCCGCTGTGCCCCGTGTCTATTCCTCACCAGTATGTAAAGGTGAAATTGTCCAGGTACGTGGTGTACGCCGACTGTTTGTAGTCCCCGTCCATCTGGTAGTTAACCGTAATCCCCCACCAGTTGCTGGGAGCGGACCCAGGCGCATAGTACCGGTTAATGATCTTAGTCACTCCGTTAAGGGTGATGGATTGGAAGAGCAACCAATTGTCAGATTCGCGCTGCACTTGAATGGTCAGATGGTTCCAGGCATTGTTTACAGGGTTGCAGGGAACGCCAGTAGACACCCATTGATGCCCGGTATTGTCCCAGATATCCCAAACATGTCCGCCCAGGATGTTGCACTGGTTCCCCCAAATCAGTCCCAACCCGTCAAAGTACATGCTGATGTCGAACTCGAGAACCTGGGTCACTCCGACGTTCGTGGGATAAAAATAGACGTCATAGGTGAAGTTGTGCAGGGTGGGGAGAAGCGTGTGACCAGTGTCGGGCAGGCCCTGTGTCGACCCCTGGCCGATTAGAGGATTGCTCCATAGGACATCGGCATACGGCTTGGTGCCCCCGATATTGAACTGGGTCGCGTCGCCGCTGAGTGACGGTGTTTTGATCCCTTGCTTCGTGGACCAGATAACGCCCGGGCACGGGTACGAACAGATGGCGTAGCCAGGAGGCAACTCACCCCAACTTTTCCATCCGGCGCTGGCCTGAAGATGGTAGAGCTCGTTTCCACTTCCACCCTGCACGGTGATGTCAACGGGAGTGTAAGTGGCCCCGCCGCAATGGTCCCACTCTTCCACCACCGTATGGTGCTTGCCTGAGCTGATCGACTGATCGTGGTCCATCTTTGCGCCATTCACCACATAAACCAGAACGTCATCCACGTAGATTCCCATGGAGGCTACGCCCTTGGAACATGTGCTGGTGGTGGCTGTGGCGACGTAGTGCACGGGCGAGCTTACGGTCGAGTTATTCGTCGGACTGGTGACGTAGACATTGCCAAACGCGGATGCCGCCAGCATCAAAAAAATGCAGGTAGCAAAACAGAAGGTCTTCATGTACATCCTCCGGTATTTTTTTGGAAACGCGTACTTGCGGGAATCGCAAGCTCTGAATTGCCGTAAGGAATGGACTAGTCCCGACGCGAACGGGAACCGCCCCTGCAGCCGCTGATCGCTGATCAGTGGTTGGCTGATCAGTGTTTCGATCCGGAGATCCAGCGATGTTGCCCAAACAGTAATACAGGGTTCACTGCAGGGTCAACGCAGAAACGCTTTAGAATCCACTCGGAAGTACATGCAAACGCGCCGTGAGGCGGAACTGCGGCGGGCCGGCGCTCATTTGGGCCAACGCTTTGGTCGCCTAACAGGCTGCGGAAAAACCCTGGATTCGTATCAGGGTATGCCTTTAGGCATACCGTAAGTCGCTGAAAATGGGTCCGGTTTTAGCCGCTGGAGTTCGATGTTCCTTGCCTAAACAGCGTTTTTCCGCAGCCTGCTAGAAAACCAGCTTAAGGGCAAACTGTACCGAGCGCGCATCATTGACTGTCTGATTGATCGTCTGACTCACCACGCCGAAACTACCGGGCGAACTGATGTCCTGCTCTCCGGTACCGGCAATGCCCGGCAAAAAGAAATGGGGATGATTAAAGAGATTGAAGAACTCCGCCCGGAAATCCAGCCCCATGCTTTCCCAAGGGAGCGGGAAGTGCTTAATAACTGAAAAATCGGTATTCACAAAACGAGGTCCATAGACGGGAGCGCGGGGAGCGTCTCCCAGTTCTCCAGCCGGCGCTTTCGCGAACGCGCAAGGATTGAACCAATTTGCCAGCGTGTGAATCTGGGCAGGCGCAACGCAGGTCGGATTGGCCGCCACCGTCCCAGCCACGTTCGGATTACCCACTTCATTCGGCCGCTGCAACACTAACCCGTTGTAGAACAAAAATACCCCCGACTCATCCGCGCTATCGACCACAAAGAGTGGGAAGCCGGATTCGGCCCTTTCAATCACATTTATTTCCCAATTACCCAACACCGCATTGGTGGCTCCGCTCCAATTGCTGCCGAAGTACTTGCCCTTGCCAAAGGGCAGATCATACAGAACGCTGGCCGTGAAGACATCGTTCAGATTGAGTTGCGACAATCCCCAATCCAGTTTGTTGGCTCCCGGCAACGGCCAATATAGCGCGCCGGGATTGCTGCCCAGACCATCAGGCATGCCGGAATCGAAAGTGCGAGACCAGGTGTACCCGAACAGAGCATAGAGACCGTGGCGCGCGCTCTTGGTCTCAGCTTTCACTTGGAGAGAATCGTAACGCGCATTCCCGATGCTGTTATTGCTGTCAACAGACTGAAACGGAAAAGCGTAAGGGAACGTCGGAAAGCCACAACCCAGAGTGTAACCGGGGACGGTGCCGCAAGCGCCCGGCGAGGTGATATTTTCGTTCACCTGGCTGACTAGAATATGCGTGCTGCGGGAGCCAGCGTACCCCACTGTAAGCACCACGTCTCCGGGTGTTTGATGCTCAATGTTGAGATTGTATTGCTGGACCATGCCCTGAACGAAATTGCGGTTCATGGACTGGATGGTTCCAGTGTAAGCGCCGGGGTTCACGGGTGCGTTGTAAACGGCACCGCCCGTGACGGGGGCCGTAGAGGGCGTGCCAGCCGGGAGAAGAAAACCATTCGAGAGTCCGCAGCCGGTGGCGCCGAAAGTGGGACAAACTCCCGTGGGAAAGGGATCCACTTCGGCGTAGAACGGCGGATTCTGCCACAGTCCCTGTCCGCCTTGATTCCACGCGGAATCGTGGAAGATCGCATATCCGGCCCGGATCGCTGTCTTGTCGCCCAATGGCTTCCAAGCCAGCCCGATGCGTGGTTCTAAAGCAGTTTTCTGAAACTGGATACCAATGCGGTTATCGGTAGCCACGCAGTTGGTGCAGCCGCTCAATCCGGGGCTGCCGGATGGGATGTACCACTTCAGAGTCTGAACATCGAAGTTCGACTGCCGATTTCCGACTTCGGTTTGGGGCGTAGCCAGAGCCCAGGCAACTCCAATGTTTACGGTCAGGTTGTTCGTTACCCGCCAATCATCCTGGACGAAGGGACGAAACAGTTTCCAGCGGCGACCAACCGTACCTCCCAGGAATGTCTGATCGTGAGCCGCGAAGTCCCCCAGGCTTCCCAGAAGCAGATCCCCCATGTTGTCGCCAGTGGCTGAGCCGTTCTGGGAAATAAAGCCATCCTGGAAGGCATTGTTTCTTATATTCATTTCGTTCGCGCGGAAGACTCCTCCGAAGCGGATGTTGTGTTTGCCACGAATCAAGTCGATCGTATCCGAGGCCGAGTACACGTTGGTGCCCCCTTGGTAGGGAGCGTATCCGCGATCTCCTAGTGACATGTAGCTGGTCATCTGAAACGAAGTCATGCCACAACTGATGCAGTCTTTGTTGGACTGGTTCAGACTCGGCGGGTAACCGGTTACGCTGTCGCAGTGGCTGCCTAAATCGGCGCCAGGAATGCCGATGATCGCAGCTTCGCAGGTGCCGGTGCCGAACGAAAGAATGTGGTTGAAAATCCGGCTGAAGCCGATGCTGGCCTGGTTGATGGTGCGATCAGAAAAAACGTGCGTCTCCGATACCGCTGCATTCCGCCCATGGTTGTCGATGAACTGATTGCTTCCAAAGGCGTTGACTTCAGCCCATGTCGGCGAGCCTCCGGGCACATAGTTCGTGGCCTGATCGTAGCTGAAGCGGGCAAAAATCGAATCCTTGTTGGAGAAATTGTGATCGACACGGATGTCGCCAGTCCCCTCGTTGAGTTTCCTGACTGGCTGATTGACGTAGTTGTAACCCGAAGCCAGGTTGGCCGCGTTGGGTGTCGGATAAAGTTGAATCACTTTTGCGGCGACGGGGTTGACCAAGGCTGCCGGAATTGTGTTGCAGACGGAACCCGCAGTCTGGCTTCCATTAACATTAA
>Ga0074044_10004593_pt1 | contig 11387 bp, 8 predicted proteins | sample BogForMeECP23OM1_FD_94443 | JGI IMG/M metagenome (GOLD analysis project Ga0074044, IMG submission 94443) | Bog forest soil microbial communities from Calvert Island, British Columbia, Canada - Bog Forest MetaG ECP23OM1 | ecosystem: Environmental > Terrestrial > Soil > Wetlands ...
CTCGAAGCCGGCGCGAATCCTTTTGCTCTGGGAACGCAGAAATGCTGTGGCTTGCTGAAAACCAAATCACTATTGGACGCCCTTGCCGAAGGCGGATTTACCGCGGCCTTTGGCGGCGCGCGCCGTGACGAGGAAAAATCGCGCGCCAAAGAACGGGTCTATTCCTTCCGTGACGTCCACGGCCAGTGGGATCCCAAGAACCAGCGGCCCGAGCTTTGGAACATCTTTAACTCGCGAGTCGACAAGGGCGAAAGCATCCGCGTTTTCCCCCTCTCGAATTGGACGGAGCTGGACATCTGGCTCTACATCCACGTTGAAAAAATTCCGATTGTTCCGCTGTATTACGCGCGCGAGAGGGAAGTCATCGAGCGAGGCGGTTCGATCGTGTTAGTCCACTCGAAAAAGGAACTGTTTCCTGGCGAGCAAACGAAATTTGTGCAGTGCCGCATGCGTTCGCTTGGTTGCGTGCCTTGCACGGGCGCAATCCGCTCGGAAGCGGACACCGTGCCCAAGATCATCGATGAAATGGTTTCTTTCCGGCGTTCCGAGCGCGAAAACCGTGCCATCGACCACGACGAAGAAGGTTCGATGGAGATCAAAAAGCGCGAGGGATATTTCTGATGGCCACTGCCTTCCCTCTCGAGCTGGAGAACGATTTGGATCTGTTCCTGGACCAGGAACTGAGCAAAGAACTGCTGCGATTCACCACGGCCGGCAGCGTCGATGACGGCAAATCCACGCTCATTGGCCGTCTCCTCTACGACTCCAAGTCGGTTTACGAGGATCAGCTCGATTCCGTAAAGAAAAGCCGAATCAATCGTTCGGGCAGGGCCATCGATTTTTCCTTGCTTACCGACGGGCTCCGCGCGGAGCGCGAGCAAGGTATCACCATCGACGTGGCCTATCGCTACTTCAGCACGCCGCGGAGAAAATTCATCATTGCCGATACGCCTGGCCACGAGCAATACACGCGCAACATGGCCACGGGCGCTTCGACTGCGGATCTGGCGGTGATTTTAATCGATGCAAGCAAGGGACTGCTGCCGCAAACTCGCCGCCACACCTTCATCGCTTCCTTGTTGGGCATCTCCAAGGTGCTTGCCGCTGTAAACAAAATAGATCTGGTCGATTTTCGCGAAGATGTTTTTCTGCGCCTGAAAAGCGAATTTTCGACCCTGGCAGAAACTCTGGGGATTTCTTCCGTTCAATGCGTGCCTATCAGCGCTCTCGACGGCGACAATGTTGTTTCCCGCAGCGAAAAAACACCTTGGTATCGCGGGCCAACTTTGTTGGAGCACCTGGAGACCGTTCCAGTTGGCGGTTCCCTTGAATCACAGAAGCTTCGTTTCCCTGTGCAGTCGGTCATCCGGCCGGACGCCAGCTTTCGCGGATTCGCCGGACGCCTTGCGGGCGGCGTGCTCCGGCCCGGAGACGAAATCGTTGCACTCCCTTCGAAGCAAAAGACGCGCGTGGAATCGATCGTCAGTTTCGATGGCGAGCTGGAGGCAGCAGCGGCGCCGCAGTCGGTAGTTCTGAAACTTGCCGATGAAATTGATTTGAGCCGTGGCGACTTGCTTGTTTCGCCGGGCAGTGAGCCGCACGTTTCCAAACGATTCTCGGCGATGGTGGTATGGCTGCATGCCGCAAAGCTGGAGCTGGACCGCCCTTATCTTGCCAAGCATCTTGGCCGCCAGCTGAAGCTGATAGCCACACAGATTCGTTATCGTGTTGACATCAATCAATTGACGGAACACGCCGCCGATCATCTGGAGATGAACGAAATCGGGTCTGTAGAGTTCGAGGCGAGCCAGGCGCTCTACTTCGATCCGTATAACCGCAATCGCACGACAGGAAGCTTGATTCTGATCGATCCGCTCACCAACGCCACTGTCGGCGCGGCGATGATTCGCGAAGAACTACCAACAGAACCAGGAAACAGCGAAGCGACCGAGCCAGGAAGGAAAGGAAAAGTCGGGCAAGAGGAACGAATCCGGCGCCGCGGTCATCGCCCAGCGATTTTTGTTATCAACGGCGAGCGATCGCTTGCGGAGAAGCTAGAACGCGAGCTGTTTCAGAAAGGTTTCGAAACCGTCCTCATGCATCGCAGCGGGATTCCTGCCTCCTCTCGCCGGTCTTTCCTCGCGTCTCTCTGGGATTTGGGTCTGGTGGTCATCTCTTATGCCGAAACTTCGACCCCTCTGCGAGACAAGAGGCTTTTGGCCGAAATTGCAGGGGATTCTTTGTTTGAACTCGGCTCCCCACAGAGCGAATCGGGCGGGGGTGGGGAAATCGATTGGAACCAAGCCAAACGTCTCGCCGAGAGTCTTCGCACTGACGCGAACCTCGTCTCTGGCGGAGGAATTTGAAATTATGCCGGCACTCAACGAATGGGGAAAACTGGAAGAGCGCAAAGCGGACGAAGTTATCGACGCGATTCTTGACGAACAATCCTGCAAGCGCCCCTGCTTTACCTGCAGTTTTCAAGCCGAGGACATCGTCGTTCTTCATTTGTTGCACAAGAGACTACCGGAGATCCCCGTTCTCTTTCTGGAGACCGGCTATCACTTTCGGGAGACCTGTGAATTTCGCGATCGCCTCACACAGGAATGGGGACTGCATCTCGTGAACGTCCTACCAAGGCAAACGGTCGCTGAACAGGAATCCGCATTCGGAATCCTGTATCGAGAAGATCCCACGCAGTGCTGCAAATTGCGAAAAGTTGATCCACTTCTGCGGGCGCTGGAACCGTTCGACACATGGTTCACCGGCTTGCGCCGAGAACAATCCGTCACTCGTAAGAATTTGAAAAAAGTGGAACTGCATCAGTTGCCCAGCGGCAAGGCTCTTACCAAGGTGAGCCCGCTCGCCGATTGGACTTGGGGCCAGGTCTGGGAATATACGGGTGGAAACAAGCTCGACTATCTTCCGCAATACGATCGAGGCTACCCGAGTATCGGCTGCGAGCCGTGCACTGCTTTGCCGCAAGATCCGGACAATCCGCGATCCGGGCGCTGGAGCGGACGGAAGCTTGAATGCGGCATCCACACTTTTTCCGAGCGATCGCAATGATCTACTTGCTCCTCGGATTCGCGATCGCGGTAACCGTCGGCCTCACTGGCATCGGCGGCGGAAGTTTCACCGTGCCGGCGCTGTTGCTGATCGCCGGACTGCCAGCGGGGGAGGCGGTCGGCACAACATTTGTTTTTGCCGGCGTTTTGCGTTTGATCGCCGCACCCTTCTATCTGGCGACGCGGCAGGTGCATTCCAGATATTTCCGGCTGCTACTTCTCGGGGCCATTCCCGGGCTCGTGCTTGGCATGCTCGCGCTGCGCGCATTTTCCACGGGAGACAGTAATCCAGCGATTGTCCTAGTGGTCGGCGTAATTCTTACGCTCACCGCCAGTGTCACCTTCGTTCGCCGTGTCCAGGCGCCAAACTTCGCGAAGAAAAATTCAGCGTGGCTTCCCTGGCTGGCATTTCCGATCGGCGTCGAGTCCGGCTTCTCTTCTGCCGGCGCTGGTGCCTTGGGGACGGTCTTGTTGCTCAACTATTCGGAGATGACGCCCGCGCAGGTGGTCGGCACGGATATTCTTTTCGGTCTGGTCTTGGCAATTGTTGGCAGCGCCGTGCATTGGACGTTCGGTTCCATCAGCACGCATATTCTGGGTCAACTTCTCATCGGCGGCATTCCCGGCGTTATCCTGGGCTGCGTGTTAGCTCGCAAAGTCCCCGCGCAACGCCTCAAATCGGTGGTGGCGGTGATCGCGATCTGCGCAGGCCTGCAGCTGGTCTGGTCCGGGGCGCACGGAGTCGCACGGAAAAACATAGGGAACCGCGTGCAACTCGCACCGGCATTCGCGCGGGCGGTCCGGCCATGACCGTACCCACTTGCTACTTGGTTCTTCTTGGGCGCGCAGCCAAATTGATTCTGCGGCCGCTCGTCTCCATCTTCGTTGATGGAATCCGCCTTACCCCTCTCGCATCTTGTCCCTCCTGTTGTTGTTGATCTTTCGCTTCGTCTTGCTGTTTCCGATGGTTGTTCTCTAAGAGCAAGTTCAAGTACTAAAAATTCTATTCCAACGATTAGGGAGTCTTGAAATGAAAGTGTTTCGCGAAAGTGCATTTCAACGAAAGCCGTCTCTTCTTTTTCTGATCATCGGGCTAACTCTGTTCGCTGCTCTAGCCGGGACCAGAGCCCAGGCGCAAGACGACGCTTCCATTGCCGGAACGGTTCTCGATGTTTCGAATGCAGGCGTGGCGGGTGCAAACGTACGAATTGCCAGCCTCGAAACCGGCGCGGAGCGCGACCTCCAGACAGATCCGTCCGGGCGATTTCACGCGCCATCGCTTCCGGTGGGCAGCTACGAGGTCATCGTAGATAAGGACGGCTTCCGCCCGGAGAAACGCACCGGAATCACCCTTGTGGTCGGCGAACACGAAGAACTTTACATTACCCTTCAGATTGGCAATCTTCAGCAGTCAATCGAAGTCACTTCCGATCCCGGCCTTCTGGCCGCAACCACCGAGGATACATCGGGCCTCGTGGGCGAGCGCCAGGTTAAGGAGCTTCCGCTCAACGGCAGAAGCTACGATCAGCTATTGACGCTGAACCCGGGCACGGTGAACTACACTTCGCAGCGCGCAGGCAGCACCGGTACATCGAACTCCGCTGTAGGAAACATGTTTGCCGTGTCCGGCCGCCGCCCTCAGGAAAATCTATTTCTGCTCAATGGAGTGGAGTATACCGGAGCATCGGAAATCGGCAACACTCCGGGCGGCGTCAGCGGACAGCTGATCGGTGTCGACGCCGTGCGGGAGTTCGAGCTGGTGAAGGACACCTACGGCGCCGAATACGGCAAGCGTCCCGGCGCACAGGTGAGCATCGTCACCGCAAACGGCACCAACGATCTTCACGGCTCCATATACGAATTTGTCCGCAACAGCGCCATGGATGCGCGGAACTTTTTCGATCAGGCGAACATTCCGCCATTTGAGCGAAATGTCTTTGGTGGAGCGCTGGGCGGACCGATCGTCAGAGACAAAACCTTCCTGTTCGGCAACTATGAGGGTTATCGCCAAACTCTGGGACTGAGCGACGTCACTCTCGTCCCCGATAACACCTCGCGGGCAAATGCCGTACCCAGCATCCAACCTTTATTGGCCTTATGGCCTGTCGCGAATGGTCCGGAACTTCTCACTTCCACAGGCGCATCCAGCGGTATTGCCACGGCCTACAGCAATCCCATTCAGAATGTTCGCGAAGACTTTGGGACATCGCGGCTCGATCAGGTGCTATCCACAAACGATAACTTTGCGGCGGTGTACACGATCGACGACAGCTACGCCCATTCGCCAACATCGAATCCATACAGCTTCGACAACATTAATTTGCGCTCGCAAGTCGTCAGTCTCAGCGAGACGCATGTTTTTTCTTCAAATCTCGTGAACAAAGGAACCTTTGGTTATTCTCGCGCGGCCTTCTACTTCAACAGTGGTACCACCGTTGATCTGCCTTCCTGGGTGAATGCAGGCCAACCCGTCGGCGCTGTGGTTGTCGGTGGCGGCACAACACTGAATGGCGCGTCCCAGATCACCAACGGCGGAACCAATGCCGGAAGCAATCTGACTGCCGTCCGGAACCTCTTTACGGTTGAGGATCAACTGACCTACTCCGTCGGGCGCCACACGCTGAGCTTCGGCGTATGGCTGCAACGTCTGCAATCGAACGACTCGCTTGTCCAGGATCAATACGGCCAAATATCCTTCACCAACCTGCAGACCTTTCTGCAGGGTACAGTCAGCACATTCACCTATACGCCTGCCTATACGCCACTCGGCTGGCGCTCTCTTGAAGGCGCCTTCTTCGTGCAAGACGCCATCAAGCTCAAGCCCAACCTTGAACTTCGCGTGGGTTTCCGTGCAGAGTCGACCAACGGTTGGAACGAGAGTCAGAACCGCGCTTCAAATTACGCGTTTGATTCCAATGGCGTCATCCTCACCCAGCCGATTGTCGGCAGTTCGGCGCTGGCCGTGAATAATGCCAAGTTTCTTCCCGCGCCTCGTGTAGCTGTGGCCTGGTCGCCATTTGGCTCGCAAAAAACCGTACTGCGCGCGGGCTTCGGCACCTACTACGCGCTGCTAGATAATCTGAGTTACCGGCTGGATCAAAACGAGCCGTACAACACCGTTTACGCGGTGAAGAACATTCCATTCGCGAGTATTTCCCCAGACGCCACTTACTCCGGGGCAAAAGTGATTCCCAGTGGCGTGCAACCCAATCTGCAGACTCCCACGATTGAGTCTTATAGCCTAAAAATCGAGCAGCAACTCTTTGCCAAAATTCTGCTCGGCGTCGGCTACGTCGGTTCGCACGGCTATCACGAACTGCTTTCGCTCGACGCCAATCTTCCGAACGCCGTCATCTGCCCCGCTTCGCCCTGCCCCGCGGACTATCCGTCCGGCATCATTTACTATCCGACCGGGGCGCCGCTCGCTAATCCCAAGGTTTGGAACACCACACAGTGGTTTTCCGAAGGGGTTAGCTCCTATAACGGACTGGAAGTCGATGTGAATCGTTCCTGGTCCAACGGGCTGCAATTTCGTGGCGTTTATACGTTTTCGAAAGCGCTCGACGATGGAGACAACATGAACACCAGCGTCGCCACCAATTCGCCAGCGTTCGTCGCAGATCCGCGCCAGCCTTACGCCGACTACGGCCGCGCTTCCTTTGATGTGCGTCATTCCGGCGTAATTCAAGCCACCTACGATCTGCCCTTTGCCCGCTCGAAGGATTCTTCGGACTCGCCGTGGCTGACGGGGCTTGTGAAAGGCTGGCAGGCAAGCGCCATCATCACTCTGCAGTCCGGCCTGCCGTTCACTCCGCAACTTTCTTACAACCCCTCCAATGACGGCGACACGCGCAATCCAGTTCGTCCTTCGTGGAACCCGAATTTTGCAGGCAAAGTGATCCTTGGCTTGCCGAACGAATATTTCGATCCCTTGGCGTTTACCCAGCCGCTCCCCGGGACCTACGGAAATGTGGGCCGCAATATTCTTCAAGGACCATCTCTCGAGCAGGTAGATTTCTCCCTTGCCAAGAAGTGGGCGCTCAGCGAACGGCTGGGCCTCCAATTCCGCGGAGAAATCTTCAATCTTTTCAATCACACGAATCTGAACACTCCCAACCCGGTTGTGTATGCTTCCGCGACGGGCGGTCCCTCGCCAACCGCCGGAGTCATTACCGCAACTGCCACCAGCTCCCGCCAGGTTCAGCTTGGATTGAAACTGCTGTGGTAGCAAGGAATCTGACCCTTGCTTACTCGCCCAGGCGCTGTGCACAGCTACGCATCAACTCTGTTTCCCAAATCGGGCGCTGCGGATTTTTGGGGTGCGTCTTGTCGCTGGGAACTCTTCCTGTCAGGTGTAAATAGATGGCGGCGGAATGTTTGTAAGCGGGCACCGGCTCGCGAAACGCCAGATTGCCTAGAAGCTGCAGCGAATCTGACAATGCGAAATACCCGGGATCGGCCGTTTCCCACAGGAAATCCCGCTCTGCGAATTTCTCAGGAGAAAATGTCGCCAGCCCCAAAAGGTAATCCGATCCATACTCGATCATATTGATGCCCAGATCGTTTCCCGTATAAATGCGGAATTCCGGTCGGTGCGCGTCGCGCAGAGCCAAACGTTCCAGCTCCACGAGGCGGTTGAGCGAGGAGTGCTTCATACCCGTAATCTCGGGGATATCCATAATTCGCAAAAAAGCTTCCGTATCGAAAATCTCTCCGTTGGGCGCGAACATCCGTCCCAGCTCAAAGGCCAGGACTTCCTTGTAACCGCGGCAGATCTCCCGGTAAATTTCCGCCTTGTCGTTCGATGATTTTCCATGAAGCCGGCTGGTCTGAAAAAGGATCGGCGTACCGCCGAAGTTCACAATGGCATCCATCTGCTTCCGGTAAAGCTCAACCACATCGCCGCTCAGCCCTTCGATGTAAGCGCCCGCCACAAAAGAGGCGCCATTTCCCAGAGCCTCCTTGGTCCATTGCAAGAGGCTCAATTTCTCAGGCTCGGTGAGCAGATTCACATAGCCAGTGTCCATGTTCACCGCATTTTGCAAACCGGCCCGTTGCGTGACCAACAAATGCTTCTGAAATGCCTCCACGGCTATGCTTCCGTCGCTATTGTAAGGAAGCAAAGCCGCCGCAATGCCTCTTACCTTGCGGTGCCTCCGGGGCCGTTCAAACGGAGACGCGCTGCTCATGCCCGCCTCGCTTTGGCTACTTTCAACTTCTCGGCCAGTTCGGAAGCTTTGTAATGTTCGTCCAGCGGATAGCAGCCCGAAGGCAGCCCCTTGCGCGGCGCCGTCGTGCAATCGCTAAACGTCCGGCAGACCAGCTTGTGCTGCGTCGTCCGCCCCTGCGACGCATCCAGCAGGAGTCCGGGATAAGACAGGATCATCCGCCCCAGGCCGATAAAATCCACCCATCCCTCTCGTATAGCCGCCTGCGCAACGTGCGGAAGGAAATCCTGCAGGTACGTATACGCGCTTCCCACAATCAGCAATTGGGGAAACTGTTGTTTCAACTCCCGCACCATTTCCATTTGCCGCGCCACGCCCACTAAAGGGTCTTCCGGCGGCTGGTAACCGTCCGAAGGCGGATAAAACGCCGGCCGCTGAATGTGCGGATTGTAATAAGGGCTTCCCGCCGTCAAGTTCACCAGACAGATCCCCAGCTCTTCCAGTAATGCCAAAAACTGTTTCGTTTCCGTGAGGTCCATTTCCGTGGGACGGGCTGGGTTCACTCCAAATCCCCAACGATACGGAACCAGATGGGAATGTTCCTCTGGAATGCCTACTCCCATTTTGCCTGGTGAAGATGTTTGCGGATCGGGCCGGTACGGCACGGCGTCGAACGCGGAAAGCCGCACGCCAATCTGCAGCTCCGGCGCATTCGAACGAATGCCTGCCACGATTTCCCGCAAGAAGCGCGTGCGGTTCTCAAGCGATCCGCCATACTTTCCGGGCCGGGTGTGCGCGCTGAGGAACTCGTGGCCGAGGTATCCGTGGCAGTGCTTTACATCGACAAAATCAAACCCCAAATCCCGCGCCGCACGGGCCGCACGTTGAAAATCCACAATAATTTCCTGGATCTGTTCGTCGGTTAAAACCGGAAAATCCTCGGAAAGGCCAAGCTTGCGATCAAGGATTGGATGGCGGTAAAGAATTTTCGGTTCCGGCCGGTCGTGCACATCCGGACGGCAGTAGCGTCCCGAATGGGTGAGCTGCAATCCGACGAACGGCGGCTTGTCTTCCCCCGTCGTCTCCCGATAAGACTGCAGAAGCGCCTCTCGCAGCTTCGCCAAACCCGCATAGGTGTGCGGCGCAATCACCAATTGATTTGGATTCGCGCGCCCTGGGTGGGAAACGGCAACGGCTTCGCCTCCCCAAATCAGGCTCGCGCCGCTCTGGCCGAATCGGCGCCAGCGCCGCAGCGTATTTTCACTTGGATTGCCGTCCGGCAGTCCGTCCCAACCCTCCATTGGCTGCACGGCAATCCGGTTTTCGAATTTGAAACCCCCGCGTTCAAGCGGCTGCCGCAGGGGAGACTCTGCTCCCGCAAGCAATTGGGAGTCGCACGGAAGATGCAAACCAAGCGAGCGTAAATGATCCTTGAAACGTTGCACATCCTTAACAGAACCGAGGCGCAGAATCGGTAAGGTACTCACGTTTTTGCGTCCCTGAGAATGGTATCGAGCTCCTTCAACTCCTCTTCATTTTCCGGTTGCCACGCACTTCCCAAACCTCCCAGCGCCTCTTGTGTCTCGTGAAGATTGTTTGCTTTCGTCGCGCGGCGAAACGCAGCCCATTCTTCCTTTACCTGCAAAATCTCATCTCCGCTCGCGTCCTGCAGGAATCCCTTCACCGCGTCTGTTGCGGAGCCATACTCGTCCATGTAATCCTGGTGCAAATACGCCGGAAAAAATTCCCTTAACGCCGGATAATCCGCTGGATCAAATGGCTTCTTTTCATGCGCGGGTTCGTGCTTCATTGGCGCGCCTCCGGATACGTCGTCAAAACATAAAAACTGTCCGGCCCGTCCGCGCGCAGCACGATCACCGCGCTCGTGCAACCCACCGTATGATCATCACCGCGCTGCAAACTACGCCCGACCGTTCGTCCGGCGTCGAAATGCAGCGCCAGATTCGGTCGCGGATAACCGCGCCTCTCCCATTTGTCGATGCGCCCCTGCTCTGCGCGCAACGCTTCCGCCACGGTCACTTCCGCTGCGTCGCGGTCTGTCCATGTCGATGCCGCGGAAATGCGTTCCCGTCGCAGCCGCTCCTGCAGCTGCTCGTCAGTCCGGCCGACATGTTTTTTCAGGGTATGGCCACCGCGTTCCTCGTCGCGGCCCAGGTTGTAACGCCCCGCCGAAGTCGCACCCGCCGTCGCTCCGCCATCCGCGCTCGGGGAACCCGTTCGCGGCTCTTCCGCTATCCCTGGGCTGCGGTTGGGCTCCGGCGCCTGGCCGCAAGCCGCAAGCTGCAGCATCAACGCACCGCACAACACCAAGTTCGTCCGGTTACCCATCCTCCGAAAGCCCATTTTCCCTTTCACAATCTTCTCTTCCACACCGCTTCACCATTTTTTGCCGCGCATGAGAGTATACGCAAATCCTCTCCGGTCGCGCACTCCCGGGTTACCCGCCCGGTTGTGACCCCGACAAACCGGGTGCTATTCTGAATTCTATGCAGGATGCGGAGAATACTCCGGTCGACACTACCGCTGCTCCTGGCCTCGAGCACTCCGGCCGTCAATTTGAGGCGCTTCTTGTGGTCAGCGAAGCGATTGCACAGCAGCGCGACCTGAAGGCCCTTTTCCATGAACTCGCCGAACGCCTCCATGCGGTCCTTCAATTCGATTTTCTGGTTCTCGTTCTGCATGACGCCGCGCGTAACACCATGCGTCTGCATATCCTCGAAACCAATGCACCTGATGACGCGGCCGAAGAACCTTCGGAATTTCCTGTCGATCTTTCGCCTTCCGGCTGGGTCTGGAAGAATCAGCAACCGTTCGTCACCATGGACACTTCGAACGATCCGCGCTATCCGGAGTTTATGGAGTTGCTGCAGAAAGAAGGCGTTCGCACTATCGCGATCCTGCCTTTGACCACCGCGCAACATCGTCTCGGCGCACTGTGTTTTGGCCGCTATGTGCCCCAGAGTGTCACCGATGCCGAAGTCGAATTCATGAAGCGCGTTTCCGCCCAGGTTGCTGTCGCCGTTGACAACGCCCTCAACTTCGAAGCCGCCCAGGCTTATCAACAGCAACTTGCGCGAGAACGCGATCGTTTGCAAGTTCTGCTCGAAATCAACAATCTCCTCGTCAGCAC
>Ga0074044_10004594_pt1 | contig 11386 bp, 6 predicted proteins | sample BogForMeECP23OM1_FD_94443 | JGI IMG/M metagenome (GOLD analysis project Ga0074044, IMG submission 94443) | Bog forest soil microbial communities from Calvert Island, British Columbia, Canada - Bog Forest MetaG ECP23OM1 | ecosystem: Environmental > Terrestrial > Soil > Wetlands ...
AACCCATCGGGCTATTCTACGACTTCAAGGCCCGAATGCGCTCGGCAACGTCGCGATAATCGATGTTAGTGCCGTAGACGTCCATGAAATGCTTGAGGGCAGCCGGCTTGTCGCCAGCGGTCTCGAAGGCGGCAGCCAGTTCGTAATTGAGAGCAACGCGGGTTTCCCCGTCGATGGTCGGGACTTGCAACGCCTTTTCATACCAGCGGACGGCGGCTTCGGGCACGCCCTTTTCCAGGAAGCACTGCGCCAGCCAGGTATAAGTCTGCATGATCTGCGGGAAGGCGTGTCCGCGGCCGAAGGACTGGCAGGCCTTTTGCAGCTCTCCGATAGCCTCGTCGAGCAGGCCCATTTCGCGGAACGCGATGCCCAGGTTGTAGTGCGTTTCCGGATCTTCGTCGGCGGCAGCTACGTCCGATTCGAGGTCGTGGCGCAGTTCGCCAAACATCTCCGCCAGATCGACGCCGGCATCTTCACCAAATGGAGAAGACTTAGCCGCGGGGGCTGGCGCAGCCGGAACAGCAGGTGGAGCAGGCTGTGCCGCAACCTTCGGCGCTTCAGCCGCGGGCCAGGCAGCAGGCGCGCTCGGGGCTGGAGCGGGTGCTAAATGAGCCGGTGCAGAGTGGGCAGGTGCAACATGAGACGGCGCAGCTGATGCTGCGGCGCTGGCGGCCATCGGCGGAGTGACCTTGGCTCCGGCTGCAGCGGGAACAGATGGCGCTGGTGTTGGCCGGGGCGGTCGAGTGGGAGCGCCAGCCGTTGGAGCGGGCGCCTCAGGCACAGGCGCAGCCTTGAGGAAGTCTTCGCCGAGCGACGCTTCGATATCGGCAACGAACTCGCCCAGAACCGGAGCTGGCTGCGCCACGGCGGCGGGTTCGGCATGTGCCGCTGCTGCGGCCGCGGCTTTCGCTGGCCGTGCTGGAGCCGGCGCAACCGGTTTGACCACCGTACCCGGCAGGAAAGAATCGCCCAGCGAAGACTCGAGATCGGAAACGAATTCTTTGAGCGCGGCGGGTGCTTGCGCGGGCTCCTCAGCCGGAGCTTCCGGCTGCGCCTCGGCGACGGATTCGACGGCAACCGGCATCTCCTCGACCGTGGCTTCAGCCTCTGCCGCTGCGTGTGCGACCGCGGGCTCCTCGACCGTGGGCTCTTCGATCGCCGCCGGAGCTTCTTCCGCTTCCACTTCGATTTCGGCCGAGGGAATATCTTCGGCGACTAATTCTTCGACGACTGGCTCCTCTTCCACCTGAACTTCTTGGTCGGAGGCTGCCTGCACGGCCGCTTCTACTTCGGAGCGAAGCTGGGCGATCTTGTGTTGGTCGCTGGTGAGAGTCTGGAGCTTGGCCAGAGCGGCCATCGCCTGCTCGGGCATACCGTTGGCGACGTAGAAACGAATCTCTTCGATCGTCTCGTCGGTCTTCGAGGAGTCGGCAATGTCGTGATCGCCGACAGCAGTAATCTCGGCTTGGGCTTCGGCCTCGGCTGGCGCGTCGGTCTCTACCGTGAGGCTATCGTCCCACTCGGAGGAAAGATCGATCTCGGCGGATGCGGCGGCCGCCTCGGCTTCAGGCGCAGCCGCGGCAGCTTCATCGACCACGGAAAACTCTTCTGTATCGGCGGGCTCGACCGTGATTTCTTCCGCGGCGTCGGCGTGCGCGGTGGGCCAGGGAGAGTGAGCAGTCGCGGTGTGTTCCTCTGCCGTGGCGTCTTCTGCCGGCGCTTCTTCTTCCACCGTTTCTTCGGTGTCTGCGATGACCTCCGCGGCCGATTCGTCGACGGAAAACTCGGGCGCTGTGGCATGTGCCGGGGCAGCGGCGTCCAGGAAGATAGGCGCGTCCTCATTCGCGAGCTCGTTCGCCAGGGCGTGGGCCGGAACCGAAGATCGCTCCTCGTATCGCTCGGCCAACTCTCCGTAGCGCGTGGCTTCGTCGGGATGCTCCGAATTCGAGTACAGGCTCTGCAGCGTGCGGCAACACACGGCAGCTTCGGCGAAACGGCCGGCGCGCGTATGCAGGGCGGCGAGACGCTGGTTCAGGCGAAGATCGTTGGGAGCCATCGGCAGGGCTCCGACCAGCGGTCCCAGGGCCTTAGCCGGCATGTTGTAGGAGATGAAAAGCTCGGCGTCGGTAAGAGCGGAGCGCACCGCCAGCGCTACTTCATCCGAATAATGCTGGTGAATCGAAGGCGCCGTCGCTTCTAGATCGTCGATTAGAACGACGGCTTCTTCCGGCGTGATCAGCTTGGTGCCCGTCGTGCCGCTGAGCTGGCTGACCACCTGCTGGTAATTCTGCATGTGCAGCGTGTTCTGCGGTTCGAGCTGCGCCAGCTTGTGGTAGAGGTCGCGGGCGCGGGGCAAGTCGCCGGACTGCACGCTGGCATGGGCCAGCAATTCGCTCACCTCACTGAGGTGCGTGGTCTCCCCAGCTTTATTGAAGAGATCCAGCAACTTCTGCAGCGAGTCGGGATTTTCCCGCACATGCCCGATGATGCTGTGCAGATGATCGAGCACCTTGTCGGAATTTTCCGCCAGCAATCGTTCCGCGTGCTGATCGTAGAGCTGCAGAGCGTTTTCGTACTGGCCGGCCTGCATCAGCGCGTCGGCGAACAGGGCGATGGCCGAAAGATCATTATGAACCGTGAGCAGCTTGTTCGCTGCGGCCCCGGCTTCGGAGAGCTGTCCGGTCTTCAGATACGCCTTGAGCAGGTCGCGCAGGCCATCGGGATTGGAATCGATGTCGGCGATCTTGGTCAGGGTAGCGACGGCTCCGGCGGCATCGCCGGACTCAACCTGATTCTTGCCTTGCATGAGCAGGGCATAGGCGTTGCCCGGATCGAGGGTCAGCATGCGCTGCAGAATTTCTTCCGCGGCGCTGAGCGCCCCCTTGGCGCGCTGGCTTTCGGCCGCGGCCGAGAAAATCTGCCAGGCCTCGGTCTTCTTGCCCAGGCGAACATAGACTTCCGCCAGGCGGACCCGCATGGTGACGTTTTCCGGGTCCATCTCCAGAATTTTCTGGAAGATGCGAACCGCGTTTTCCAGTTCGCCGGATTTCAGGAACTCATCCGCGACCTGCAGATACTGGGCGCGGGCGTCGTTGAAAAGACCTTGCTGGGTGTAGAGTTCGGCCAGCTTCAACAGGCTCTCGAGCGAAGGCTTGAGCTTGCTGATCTTCTTGTACATGGCGATCGCCTTGACCGTGAAGCCCTGGCCGGCATAGGCATCGCCGACATTCTTGAAGCACTCGGTGGCTTTATCGCTTTCACCGAGGCGGGAGTAGAGATCGCCCACAGTGTTCGTGACGGTCAGGTCCTTGTTATCGTTCTTAAGGACTTTTTCGTACTCGGTGATGGCGTTCTGCAGCTTGCCCTGCTGGACATACTTCTCCGCAGTGGCCAAGACCTTTTGCTTGTTGAAACCAAACAACGCCATAGAGTGCGAACTCCAGAACCTGGTCTTGAAAAGAAAGTCTCGCTACAGAACCGGCCGGCGTTAGGGGACGCCGCTTCCGGGTAAAGGTCCGGCGATCCATCCCTCCTATCGGCGGATGATCCGGTCGGACAAGGCCAATTGTACGACTCGACATGGCGAATCGCATGGTTACCAAGGGTTACCAAAAGGGAGTGTACGAACGGGTTACCAAGGGAATCGAGCGTTTGCCCTTGGCAAAGCGCTTGTTTCGTTGACTATGTGGGGACACCGCCCTCGGCTGTCCGTGCCGAGCACGGCTCGGCTGCTCTCCTCTGAGTCTTTGATGGTGCCGGCAGCCGGCGAGCCTTCGCTCGCCCGGACAGCCGGGGGCGGCTGTCCCCACATGATCTGCTACAGCCGAACGTTAATATGAAAATGCTAGTGGCGGCTACACTTTACACGTGTAACGTGATTGCAAAAATGCAGATCGAGGAGACCCGCAGATGACATGGATCAAAACCGTCCCCCTGGCTGAGGCCGACGAAAAGCTGCGCCAGGCCATCGAGGCCCAGAGACTGGTTTATCCCAAGGAATACGCGGAACCGGTTCACCCCGATCCGTCGGGAGCGTCGTCGATTGTGGGGTCGCACACCTTGATTCCTGAAGCGCTCTATCACGCCTTCAGCACCTTCGGGGCGCTCATGTCGCCGGACCTGCCGCTCGAACGGCGGCAGCACGAGATGATCGCGACCATGGTCTCGGTGACCAACCGGTGCGTCTATTGAATCGAATCTCACGCAGAGTTTCTGCGCAGGGTGACGCTCGATCAGGGAATGGTCGAAGCGCTGGAGAAGGACTACACCACGGCGCCGATTTCCGCCCGGGACCGGGTGATGCTTGACTACGTGGTCAAACTGACCAAGGACGCGACCAAAGTCTGGAAAGATGACATCGACGGCCTGCGCGCGGCGGGGTTTGATGACCGCGGGATTCTGCAGATCACGCTGATCGCGTCGTGGTTCAACTACATCAACCGCGTGGCCGACGCGCTAGGAGTGGGGCGGGAGTAGGACGCTCGCGCGATCGGCACAGGTAGCACCACGTCTCATGTAGCCCCGGCCGCCCTCGTCGGGGGTTGCGCGCAGCGCAATGGTCAGAGGCGTCACCGCGTCGGGCCGATAACGTCACCCAGATCGACGCCATACGCGGAGCCTCGCTCCGCGGGGCGGACGAGGATGTCCGTCCGTACGCAAGCCCATCTGTGGCAGTTGCGAAACTGTATCTCGCACCGTTTGCGGGCTCGCGCTATCCACTAGACTTGAGTCGGAAGTGGGGCTTTCCAATTGCCCTGCCCGTCACGGCCATGGCCGAATCACTAGCAGAGTTTTTCCTCGAGCACTTTCGCGCGCACCGCGACGAAATGGCGTATCGCCAGCGGCGCGGATATCGCACGGAGTCGTTTACTTATGGCGACGTTCTGGACCTGGCATCGGGCTTTGCGCGGACACTCGAGGCGCGCAGCATCGCCAAGGGCGACCGCATCATGCTCTGGGGCGAAAACTCCGCCCAGTGGGCCGCGGTTTTCTTCGGCTGCGCCCTGCGTGGGGTGATTGCCGTTCCCATGGACGATGGAGCCTCCACAGACTTTGCGTTGCGGGTCTTCAATCAGGTCGAGGCAAAACTGCTGGTTAGTTCGCGGCGGCATGCGCACGAATGCGCCGGCTCAGCAATCCCGGCGTTGAGGTTCGAGGACTTAACGAGAGACGTAGCGGTGACGACCGAGCCCGGTGAATCTTCCGGCGTCGCGCTCGGCCGCGACGATGTTCTGCAGATTGTATTTACCTCGGGAACGACGGCCGACCCTAAGGGCGTGGTCATCACACACGGCAATGTTTTGGCCAACATTGCGCCGCTCGAGCGGGAGATGCGCGGCTACATGAAATACGAGCGGCTGGTCCATCCGCTGCGGTTCCTGAATTTGCTTCCGCTCAGCCACGTTTTCGGACAGTTTCTGGGGATGTTCCTGCCTCCGCTGCTGGGCGCGACGGTAATTTTTCAGGACGAGCTCAAGCCTTCAGAGGTCGTGAGTACGATTCGCCGCGAACGCGTTTCCGTGCTGGTGAGCGTGCCGCGCGTGCTGCAATCGCTAAAACAGAAAATCGAGCGGGACCTGGAGAGCGAAGGAACGATCGGCGATTTCCGCGACCGCTTCGGCAGTTCGAAAGGCAAACATTTTCTGCGGCGCTGGTGGATTTTTCGCGCGATCCGCCGCCGCTTCGGCTGGAAATTCTGGGCGTTCATTTCGGGCGGCGCGGCCCTCGATGCCGAGACCGAAGAATTCTGGGATCGCATGGGCTATGCCGTGATTCAAGGCTACGGTCTGACCGAGACGACTTCGCTGATCAGCGTGAACCATCCTTTCCGGCTGGGCAAAGGATCGATCGGCAAAGTGCTGCCGGGGCGCGAGGTGAAGCTGGCGGAAGACGGCGAGATTCTGGTGCGCGGCAGCGGAGTGACCTCGGGATATTGGGATAAGAACGGAGATCGGAGTTCCGGGACAGCCGCGGGAGAACGTGTCTCCGACGCTCAGGGCTGGTATCGCACCGGAGACATCGGCGCGCTGGATGACTCCGGCAACCTTTATTTCAAAGGACGGAAGAAGGAAGTCATTGTGACGCCGGGCGGGACCAATGTGTATCCCGAAGATCTGGAAGCGGCGCTGCGGCGTCAGCCGGAAGTGAATGACTGCGTGGTCGTGGGACTCGAGCGCGGTGGAAATGCCGAGCCTTGCGCAGTCCTCATCTTGCGCGGCCTCTCAGACGATGGACGACGCGCGAGTCTGGAAGAAATTGTCCGCCGCGCGAACCAGTCGCTCGCCGACTATCAGCGGATGACGATGTGGATCGAGTGGCACGATGAGGATTTTCCTCGGACCAATACGCAGAAGCCGCGGCGGAATTTGATCGCGGAAATGGCTAGGGGCGAAATCACAAGAACCGAAATGGCTACCGAATCTCCGGCGGCGTCCCCACTTCTCGCGCAAAACGCGCGCGAGAAATGGGGCACCCAGGGCACTTCGCCCAATGGCCCGCTTGCCGAGTTGATCACACGCGTGTCAGGACGATCCGGCACGGGCTTGCGCGCCGATGCCAGTCTTGACTCCGACCTCGGCCTGAGTTCTCTCGATCGCGTCGAATTGTTGAGCGCGCTGGAAGATCGCTATCAGGTTGACTTGAGCGAGACTCGCTTCAGCGCGGTGCGCACGGTGGGCGATCTGGAGCGCATGCTGCGCGGAGAAGCCGCGCCGGGCGCGGGATATCACTATCCGAACTGGGCATTGCGCTGGCCGGTGACCTGGGTGCGGTTGCTGGCGTACTATTTACTGCTGCGTCCGGCAATCATTCTGTTGGGGTGGCCGCGCATCGTGGGGCGCGAGCACTTGCGTGGAGTGAAAGGGCCGCTGCTGATCGTATCGAATCACATGGGAGACGTCGATGCGGGATTCATCCTGACCGCTCTACCCGCGCGCTTTCGGCATCGGTTGGCCACGGCCACGGGCGGCGAGGCGCTGGAGGCGCTGCGGACGCCGGCACTGGAAAGGAATTTCTTCCTGCGAATTTACGACCGTGTGCAGTGGGTCCTCGGAGTCTCGCTGCTGAACTTGTTTCCCCTGCCGCGCGAAGCCGGCTTCCGGCGGAGCTTCGCTTACGCGGGAGAAGCGGTGGATCGCGGGTACAGCGTGCTCGTCTTTCCCGAGGGCCGGCACACGACCGATGGAAAGATGAATCCGTTTCGCGCCGGGATTGGGCTGCTCGCGATGAATCTCGGCATCCCTGTCGTGCCTATGAGAATCGACGGCATCTTCGAGCTAAAGCAGGCCGGCAGGAAGTTCGCAGCGCCGTGGACGATCAAGGTGACAATCGGCGAGCCGAGAATATTTCCGCCGGGGACGGAACCGGAGAAAATTGCGATGGAGTTGCAGCATGCCGTGGAAAATTTGGAGACCTAGGTTGGGGTAGCCGGGAAGCGGCGCAAGAATAGAGCCCACGGCGCAAGCCGTGGGTAGAAGTCGAAAGATATCGGCTAACCCCAGCGGGGCGAAAGAGGCCTGTTCCGCTGAGTCGTCCGTGCCGGGTCTTTCTTTCGCCCCTTCGGGATTTATTAATTTGCTAGATGCGCACCCACGGCTTGCGCCGTGGGCTTTATTCTTCCGCCGCTTCGCGGCTAGGGGTCGACGCGAATCTTGGCCATCATCCCCGAATCTTCGTGCGCCAGCACGTGGCAATGGTAGACGAACGTTCCGGCGATGTTCGGGTCGCGAAAGTCCATGCGCAGGGTCACGCTATGGTAAGGTCCTCTGCCGTTCCAGAACTGGACGTTCACGGTATCGCGCATTCTCGGATCTTCCACGGGCTTGCCGTCGACCGCGACCACGAGGAAGTGAATCTGGTGCATGTGGAAGGCGTGTTGTTCCGACGTGCGATTCTCGATTGTCCAGTCTTCGACCGCTCCGACGTGGGTGACGATCGCGGGCGGCTCGTTCGCTTTGAAAATTTTCGGCTGTTGTCCGTCGACGGTGATGAAAAAGTTCAGAGGCGGGTTCGTCCCCTGGGCAGCTTCCGAAAAATAGAGCTTCCGCTGCGTGGTCGGCTTCATCGCTACGAGGCCTGAGAACCGCGGCGTTACGGCGGGCAGGGGTGCTGCAGGGATCGTGGACACCGCCGCTGCAGGCAAGGGATTTGAAGTCGGCACGATATCGGCCAGTAGTTGGAAGGCATTCGTGTTGCCGATGGGTCCGGTATCGAAGCTGGCAGTGACGAAGCTGGCAGTGCTTCCCGCGGGCGGACCGGTGACGATAAATTCCGCGCGCGCGGCGGGTGCGAGATCGATGGTGGTCGAATAAGGATTGCCCGATACGGGAACGCCGTCGATCGCGATCACCTCCAGCGGTTGCGGTGTTGTGCCGAACAAAACTTGCAGCGCGAGAAAGGCTTGGGTCGACGCATTGGCCACGCGCCAGAATTGTTTTTCGCCCGGCTTCATCTGAATGATCGGCGCGGCCGCCCCGGGCGAAATCGCTGGCTGAAAGTTCAGCGAGAACTGGAATGGTCCAGGGATCCAAGCGCCGGGTTTGAGAAATTGCTGGCGGATGATCAGCACTCGCTCGGTCAGTCCCGCGACTTGAGGTTTGATTTTCTCGATGCCGCCGATGATGATGGCCCCGGCTGCGCCGCCGTTGACCTGAAACGTTGTGAATCCGTGCGGGTGAGGATGGTACCAGTACAGCCCCGGCGGCTCGTTGGCCGGAATCTGAATCTGATAACGGAACGGAGTCTTGCTGGGCTGAATCAGCGTGGTCAGAACGTCATCCTGGTGGCAGACGGGCGGAATGTTCAGGCCATGAAAGTGAACGTTTGTGGTATTGAAGTTCACGACTTTGCTCTGGCAGGGATCGTTCGCCGCGTCGGTCGTGGAGTCCATCTCCTCCATGCCCTCCATGCGCGGCAATCGTTCGGCTGAGGCCGGAGTCGGAACGTTGAGCTGATTGGTCAGGTCGAGAGTCAGCGTGTCGCCGGGATTCAGCCGTAACGTGGGCGCTTCAACCTTGCCGCTGGGCGCCGAATATTCAAAACAATAGTGCATGTAACCCAGGGAGTCGGCGCCATTGCGCATCGTGAGCCCGAGTTGGAGGGCGCCGTTCTGGCTGCTGAGTTCCAGCGGATCGAGAACCACGGTGCCCGGAACCGGCCGCGACGGGCAGTTTGTTTGTGCCGCTGCGGTGAGCAGCGCCAATGCTACGAACTGCCCGAGCAAAATGTATTTCACAACCCTACGCATGTCTTCTACTCCTCACGCGGAGCTTCGCTCCGCGGGGCGGACCCTTCGGCTTCGCTCAGGGCAAACTGCGTTCCGCCCCTACACAAGCCAAAACGCTGCAAGAACGATTCGAACTAGAACGGCCGCGGGGGATACATGCCAATCGACAAAAGAACATTCGTATTGGGTGCGATCACAGGAGACGCCGGTTTTTCAGTCAGAGTGCACTGGCCCCCGCTCGAAGTCACGTCGATCACTGCAATGCTTGAGGGCGAGCCGAACTCGGCGAGATAGAGAACAGATCCTGTCCCGTTAGTCTGCTCGGTGACCGGGCTCGCCAGAAAAACCCAGGTGCGATCGAAACCCTTCAACGTCGGCGAGACACATCCACGGGAGACTTTGCCGGTCTCGCGATCGAAAAATGCGGCCGTGACTTTGCCCGAACCCGTGTTCGCGATATAGATCAGCGAACCGTCAGGACTAAAGAGCACGTTGCTGGCGTCGTTCGCCGGGCCCAGGTTGTAGAGACGAGTTTTCTTAAGCTTGCCGCCGGAGATGTCAGAAACCTCGACCGTCGTGGTGGTCGACATATCCCCAAAAATCGCGTAGCGGCCGTCGGGGCTGATGTCGACGCCGCTGGGAAAGCGATCCGTCGCGTAGCCCGTGGCATTCTGCAGGTCGTCGTTCGATACCGGAATGCCGGCGGAGATGTTGAACGATTCGATCGATCCCTCGCCGTAGGCCACGACCAGCATGTCGCCATGCAAGGCCATGCCTTTGACGTTGCCCTGATGTTTTCCTTGGGGAGAGATGTCACCCAGGAACCGCAATCCGCAATCCGGGAGCACGCTGAAGGTGGCAAGCGTGTTGGAACTGGAGAAACTGGCGTAGAGATAGGCCGCGTTGTTGACCAGGCCAATTCCGTTGCTCAGGCCGCTGTCAGTGGGAGCGGCCGAGAAATCGCCGACATTACGCTGCGTATGAAGGTCTACTGCGCTGATCTCGCCGCTTCCTCCAATGGAGAGAAAAGCGCAAGCGCTGGTCGTGCTGCGCAGCACGCTAACGCGGCTGGCGGCGAAGTATCCGCCGCCGGCGCCGACACCGCCCAGGCTGACGCGTGTCGGATCCTGCGGCAGGCCGTTCGGTGCCAGAGTGAACAGCGTGCTTGAGGTCGGAATCTTCGGAGGAGGGTCGTCGTTCGTAATCAAGTACCGGATCCCCGCTGGAGTTGAGGATGCGGTTGAGTCAGGAGCGATGGCAGCGCGCTCGCCGGCCCGTGTTATGCTGACCGCCGCCGCACCGAGAGCTATGAAAACAAAAAGAGGTTTGAACTCCATTGCGAGAAACTCCAGATTCAGAGCAGCCCTGGTGACTGCCCGAATCGAACGATGACGCAGCGCCTGGGGGAGCGCATATTCGTCGGACGGCTCAGTCGATGGTTACGTCCACCGAGGCCGACGGAATGCCGTTGGTCACAACCTGCAAAGTGGCTGCGCCCAGAGCAATCGCAGGCGGAATGTCGAATTCCGACGAAACGATCTTGGTCCCCGTCGCCACGCCGCCCGACCAGCCGTGCGTTCTGCAATACACGACACGCCCCGTAGAGTCGGTGATCCGCACCAGCGGGAAGTTGGTGAAACTCTGATCGTCGTCTCCGTAATACGCGCCCTGCGTCACTCCATTGAATTGAGTGCCCTTAATGACGTTGTTGACGCTGCCATGAGTCAGCGTGCCGGCCACCGAGGTAATCGTTGGAGCGCAGCCGGCGCAAGGCGCTCCCGCCGGCGTATAGATCTCCACCGTAGATGAGAAGTCAGTAAACAGAACCTGCCCAGTCGGCAGGACCACGAGGTGACCGTAATATGAGCTGTCGTCGGCGGCGTTAGGCCCGGGAGCGGGCGCGGCGTGCAGCGCGGTGCCATCCCACTCGAAGAACTTGGTGCCGGTCTGGTAGATGCCGGGGCTGGTGTCGAGCAGAAGGTTGCCATCGGGCAGCACGGCGGCGGGCCCGTCGGCGATGTCGAGGGTGCCTCCGAACTTTGGCGCTGAAGCCCACTTGCCGGTTGAGATGGTGTAAACCGCGTTGTTGGTGGTCGCTCCTGCCTGGAATACGGTGCCGTTCGGAAGCAGCGCCGCCGGCCCAAGTTCGCTCGAACTGGGATC
>Ga0074044_10004595_pt1 | contig 11385 bp, 9 predicted proteins | sample BogForMeECP23OM1_FD_94443 | JGI IMG/M metagenome (GOLD analysis project Ga0074044, IMG submission 94443) | Bog forest soil microbial communities from Calvert Island, British Columbia, Canada - Bog Forest MetaG ECP23OM1 | ecosystem: Environmental > Terrestrial > Soil > Wetlands ...
GCAACAGCGCATCGCCGACTTAGGGGACCCTGCGACTCTGAAGAACATTTTCGAAGGCGCCGATACTGTGTTTCACTGTGTCACCGGCGATCGGGCGGCAACCGTGCAAGGGCTCACAAACGCCCTTGCAGCCGCGCAAGGCGCCGGCGTCCGTCGTTTCGTATATCTCAGCAGCACCGTTGTCCATGGCTTCCGGCCAAAAAGCGTCCTCGTCGAGAGTTCGCCACTGGAACCGCCTCCGGGGTCGGACTACGCGAAGAACAAGGCCGCTGCCGAGAAGATTATCGGCAATTGGCGAGGCACGCCTGAAACCGTAGTCCTGCGGCCGTCCATCATCTACGGCCCACGCAGCAAGTATTGGAGCGAATCTCCGGCGCGGCAAATCGTTTCCGGCACGGCCTACCTGGTCGATCAAGGCCGCGGGCACATGAATGACATTCATATTGAACATCTACTGGATGCCATGCTGCTCAGCGCTCATCACCCTCAAGCCGCGAACCAGGTTTATGTGTTGCAGGATGGCTTCGGGCTGACCTGGCACGACTACTACGCCTCTCTCTGCGAACTGCTCGGAGCCAATGTCAACGCTATCCCGAACTTCTCATGGGACGAAGTGCTCCGCAGTTCTTCCAAACTTCGTCAGTACGGGCAGTGGGCGAAAGACACGCCGCTTGTCCTGCGCTCCGCACTGTGGCATGACCCGCTGAAAGCCTGGTTGAAGCGGGCGCCGGGCTTCGAGTCTGTCCGACGGTGCATGACTTCAGGGAACCCCGCCGTGCCGGGGAATCGCGGCAACAATGGACATTCGCCGCAGATCGTTCCGGAACTGGAAATCGCGCTGCTGCATACTTTCCCTCAACCGGTTGCGGATTCCAAGATTCGAAATGAGATTGGATTCGCTCCACGCCTTTCGTTTGCCGAAACGCTGGGCGGCCTCCGCCGCTGGTATCGCTTCATGGGGCTGGTGCGTTGATGGCTATGGCTCGTGCGCACCGATGAAGGTCATCGTCGTAACACCGGCTGCGCCTCATCCCTTCGGCGACACGGCCGCACGGTGGTTTTACGTTTTGATCACCGAGTTGCTGGCCCGCGGCTACGAAGTCGTGGCACTGGTCGCGACCGAGGAGCCGGACGAACGCGTCTCCGAAGCGAAACAATGGCTGTCGAAACAAGGGCTGACGAAGCACGGCGGACAATTGACGCTGCATTGCCATCGCCTCAAAGTGGACGCAGTCGCGCTGCGGCGCAAGTGGCAGAACCTGGTGCGTCCGTGCAGCGAAATGCTTCAGGACTCGGCCTTGACCGGTCTGCTGCAACGGGAATTGGCGAAGGGCTATGATGTGCTGCACCTCGAACAGATGTCTACCGGCTGGCTCGGCTTGGGTGTGCCACGAGCACTGCTCAACGTGCACTTCTTCGACGTCATCGATCGGGCCGCGAAAGAAAACGTGGGTCTCGGCGAGCGCAAGGCTTTGTGGCAGGCGCGGCGGGCTACACGCCGTCTTCTCCACGGAATTCACCACATTCGTCTCCTTACGCCGCGGCTGAAAGAGATGGCGGAATCGATCAATCCAAAGGGTCATTATTGGGTCGTGCCTTTCGCCTTAGACACCGCGTTGTATACCATGCAGCCGCCCGTGCCGGAGCCTGTTGTCGGCCTGATCGGCTCCATGCACTGGGAGCCCTCCCGTTCCGCGGCGGAGCGGCTGATCACACGCATTTGGCCTCTGGTAAAAAAGGATTTTCCGCAGGCGAAGCTTTTTATCGCAGGCTGGAACGCCGCTAGGTATTTGCAGAATTATTCGTCCCGGCAAGATCTCACGCTTACTGAAAACCTGCCCCATCCATCCGACTTTTTCTCCAAAGCGGCAGTCATGGTCTATGCGCCTTCGCGGGGCAGCGGAATGAAAGTCAAAGTGATGGAGTCGATGGCTTACGGTGTGCCCGTGGTCACTACCTGGGAAGGTGTCGAGGGCATCGACTACTTGAATGGACGCGAATGTTGGGTTGCCGAAACCGACGAAGACCTGGCCGGCAAAGCCTGCCGCTTACTGGAAAACTCCGCGGAACGGCAACAGATGCGCGATGCAGCGCGGGCTTTGATCGACGAACGCTATTCGCCACGTCCGGTGGTTGATAAAATGATTTCTGTCTATCAGCAGATGATCGCCGCCCCCCAAGGCTCATCCCCACGCGTCTCTTTAGTTTGAAGTATGTATCTGAAAAGCGTTCTCCAGATGGCTTCGCTGATGGTGCATTTTCGCAATGGCCCCACCCTGGTCCAGCGGATGCGCGCCGCCGAGCCGTGCGATGAAGTGGTGCTTTGGGACGGCACGCGTATCTCCCATCCCCCAGGGCGCGGCGGACTGTTGGAAGTAGTTGTAGAGTTGTGGCTCGAGCATGTCTACACCGGGGGATTCTATCGTCCCGCGGACGGAGACGTGATTATCGACGCCGGCGCCAATGTCGGGCTCTTCGCCATCCAGATGGCGCGGCAGAACCCCCGATGCCGGGTGATTGCGCTCGAACCGTTTCCCGAAAACTTCAAGTATCTCGAAGCCAACGCGGCACAAGCGTGTCCGGAAACTGTAACCTGCTGCGAAGTGGCTCTGGGCGCCGGGTTCAGCAGGGGACAGATGCAGGCGGCTGGTTCTCGTTCGCTCGATCACGTGCTGCGGGTACATTCGGCCACGGCAGACGGTATTCCGGTGATCCCTCTCTCCGGGTTGTTTGATCTTGCCCGTGCCCAAGAGATTGATTTCTTGAAGGTCGACATCGAAGGTTCCGAGCACGACGTTTTTGCCGCCGCTTCACCGGATCTGCTCGGCCGATTCAAGCGTATCGCGATGGAGTATCACGATCAAATCGTGCCGGGGACGCTCGAACTCTTGCGCCGTGTTCTCACTCCCACGCACGAGATTAGTGTTCGCCCATCGAAAATGGAAGGCTGCGGTATCCTGCTGGCGCGCCGCTGTGACCTCAAGAATTAGCTCAATGCCTGTCACCGAAAAAGAACCCGGTACATCGATGAACAAAAGCCCGGTGCGGGTACTCACTGTTCTTCCCGACTTTCCTTTCCCGGCTACCACTGGTCTGCACTTGCGGATGGTAAGCAACCTGGAACTGGTCCGACGGCTGGGCTGTTTTAGCGCGCTGCTATATTTCTCGACCGAGGGTCGCGAGCCGGCGCCGGTCGAGTCCACGCCGCTCGCGCAGATCTGCAATGCGGTTCGTCACGGTGGCCGCCGATTTCCGCATAGCGATTTCTCCACCGCTGCGCTGATCGGACACAAAATTGATTTTCTGGTGCGGGGCGCGCTCGGGTTTCCCGGCAAGCGTTATCCGTTCTCCACGTCCTACGACCGCATCGGCGCGGCTGAAATTATTCTTGGCGAGGCGTGGAGAGTTAAAGCCGATTTCGTCATCTTGCCGGTGATGCTCATGCATTACACCGTCGGACTCCGCACGCAAGGGTTTGGCGTGATCATTGACGCCGCCGACGTGCTGACCAACCTTTCCGCATCGTTCATGAAAAACCTTAAAGGGCGCGGAGGCCGGCTCGGACTTTATGCGAATTACCTGGCCTCTCGGACCCAGGAACGAATTTTCCTGAAAGAATGCAGCGAGCTTTGGGCGACCTCCTCTGCGGAGGCCGAACAGTTTCGCCGTATCTCTCCCGGCGTGCGCGTGCTGGTCGTTCCCAACAGCCTTGATGAGAATGCGATTCGGCCTGCACCTGCCGCCAAGGAGCCAACTGTCGGATTCATAGGCACGTACTCCTACACTCCGAATCTGCACGCGGCGCAGTTTCTGGCGGAGCAAGTGTTCCCGCGTGTACTGGAACAGTGTCCGAACGCTATTCTTCGGATCGCTGGGGCAAACATGCCCGGAGACGCGGCAGCGAAACTACGCACCATGAAGAACGTCGAAGTGCTCGGCAAGGTCGCCGATTCAGGGCGATTCATGGAAGATTGTGCGGTTCTCGCCCTTCCCGTATTCATACGTGGTGGCGTACCGCTCAAGGCAATCGAGGCGATGGCGCGCGGTAAGGCCATCGTCGCTTCGCCAGAACTTATCGACGGCCTTGCGATTGCCGACGGCAAGGAGATGCTCGTGCGGAGCGCGTCTGACAGTTTCGCTGCTGCGATTGTGTCTTTGTTGGGGGACGCTTTGCTCCGGGAACGGCTTGGTATTCATGCCCGCGCCACTTTTGTACGAGACTTTTCTGTCTCGAGCGCGGAAGCAACTCTGTGTCGTGGTAGCGTGTTAGCAGGTCACGCTGCTTCGCGTGACTATGATCCTGTGCGCAAATGAACAACAAAGTACTCGTCATCGGGCCGTTGAACCAAACCGCGTTGGCGGAAAGTTATGCGCGGGCTTTCGAGCGGCTGGGGATGGAGGTGGTCCGCTTCGATTCTGAGCGGGCACTCATGCAGGCGAGCCGCTTTACCAGCAGCCGCATTTTGCGCCGCGCCTTGCGATCGTCCCTGTGGAACGCGGTCAATCGCGAGGCAGTGGAAGTCGCCGAGCGGGTTCGTCCGGCGCTTATCTTCGCGGTGAAGTGTACGTTCTTTCATCCCGAAACGATTCAACAGATTCGGAAGTCTATCGGCGCGCCGTTTGTGAACTATTATCCGGATCATCCCTACATTGGCATTCGCTGGGACCCGCGGGAAGCTTCCGCGCTGCGTCGCGATCTGATTGAGGTACTCCGGCAGTACAGCATTGTCTGGATGTGGGAGCGCAGCTTGGTGGAGCGGCTCCGGCGCGACGGCGTCGAGGCCAAATATCTTCCGTTCGGTGTCGATCCGGAACTATTCCGTCCACAGCCTGGCAGAGAGGGATTACATTGTGAAACTTGCGATCGGCGGCACGAAGTCGTCTTTGTCGGGACCCGCACTCGCGCTCGCCAGCAGGAGATTAACCGCATTATGAGACACGAGGTCGCTATCTGGGGAAATGGCTGGAATAGCGGGCGGGGATCAACAAGGGGACAGAAGATTCACGCGCCGGTCTATGGAGTCGCAGTTGCAAAGATCCACGGCGCAGCCGCGGTTTCTCTAAATGTATTGAATGCTGAGAATTTGTCTGGGCCAAACATGCGCACCTTCGAGGTGCCTGCGAGCGGCGGCGTGATGCTAGCGCGCTATTCCGACGCGCAGGTGGAATTCTTTCCCGAAAACGAGGCGGCAGCTTACTATCGGTCACCTGAGGAAATGGATGCGAAGATCGATTGGCTGCTTGAGGATGCCGCGCTGCGCAAGCGAATCCGAGCCAATGCAGTGAGGCTTGCGGCTTCACAAACCTACGATCAGCGCGCGGTCGAGGTCCTGCGGCATGTTGGCCTGGCCGTTCCCGCCAGCGTGCCTCAAGTAGATTCCGGAACACTGCCACAATGACCGCGCGCCCACTCCGGCTGCTTACCGTTGGCCATTCATATGTCGTGGCTCTCAATCGCCGTTTGCCTCACGAAATCGCCCGTGTCGCCGGCGGGCGTTGGGAGGTGACTGCGGTCGCGCCTCGATTTGTGCGCGCCGAGCTGCGGGACATCGCCCTGGAAGCGGGTCCGAATGAATCGTGCCAGCTTGAACCGCTCAACATGTATGGGACGAAACACCTCCACGTGATGGCATTCGATTTTCGGCTGCGCGAGATTCTTCGGCGGGGCTGGGACATGGTGCACATTTTCCAGGATCCATACATCTTCGCTGGTTGGCAGCCGGCGTACTGGACGCCGAAGCCTGTGCCAATTGTATTTTTTGCCAATCAGAACATTACGAAGAAATACCCCCCACCTTTTTCTTGGATGGAACGCTATTGCGTGGACCGATGCGCGGGCTGGATCGGTTGCGGCGAGACCGTGATCGAGGCGCTCGTGAAGAAAGGTTACGGCGTCAAGCCGTACCGCGTGATTGGATATGGTGTGGATGCGGAAGCGTTTCGTCCGGACAACGAGCGACGCCAACACACCCGCCAGCAACTCGGATGGGACGATTCTGTGCCGGTAGTTTCTTTCCTGGGGCGATTGACTTCGGAGAAGGGCCTTGACCTGTTGACCTCTGCCCTTAGCCAACTTCATTCGTCCTGGCGGGCCCTGTTTATCGGCGGTGGGCCGATGAAAAACAGTCTTGAGGAATGGGGCAGGAAGTATCCGGGGCGGGTTCGCATCGTCGGTGTGACCCACGATGAGGTGCCCGCCTATCTGAATGCGGCGGACATTCTTTGTGCCCCCAGCCAAACGATGGCCAACTGGCGCGAGCAATTTGGCCGTATGATCATCGAAGCATTCGCTAGCGGGCTCGCGGTGGTCGGCAGCGATAGCGGAGAAATTCCGCACGTCATTGGAAATGCCGGAATTGTGGTCGGAGAAAAAGATCAATCCGCGTGGGTGCGCACGCTGGAACGTCTGCTCGAGGACTCGGCGCTTCGTACCGATCTTTCTGGGCGAGGCCGGGTTCGTGCCGAGGAGCAATTTGCGTGGCCGATAATTGCTCGCCGGCACCTGGAGTTCTTCGAGCAACTCCTGCACGAACGGTAAACCAGCAGCAGGCGGATGTCGCCCCAGAGCTCCCAATGGTGACAAAGCTGATTAAATGTCTCTGATCCGGCCTCAATATTCATCATGAATCTAGCCGTCGAATTCGCTCGAAGGTTACCCGACCCCTTACTGAAAGCGTTTCTCCGTTTGCGTTTGAACCCCTTTCTTAGGCCCGGATTCGACTGGTGCGCTGCCAGAATGAAAAACGAGGACAGTGTGATTCAGCGTGGGGCGGGTAAGGGCCTTCGTTTCAATCCTGGTGCCTCCAATGTCAGCTATCTGCTTGGAACTGTGGAACAGGAAATCCAAGACGTCCTGCAACTCTGGTTGCGACCTGAGATGACCGTTTATGACGTCGGGGCGAACGTTGGATTCATAACCGTCATTGCAGCCCGCTTAGTCGGCGAGAAGGGAAGCGTTTGCGGCTTTGAGCCCGTGCCGATGCTGGCAGACCAGGCAACGCATAATGCGAGCCTAAATCAGTTTCAGCAAGTTTCTATCCATCGGGTTGCTCTGAGCGATCAGGACGGCGAGGCTGTGTTCCAAGTGTCCAAGAACCTGACGATGGGCAAGCTCGTAAGTCGCGATTCTCACGAGCCCGACGCCGCAAACGAACTGGCAGTCAGGAAGCGCAAACTCGACACCCTGATTGCGACAGAAGGATTGCCCGAACCAGATTTGGTGAAGATCGATGTGGAGGGTGCTGAGGCCGCTGTGCTGGATGGTGCAGCTGAAGTCTTGCGGCGCGCACGCCCGGCGCTCTTGATCGAGCTTCATTCAACGAATCAGGAAGTAGCCCGGCGGCTGGAAAGATTATCCTTTGTTGGGCGCCTATTGGGTACCCGCGAGTCAGTTCGGACCGGTCCGCATAACGCGACGGTGGCAGCAGTGCCCGAAGAACGAGCTTATATGCTAAACCAGATCTCGACGTGGGAGTCGAAGTGACCCTGCCCCTGAACGAGCGCAATTGTCCAGCGTGCGGGAGTGCGTCGCGCACAGGGACGCTCTCTCGCGAGGGTAAGTATGAGCTGGTCCGCTGCCGCGATTGCCGGATGCTGTACACGCATCGGGTGCAGAGCATAGCGGGAAAGATTCTGCATTACGATCAGCTCGCGCGAGAGCGCGTGGACACCACGTCCAGCCTGTCGCCCGCGCATTATGGTCTGGCCAATCAGATCAAGTCGGTGGGGCTGTACGAGCGGGTCTTGCAGTTCATAGTGAAGACGATGCCCATAGGGAATATCAATTTTGTTGACGTGGGATGTGCCGGAGGCTTGTTTTTGCTGGCGGCACAGGCGGTTGACGGCTACAACTGCGGCGTTCCGCCCCGGTTTAATGTGCGCGGCATTAGCATCGACCCCCGGGAGCGCAGCGAGACGGAAAGAAGCGTGGGATGTCCGGTGTTGTTTCCGGACGAGGCTGCCGACGCGTGGGCCGGTTGGGCTGACGTGGTCACGCTAATGAACGTGCTTGAGCACGTGAGTGACCCATTCGCTTTGCTTGTCCAACTGAAACGGATACTAAAACCGGGCGGCTTGCTGCTGATTGATGTTCCCAATAATTCCGTGGTTTCGTTGCGCGGCAGTCTGCGCCAGCGCTGGCCGGAACTCGATCTGGGAGAACATATCAACCACTTTGTTCCTGCGACTTTGGATCGGCTTCTGATCAGAGCAGGGTTCGTCCCGGCAAAACGATTCTTCGGGATGTACAAGGGCGTGGAATCAATTGCCATCACGCCGGGAGTGCGGACGGCGGCGCGCTGGTTCGTGTCGTCGACAGTGATGCTTGCCTCCCTGCGCAGAGTGCAATTTTTTGCCCACATGACGATGGCTTATAGAGCTGGAAACTAGAATTTATCGTCGACACACCACGAATATCCCATTGACCAGCCGGAACCCTGCCGGTAAACTTACCAAAAAGCTAGACATTACCCTAGGTTTGACCCTGACTCCGCGTGGAATCAAGTCCCGATCCTTCCCCCTCCAGCGAACGCCGGCGAATCGAAACTGGGTGCATCAGGCCGTATGGCGCACGCTCGTTGTGTTGCGCGGCGGATTTTGACAAGGGAGAGCTATGCCTTCGTTTGCCGGTTTACAGACCAACCTTCTGACCTGGCTCATCATGGTTGGCACGACCGCCGGCTGGATGATTTCAGTTCGGCTCGTCCCGGGCTGGGCGCGCCAAGGATGGCCTTCGCTGTTGAAATCCGTGTATGGGATTGTGTGGCTTGATTTTGGGCTGGATATCCTGCTGCGTTTTCTGATGTTGTCCTACAACGCGGTGCAGTGGGGGAACGGCACTCCGCGCCTGGTCGCGGAGACCACGGATACGGTAAACACTACACTCGCTTACTGCGGGCTGTTCTGGCTGCTGGTGGCGCTGGCTTATGCGTTCGCGGTGCGCCGCAAGGGAGCGGGGCCGCTGGCACTGGCCCGGATGTTCACGCTTGATTTTGCTTACACGGCAGCCATTCCGGTGGCATTGCTGGCCTCCGGGGGTTTTTATTTGACGGAGGGGCAAGGCCGCCTGCCGCTGGCCTTGATTACGCCGCTGGCGCTGCTGGCGGGCTTGTACATGGTGCCGGCGGTAATCGTATGGTGGGATCACTTCCGCCAGCCCGGTCCCAAGTGGCGGATTGGGAGCATCCATTTAATCGTGTTGCTGCCGGCGCTAGTGCACGGGTATTGCAGTCCGTATCGTGAGAACCTGGCGCCGATTCTGTTGATTCCCCTGATTGCGGCCCTGTTCGCGGGCAAGCGGCCGGCGCTGCGAAAAGTAGTTCCGGTGGGCCTGGTGTGTTTGTTCGTGCTCAGTGCGGTGGTCGGCTCCTACAGGCGAATCAAGTGGGACAACGTTCGTCCCGAGGAAGTGGCGCGCGAGTTCAGCCAGGCGAGCTTTGTGGATTGGGTGAGTGGAACCTGGGACGAGCCCATGCACCGCTTCCACGGTTTTGACTCCATGTTGCTGACGGTGGCGCTGGTCCCGGTCCTGGAGCCGCACTCGGGGCGGAATGTGCTTGTGTCTCCCTTCCTGCGCGGATTTGTTCCACGGGTCCTATACCGCGGCAAGGGTGGCGCGGATGCGGGAATGAATTTCGGAGCGCGGATCTGGGCGTTTGACGATTTGACGAGTCGCGAACAATCCGGCGCTTCGATTGCGCCCTCGATGCCGGGCGATCTGTTCGACGCCGGCGGCGTGCTCTACATTGCGCTGGGCGCGTTGATCTGGGGAGGGTTGCTGGGATTGGTGGATGGATGGAAAGTGCATCTGCCGGCGTTCTGTGGAGCTGCCATCACGGTGCTGGTCGCGACCCAGTGCGCCATGTCGGTGGAGCGCGACTTCGATAATTCTGTAGCTACGTTTATTCAGACGCTGCTGGTTTTGGTGCTGTGTGCCGGGCTCATCGCCTTGGGTCGCCGCCACAACGCTGACTTGGCGATGGGTTTCGACCACACTATGGAGCGCTCCTAGGGCCCGAATGGCTACCTTCCGAGTTGCACAATCGACAACGCGGGCCCCGAACGACCCCGGGAAAAGTGCGCGCCAATTGGGGAGCGGGGTTCTGCTCACTACCGATTTTCCGCCCGTAATGGGAGGCATCAGCAACTACCTGTTCAATGTATACCGGCAGTTCGATCTGCGGCAGATGACCCTGATTGCGCCGCAGCATCCGGATGCGGAACGGTTCGATTCCGCCCAGGCTTATTCTGCGGAACGATTCCGGCCAGCATTGGATATTCCGGGCGTCCGTGGCGCGTGGCAGGTGTGGCGGATGCATGGCGAAGCGGAAAAGCTGGTGAAGCAGAACCCAGACCTTGTGCTGCATTGCGGTCACGTGAACGCAGCCGTCGCCGCCCGCAAATTAAAGCGCCGGTACGGTACACCCTATCTTTTATGGACTCACGCTCTTGAAATCATGGATGAATGGCTGCGCGCCAGCATTCTGCCAGCAATGCTGGAAGCGGACTTAGTCATCACCAACAGTGAATTCACGCGCGCATTCGTTGCGTCGACCGGCGTGCCGCAATCTCAGATTGTGAAAATCCGGCCGGGAGCCGATCCCACGCGTTTTCGACCCGGACTTGACTGCCGCGAGTTGGCGCGGCGTCTAGGAGTGTTCGGCAGGCCGACCTTGCTTACGGTTTCGCGCATCATGAAGGCCAATCGATACAAGGGACACGACGTGGTACTGCGCGCGTTGGCGACCGTTAAACGCTCGGTGCCTGACGTCGCCTACGTGATTGTGGGTGAGGGCGATGACTTGGACTACCTCGATCGCTTGGCACGCGAGTGTGGGGTCCGGGAGAACGTAATTTTTGCGGGGCGCGTTTCTGATGAAGAACTCCCGCAGCTCTACAACGCCTGCGACGTATTCATCATGTGCAGCCGCGAAGATCGTACCCGGCGCGGTACTCTCGCCGAGGGGTTCGGGCTGGTTTTGGTGGAGGCGTCCGCCTGCGGGAAGCCGGTAATCGGTGGGAAATCTGGTGGCGTGCCCGATGCCGTGCAGGATGGCAGGACCGGGCTGCTGGTTAATCCAGAGGATAGCGAGGCGGTTGCAGTGGCGATCATCAAAGTTCTACGGGAACCTGGCCTGGCGAACACCATGGGTGATAACGGCCGGAAGTGGGTCGAAACCGAAATGAATTGGACGCGTTCGGCGGATGAGTTTGAGGAGGCGATGAAGAAGTTCTTCCCTCAAGTTTTCTCCGGTTCCAAGGAGGCGGTGTAGCGGCCTATGTGCGGAATCATGGGATTTTTGGGCGACGGCAGACCCGAGCAGACGCGGGCGGCGGTGCGCGACATGATGGCCGCATGCCAACACCGCGGTCCCGATGCCCGCGGGA
>Ga0074044_10004596_pt1 | contig 11384 bp, 14 predicted proteins | sample BogForMeECP23OM1_FD_94443 | JGI IMG/M metagenome (GOLD analysis project Ga0074044, IMG submission 94443) | Bog forest soil microbial communities from Calvert Island, British Columbia, Canada - Bog Forest MetaG ECP23OM1 | ecosystem: Environmental > Terrestrial > Soil > Wetlands ...
AGTCGCCGAGGCTGTGGGAAAGTGGGAATCCCGCGGGGTTTGCGGGATTTCCAAGCGGAGTGGGAAAGTCGTTGTTTGACTTTTCCACGCCGCGGCTTTTCCACAGCCTTTCGCGCCGCCATTCTTCTTTCAGCAGGCCCGGTATCGGCAGCCCCGCAAACGATTCCTGCGTTGCCTTTTCGTATTGCTGCTCGGCTTTCTGCAAGCGCTCAAGGCATCTGGCGTACTTTGGCACGTCGAAACGTCCGGCGGCCGACAACGATTTTACAAGCGCGTCCAGATGCTGCTTCACCGTTTCCGCGAGCTTCAATTGCGCGGCGGGATTCGTCGTCTGTAACGCCTCGACTTCGGCTTTCAGCGACGGTATTTCCTGTTTCTCCGCGTCGGTCACCGTGCTGAGCGTTTTCAACTGAGCGAGATCGGTCGCAGCCCCCAGAGAATCAATCAGTGGGTAAATCCGGCTCTGCCGGTCGAATTGCGGGAGAAACGGATTCGCTGTTTGCGTCTTGTCACTGACACCCTGCTCCAGGCGGCTGCGCACGCCTTCGATACCTTGCTGGACCAGTGGAAACCGCGCCAGTTCGCCCGGCGTGTACATATAATTCAGGTCGCCATCGACGTGCAGCGCGGTCGCGCGGGAGTCAAACACATCGATGCGGTTGAACGGGACCAGCCCCGCCTGATCTATCCATTCCACTTCCTGCGGTTTTTCCTGTCCCAAGCGGAATGCAATCCGCGCGCTCGGGGGCTGCTTGGTGCGCTGTGCCTGCGACACATCGGGAAGCACCGCCTCGGTGGTACGCACCGCTGCCGCCTTCTTCAGCACCCGGACATATCCGGTTTTCCCGCAGGCATTCTCGCCGAAAATCACCGTCAGCTTGGGATTGAACTCAATAGCCTGTCCTTCCAACAGCGCATTGACGTTTTTCAAATCGTGGAGTCGCGTGAGAAAGCGCCCAGAGCTGACATCGAGCAATGAAGCGTCGTCGCTCAGCTTGGGCACCTTCACCGGGTCGCCCGGAACGAGCGCCTTTTCTCGCAAGAAAGTCTGGTGAATCGCATCGAGCTGGCCGTCCGTCATCGCCTTGCGGCTGACAACAACCTCCGAGACGAGATGGCGGACCCAGGCATCCTGCTCGTTCACCCAGCCCACCAACAGCGACCGCACCGTGACCGTTTGCGGCGGTATCGGTGGCGCTCCTGCTACTGGAACCGCTGCTTTGTCCGAGGACTTCATTTGCTCCCGGCTCTCTTCTGCCCCTGCGCTCTGCGTGACGGAATCAGCGGAACGACTTTTTGCGAGATGGCTTTCTTTTTCTCGCGCTGCTCGTGCGTCGCTTCCTTGGTTTCGAGCTTACGCGCGACATAGGCGTTCCACCACTTATCCGGAATCCTCTTGTCATCGCGGAGCCGCTGCACTGCTGTCGTTGGATGGATAATGGCGACATACTTGAACCGTTGATTGCCGACTTCAACGGTTTTGATGAAGCCGTTATCCTCCAGGATCTTCATGCGCTCCTGCCAGGTCCGCACGGCGCGGCGTCCTGCATAGCCGGATGCGAACGCGTGATCCGCTTCGTGTCCCATTTCGATTACGCCTTCGCCGCGCTGGCGGCTGATGAGGTCGAGGTAGACGGAGGACGGATCTTTCTTGGCGCTGATTTCCTTCGACGACAACAGACCCAGAATCAGCGGCAGCGTGCGAGGAGCCGGAAACCACCCTAACTCTTTCTCGCCCGTCCACACGTCTTCTTTGGGCCAGTACTGCTTCCTAATTTCTTCCCGGCGTGCAGCGACGCCTGATTTCTCCGCCATGATCGGCTACTCCTGCTAAATCCGGCCACGCCGCGAAGCGCGCATTCGCGGCTTGAACCTTCGCCGTCCGGCAGCCCATACCAAGGGAGTCCGTTGCGACGATGAGTTCATTATCGAGAACATTGTGAAACGCATCAACAACTTAGATTTGCCGAAACTCGCCTTGTTATTCCAATCCGGCGCACATAGCGTAAGTTATTGAGCGCCTAGGCGCATGTTAGCGAGGCGAACCCGCGATTAGTCGCGCGATCAGCCAGTTCTTGTGAGTCCAAAGGCGCATTTTCAGGGGCGGTCAGGTGGGGAGGGATGGGATTTTGGTGTCCCCGTGTCCGTGTGTCCTCGCGTGTCCTATATGTTTCCCAGGGGTGTCCCTGGTATCGCAGTGGGGGATAGATAAGGGCGGAAGGCGAGCCAGCTAGCCACATGCGTCCGACTTAACTGCGGGCCTTCCATTCTCCCAGGAAACCGCGAAGCACACCGTTTGATTCGCAATGCTCTTTGGGCAGAGTGCAGCGCAGGCTTCATCGGAATCGATGTTAATGAAAATGGTCAGGGGATATTTGAGGGCTTTCTTCAATTTGGCAAGATTCGCAAACGCTCCCCTGGCTGTCTTGCTTGTAGCGCGCCGCTTCAGCTCCATTGCAACAAAGTTGCCTTCCTCCCGGCTCTGTGCGATACCCCTCTCAAACGGAACATGAATGATGATGTCCGGCCGAATCCGAATCCCGTGCCGAAGCATGCGTTTCTGATACTCCTGCTGGAGCATTGGATCTTCCGGCCGTGCGCCCTCCGGCAACCGCTTGCCCAACTCTTGAAGCAGAGCGCCCTGGAATCCGCGCTCGTCCTTAAGTAGTTGCTCCTCACGGATGTTTTCCAGCGCTTGTTGCAGCAAGGCCAGAAACGGTTTCCGGTCCGGCATAGCACGCGATTTCTTCAAATCGAAATCCTTTCCACTTCATCCAGGATCACATCATCGTCGCAGCCGTCGTAGAGCCCGGTAGTGCGTGACGACTCGTGCGCTGCGATCTGCTGGGTAATTTCGAGTTTACCGCCCTTCTTGAGGTACGCCGTGATGTCATCCCGCAGGAATCTCCCCAAATAGGCGCACGACAACTTCATCCACCGTCTTCAGCTTCGTGAAAGCCGCCGGCGGAAGTTCGTGATGATTCTTGCGCACCGGCCGCACACCTTCTTTATTGTGGGTCGCACGCTTTGGATTCGGGTAAGAGGAGATATCGGGCAGTGGAAGGCCAGGGGAACCGCCGAACCACATAAACGGACCCAGCTCCAGCGTATCCTTATTAAGGTCGATCCAGATGACGCACCCGCTTGGCTTCTCCGCCAGGGCTCGGCCGACCGACACTTTACCCGCAGCCTGAGTCTTAAGTTGCACATGGCGAACGACAGGTCCACGGCTCATCACCACGTCATAGCCATGCGCGTCGAACTCGGGGCGCAAGATCTCGACATCGGTAACACCGCGTCGCCAGAGCGTCCGCAGTACATCGCCAACGAATACATGCTCGACAATGCGCTCCCGGAGAGTCGAATGCGTGAAGTTACGATCTTCCGTCGCCATGATGCCTCCCGTCATCGTGAATGATAACGTCCTTTATCATGCGTAGTTGTCCACGGCTGGCAGTCCGAAAATCTCTAATTAACAATCGCCCTTCCCGGTTTCGCGAAATTGGATTACGCTTTCAAGTGCACGGCTCTGGACTATCGAACTTTCCACGGAATAAACTTCTAAAACGCTGTTCCCTGCCAGTTTTGTTGAGGTATAGCGGCAACCAGTGAGCGGGGAGAAATCTGATGTTGCTTGACCCTGAAACAATTGCGCAACTGGTTCCGGAGGGCATACCTCCCGCTGGAATCGTCCCTGCCCCCGCCCTCGTTCTTGCACAGCGGCTCTCTGACCGCCCGCTATTATCTCGCTCATACCTTTGGGCTGCGGCCCTGCTGAATGTTGGATTCCAGTTACCCATCACGGTTCCGCCCCGCTTCAACCATGTATCGGCTGGGTTTGTGAGCCGTAACACGCAATCTGCCAACTCTTACCCGTGGGACGAAAGTGGCGTCGGTTTTGGATTGTATGTCATGTCCGCTGGAGAGGGTCCACCAACAATTGGAATCCTGAATCTGGAACGCCAGACGTTCCCAGTGGTTGTCGTCTATGGCCAACCCGAGTTGCATGGGCGCCCGCCGAATCCAAGCAACGCTTCCTCCGCCTGCTGGGTGAAAAATCTAGGGACGCACAGCTCATGGAATGAAGGCATCCTCACGTGCCGCCACGCGGTCAGAACGCTATCCAAAGGGAATTCTGTCACGCTGGTTCCGAGTGGTCACCACAATCAGCCGGGCTCGTCTGTGCTTGTGGAAATCGATGAATGCACCATCGATGCAGCAGTGCTGGAGATCCAGCCGTCCGACTGGCCAGCCGGATTGAACAAGCTCCACGTATCAAAAGCGTCAGCTCCCGGACAGCAGGTGCAATTTGAGGATCGAAATGGAGTCCTCCAGACGGGCCATATTCTCCGCGTATTTAACTACCCTACTTATATTGGAAACCTGTTCGGCCAGAGAGTAATCGCCGACTGCAAGGGCGTCGCCGGAGATAGCGGTTCACTTCTCTTAGATCCCACGCCGAAGGACGCGGTCGGAATATACATGGGTACGATTCCTGACGGCGCCGGTGGGAAGGATGGAATATTCCAGGACATGTCTCAGGTCGAAGCGTTTTTCCAGCTTGAATTTCACTATTGATGAGGAGCACAAAATGCCAAAAGGATCGGACAAAATAAATCTCATTGTGGCGGTGCCCGTCACTGCAATCAGCGAATCCACCGACAGGGGCGGGGGCGAGACGCATTCGCTTCCGAGCATTCTGAAGGGTACGGTTAGCAGAGTAGTTGAAATCAATCCCGAGGATCTGCGTAACAACATCGATAAGTGCCTTCAGCAGATGAAACAGGTATTTGCCAATCTGAAAGGACCGACCATCGACGGCTGGTCCGTGGATCATGTCAATATTGGTTTGACTGTCAGCGCTGAAGGCTCTGTGGGAGTTGCTACCGCTGGCGTGGAGGCGAGCATCGAAATCGGCTTCTCGCCCGCTAAGAAGTGAGTGCTTACCTTGATGACAAATCTCACAAAGGTCGCTCACTGCCTTTTCGCGACCCTGCTGTTTGCCTTTTGCGCAGCGGCGTCAGCTCAAGCATCTTGCGCGAACCCGGACTTTGCGGCCGATGCGTTCATCGGAAAATGGAACGAGCGCGTCACGGCAGACAAGCTTGGCCCGGCATGGCACCTCGAAAAGTACAACGGCCTGGGATTCATTCGCCAGAATCTCGACGGAACGAGCCTTCTGCTTACGGCCAAGGTAGACAAGGCCGGATGCATCACCCAAGTCGACATCAAGTCGAGGCGGGCCGATGCAGGCGGGTTTGCTGCTCTCGTGGCCTGGAGTTCGGTGATTATTGTTACCAATCCTTCATTGCCCAAGGAACAGAGAAAAACGGTGTTCACGGCTCTGGGGATCGATAAACCAAGCGCCGGCGGCTCGCACACGGTTAACCACGTCACCTATAAATACGTGGAGAACGAAGAAACGAACGACTTTTCTGCAGCGCCCGAGTAGTTCGTTGCGGAGCCGAACACGGGCCACTATCTCTTGAAGTTCGACATGATCAGAGAGAAATTGTCGCTCTTCACGTCCCCGAGAGTGGTATGGAAGACCGCCTGCATAATCCAGCACATGCCCACGCCTTCGGTCGCAGGCTTAAAAACAATTGTAAAAGAGCCGGTGTCATTGCCCGGAACCTTGTAAACCGGCGTCAACGGGAATGACTGAATACCGACCTGGTGCTTGAGGTCTACAACATAAGTGTGATTGGGGACCACAATGCCAGGAGTGCCTCCGGCCACTTCCTCTGCCGTGCTAACGTCAAAATCGACGCTTTTGAAGATCGCGTCGGATTGCGACTTGTTGGAGAACACAAAATCCAGCGATATCGCCCGATTCTCTTTGATATCGGCGGGAGCCAGGAAAGTACGCACGGGGTGGTCGGTGAACGCGCAGCGCATGGGCTTTTCCTCGACATACATGTCGCTAGCGCTGGACAGATTGTAGGCGGCCAGGGACATCGGCGCCTGAATGTGTTTTTCATAGAATTCGGAGGTCTTCTGCCCGAATTCGACGACTGCTAAGACAATCGTTCCGGCAACCACTGTCGCTGCAATAAGCCAGTTATTCTTGATTCGCTTCAGCCACTTGTCGGCAAGCGAGTCCTTCTCTTTCTCGGTAGCGGCAGACGAAGTGCGTTTCCGACTTGTCAAAACGACCTCCGCGTTCGGATTCCTGTGAGGGCTGTCATCTTCATATCACAATCCTCTGCCGTTCATCCATTACCGGGAATCGCCTCAAATCGGCACTTTGTGCGAAGCGGAGTCCCGCACTGAACGCCGCCGCTTATCAGATATCTGCGTAGTGGTGATGTGCTTGTGGTCAAGGAGATCCTGAACGGATTCTGTTGTAAACGCGGGCGCGCCTGACCTGAAATCACGCACACCATTGGCACACAGCAACCTGGCCACTGACCGATCTATCGCTGCTTCAAAGATCGCCGGGCTGATCGGCCGTCAGTCAGTCTCGGGGCAAGCTAAGATCCCTCGTTAACCACATCGCGTAGGTGTCAGGTGAGCGACCGTAGCTTTTCTGTTATCTTGACCAGCGCCAGCGTATCCTGCCCGCAATAGTCGAGCAGAGCTTTCGTGATCCTTTCGCGCTTGCCGCAATCCAAGTCTCCTCGTACCAGCGATTCCCAAGCCCGCCCCGCGTCCTGCCCATTTGCTACCGTCATGCCTTCGTAGGTCATCTCTGGCACCAGTGCGGGCAGCACCGATTTCAAGCTGTACGACCCGGCGAACGCAGGATGGTAGATATGGTTGCGAACGATGGGCAGCAAATCCCACAAGCGAGCCTGAGTCTTCTTGATCTGGTCGGCGAATTGCGTTAGCAACGCGGCGAGTTCCGAGAGCCGCTGTGATTCGAACGCCGCGTTGTACACAACGATGCTGCCTCCTTCACCAATCGCACCGCAAAGCGACGCGATGAACTCACCACGCGGATCGCTCGCATCCGTTGCAAGAAACTCTTGGTGTTCCAGCTTCGCGCCGGGTTGCTTCTCCGAGTGGACGGAAAACTGAAACGGCAGTTGGTCGTAAGGTCGCATCCCTGCGAAACGTGGGATTGCCGGGTTTACAGTCTCGAAGTCCATAAACGAGAGAGGATAGGTGAGCGCGGCCAGTTCCGTCTTGAGTCCGTCAATGTCGTACCACGGCTCGCCCGTTTGCACGCACGTAGCAGCGCGCCGCTGAATCTCAGTCAACTCGAAGTCATCAGGTACGTCGCGGATGGACTCGACGCCCAACTCCTGCAATTCCTCCATCGCGCTAGCGTGGATTCTTGGCAGATAACCAATGTGGTCGTCGGGACGTTGCGGATTGCATCGGTCGAAGAACTCGCACGTAACGGGCGTCGTGCAGTGCTTGCCCGGAGCGATCTCAGGGGCGTTGGGCATGTTGAGGACGGTGAACTGTGCTCGAAGTTGGAAGGTCAGTTTCGGTTGCAACCGCTCGACTCGGCGTGTCAGATTCCTGACCTTGAAAAGTCGTCGGACGTCGATAGTGCCGCCGTCGAAAATGTAATTCCTGTTGATGTGTGCCAGACAGACCGACGCCAAATCCACTCCGCCGCGAGATACCACGCGAGCTTGGATGCCGACATCGTCGAGGTGTTCCTCTTTAACGGAAGTGCTGGACTTAACCTCAATCAGCCTCCAGCGCCCGTCCCTACGGCGATGAAGCACATCGACGCGCACCAGCACGCCGTCATGCTCGAACGCTCCTTCGAAGATTGCCGGGACTCCACGGTTGGCGACTAGCTCACGCGTGGTGCGGATCGCATGTTCCAGACCTAAGTCGTTACGGACTTCGACGCCACCCGGAAATAGCTGGCGGGCAAGAATGCCCACTTCGTGCCCCTGCTGCATGATCGCTTCGGTTGCAGTGTCGGGCTGCCCGGCGAGTTCCGGCTGGTGAACTTGAAAATAGAGGCGTTTCAAACATTGCTGCCCAGCTGCGAATTTGGTTTTGCTGATTCTCATAATCACCGGAATTCCGCATCCTGCTGCAGCTCTTTGACCATGTCGCAGAACTCGCGCATGGCGAAAACAAGTTCTGTTGTGGCGGCGTGCTCCTGCCAGTTCGAGCATATCTGGAAGGTCTCAAACTCGTTCTCAACACCTTGCGCCTTGTGCCGCTCGGCTTCGTGCAGGCTGAAGGTCACTCCCACGTTCCGGGTCGCGATGTTCCCCTTGCTGTCGAAGAAAAGGGACGTGAGCACGTATATGTTGATGAGGTCGCCCATCATCCGTTTTCCATCTCTCTCCTACCACGCTGCCGCCGACGAAGCCAAAGCAGGAGCACTGGGGCATAGTTAGCGAATGGCAGAATCGCGAACCACAGGATAGTCCGGTAACGGTTAACTCGGAGCAGGGAGAAAAAGAACACAAGCGCAATCTCAAAGAAGAACGATCCGAACAGTCCGGCAAACATGTACACAGTCGCCTTGGTGACGGTACACAACATGCCGCCCTCGATTTCGCGCCAAGTGTCTAGCCGCCCTTCGAGCCGCGCCCTGTGAACCGTGGGCCAGTGGCAGGAGACCAGCATCCAAAATGCGCACGACAGAGGGCCTAGCCAGAAGTAAAGCTGCGCCAGCCCGGAGAAGTTGTCCTGCGGATTCGCAGCAATGCGGAAGAACGGGATCACGTAAAGCAACGGACCCAGCAACATGATGGGCGCTAGCACAATGTTCAACACGATCAGCCCGACCAGACTCTTCGCAATGCTCTTTAAGAATTCCAACGTCCCCTCCTTTCCCAACTGACTACACACCGGCCGTTTGGCAAATGCCGTCGGCCGGCGGCTTAGGAAGCGCCGAGTCGTCGCAAAGTGCCTGCACTCGTGCTCTATGCTTCACGGTCAGTCCGGATGCGGCCTCGACCGCTCTTGCGGCCTTCTTTAATTCTTTCTCGATTTCGTCCAGATCAATGAACGTGCGACGGACTTCATCGGCCAGGACGGAGTTCCGCTGGAGAAAGTCGGGACCCTCCGTTCTCATACGCTCGAAGATGGGTTTGAGCACTTCTAGATCTCGCGGCAGCCAGTGCCGGGTCGTGCGCAGAACCCAAATCCCGTCCTCTTGCCCCCACCTACGATCGCGGTCAAGTTGACGAAGTTGGCCCTCGTCCCTCGCTACCACGACCCCGACCAGACTGCGACGTTCTTTCGCATCGCGGATCAGCTTCTTGATGTCGCCTTCGCTGACAGTCGCCTTGTCCTTGTTGTCCACGAGAATGCACGGTTCCAGCGGGGCGCCGCTGGGATCACGGTACGCCAAGATGTAATCGCCCCCGCGTGCCAACTTCTCACTCACATGCATACCCGCCCACGTCCGCGCCTCTTCCTCGAAGCTGATCTCCTCCAGTTTTCCCCGTCGAGCCGCCTTGGACATCTCGCCTTCGAGTTCTTGATTCCGCTCGCGAAGCTGCGCGACTTCTCTTAGGCAATCCTCAACTCGCCGCGTGAGATCGTCCCTGTCAGACTGGGCGCTCCGCAGTGCGTCCTTGTGTTGCTCTCGAATCTCAGCGGTGCGTTTCGCGAGTTCTGTTTCGTATCGAGACCAAGCACTCTCGTGTTCACGGTCGTGTTTGCTCTGGAGCAGGCGGAACGCTTCTTCAGCGCTGAGTTGCGCGACGCGAGCAAAGTCCTTGACTCCGAGGCGATCCAGAATCTCGGTTCGCTTCAGGTTGCCTGCCCCCAAGCACAAGGGGCACTCAATAGATTCGGTCGGCATTGGCGGTCGCGTGGTCATTGTCCTCGCAGACGACATCATTCTGTTCCCTCTCTTCGCAATATACGAACCAGGTGGAACAAACGTCCGGTTTTTCGTGGAAATCTTCGGTAACACACCTGGCTGTTTCTGGCCATTTTTCGCTGTTGGTTCGTATATTTCCATTGGAGGCAGGTTGACCATTCGAGAACTCACCGAGGAGCTGCGGAGGCGCATGAACTCTGCGAATCCTGCGGAACGACTTGCGGCGGCTCTCCTCATTCGGGGTGATCTGAGGAAGAGACTGGACAAGCTGGCTGACTGTGAGATCGGTCAACTACTCGACCATGAGGTCGGGGCGAAATTGAACATTTTCGGGCCGGAGTCCACCGTTTGCGATGCGGCTGTGGCGCGACTGCGCCGACGCACTAACGGCAAAGACAAACTCAATCCGGCTCAATCCAAGAGCCAACGACCAAGGGGAGACAAATGAAAAAAGTCGCGATCTATGTCCGTGTTTCGACTCCTGACCAGCACGTCGAGTCGCAGCTTTACGATCTGCGCGATTTGGCGGCACAGCGAGGATTCGAGGTCGTGCACGAATACGAGGATCGTGGCGTATGCGGAAAGAAGGCACGCCGTCCTGGCCTTGATGCCCTCATGGCGGATGCGCGGCGGAAGAAGTTCTCCGTCGTGCTGGTGGCGGCTTTCGACCGCATTGCGAGAAGCACCAGGAACTTCCTGCAAATAGTCGACGAGCTGGACAGTCTGGGAATTGAGTTTGTTAGCCGCAGGGAGGGGGTGGCGACTGGTGATGCGACGGGGCGTCTCTTCGTGACGATCATTTCCGCGATTGCAGAATTGGAAAGGTCACTCGTCGTTGAACGTGTCAAAAGTGGTATGCGTCGAGCAAAGCTTGAAGGTCGGCAGATCGGGAGATCGCGGCTCGATGTAAACCGACCGCAAGTTATTCAGGACCGCCGTTCTGGCATGTCGCTGACGCAGGTCGCAAAGAAGCACAGCATTTCGCGGGCGAGCGTCTGCCGTCTGATGAAAGAAGCGAACAGTGATTGCAATCTCGCCATCGCAATTCCTAGTAGAGAATCTGCGCTGGATGCGCGTCTTTAGGCAACATGACGATTCGCGACAAAACCGAGCGAGTCACAGACTCCGTCCGGACCGACCAGACTGGCAAGGTATTCATCGCGCTCGGCCAGGGCCTTCGCCAGTGCTTGGTCTGTGAGGGCCTGTTCACGCGACGAGCCGTCTTTGAGCATTCGACGTCTGCATGCATGCCGACAACCAGCACGAAAACTTGCTGAACAATGATGCAAATCGGGGGAATGAGGAATCATCCCCCGATTTGCAACTTCCGGTTAGCCGACGATCCACCCGCGACCTGCGGTGAGACGTGTTTTTTCCGATTCGGGTCCCACCCGAGCCTACACTGGCTTACCAGATGCGCACGCGGTCGGGCGGGGCGAGGTAGAGATTGTCTCCATACTTCACATCGAATGCCGCGTACCATGCGTCGAGGTTGCGCACTGTAACCGGCCGGAACTGGTCGGGGGAATGGTCGTCGGTCATCACTTGCTCCCGGAGAAAAGCTTCACTCGACTTTGATATCCAGTACTGTGCGAAGCCAAGGAAGAACTGCTGGTCACCCGTGAAGTCG
>Ga0074044_10004597_pt1 | contig 11384 bp, 10 predicted proteins | sample BogForMeECP23OM1_FD_94443 | JGI IMG/M metagenome (GOLD analysis project Ga0074044, IMG submission 94443) | Bog forest soil microbial communities from Calvert Island, British Columbia, Canada - Bog Forest MetaG ECP23OM1 | ecosystem: Environmental > Terrestrial > Soil > Wetlands ...
CACTGCTGAGGGAAAGGAAGATCTGCCGTTGCGCGATACTTCGACATGCGCCAGACAATAAGAACATCCCCCTTACAAGCCAAGTCTTGGCTGGAAGTTGCCGGCTGGGCCGGAATCGGAGGGGAGGCGCACAGCGGGGGCGTATTTGATTCCAGTGGCAAAGCCGCTACCAGCATGATACATAGACCCGGTGCTGAGCAGTGCGAAGAGATCGGACGCTGACGATAAGCCCGTTCCGGGGCCGTTCGGCCGGTTTTATTTGCAGGAGCTGATCAACAGCGGCGGCATGGCCGATATTTGGCTGGCGACCGACGAACGGCACAAGCCTTATGCCCTCCGGCGCATGCACGAGCGCCTGCGGTTTAATTTCCTGGCGCGGCGGCGCTTTATCCGCGGCGCTGAAATCCTATCCAAGATCGGCGACCACGACCGCATCATCGGCTACGTCGAGCATGGCAAGATCAAGGGACAGCTCTATTTGCTGATGGAATATGTCGAGGCGTCGAACCTCAAAGAGCTTTACGTTCAACACGACCCAGTGCTGCTGGAGAACGTGGCGCAGATTCTCATAGACATGGCCGAGGGCTTGCAACACATGCACGACAACGGGTTCATGCACCTGGATTTCAAGCCCGAGAACGTGCTGGTCACCCGCAACGGCAGCGTGCGGTTGGTGGATTTTGACCTGGCGCAACCCATTCCCGAGAAGCCGAAGAAGGCGTCGAAGAAGAACCCGGGCACGCCGGCTTACATGGCGCCTGAGCAACTGCAGGGCGAGCCGATCAGCCATCGCGTGGATATTTTCGCCTACGGCGTCTCGGCGTATGAGCTGCTCACCAACCAGAAGCCTTTTCCGGGCGAGACGCCGGGAGAGATCCTGGCCAAACAACTCGACCGCTCCGGCTTCGTCGCGCCGCGCCAGTATAATGCGGACATGCCCGCCAGCCTTGAGAAGGTCATTCTACGCTGCCTGGAACGCGATCCCGAGGCCCGCTATCCGTTCATCGGGATGATGGTCCGCGAGCTTCAGGCGGCTCTCTACGTTTGACGGGGGGTGTTTGGGGGTTGAGGTGCTCGGCTGCCGGGACTAATCTCCCCCACTGAAGTTGTTGAATTGCGTGACGTGAACTATCCTGGCAGCACCTATACCCTGGAATACAACCCGGAGAGCGACCAGTTGTTTGGGCAATATTTCCAGGCCGCCCTCCAACAGACTTTTGAGGTCGTGTTTTCGCGCCTGAAGTGAATCCGCTGGCCGCCGTTTGAATCACGGATGAGACTTACGCTCAGAAGCCGCTTCGGTATCCTGCGCCTTGTTTGGCTAATGGTGCTCGTCTCGCACCTTGACGCCGCACAGCCGCCGCTCCCCAAGGTGCGGATTGCCAAAGATGGCCGCTCCTTTGAGACAGAAACCGGCAAGCCCTTTGTGCCCTTGGGGGTTAGCTATTACCGGCCCGGCACCGGTTGGGCGCCGCAGGTATGGAAGCAGTTCGATGCCGAGGCCACCCGCAAGGATTTTGCGCGCATGAAAGAACTGGGCATCAACTGCGTCCGCGTCTTCCTCAGCTACGGGTCGTTTTACAGCGATCCTGGGGTGCTCCGGAAGGAAGGATTGGAGAAGTTCGACCAGTTCCTCGATCTGGCTGAGAAGGCCGGTATTTACGTCCATCCTACCGGCCCCGACCATTGGGAGGGGCCGCCGAACTGGCAGCCCGTGGCCATTGCCGACCAGCGCACCCTCCAATACACGGTTCAATTCTGGGAGTTGTTTGCGGCGCGGTACCGCGGGCGGCATGTAATCTTCGCTTACGACTTGAGGAACGAACCAGCGATCGGCTGGCAGAGCGAAGCCCTCATGCCGCAGTGGAACACATGGTTGCGAAAGAAATACGGCGCCGTCGAAAAGCTAACCGCCGTCTGGGGCGCGACCAATCAACTGCAATTCGGAGGCATCGCCGTCCCGGCGCCCGAGAACGCTCTCCGCAGCCGGCAACTACTCGACTTCCAGTCCTTCCGTGAGGACCTCGCCGACCAGTGGACGCGCCGGCAGGTGGCCGCGATCAAGGGCGCCGACCCGGAGGCGCTGACCACGGTCGGCTTTCTGCAAACTTCGGTTCCCTCGCTTGTCTGGGGCAGCATTGCCAACTACGCCGGCTTCCGCCCCGAGCGGCAGGCGAAGCTGCTGGATTTCCTGGAAATCCATTTCTACCCCTTGGCGCGCGGCGCCTATGAGTATAAGAGCGAGGAGGACGAGTTGGCCAACCTCGCTTACCTGGAAGGCGTCGTCCGCGAGGTGGCGCGGCCCGGCAAACCTGTGGTGCTGGCCGAGTTTGGCTGGTATGGCGGAGCCGAGAAGCCGAAGTTCGACAATGGGGTCCACCCGATCGGCACTGAGCAGCAGCAGGCCAAGTACCTGCGACGCGTTGTGGAGACATCGGCGGGTTTCGTCGTGGGGTGGCTGAACTGGGGCTTATACGACCACCCGGGTGCGAGCGACTGCAGCGAATTGACCGGGTTGCTGCGGGTGGATGGCACAACCAAGGCTTGGGGAAAGGCGTTTCAACAGTTGTCCGCCCGCTATTCCGGCACACGCATCGCGCCCGCAATTATTGGCCCCCGGCCGGCGCTGGATTGGGATGCCTGCGTTACTGACTCGGGTGCCACCGGCCAATTTCGCGACCAGTATTTGAAGGCGTTTCTGGCCGACAAGCTGCGCTGGGACTGAGCCCTCGTCGGGGTTACCCCACGCGGAAGGAAATCTTCGCGATGAAATCGCGGCCAAAGGAGTGCTGCAGGCGACCCAGGATTTCTTTGCGGCGGTAGCGGACGATTTCGCTCAGCCAGACGCTGCTGTCAACGGTAACGAACAGCGTGCCTTTGCGCAGACCGGTGGGCTGCGCATGGGCAACGATGGCCGGGTCAAGGAGGTCGTTCCACACCTTAACGACTTCGGCCTCGGCTCGGCGCCGGTCAATGCGCAGGTCGGAGAGGACGCGCGGCATGATGGCGCTCGCGGGCTGGGCGCGCAAGGCCTGCGCCCGCTCAAGCGGCGCCAGATCCACCCCCCGCCACTGGGCAAAGACCCGCTGGCGCGGGGTCATTTTCCCGGGGCCGAGCGGTGGGATGCGGCGTGGTGGCGGGGGCAGCATCCAACCAATCAGGTCTGCTCCTCCGCATGTTCGTCCAGGACCAGGACTCCGTGCGGCGGCATATCGTAGTTACCCGTAATGGTACTGCCGGTCAGGAAGTCGTGCATGGGGTTGTAGAACTGGATGCGCAGCGGCGCGTTCTGGTGGTTCAGCAGGAAGAAGATTCGCTCGTCGTCCTTCTGCCTCAGGCTTACTTCGACGCTGTCCGGGACTTTGAGCAGCGGCTGGAGGTTGCACATCTGGCGGAGCCAGGTCACCAGGTCGGCATAGAAATGCTGGTGGCTTTGAGTGCCGACGTACACGGCTTTCCCGAGCCCGAATGTATGCAGCGTGAGCGCCGGCCGGCCGGCATAGAAGTCCTTCCCGTAGGTGGCGATTACCTGGCAGTCCTTCGGCTCGATGATATCACACCAGAGCCGGGCAGGATGCATGTGGTTCGTCGGGAAAGTGCCCTTGAATACCAGGTGATTTTCTTCCCCAGGCGGCAACTGATCGAACTCGAGCACTTCGAGGCCGAACAGGTCGGTTAGATCATGCGGATACCCGGTGTCGGGCGCGATGTTGTGTTCGTCCACCAGGCCGGTGTTGAAGGTCGCGACCAGGGTGCCTCCGTTTTGTACGTAGAGTTTGAGCCGGTCCGCTTCCCCGCCTGAGAGCAGGTGCAGCGAGGGCGCGAAGACCAATTTGTAGCGCGAGAGGTCTTCGGTGGGCCGGGCGAAATCCACAGCGATATTCCGGTCATGGAGCGCGTTGTAGAAGAGCTGGATGTGCTCGCGCAGGCTGAAGAACTTGTTCGGCTGCATGGGCTGTTGCAATGCCCAGTCATTGTCGTGGCTGTAGAGGATGCAGGTTTCCGCCTGCACGCGGGTGCCCTTGACGGAAGGCGCCAGCAGTTTCATTTCGTCACCCAGTTGGGCGACTTCCTGGAATACGCGGCCGGTGGGCCGGGCCCGGTGAGGCAGGACGGCGCCGTGGAATTGCTCGGAGCCGAACCGCGGCTGGTGCCAGCGGAAGAAGAGGATGGCGGTGGCGCCCCGGGAAACCAGTTGGTAGGTGAACATGCGCAGCACCCCGGGGCGAACCAGGGAGTTGACGTCCTGCCAAGTGACGTTGCCGGCCTTCTGTTCCATTACCCAGAACCCAGTTTCGCCGTCCGGGGTCCGGATGTCCGATTTCTTGAGCGAGCGGAGCATGTCAATCTCACAGGCCAACTCGGCGGACTTGGGCTTGAGCGCAGCCGTGCTTTCAATCGAGACGAAATCAATGACCTCGGCCACGTCGAAATGGTCAAAGCGATGGAGCAGCGGGCGCAAGTTAGTCGTGACGGGGCATTTCGGAGTCAGTTGGTGCAGCAGGTCGGCCTGCATCTTGACGAACTGCACGATCGTGTCGCTGCAGAAGCGGCACCAGTCCAGCACGAGCGCGGGGTTATGGACCGTTGGGGCGGCCATCGGCATCGGCACCTGGTTCCAGCTCGTGACGATCTGGCCCCAGTGGCGCATGCCCATTAACTCGTTGAGGCGCTCGATGGTCTCATACTTTGCCTCCAGCCACAGGTGCCAATCCCGGCGCGCGTCTGCATTGAAGGACGCTTCCGTGAAATTGCCGCCCAGGCCGTTATCAATCTGCCAGGCAATGAGCTGAGGATGCTGGCCGAGGGCTCTCGCCATCTGCTCGACCATGCGTTTGGAGTGGTCCCAAAAAACGTCGCTGTTGAGGCAGACCGCGCGGCGCGTGCCTTCGCGTTTGACCAGGCCGCGTTCATCCACCGGCAGGATCTCCGGATGTTGCTGGGAGAGCCAAAGGGGGGGAGCGGCCGTCGGGGTCGCCAGCACGACTTTAATGCCGGCTTTGCCGAGCAGGTCCATCACCCGCTTGAGCCAGGCGAAGTCGTATTTGCCGTTTTCTGGTTCGCAGAGCCCCCAGGCGTACTCGCCCATGCGCACGACGTTGATGCCGGCAGTCTGCATCAGCTCTATGTCGCGCTCCCAGGCGGCCTCGGGGTTGTCGCTTGTTCCGCCGTATGGGTAAACCCATTGCTCTGGATGATAATCTACGCCGAAATACATAACTACCCTTTTGCGCTGCGGCCTTTCACGTACTCTATAATTAATGCGGGAGCCCCACAATGTAAAGGTCATGCTGGCAGCGGTTGAGGTGGGCGATGTTTCCTGGTTGAAATTGGCGCCGGATCGTGTTGTCTAGTGCCATGCAATTGCCGATGCAATCCCGCCTCATTTGGGCTGTGCTTGCCTGTGGGATCGCTTACCCTCGCGTCATGGTCGCAGAAGCCGCTGCTGCCCCGGGCCCCCTGCCGGTCTATATCGGCACCTACACCGCCGGAAAGAGCAGAGGCATATACGTTTCGCGTTTCGACCCCGGCACGGGCCGGCTTACTCCTCCCGAGTTGGCGGTGGCAACCCCGAGCCCGAGCTTCCTGGCGCTCCATCCGAGCGGGCGCTTCCTCTATGCGGCAAATGAGACGGCCAACCCGGGAGGCAAGCCCGCGGGCGCGGTTAGCGCCTTCAGCCGGGATGCGGAAACAGGCCATCTCACCTTGTTGAACTCCCAATCTTCCGGCGGCTCGGGGCCCTGCCACCTGGCCGTGGACCCGACGGGGAAATGCCTGCTGGTGGCCAATTACGGGAGCGGCAGCATCGCCGCGTTGGCGATCCAGGCGGATGGCATGCTGGCCGATCCGGGCACGGTGATTCAACACCAGGGATCGAGTGTCAACCCGGGGCGCCAGGCAGGGCCGCACGCCCATTTCATCATTCCGGACCCTGCCGACCGATTCGCCCTTGCTTGCGACCTCGGCCTGGACCAGGTGCTGGTTTATCGGCTCGACGCAGCGAAGGCTGCGCTCGCCGCAAACGTCCCGCCCTTCGTGGCCGTCAAACCCGGCTCTGGACCGCGCCACCTCGCATTTCATCCCTCGGGCCGCTATGTCTTCCTGATCAATGAGATGGGTTCGACCCTAATCGCGTTTGCCTACGATGGCAGGGGAGGGGCATTGAAGGAGTTGCAGACCATCTCGACTTTGCCGGAGGGCTTCACCGGCACCAAGTCCTGCGCTGAGGTGCAAGTCCATCCGTCCGGCAAGTTTGTGTATGGCTCGAACCGCGGGCATGACAGCATCGCTGTCTTCGGGTTCGACTCTGCGAGCGGCAAATTGACCTTCCTGGAGTGCCAGTCCACGCAGGGCAAGACGCCGCGGCACTTTGGGCTCGACCCGACCGGCCAATGGATGTTGGTGGAGAACCAAGACTCGGACAGCATTGTCGTCTTCCGGGTTGACTCCAAGACCGGGCGTCTCAGCCCGACCAGGCAGACAGTCACGGTGGGGGCGCCGGTATGCGCGGTATTCGCGCCTATTTCTTCTTGAAGAGGTTGCCGATGCCCTTGGTGACGGACTCGACGGCGTTGCTGCCGGGGTTGCCGATGCCTTTGGAGAGATAAACGGCGCCTTTTCCAATATCGGCCACGGTTCCCGCCGCCGCTTGGGTGGCGCCCTGCTCGATAGCCTCGAGCACCTTCTTCACGAGTTCGGCCGGGGTGATGCCCTCCGGACCTGTGCCAAGGCCTTGCAAGTGGATGTCAGGGAGTGGGATCGTCGCGGATTGCCCGCCCAGCGCGGTCACGGCTACGTGGACCTTGCCGCCGCTGATGACGAAGTCGTCCACCTCCAGCGTCTTGGCCGGTTTGGCTTCCTTGGGCTGGGCCTGTTCTTTGGGTTGAGCCGGCTCCCGTGGCTTGGCCGGCTCCTGTGCCCCTCCGCCGGTGGTCTCCTGCACGTTGGCCATGATCTTCTTGAGGTTGTTGTTCTTCAAGTCGGTCTCGAAAGTGATCTCGGGTCCCTGGACGGTAACAGACTTCACGACAATCTTGTCCGATAGCAGCGAACGGGGCTCGAGCGAGAGGCTAGCGATGCCGACCTTGATGGCCGACGGCGTCTTGAAGCCCTGTGGGTTGCCTACCACCAGGTCCTTGATGGACCCCGAACCAGAAAACAAAGACAGGCTCACCGACTGCAGGGTGATGTCCACTTTGGTAAGCTTCGGCCCGAAGGTTTCGATGCCGCTCTTAATGGCCTTGTCCAGAAACAGGCTGACCGCGAGCACGGCCAAAACCAGGACCACGACCAACGCGATTACCGTTCGGATAATGATCTTCTTCATAAGCATCCAATTCCTGTTCCCTGATAGTATAACTCATGCTCAGCCCTAATTCACGTTAATCTCGCTCAGCTTCCGGCGCCCCCTCGAATCCGCTTGGCCCGAGAACCGCACCGCCCGGCAGGAAGGCGGACACCCCGGGACACGGAGACCAGGCCGGCGCTCGGGCCCGCGCGGGCTAGGCCGGCAGCATGGCGCTCACTGCTTCGACGAGCTGTCTCACGTGGTACGGTTTGGCCAGGAAACGATCGGGTTGGACCGGCTCGTTGCGGAGGATGTCCAGGCCGACGGTGCCGCTGACCAGGAGGACCTTCTGTTTTGGCCGTACGCGCCGGCAAGCGCCGGCCAGTTCCAGGCCGGTCATGGAGTGCATCGCGTAATCGGTGATGATCAGGGTGGGCAGGGGCGCGGCAGCCTCGAAGGCGCGCAGGGCGGTTTCCGGGGAGCGAAAGGTCTCGACGGTGTAGCCTAGCGGTTCCAGAATCGCGGTGGCTAATTCCAGCAGCATCGGCTCGTCGTCCACCACGTAGATCAACCCGTCACCGCGGTCGCGGCGCCCAGAACTGTCTTCCTGAGGCGCGTTCATTGGCTCGTGCCCACAGCTTAATAAACGCCCGCCGGGGCGGTTTGGCAAGCTCTCCTGGGCTTGGACTGGAAGAAATCGCTTGCCACAGGCCCCGCCCTTTTCATTCACTGGTCCCACACAATAAGGTCTCGCCGTGATGAAGAATAAGCATGCAGACGACCGCCGTGGCTTGCTGGCCGGCGGCAACTGGATCATTGACCAGGTCAAGATGATTGACGTTTATCCGCAGCCGGAGCAACTCGCGAATATTCGCGGCCAATCCGAAGGCACCGGCGGCGCGGCCTATAACGTTTTGGTTGATCTCGCCCGGTCCGGCACTCCGTTCCCGCTCCTCGCGGCCGGCCTGGTCGGCCAGGACGCCCTCGGTGAGCGCATTCTCGCCACCTGCCGCCAACACAAGATTGACGTCCAACACCTCCGCGCCACGCCCAAGGCGCCCACGTCTTATACCGACGTCATGACCGAGCAGGGTCAGGGGCGCCGAACCTTCTTTCATGCCCGCGGTGCCAACGCCCTGTGGCGGGGCGACGACCTGGATTTCAATAAACTCAACGTGCGCATCTTCCACCTCGGCTATCTGCTGCTGCTCGACGCACTGGACGAACGTGACGCCCGATTCGGCACCAGGGCGGCGCGCTTGCTCGCTCGCGCACAGGCTGCCGGGGTGAAGACCAGTGTTGATGTCGTCAGCGAGGACAGCGACCGCTTCGCGCGGATCGTGAACCCCGCGCTCAGGCATGTTGATTATTGCATCCTCAACGAGATTGAAGCTGGCAAGACCACCGGGTTCAAGATTCGGCCACCGGGCGGCGAGTTGGACACCGTGGCGCTGCGGCACGCGGCGGGCGCGCTGCTCCAGCAAGGCGTGCGGGAGTTGGTGGTAGTTCATTTCCCCGAGGGCGCCTTCGCGCGGACGCGCAAAGGCGATGATTTCTGGCAGGCCTCGTTGAAACTGCCTTCTCAGTATATCGGGGGAACGGCGGGGGCCGGGGACGCCTTTTGCGCGGGGGTGCTTTACGGCTTGCACGAGGGGTGGGATCTGCAGCGTTGCCTGCTGACCGGGGTGTGCCTCGCCGCGGCGTCGCTGGCGGACGCCACGTGCACTTCGGGAGTCAAGTCGCTGACTACCTCACTGGGGCTGGCCCGGAAGTTCCAGCTCAACCCGCGGCTGGACGGGGCGGAATGAGCTTCCCGCTATGCCCGCTCCATGTATTTCCCGGTCCGCGTATCCACCTTGATCTTCTCGCCGGTCTTGATGAAGAGCGGGGCCTGAACAGTGATGCCCGTTTCCAACACGATCGCCTTCTGCACGTTGTTGGCGGAATCGCCGCGTATGCCTTCCGGGGCATCAGCCACTTTCAGCACTACGCTTGACGGCAACTCGATGGTCACTGCTTTGTCCTCGACGAAGGTGACCGTCACCTGGGCGTTTTCCACCAGGTAGTTCTTCGCGTCGCCGACGATCTCCGGCGAGAGCGTGACCGTCTCGTAAGTATCGGGATCGGAGAAGACGTAGTCCTCGCCGTCCTTGTAGCTGAAGTCCATCTTGCGCGTCATCATGGGCACGACATCAATTTTCTCGGTCGAGCTGAAGCGGACATCAGAAGAGCGGCCGCTGCGGATGCTGCGGAGGGTGGCCTGCACGAAAGCGCGGAGGTTGCCCGGCGTGCGGTGCTGGCTGTCAAGGACCACGCAGATGTCGCCGTTGTAATTGATCGCCATGCCGCGGCGGAGATCGTTTGCTGTTGCCATAACTGTCTAATGTAAATGTGTACCGCCCGGTTTCCGGGACGGGAGGGGTGGAAGATACGCAAGCGGCGCTTGAATGCAAGCCCGGTTTTTTTGACGAGGGGGTTCTTGCAGTAACCTTGGTAACCCGTGGAGTTTACGCGTTGCGCTGTAAGGGGAGGCGCTTGCGGCAAGGGAGGGTTCGGGGGGCTTCTGTGCAGGGGACGTTGGAGAGACAGCGAACAGAGCGCGTGGGTCGAGCGCGGATATAATGGGGAGGTAGCGTGGCGCCAGCCATAGTCTCCGGAGGGCATCCGAAGGGTATCCGGTGGGTATCCGGTGGGTATCCGGAGGGTATATCGGGTCGGTCTGGCGGCCGGAGCCTGCGCTTTCCTTGCGACCCGCGATCCGTTTGTCTCCGCGCTCAGCGGCGGTGGCCGCCGGGCTCCCGGTGTCCCGTTGACCAAACCTACAGGCGCCCGGGACGGCCATGGTCCCCGTCCGCCATGCCCGACAAGGGTCTCTCCTTTGGACCCTCTGGGGCATGGTATGTTGGACGATCAGAATGCACGTTTGGTTCAACCGCAGGGCGTGCTTGGTTTTCATGGTTGACGCTGGTCACTTTCCGCGTGCGTTGGCGCGCGACGGGGGGTAGTTTCCGCTTCACTCATGGCGATCATTAAGCCCTTCGCAGCGCTACGCCCGGAACCGGGGCTGGCGGCGCGCATTTGCGAGTTGCCTTACGACGTGATGTCCTCAGAGGAAGCACAGCAGGTCGCGGCGGGGAATCCGTTGAGCTTTCTCCACGTGAGCAAGCCGGAGATTGATCTGCCGCCCGGCACCGATATATATGGGCCGGAGGTCTATGCGAGGGGAAGCGAGAATTTCCGGCGCTTGATTGCCGAGGGCGCGCTGCGGCAGGACGCGCAGCCGCGTTTCTATCTTTACCGGCAGGTGATGGGGCGGCACAGCCAGACCGGGCTGGTCGCCGCCGCCAGTTGCGAGGATTACCTCAAAGGCGTCATCAAGAAGCACGAGCTGACGCGACCCGATAAGGAGGATGACCGCGTGCGCCATATCGAGGCACTCAATTCCCAGACGGGACCGGTCTTCCTTGTTTACCGCGCCAGCAGGGCGGTGGATGAACTGGTCGAGAAGCAGGTTGCCAGACCCCCAGACGTTGACTTTAGGGCCGACGACGGGGTTCGACATACAAGTTGGACACTGTTCCCTGCTTCGACCCCCAGGGATGATCTGGCGACCGGGCTGATTGCTGAACTCTTCGCACAGTTGCCGGCTCTCTACATCGCGGACGGGCATCATCGGTGCGCCGCCGCGGCTCGGGTCCACCAACAGCGCAAACTGGGGCCACCGTTTCCGCCGGATGAAAATGCCTTCTTTCTGAGCGTCATCTTTCCGCACAACCAGATGCAGATTCTCCCTTACAACCGTGTGGTGAAGGATTTGAATGGCCTGTCCGCCAGCCGATTGCTGGAGCGGCTGGCGGACGTTTTTACGGTGCGTGACGACGGCCCCGCTGCGCCCACGCGTAAACATGAGCTGGGCCTCTACCTGGCTGGCCACTGGCATGGGTTGAGCTTTCTCCCGCGCTTCAGGGCCGCGACCGATCCGGTTGAGAGGCTCGACGTGACGCTGCTTCAAAAACACGTGCTCGAACCAGTTTTCGGCATCGCGGCCCCGCGCACCAGCAAGCGCATCAATTTCGTTGGCGGCATCCGCGGCACG
>Ga0074044_10004598_pt1 | contig 11383 bp, 8 predicted proteins | sample BogForMeECP23OM1_FD_94443 | JGI IMG/M metagenome (GOLD analysis project Ga0074044, IMG submission 94443) | Bog forest soil microbial communities from Calvert Island, British Columbia, Canada - Bog Forest MetaG ECP23OM1 | ecosystem: Environmental > Terrestrial > Soil > Wetlands ...
CACACTGGCAGTCGCAATCTTGGCTCTAATCTTTGGAACAGTGGCACACGCCGCACCCAAGACTACGCCGATATACAACGTCCGAATTGACGGAGCGTCTTTCCCTTGGGAGTCGTGCGGGAAGCCGTCAGTTCAGGCAGAACAGATTCCAGGCTATTTTCATATCACTTTCAAGTCTGTTATGGGTGAAACGGTTTCTCTGTCGGCTCGCAAGATTCAAATGTGGGAAGACAAAGACGAAACGAACAGCCCTGCATACCAAAGGGAATGCCAAAATCGGTAGGTTACTACTTGCCACCGCCACCCAAAAGCTTCCAAGCTTCGTATATTGCGCCGCCACCTGCAGCATAGGCAGCCCCGTGTCCAGCCCAACTCGCTAACTGAGAAAGCTTCGCCGCCCGAGCGCCGCGCTTCTGAGCCTCATACAAACCTTTGACGAAACTGTCGGCTCCATCTTTACCCATGGCTTGCTCTAACCGAGATGGTGTACCCTCGGGAGCATAACGAGACGGCTTGTCAAGTTTCTCCACGGCTTTGATTGCGGAATCAATATTGATTTCCTCATCTGCGCCGTGCGCCGTGTTTCCCTTCACCACGGATTCGTTGTTGAAAATTTGTCGCTTGACTTCTTGAACCGCGTATCGCTGTTGTGTGTCGGCTTTAGCCTGCGTAAGAGCCTTCTGCACGTTTACGCCGCCCTTTGCCGCGTTATTCTCGCCGTTCTGAATCTGGTTCTCAACATCCTTCAATCTTTCCATCAACGTGTCGGAGTTCGCAGTCGTCGGGTCATCCAAGGCATCTTGAAGAAGCTCTCGCTTATCGTAGAGGCTCTTCATGTCCGTGCCCGCTGCCGCGTTCACACTATCGTATGCCGCGCGTTCCCGAGCCGCAATGTTCGCAATATGAGTATCAAGCGCAGGACGCATTCCCGCTTCGGACGGCGCAGCAGCCGCAGCAACTCTGCTATCTGCCGCAACCGCGTTAGCCGCTTCGTCCGCAGCCGCCATCGCCTGTCTCTGTGCTCGAAAAGGATTCATCAATCTGCTCGGCAACGATGCCACATCAGATGCAACTTCAGAAGCAGCCTCGGCAACGCCACCCGGCAACGCAAGAGACATCGCCGTCGTCACAGGATTGTTGATGATACCGCTGCGAGTGCCTATAGGCTTTCCAGCAGACTGCCCGCCCGTCAAGAGTTCTTGGACGTTATCAGCCAAGTCACCAATCTTCGCCATAATCGGATGTTCCGCGCGCCCCGCTGGAGTCATGCTCGTAGCTTTCTCCAATACCTCATGAAGTGGAATCAGCAACTTCACAAGAGGCATCGAGAGCCGTTCAGCCGGGGGTTGTCCTTCGTAGCCAAATGTCGGGATGTCCGAAGATTTCGGCGCAGGAGAAATAGTAGATTGAGGTGCAGAGGAATTCCCCGCAGATGCTATGGGCGTGGCTATGCTTGCGTACGGGTCATCCGAAGCTGCGGGCGCAACAACGGGTTTCGCGATGGCCGCGTACGGGTCGGTGGTCTGAGCCTGAGGAGCCATTATTGACTCACCTTGTGTCCGTGAGACTCGATATCGGCGCGGACTTGCGCTTCCGTCTTACCCTTATTGATAGGCAACGCCATCGCTGACTTCAAGCTCACGGCTTTTCCGCTCGCCTGTGGAGGATTCTCAATCTGTCGATTGATGTTGAGCCCAGGGATTCCACGAGACAAATTGTCTACGAGGTTGTCCACTGCGTCTAGTTTCTTTATCGCGAGTTCTGTGTTACCGCTCGTAATGTCAGGCACCGTCGCCAAAATCGCGTTCCGAGTCTGTTCCGAACCTTGCCCCATTCCAGCAATGTTGCGAATTGACAGAACACGTTCATTCATCTGACCAAGAGCGGTCACCAAATCTTGCTCGTATGGCGAAAGTTTCTGCGCCGCGAGATTCTTAAATTCGTTTCGTGCGATTGACGGGTCTTGTTCGTTCATCGCCGCCGTCAGTTTTGCAACTTGAGCAGGCGAGAACTGTGTACCTTTATTCGCAATCAAAGCCTGCCGCAGTATGTTACTTCCCGAACGAATGTCACCAATCTGCGCAAGTTGCGACATCGCTTTCACACCGCCCTGAGCAGGAGCCAAATGTCGAGCCTCGGCGTCGGCTCCCTTTATCCATACCAGATTTCCTTGCTCATCGATAGCAGGCACAGGACGCCCGCCATAACGGGCTTCAGCGAGTTCAATCGCGGAACGCTGCTTGTGCGCTTCCGCCGCCGTGCCTTGAGTCAGAAGATTTCGGGCAGCAGAACGAGTCTCATCAGTTCCAAGAGGGTCCGTGCTCATCGCCTTCAACTGTTCCTGAACGTCAGGGTCGCTGGGTTTGGCTTTGCCCGCGTTAATTCGAGCAATCAAATCCTGCCCCTGTGCAATTTTCTGGTCAGTCAGCGCCGTTTTCTGATGCTCGGCCTGTACTTTCTGGCCTGTCTCCGTTGTATTCACCGCCGCTTTGTACTTAGACCATGCAGAGTTGACATCCGCCTGTGGAGTGTTCGGGTCTGCTAGAGCTTTCTGAATACCCAAGAGAGCGGGGTCATCAGGTTTCAACGCTTTCGAACCCACGTTAGCCACGTCCTGCTGTTGAAAGGTCTTCACAGATGCGGGGTCATCAGGATTGAACCCGCTCGATAAGATTTCCCCTCTCAATTTTGTCTGCTCAAGTTTTCCAGTCTCCAGCCCTTGCTGCGCTGATTTCACTCGCAAATCGCTCTCCGCTAATTCATTTGGGAGCTTCGCGAAAAGGATATGAGTCGCCAGTGTATCGCGAGCCGCGCTCATTGCCATGATGTCTTGCTGCACTTTGGCATTCTTGGCTTCGTCGCGGGCGCGCTGCGCACTCTGCTGCTGCGCCTGTTTGTTTCCGTAAAATTGCTGAACTTCTTCCGCGCCGCCTTCTTTACCGTGAGTCGCCAAAGCTGTAGCCGAAGAAGACAAAGCAACACCGAGTCCCTCAACCATGCGAAGCAAAGTCGCATGCTTCGGAGGGGGAGGAGGCGCAGTCGATTTAGCTGAGTCCTGCTGGATACTGTTACTCGCCGCCTGTATCCGATTCTGGTCATCCTGAATGGTTCCAGGTTGAGGCATGCTTGCGCCGCCCTGAGTCAGAGCGGACAGGTCAGGTGTCGCAGGCTGAGCGTTTATCACAGGGGCCGAAGCCGCTGGGGACGGTGCTGCTGTCGGTGGTGTAGCGTCTGGAGCCATGTTATTTTTCCAGCCTTCTAAGAAGTATGAGCATCATAATCCAGTTTCTAGCGGCGTTCATAGCCGTGATATCCTGTTCAACCCGCTTGAGTCGTTCGATATCCATTTTAAGCCCCTTGCGGCGGTGGCTGTGACGTACCGCCCTGCGATTCTGGCTGCGCCTGCTGTGCGCTAGGAGCCTGGGCAGCCTCGTTGCCTTGGGGAGCCGCCTGAGCCCCGCCCTGAGCCTCTGGCTGCGATTCTCCACCCTCTGGCTGAGCTTCCGCCCCCTGTTGGTCGGCGGGAGTGTTCGCATTAGCCGCCCCGTGCATCTTGGCGACTTTCTGAGTCATCTTGAACGGAAGGGTTTGCATCATCACACCGAAATCAAAAAGGTTCATCCCCGCCCCGTCGCTTCTTTTCACGAGGTTAAGCTGATTTTGCGCCGTCTGCACAGTGGGGTCATCGTCGCCCAGTAACTGCTTAAAATTGTTGATGTGTTCCTGAGCCGCATCGATAGCTTCCTTGGCAACTTTACTATCTTTCGGGACGATGGTTGAACGAAGTTTCTCAGTCGGATGCAGCGCCGTCTCCCCGTCCGCAGAACCATGACCTGAGCCCGCGCTTTTGTGAAAACTTGTCGCCAAATAGTTCGCAAGCGTACCGCCGCTTTGCTGGATGATAGCCTGAACCGCATTAATATGTTCGGCGTCGTCATGACCCTCCACATACGGAGCCGTAGCCATTCGACGAACGCCTAGTCCGTCAAAAGTAGCGGCGAGTTTCTCGTTCAGTTTTGAATATGACTTTCTCAGGTTAACGCTCATCGATTTTTATCCTCCAAGCGCGTTTTTAGCGCCCGCTCCAAACCCGCCACTTGCTGCTGTTTCTGCAATACCACCCGCAGCCGACAAACCACCCAAAACATCTTGGAAGTTTTGCTGACCCGCAGTTAGCGAAAGTTGTCCCGCATTCGTACCTGCGTTTGTAACCCCCGCTTCATTGCCAATACTCGTTTCCTGCTGTCCGCCATAGGCAGAGCCCGTGTTCTGAAGCAAGTTAATGCCTTGCCACAGATTGGCTCGCTTGACGGCTTGGTTGGTATTCGACAGATTAGCGAGTTCGCCCGATTTTGCTTGCGCCGCCTGCGATGCGATGTCCCCAGCAATCTGACCAGTCGCCCCGCTTCCAACATCCGCGCCGCCGTGCGATGCCGCAAAACCCGCCGCCGCACCCATTGCTTGCTTCGCGGCCCGCGCAGTATTCTCGTTAATTGAAGTGGTCGCAGTCGCCATCTCTTGCGGCGTGAGCCCAGACGGATTCGCAATCACATTGTTCGCAATAGCTTTCTGCTGCGCCAAAACACCCAGCTGCTGCGCAAAGGCAGTATTGTAATTCTGCGCCAAAGTCTTACTGGTAGCAAGCTGAAGATTTTGCTCTTGCTGCGCGTCAGACTGAACGTTTCCGGACCCGCTACACATTTTCGCACCTTATTACTTTCCCACATCTACTGCAAACATCCGAAATCTCACCCCGATGGTTACAAAACGGAGCGTGCCCCACCCGAAGCCACATGTAGGCGTAAAACATATCTTATCCCTCTATTGCTGCTGGAGCCATCAACTTGTTGATGTCCATGCGAAAGGTTTCTCTGTCGTCTTTCTCAAACCCGTGTTTCAACGCCCACGCGCCCACAGGATACTCTTCCTTAGTGAGCGTCTGAATTTCGCGGACTCCGAACTGCACGAAGAAAGCCGTTGCGCCGTCTATCAACGTCTGCAGCGCCTTCAATCGGTCGCGCCCTTCAGATTCAGGGTCAAACGCCAGATGGTCGAGCATCGCCACACAATGAAGCGGGGCGAACGCTACGGGTGCACCATCTTTGGTCGCAACAAAGTACAGCACTGTCGGATTAGTCTTCGACTGTGCCGCAGCTATATCGCGCGGGTCAATCTGGGGATTCTCAGCCACCCATTTTGCAAATGCTGATGCATCCGCAGGAGTTGCCAGTCGAAATTCCCAGTTTCCGCTCATAAAAGGTATCTCCAATATAGCTAAATTACCCTTAAACTGCCAGCACACTAGCGTTTGAAAGCCTCACAGGATGGGACGGGCTCTTTGAAATGTTCGTCTCACCCCAGTTAGACACCGAGGTAACAAAAATGCTGTGCGGAGCTTCGCTCGCCGCCGCTGTAAAAGTCAGCGGAGACTTTGCGCCGCTAGCAACGAGACTCGGCTGCTGCCCCGCCTTCTTCAAATAGACGTTCGCGCCCGAGAAATATTTATCTCCGGGTGGATGGTTGAACTGAATCGTTACGGTTCTCCCACCGCTAGATGGTCGCGTGATAACTCGCACGTTAGAAACAGTTTTCGGTGTGGTACGCGCCTCAACGGGCGATTGGTTCGGTTGCGTTGTCGGTAACGTAGAAAGAGACAGCGGCTTCGCCGAGCCCTTCGTTTGCTGGATTTTGTTGGCATTCGTTTGGCTAACTGGCCACAGGATTGGCGTCTTCGGAATCACCCCAGGATGAATCGAGCCAAACTGCAAAGCGTATTGAGATTCAGCAGCCATATTTCGTTATTCCTGATTTTCCTTGAACGCGAGCGCCTTGATTGTGTTAGGTGCGCACTCGGGTTCAAACTGAATTTTCACTTGCAAGTGGTGAATGAACTGCGACGCGAGTTTCGAGTTCATCATGTTGAGCGGCCACCGCAACGCCAGCATCGAAGTCGAGGGTTCGTTCTGTCCTTCGGGGGGCTCTTGCACAATTTCAGGCAGATACACGAATCCGATACCTTTCGTGTCGCTGACCTCATTCGGCAAAATCCAAATGTCAGGATACGAAGAGCCGCCGTTGTTCAGAGTTCCAACCGCATCGAAATATCCGACAATATGCTGCAGCGGGAACATGCGAGCCCCAGGTTGAGACAGAGTGATTGACCCAACCGTGATGTAACACTCGTCGTATGGTGTACCGTTGTTAGCTCCAAATACTCCGTTGTCTCCCCATGAATTTATGTCGCGCGCCTTCAAATAGCTCGCTTCCGTTTGGTAGTACACTTTAACTTTCACTTCCGACACGGAGAAAGTTGTCGGTGCCGCCGAAGTGATGTTGGAAACTTGCAACACCGTGAAAATCACGCTGACGGGGAAATCCACCGCGTTTGAAATCGTGATGGTGTTGGAACCGCTGCCTGCAATGTTCAGTGCAATGAAAGCGACTACACGGTTAGGCCACACGCTGTCGTAGGTATCTGCAATTTGGTAGTACGTGTTGTTCTCGCTGTCCGATATAGTCAGAGACTGAGTGTCCGCAACCGTATTCTGAGTAGCGTCCACAAATACAACCAGTGCATTTCCCGCAGTATCGCTAACTCCGCCGATAGAAGCTGAACCTGCGGTAACCGTTGCCGTAGTGCCGTAGTCGTTTATCAACGCAGGCGTAGTATCGGGTACGGCGTTCAGCAAAATCAAATGTGAAATCCAGCCGTATGCATACGTCGCCGTCGCTGCGCCCGATAGCGAAGCCATAGAACTGAGCGGCATCACGTAGACGGCACCCTCCGCACCGCCCGTGCCTACATTTACCGCCGTGGCTCCAGACCAAGCAGCGCCCGCCGTCAGCGAACCATAGCCTGACCGCGACTGAGCCGAAAAAATTGCTAGGTCGTTAGATGCTGATGGCGTAGCCGATGGCGTAGCGATAGTCGTGCTCCCTGCGGTATTGATTGTGTCCACAACCACATCAACGCCATCACTGCCGCCCGCATTCGTGACACTCCCCACCAACTGAAAACCGAAAAGATTCGGGTTGGTCACCACGGCTTGAGATATCCACGACGGCATTCTCCACAGGTCTGTCGGACTGCCGAACGTGTATGTTCCATTCATGCCCGTCAGCGGCACAACATCTGATTCGGCCCCCAGGACAGCGTTGAACGGAGAAATCATCAACGTGCCCGTTCCGCCTACTTGGTTTCCTGTCACAGAAACTTCAATACCCTGAATTGTGGCAGTAGGAGGAATAATAAACTCATACCCCGAAGCCACTAGAGGGTCAGACGATGTGATAGTGAAACTCATTAGAGTATCCCTCCTGGCGTCACGGTTACCACGGCGTAATCTGTGGGGACGCCCAAGGTGATATTCATTGGGTTCGTCCACGCGGCATTTCCGCCCGAGCCATTAGCTCCCGATGTCGGATTCATCGGACCGTTTGACTGATTAGGTCCGCCTGCAGTCGGCGATGCCAACATGAGACTGTTCACTCCCACAGAAGTTTCAATTGAGCGCAGTGCGCCCGCGCCGCCGATTGGATACGATGGAACACTCCAAGCCTGAATATTGCTACCGTACCGCAACACTTGGTCAGTTCCGTTGCTGAGAAACAAACCCACGTCCAAACCATTACGGTGCATTGTTGCATAGGTAGTGGTGTTCGGGAAATTCGCAACCAAGTAATCCGCGACATGCTGTCCCGTGTCTTCGGCGTTTCCGCCGATGAGGTCTGTGTATTGACCTTGCGTAGTAAACTGACCGATGGTAGACCTGTCTCGGAAAATCGCATTCGGCGTCGAGATACCGATATTGCTTAAAGCGTCAGTCGGATAGAAGCTAATGGTTTCAGGACCGCCCAAGATAGCGTTGTATCGGTCGGCCAAACACACAATTAGTCCCCCGCCATCGGGCGTCGGAATCAAATTCAAAGGTGGACCAGGAAACTGAAATCGATTCGCAGGAGGCCACGAAGAGTTCGGGTCACCGTTCGTGCAGTCAGGACCCGCAGTGTAATAGACGTAGTTTCCCGAAACCATCCAGACGCGACCGTTCCAATACACAGTGACGGTGCCGATAGTTTGAGTCACAGAAGACCCTGGTGCGCCGGGTGGCGGGTCATTCTGATGGTTCTGTGGTGCAATCAACAACTCGTCAAGATTAGCGTCTGTTGTGAAGTCGTTGTACACCCAAGTAGTAGCAGGACCGCCAAGCAGTTCCGCGCGCACGTTTCTCACAGAAAAAGTAGCGTTTGAGCCGCCTGAAATCTGAAACGCTGTAACTTGCACGCCCCAGTCAGCGTTATTGAAGTCTGAGTAATTCCAAATGCCGCCCCATGTATCACCCGCGCCGCCCAGCGGATACGTTGCGTTGCTCGTCGTCAATGTAATCTGTTTCACGTTTCCAAACGGAGTGCCCGCGCGCAAAAGTTGAACTTCAAGAAAGGCGTAGCCCGCCGAGGCACTGACTAGCGAATCCAACTCAACTTTAATCCCCGTAATCATGGTGCCTGCAGGAACCGTGAATCCGAAATTTTGCGCCTGCAAACCATCCGAAGGATTACCCGTCGTGTACAAGTCAAAAGCCAAGGTAATGGCAATTCCTTTGCCGTTGGCTGGCGTACTCCAGTTCGGCAAAAAGGAACCTGTTGAACTTTGCTGCTGATAGGCTATCGCCATCTGTTGATACGAGTTTCCATCACTGGCATCATGCACGACTTGATTTGCTTGCAACACGTAACCTGCGGGCCGCGTTGCAGGACTTCCCGAGAGCGTACCCAAGTCACTCCATACGAAAGAAAAAACTGCCGTATTAGCTGCCGTAGTCGTCAGGGTGGTTCCCGCATTTAGTGTTGTTCCTGAAGCCTGATACTGAGACTCAGGACCTTCCACGGTTCCGTTGAAGCCTGCAATCTCTATCGCTTGAATTCCCCAGTACTGACTTGTATTTCCTGCCAAACTGGAGACCGTCAGCTTCACAGTGGTTGCACCTGCCGCAACTCCCGAGGCTTTATATACACGCACGTAAACAAAGCCGTGGTCATTCGGCGAAGCTTGACTAGCGATTTCCGTGTAGGAGTTTCCATTGCTGTCGGTAACGCTCCATGCTCCGACTTGGAAAGTTTGTATCGCAACCAGAATCGTGTTCCCCGCCGACACAGGACTACTGAAAGTGACTGTGATTTGCTGCGGGCTCGTGTTCGCCGCCGTATCATTGAATATTGCCTGAGCGTACTGAACGGATGTGAACTGCCCGCCGCCGCCCGAAGGAGTGGGAACTGTAACAGTCGCATAGTTCGTTGCGCTAGTGACATTATTCGGATTCGTCCACGTGTACGTCCCAGGAATGCCGTTGTCCGTGCCGACTCCTGCAGTAATAAGCCCGCTATCGTATGGAGCGCCGCCGCCCGAGTTCGTTGGGTTCGTGATAGCGCCCGCAAACAAGTAAATGCCCCCACCATCGCTCAGTCGATAAATCTCAATCGCGTTGAACGTTGCCGTGCCTGTGTCAGTAGTTTCAACTTGATTTGGAGGAACGATACCCAAGTCCGTGGTGTAGTAAACCTGAAACCACGCACCATTCGGGTCAACGTTGATAATCTGAAACTGCGAGCCGTTCAAGAACGTTGCAACTGAAACTCCCGCGAAGGTAACAAAAAGCCCAGGTGTGAAATTGTTAACCGCGTACACCGTAACCACCCCTGCCAAAACTTCAGTCGCCGTAATCGAAACCACCGCGTTGCACAGGGGAGAATCTGTGGGCTCGCCCGTGATAGTAGCAACTAGGTTGACAGTCGCACCGGAGTCAGCCGTTGTCCCCACATTCGAGTACAAAGGAATCATCGCGGCGGGGATATACGCCGAAAAAGCCGTGGTCGTAACTCCAGGGAGCACAATAAAAATTTGATTGTCCATCGCCAGCCCTGCGGGACTGGTGAGACTTGCTACCGAAAACGTGTTGCCGGGAATGAAATTGTTCGTGCCTTGGAACGTCACGATGTTCGCCACGATAGCGTAACTCGTAATAGACGCAATCTGCGGTCCAAAAATGCTACCCGTGTTGAGACTGATGGGCGATGCCGTTGTCAACCCACCATAAATCGTTCGGTAGCAGTACACGTACGATGTTCCGAAAGATTCAATCAGAGTCCCAGGACCCAAGTTCGTCCAAGTATAATCACCATCGTCCGTCGTTGCGCCTACGGCGGTTGCCCACACCGGAGCCACGGAACCCGTAGTCACTGGATTCTGAGAGAGCACCCAATACGGTTGTCCGCCTGGAGTGCTGTTGGTGTTGATAGCGTTCGGTGGAACGTTCGTGCTCGCGGTGGTAGCAGTCCAATAATTGCCGCCGAAGAAAACGGTGTCGCCCACCACATACGCATCACCCGAATTCCAGTCAGCCACGGGGTTTGTCGTCACCGTGCAAAGTTGCAGGTTCCCGTTCGTGTCAGAAATCACCACAGGCACAGGGAACGCTGTGTCAGGTTGCCAAGTCAGAAGCGGACCCATGTTCGTCCACTGAACCGAGCCGTCGCCCACCTTCGCAAGCGCCGTTGTCGGCCAAGGCGGCTCGTTTCCGCCTGTGATTCCCGAGCCGCCGATGATAGCCGTCACTACTTCAACGTTCCCGTTCGGGTCAAGGATGGCATTGTTCACCACCTTGTTCACGAACGGCAACCAGCAGCCAGGACTAAAAATTGTCGGCGTCAGCGTAGGCGCAGGAATTCCCCACGAAGACGGATTTATATCGGACAAGGGCTCAGTCGTGTCCCACATCTGAAAGTCGTTCGTCGCGCCATCGGAGAAAAATGCAAAATTTCCAATCTGGGAAACAAAGCCTTGTTCATCAGTTGACTTCGTGAAGATGGTAGTGATATCTGCGTCAGTGAACTGAGAGAGCCTTTGCGTGGAATCAAAAACCGCAATCACATCACCATCGAGGTTTCGATTACTGTAAAACTCATTGACAATTTCGCCACTGAGCAGCGGCACAGGACAAAAGATGGAGAACCCTGGGCGGCGCGTCCACTGAAAAAGGTCAGTGTCTTCCATGTTCTCGCCGTCAATGACGGGGTCGTGAAACGAGACAACGTTTACGCCTATGCCTTTAAACGGAGCGAATAACTGGCTTCTATATGTATAAAATCCGCTAAAAAAAACTCGATGGCCAGAGCAGGGTCGCTACGCGATATTTGTCGTGACATGGGTTCGTTCTCCTTTCTGGCGCTGTCGGGCCAAGTGAGATGCAGACATCCTTTGACGTGTTTCTTCTGAAAGTTTTTGGAGAGGGAATTACCCCTCTAAATATGGAAGGAAAATCCTTATTTCTCGCCCCGCCACACGGCGAGCCATCGTGCAGGCTGGGTGATGAGATAAAAAAACAAC
>Ga0074044_10004600_pt1 | contig 11378 bp, 15 predicted proteins | sample BogForMeECP23OM1_FD_94443 | JGI IMG/M metagenome (GOLD analysis project Ga0074044, IMG submission 94443) | Bog forest soil microbial communities from Calvert Island, British Columbia, Canada - Bog Forest MetaG ECP23OM1 | ecosystem: Environmental > Terrestrial > Soil > Wetlands ...
CGCTCCGCCCAGGGGACCCTTCGCGGCCTCCACTACCAGTTAAAACGTCCCCAGGCAAAGCTTTGCCGCGTGGTTGAGGGTGAAGCCTTGGACGTCGCCGTCGACATTCGCCTCGGCTCCCCAACCTTCGGCAAATGGGCCGGCGTCACACTCTCCGCGAAAACCCATAACCTCATCTATGTGCCCGCCGGCTTCGCCCACGGATTTCTCGCGCTCACCGAAACCGTCCAGTTCCTCTACAAGTGCAGCGACTTCTACGATCGCGACGACGAGCACGGCGTCTTGTGGAGCGATCCTGATCTGAACATCTCGTGGGGCGTCTCCTCGCCAATCGTGTCTGAAAAAGATTCGAAGTTCGCGAAGCTTTCCGAAGTGCCTCGCGAATTTCTCCCCCTTTACAAATGACGCCCCGAATCTTGCTCACCGGCAAGAATGGCCAGGTCGGTTCCGAGCTTGCCCAACTCCTTCCGCGCCTGGGCGAAGTAACTGCTCTGGGTCGGAAGGAATTGGATCTGTCGAATATCCACGACATTCGCCAAGCCATTCACGAAGTTCGGCCGTCGTTGATCGTCAACGCCGCCGCGTACACGGCCGTCGACCGAGCCGAAAAAGAAGAGGCGCTCGCCCGCGCCATCAACTCGGACGCACCTGCGGTGATTGCGGAAGAAGCGAAGAAAATTGGCGCCGCGCTCGTCCACTATTCCACGGACTATGTTTTCGACGGCACGAAGCGCACTCCCTACAGCGAGGACGATCCCACGAATCCCATCAGCGCCTACGGAAGGACCAAACTCGCCGGCGAAGAAGCGATCCGCGCCGCAGGCATTCCCCACCTGATTTTTCGCACCGCGTGGGTCTACGCAACCTCGGGGAAAAACTTCTTGCTCACGATCCTGCGTCTCGCCGCCGAACGCGAAGAGCTGCGCATCGTCAGCGATCAATTCGGCGCGCCCACATCGAGCCGCGAAATCGCCCAGGCCACCACCCGCGTTTTCGCTCCTCGCATTTCAGATGTAGGGGCGGGTCTAAGACCCGCCCGGCCGCAAAATGTCGATCCTGCCGGCTTCCTCGCTGACCTCGCCGGCACATACAACATGACCGCCTCCGGCGAAACCACCTGGCACGAATTCGCCACCACAATCCTTGAGGACTGCTCGCAACTCCCCCGCGATCTCCCCTGGTTCGCCGCCGCCACCGGCAATCGGCCCCTCATAGCGAAACGCGTCATCCCCATCACCACGGCGGACTACCCCACTCCCGCTCGCCGTCCCGTCTACTCAGTCCTCTCCAACACCCGCTTCGCCGCAACCTTCGGCTTCACCCTCCTTGCTTGGCGCACCCAACTCACCTCCGCGCTGAAAGGCTAGCCTTCGTAATGGTCGCCGTGCCGTGCTGAAGCTCCAACTAAGACCATCACTACATAAATAGCAATCCGCACGTTTCAGCCTTTAGAAACTGACAGCCATATTTTGTCGTGGGAATTTTTTCCGGCTACTGGAGTTTTCTACCTGCAATCACGTGAATACTGTATCACTCACCTAAGGTATCTTCCCTAGTCTCAGCCGTTTGAAAAACGCCTCGCGCTTTGGCATAGCAACTGCCACGTTCCCAGAGTTTCCGGGGGAGATCCCAAGTTTCTCAAGCACGCAGTTCAGCTTCTTGGCACGGCCAAACCCTCACGGTCGTTGCCAAAGAAGCTGGCGGTTCCAGCTTTCTAGCCGGTCATCCTGGCGCGTCGGCCGTGAAAGCAAAAAAAGAAAAGCAAATTAGAGAAGTCAAAACCCAATAGCTTCGCCTGTTGAATCCTGGGCAAGCAGACACGAGGCTGATCGTGAAGAAAGTCCGCGTTTTCTCTAAGTTGGTTCACCCACCAGCAAAAAAAGAAGAAACACAGCCTAGCTTCTTTGTTTTCTGCGAGAAGACCACCGGAGTGGCGCAATTTCGCGCTGGCTCTTTGGCTGACTCCGACTGCAGTCTCGACCGCGTCGCCGGTCTGCTCGCGATGCAGTGCCTGGTTCGGGGTCATAATCCGAACGATTTCACCGTTCTCGTTCCCGCCGACAAGGATTTCGTTGGCAAGCTCGTCACGCGCGCCACATATCTCCTCGAAGAAGGTCGCGCCGTATCGGGTCCTGCATCCTTGAGTCCTCGCCAAAAAGAGATCCTGCACTCCGTTCTTTGCAACCGCGCCAACAAAGAGATCGCATCCAAGCTGAACATCACCGTCCGCACCGTGAAGTTCCACATCTCCTCTCTTCTGAGCAAATTTGGCGTGGAGAATCGCACCGAGTTGGCGCGCCGCGCCGCTGGATTGTTGCGCCCGGCAGCTCTCGACGGCGGAGAAGGCACGGCCCCGCAGCTTTCCAGTGAAAATGTCCGCCGAGAACTCGGTCCGCAGCCCGTCAACACGAACTACCGCCTCGAGAATAAGTCTCGCAGCGTGCGTTTCCCCGGCCGTGTGCTAACCGCGTAGCAGCTCGACTCAACCAGATTACTGCGTAATTGCAGGCTGCGCTGAGTTGGGATTCGTGGTGATCGACCAGCGGAAGAATCGGCAGTCGCAATATTCACAGCGAAACGGCCTTACGAAAATCAGGCCGAGCACTTTTCGTTCGTAGATTCCTCTGCGCTTTGATCGATGGATCCGTTTGCTGTGGCAGTTCGGGCAATCGAGCATTGCAGTTCTCCTGACCCGTCACAATTGCCTCTCAATGTTGCAAAAACGGAGCCGCTTTGGCTGTCTCTTTTTGCACACTGGCGTCCGATCGCCTCGAAAGCCTGAGGCCGCCTTCGAGACACGCTTTACGCGCCCACCTCGTTAAAGTCACCCACTACCAGAGGTGTTCAAAATGGAACAGATTCCTGTGTCTTCTTGGCATACGGTGTAGCCGTAAAGGGTCAACCTCGCAGCCGCTCATCCGGATTCTCGTGGACGGGTTGGGTCGTCCATGTGAGGGGCTTCTATGTCAAAACTGGCTCAGCGCGATTTGCAGTCTGATCTGGCCACCTTCCCGGCGGAGGGCGCAGCCTCTCACAGACGCCGCCCGATTCGCGCCCTTTTCGTCCACCCCGATGCGGAAGTAGTTGCAACCTGCCTGGAAGAGCTGAAGAAAGCGCAATTCGTTGTCAGTGCTGACGTCGTTTCCACCTTGGAGCAGTGCACAGAACAGCTCCGCTCCCAAACTTATGAAGTCGTCGTGGCCGAGTACCCCAGCACGAGTTGGGTTGGATCCCAGGCTTTGCAACTCTTCCATCAAACCGTTCAGGAGATTCCCCTGCTTTTCGTGACCACCGCGGTAGGAAGTGAGTCCCTGGCGGAGCTGGCCGCTCACGGTGCTTTCGATTACGTGGAACGAGAGCATCTTGCCCAATTGCCCATGGCTGTCCGCCGCGCCCTGAACGAAAAAAAACTGCGCGCCGAGCTGGAAGAGGCCGAAAAGGCTTTGCGGCATTCGCAATCACTCTATCGAGCGCTGGTGGAAAATCCCGCCTACGGGATATGCCGTTGTGACGCGGAGGGCAAGATTCTCGACGTAAACGACGCTTTCCTCGGCATGCTGGGCTACTCAACAGAGGCAGAACTCTTGTCGGCGAACCGTGCGTCCGAGATCGTCTTTGATCTCGATCAGGTGAAGCCATTGGCCCGAGGCGCTCCCGAGTCCGTGCCAATCGCGCCGGTGGAAATAGAGTGGAAACGGAAAAACGGCACGACTCTCAGAGTCAGGCTGAGCGGCCGCGGCATCTTCGACGAGCGTGGAGACTTTGCGGGCCATGAAATTATTGCGGTCGACATCACGGAACAGCGCGCCCTTGAGGATCATCTGCGCCGCCAGGCATTGAGCGATTCGCTCACCGGCTTGGCCAATCATCGCCGGCTTTTCGAAGTCTTGCACGCCGAGATCAGCCGATCAAAACGCACCGAACGGGAATTCTCGCTCCTTTTGCTGGATCTCGATGGATTGAAAGAGATCAACGACTCCTTCGGGCATTTGGTGGGAAACAGGGCGCTGTGCCGCCTGGCGCAGATCCTAGCGGACTGCTGCCGGTCCGTAGACGTTGCCGCGCGCCAAGGCGGGGACGAATTTGCTCTGGTTCTGCCGGAGACAGGCGTAGCCGCCGCTACTTTGGTGGCAACCCGAATTTGCGATCTTCTCGCGAAAGATATAGAAGAACCGCGACTTTCCGTCAGTGTAGGAGTTGCCAGCTATCCGAACGATGCCAATAGCATCGGGACTCTTCTATACGCAGCAGACAGGGCCCTCTATGGAATGAAAGAAAAGCAGCCCAGAGCCGTTCGGGCCGGCCAGATTTCTTGATTGCCTTTTCCAGACTTGAGTTCCGGCAATTTGCTCCATTAGTTCTGAACAAGGCGCGAAGAGGGAGTCTCAGATGAAGCAATATGATTTCGGCTCACGCCACAGGCCGCAGAAGCCCAAAACGCATCTGAATCGTGACGAAAAAACCCAGTATCTACTGAGCGCGGAAGAACAACTTCTTCAATCCATTTCAGCCCGTGCGCCCCTCGCGCAGGTGCTGAATAAGATCTGCAGCGTTCTCGATTGCGATATTGGCAACGTCGTTTCTCTGATTTCCCCTCCGGACGAGGATGCAACCGATCTTGCCGATATGGCTGCGAACGCTAAGCATCTTGGCTTGTACTCTTTCTGCTCCGCCGGTGTTCTTGCTGAGAACGACGAACTCCTTGGATCGCTGGAGATGTACTGCTGCGTTCCGCGCAGCCCCTCCACCGAGGAATTTCAACTGATTCAGCGAGCCGCGTGTCTGGCCGCAATTGCAATCCAACGCGACCACGAGATGCACGGGAATGACAACTGCAGCCTTCACGCACATCGGTCCATGCGAAGGTACGGGCCGGAGCCGCCGGCCTTCATAAATTAATCCCACGCGAGTAGTCCCGTTGTTCCGCTTGGAATCTTTGACACTGGATTCCCAGCCGCGCCGTTCTGAATGCGGACGTGAGTCACTCGTAGATCGTTGTTCCTTTTCGCACAGACGCATGACTCTTGAAGCATTACTCTATGGCACGAATCCTGATTCTCCAGAGTGCTGGACTCTGCAGGCATCGAGTCGAAAGTGAAAATTCTGGCTAAATCCCTGCCGCAAGCGATCCTTGCCGTGCTCGTGGCTTCGTCCGCGGTCTTTGCTCAAACCGGTGGGAGCTCCTCGCCCAAGCCTCAGAATCCTGTCGTATCGGATGCGCGCCAGATCATGGCTGTGTCGATCGCGGCCACCCAGCATAGCTGGCAAGCGCGGGACTCCTACTCTTATACCGAGCGCGACGAGAATCGGCGCTTGGACGCCCACGCACAGGTGAAATCGGATGATGTCGATGTCTCCCGAATGACGGTTGTCAACGGCGCTCGCTTTGGGCAGCTCCTCGAACACGATGGACATCCTCCATCGGCTGAGGAACAGAGAAGGAGTGGCGAGGATCTCGACAAGCTGAAGCACGAAACAGCAGAGGAACGAACCATTCGGCTCGGCAGGGAGGAAGAAAACAGGTCTTTCCTGCGCGACGTGCTCGACGCCTTCGACTTTCACCTCATTGGCGAAGAGATGGCCGACGGCAGGCCGGCCTACGTTCTTCAAGCCACGCCGCGCGCGGGCTATCTCGCGCACGGGAAGTACGGCAAGATGTTCTCAAAGGTCGAAGGCAAGCTTTGGGTCGACAAGCAAGACTTCGGTTGGATCAAGGTCGAAGGCCAAGTCACGCAGGCGTTCTCGATGGGATTGTTCGTGGCCCGCGTGCAGCGCGGCTCACGCATCATTCTGGAGCAGACGCGCGTCCGTGACGACGTCTGGGTGCCAAAACGCCTCGACGTGCGGGCAAGCGCCAGAATTCTTTTCCTAAAGAGTCTCGATATCGAACGTATCCTCACCTACTCCGATTACGATCCGGTGGTGGACGCACAATACTTAGTGGGCAGATAGCGCTGCCGGTGCACGAGTCACCCTGGTTTTATCCGTCTTGAGTCAACTGCCAGTCGTCACATGATTTGACGCGTAAGCAGCGAATACAAAGCGAATCGAACGATTTGTATAAAATTGAACAGAAACTACTCTTGTAGGCGCTCAGTATTCGCATGAACGAAGAGTTGTGCATTCCAATCCTGGGAGAAATGCCATGATGTTCAGATCAACCTTACTTCTTTGGGGAGCTGTTGTGATTGCGGCGGTGCCGGTTTGGGCCGATAAGATCTCGGTTACCGACGTCGCGAAGGAGTCACCCGGCATTGAAAGCCCCGTGAAAGCAGTGCATCACCCCGACTTGAGCCTGAATGTGCTCTTGGCTTTCGGATTTCCAGCAGGATCCACGCAGGCAGTGACGCTCATCGACACCTTTGAAACGAACGACGCATTCGCGGAAGAACAACCTAAAGTTGAAGTCCCCGTAAAGATGATGCGTCGCTCCGGTCTGCAGGTAATTGCCTCCGTGAACGCAGAATCTCTTCCGGAGTTCACGCCGGAATCGGTGCTTAACGGTGGCGTTCCCTCGAGCGACTCCTCTGATTTTTGGGGCCCTTGGTTTTCCCAACCTAAAACCAAGTTCTCTCGCTTTTTACCGGAGTCGAACACTCAGCCTGCCGGCGTAAGCCAAACGGACTCCTATAAAGCCGGATCGTTTATTTCGCATGTCTGGGAATCATGGCGCACAGAAGGGCGAGGAAGCACAGGGAACTACGGCAACACAAATCTAACCGAAAACACCCTTGCGCCCGCTGTCCATGTGGTACCGGAACCTGGATCTCTTTCCCTCATGCTGCTCGGGCTCGCTGCCGTTGGGTTCTTTGGCCGCCGGCGCGGACAGCCGCTGATCCCCGTATAGCCGGGCGAGAGTTTTGAACTGCATTGAATCGTAACACGGCATTGGACCGTGTCGTTTCGCCCCTTCCTGCCGTGACTTCCACCTACTGTCGTGGCCTTTTCACTTGCCGGACCTCGCGGGTATGAATGTGAAGCCGAAATCCAAAAGTGTTCACAAGGGGACAGATGTCCGCCCTCTCTGTGACTAATGTGATCCCTGCATCGCTCGTCCGCCCTACGAAGCGGCGTCGGCGCAGCCAGGAAAAACGAAATCGCACAAATCACAAGGAGATAAAAACATGCTTGGGATCATCGCCGCAGTCCTGATCGTTCTTTGGTTGCTTGGATTTTTCGCATTTCACGTAACCAGCGCTTTCATTCACGTTGCCCTCGTCGTGGGCTTGATATTGCTTCTAGTGCATTTCATGAGGGGCCGGACGGCAGTCGTCTAGATTGCTGGCCCAAAGCCAGATGATGTTCGTGTTTGGCGGAGCCTGCCTGCGTTGGTAGCATCGGGTGACTCAGCCGTTCCTCGAAAGGAGACACGATGCAATATGACTCGCACCAGAGAGCTGCCGAAATGCACGAGCTTGCCGCACACGCGCACCGTGCTGCCGCCGCGTCCCACGGCAAGGGCGATCACCTCACCGGACACGAGCTTTCCAGGCAAGCACTGGAACATGCCAGGAAAGCTTTCGAGTGGTCCGAAGAGGCTCACGGGAAGTCCGCAGAATCAGCGGGGAAACCGTAAGGCCGCGCAACTACCGCGCGGGAATGCATGAATTCAAATCATTCCATGAGGAGACGCCAAAATGAAACCAAGCACCAAGAATGAAGTCGAAGGCAAGGTTCACGAAGTGAAGGGCACGATCAAAGAAAAGGTAGGTCGCCTTACGAACGATCCCGACTTGGAAGGCGAAGGTGTCGGCGAAAACATAGCGGGGACGGTCCAAAAGACAATCGGCAGGGTGCAAAAAGCCATCGAGAAACCGTGACTTGGTACTGCTTCGCAGAACCGGGCCGCGACGCCTCTTGGATTAGGGTCAAAGATTTGGATCTGGAAATCGACGGAAAACTGGAGATAGCACATGAACCTCTCAGCGGTAAGCACCACACAAATGGCCATCGTCATTGCGGTCGTAGTGATTGTGGCGGTAGGCATCGGCATTTTGCTTTTTGCTCGTAAGCGCCGAACGGCAAGATTACGCACTCAGTTTGGCGGCGCTGAATATACCCGCGCCGTGAAAGAAGGCGGCAGCCAACGCAAAGCAGAAGCGGCGCTCGATAAGCGTTCCGATCGAGTGGAGGGTCTCCACATCCGGGCGCTCGGTGCGGGCGACCGTGCCCGCTTCGTGGAGTCCTGGCGCAGGGTGCAGGCGCGATTCGTCGACGGGCCCGGAGGCGCCGTAACGGACGCCGACCAACTCCTCGGCGATGTGATGTCCACGCGCGGTTATCCCATGAGCAACTTTGAACAGCGTGCGGCGGATATTTCTGTCGACTATCCTTTGGTTCTGGAAAATTACCGCTCCGCGCACGAAATCGCCATTCGTCAAACGCACGGGCAGGCCACTACGGAAGAATTGCGCCAGGCGATGATCCACTACCGGACGCTCTTTGATGAGCTGGTCGGCGAGCCGGAGATGGCGCGCGCAGCGGCAGCATCGTAAACCCTGTTTCGACGCGAGAAGCGTTCGCAAACGACAGGTGTGGCAGGCGGCCGGAAGTGCAAGACACACTGAGGAGGCAATCCAAATGGACGACGCAATCAAGATGCAAGAAGAAGAGACAGATCCTGGGCTTACGACTGCGGCTTCGGCCGGCGTCCCGCCGCGACCCGAGGTGCGAGCTGTCGCTGCTCCAAGCTTCGGCGTTGGCGGCGCTTCATCCGCCGGAGCCGCAACCGCTCCAGCTATGGCTGAAACGGCCACGCCGCTCCTTTCGCCCGATGAAGCCAAGGATTTTCGCGCTCGGTGGGACGCGATCCAGGTGAGTTTCGTTGATGAGCCTCGACGGGCGGTCCAGGAGGCAGATGGTCTCGTCGCAGTCACGACCAAGCGCCTGGCTGAAACGTTCGCGGCTGAAAGAACGAAACTCGACGCCCAATGGGAGCGCGGCGAGAATGTCTCCACCGAGGATCTCCGCCTTGCGCTGCGGCGCTACAGGTCGTTTTTCGGACGCCTTCTCTCGGTGTAGATCGGCGAGATTATAGCCTTCCAATGGTGCTGTATGGGACATACAGCGCGATGACGAGCGCGCATAGTCATCGCTGCTGGGTTTCCGAATCTCGGAATGGAGGATTCTACATGCGACGTTTACATCGATACATCGGGTCAGTAATCTTGGCTGCTGCTATTGCTGCTCCAGCCCTCATCGTGACACAGGCCAAAGCGCAAGAAGTGCAGGTCCGAGTCTACGATCGAGACCACCGCGATTACCACAACTGGGACGACCATGAAGACCGCGCCTACAGGCGTTATCTGGCGGAACAGCACAGGGACTATCGTGAGTACAACCACCAGAACCACTCCGTGCAGAGACACTACTGGAATTGGCGCCACAGCCATCCTGACAACGACTAAACACGACGGGTCCAGAGCGGCGGGGCTTAGTCGTGCAGGACTACGCTCAGAAGCGAGGTGTTGATCTGAAGCCTGCCGTTGTACTTGATGAAGCCCAGTTTTCTGAACTTGTTCATGAAGAAATTCACGCGTGAGCGAGTTGTGCCTACCATTTCCGCCAGCATCTCCTGCGAGATCTTCGGGGAGCACCATTTGCGGTTTGTCTTGCGTGCCGTAGCGCGCCAGCAGCAACAACGTGCGAGCCAGCCGCTTCTCGCTGGAGTTAAAGAGCTGATCCACCAAATCCTCCTCGACCCGGATGTTCCTCGAGAGCATGTGAGAGATGAACCGGTCGGAAAATGCATGCTCGACGTGGAGGACGCGAACCATCTCCTTCTTTTCAATGATGAGTGCGGTGGTCGCCGTAATCGCGCTTGCCGTCCCTATCCGAATCGGCTGACCCGCCAGGCATCCTTCGCCAAAGAAATCACCGGGTCCCAAAACCGCCACCACGGCCTCTTTGCCCGTTTCATTCACTACCGAAAGTCTCACCCCGCCTTTTTGAATGTATAGGACGTTCTTGGCGGGATCGCCCTGCGAGAAGATCGTTTCCTTCTTCTTGAACTCTGCAACTTTCCGAGACACACCTGCCGTATCAAGAAAATCCTGCAAGTCAAATGTGGGCTTCTTCGCCGAAGTCGGTTTGGTATTTGCGGCGGTTGCCTGTGGCATTCTCAAACCCTCACTTTACTTTCGATCGTCGGTTTCGCGCCAGCAGGGCGTTCTAATTCCGGGACTAGCGCAGGCGATTCCTCCAGCATTCTTGCCAGTCCTGCAGCCTGCCGGACAAGATTCTTGACTACCTCAATTGGAATCTGCTCGAAATGTGTTACCCCGTTTCGCATCCCAGCTGCTTCCTGCAGCTGCTTGAACCGTAGCAGTCTTCCAGCCATACGGGGAGAATCTTTTGCATGGCGTTCGTGTCAACAGAGTTCCCTTTAAGGGGAAGTAGGGAGCGTTAATGCGACCCGAGTCAGTTTCCCTTGATGGCATCCGCTCAGGCGGGTACGTTTGTGTATCCCATATTTCTGTTGTACGCCGTCTACGCCTATGATACTAATAGGCAGCGTTAGTTATACGTTTGCAGTCTGGAGGATCAGATTGAAAACGAACCAAGCCATATCCCACTTCAAGACGATGGACTTGGGCGAAGTTCCTCGTTCACGAAATGGCAAACATAAGGCGATTGTTACCCTCATTCTGCGCGACCTCGACCAACTCAAGGACGGTGCGGCCCTCAGGGTGCCCTTGGCCGAACTCGGAGACACCAAGCAAAACGTCCGTTCCGCCTTGAACCGCGCTACGCGAAACGCCAAACGTAATGTCGCTACGGCCACGGACGAGAACTTCTTGTACGTTTGGAACGTAACCAAGACCTGATAAACGCGCTGCAGCGTCGCGTCCGGTAAAGCCGCTGTTGCCGACGACCCTCCTCACAAATCCGCAAGCAGCTGCAAACGTGTGCACAAGTGAACAGATATCCTTCGGTGAGGCTTCTAACATGTCGTCCTGTGGGTGAAGCCAGAGGACCTGGGCGAAAATAAGTCCGAAAGCTTCCCTCTGAACGACACTGGAGATCGCAGGTTCCTTCCCACTCCATCCGGCACTAGCAGTTCTAAGATCAAGACAGAGATTCGAACCAACGCCTTGGACCGGCGGAGTGTCTCCCTGCGAAGAGAAGAGATAGCCAATGCCTTTGATGCAAATACTGGTAGTTCTGATCGTCGTGGGTGTTCTGCTTTGGCTGGTCAACAGTTTCATACCGATGCAGGGAACGATTAAGTCCATTTTGAACGCCGTCGTGGTGATCGCCACGGTTCTATGGCTTCTGAACATTTTTGGACTTTTTCATTCGCTCTCCCACGTTCGCATTGGGACCTAACTGAAACTGAACAGGCCATAGTGGGAAGACCGGATATCGTCCGGCGAAAC
>Ga0074044_10004602_pt1 | contig 11374 bp, 12 predicted proteins | sample BogForMeECP23OM1_FD_94443 | JGI IMG/M metagenome (GOLD analysis project Ga0074044, IMG submission 94443) | Bog forest soil microbial communities from Calvert Island, British Columbia, Canada - Bog Forest MetaG ECP23OM1 | ecosystem: Environmental > Terrestrial > Soil > Wetlands ...
AGCGTCACAAACTGTAGCGTCACAAAGTAATCCGAACGCTGGTGCTCTCCGTGACGCAGCTGCTCACAATCGCGATTTATTCGCCACGAAAATGAGCGCAAATCAAATCGCCGAAGCGCAGAAGTTAGCACGCGAATGGAAGCCGACTACGCCGCCGCCTCGATCTGAGACCAGCATGCGGTCGGCGCACGCCCATACGCCAATCTATTCCGGCAACATCGAGCCTGAGCCAGAGAACCCCGACCTGTCGACGCCGATGCCGTCGCTCGAAAACCCGGAAATGTCGCATGAGGAGGCGCAGGACAAGATCAAGGCGGCCGGATTGGACAAACAGATCACGGTCCCGGAGGGGCGCCACCGCCGCGCGGCTATCGACCTGATGATCCGCCAAGCCCAAGCGGAGAACGAGCGCGCTTCGACCATCGCCCGCGGCCCGAGGGGCTTTCTGGGTTCTCTTGCCGGCGCGCTCGGCTTCCTGGTGGTCGTCGCCGTCCGCATGATTGATCCGATCAGCGTCATTCTTGCGGTCGTACTCGGTGCCCTCGCCACTGTTGCGAAAGAGCGCAGCGTGCAATGGCTTATAGTTGGCATTGGTGCGGTTGCGATGACAATCGCTTTCGGGCTTGTGACCTCCTATTATGAAAGTCTGTACGGCGTCGTACAAGGCCGCGCTTGGGCTCCTATGACAATCATAACCACCCTAACCGCCGCGGTGCTGCAGATCGCGTTTGCAGCGGGGCTGTTTGGATGGTGGCGACGCCGTGGAGACACGGCTGAGGGTGCATCATAGGATTACGGTGCACTTAATTCTCGCGCACGCGAACAAATTAGCCCGTAGGATGGATAGAGCGCGGCGAAACCCATCATCTTTCGGGCACAGCAAAGCTACCGAGGCGATGGGTTTCACTCCGTTCAACCCATCCTACGGGCTCCACGCCCCACTTTTCCTCGATCGAGTATTTTTGCAAGTTCCGCCGCATCGAGGACAGTAAGATCGCTCAGCTCGTTCACGAGCTTGGACAGATCAGCCACGGTATATAGTCCTTTTTCGGTTCGAAGTAGTGCTCCGCTGACCGTCCCATCATGAGTCCGAATCGGGACAGTTTGAGTATACCATCCTCCGCGCCATGCCGATGGCTAATGAGCCGAGGCTAATGAGCCGAGGTGCAAACCATGAATGCCGGGACGCCGCCTTCTCAGGATGGGATAGGTCGTCAATATGAGGGATTGCTGGCGGAACCGATGTACCCTCCGCAGCTGCTGATGTCAGCCAGCGAAAAAGCAAACTGGGCTGTTCTGCGAGCCACTAAGACACTCCTCCTTTTCAAGCATTTCTCGATTGATCCAAACGGCGAGGACGCTTGGCAGCGTCTCGCAATCGCGCTCGCGGCAAATCATGTTCCTGGCTTCAAGCCTCCGCCGGCAAAGCCAGGGCATCCAAAGGATTATGGCATGGATTTAGACCTGTGGATGCTTGTCGAGCTGCTTAAGCGCCGCGATGGCCTGAGTGTGAGAAGTGCCGTTGATCGAATCGCCAATGTGCGAATTTTTGAGCAAAACAGCGAAGCGCTCCGCAATCGATACCGCGAAGCGCTAAAACATAAACACCTGAAATCAATTTGGAAATTTTTGGAGTGGTATGCCGATGCTCTCGGCCAGCAGCGATTTATCGAAGCCCTCGATTACGCGATTGGACATCACCTTCGATAGTTTTTTCCGGGAGAAATTGATTTAATTGGCTCCCACCCAAGGCCGCGATTATTTGGGGAGGCCTGCGGGGCTTCCTGGCGCGTGGTGCGTTGCGACCGTCATCCACACGACCTCATTCGGGAGCCTCACGTCCGAATCGCGAGGTCCCAATGTCTAAGCGCCGATCACCCCGCCCTTGGCGGTCAATTCGGAAAGCCCTTCCGTCCTTGGCGCAAATTGCCGGTTTGCTCTCGTCGCTAATCGCCGCCGGACACGGTTTAGGCTGGTGGTGAAATGTCTCCTGTCCACAGGCCGTCCAAATCTTGCCGGGACGGCCAGGAAATGCGAGTTAGGGCATGTTTTGCTCGGGTAGAAAAGTGGAGCCCGTAGGATGGGTTCCGCCCTTGCGAAAACCATCACTCATCCCCGTCGCCCTATGATGGGTATCGCTTCGCTCCACCCATGCTACGCGCTGCAATCGCTACGTTTGCAGCAGTCGAAACGACGATGCACCATGAGAGCAGCGTCATGTCGTTTCCGCAGCAAATATCTTGGTCGGCGCGCCAGACAAGCCGGAATCCCGTCCTAATTAATCGTGAAAGCGAGCAAACAACTAACGAACAAGGCCAAGGGCAAGAGCAGTCCGAAAGGCGGGCATTTGGCCTACCGTGAGGACTTTCACTCCAAAAAATTCGCAAGCACGATCATACACCGCATATAGGAAAAGTTGGCCGTCCTCTGCCTCAATTCGGACCGCTTCGATCCAGGTCCACATCACAGCGGGCAGATTGCGCCCGATATGGTGCACCAGTGCTTCATAGTTGGTGACCTTTCCTGACAGCGGTATTCTGACGCCGCTGTCATCCGCAGCGAGAATCTCAACGTAGCAGCCGTCCATCAGGTTTCTCCAAAAAGCTCGTTTGGCGCGAAAGCGTACCGGTGCATGCACGAATTGCGTTGTCAATCGGAGAAGAGATGGCGGTCGCAACATGGTCAATGGCTGGTTAAAACAATCTACACACTTGACGATCCCCTTGCGGATTCATCGGATTACGGCGACCGTGCACTTAATTGACACGTCAAAGGTCAATAAGGGCACTCACCGTATCCGGACCGTATCCGGGAACGATCTGATGGGCTTGAACAGCGATCCCGGATTTCGCCGGCGCTCCATCCGGGCCACGCTTGCTACGCCTCGACATATTCCGCGATGCTCGTCGGCGCCGGCAAAGCCACGCCATCCGCCTTGAGACCCGTCGATATGAAAACGGATCGCCTCGCGGATTTCCGTTTCCACTTCGGGGATCGTCGCGCCGGTTGCGACGCAGCCGGGCAGGTCCGGGACGTAAGCGGAGTAATTGTCCTCGGCCTTTTCGATCACCACCACGTAGCGCATCACTTGTGTTCCTTCAGTAGCAGCGCGAGCAATTACCGCCCCCGATTGCGCTCACGTTCGCGCGCAATTTCCTCCGCCGTATAGGGAGCGGCAGCGGGATCGTAGGACGTCCAGCCGGCTTGCCGATACGTCGCGATCCGCACCTGCACGTCGACCGCGCCGCGATCGAGAATGGCCGCATAGCGGTCTTGGTCCGCCTCCAGCACCCGGGCCGTGACCAGCGTGGCGCCGCGGCGCAGACACTCGGCGATGGCGTGCGCCTCTTCGCCGCTGATGCCGGCCGCGGACAAAACACCGAGCGCGCCGCCGACCCAGCCGCCGGCGGCAGCGCCCGCAGCGGTTGCCGCAAGCCATCCCGCCGCCGCAGCCGGCCCGATGCCGGGTATCGTCAGCAGTCCCAGCCCGCTGAGAAGACCGGTCAGTCCGCCGACGGCGGCACCGATTTCCGCTCCGGTCGCCGCTCTGCTTGATCGCTCGTCACGGCTGATGATGCTGATGTCGCGTTCCGGCAGGCCGGCATTTCGCAACTCTCGCACCGCATTGGCCGCGTCGGTGTGATGATCATACAGACGGGCAATCGTAACGATCATGGTCGCAATCCTTCTGCGTCCTTACGGCCAATCCTACACCATCGAGAGCGGTTGAGCCCGTCCCGGCCCGCGCCTAGTATTCCGCCGCAGGGAAGGACACCGCCATGCCGGAAAAACACTACGACCGCGCCGTCCAGGACATCGGCAACATCGTCAATCTCGGCCACGTCAACGTCTGCATCACCGACCAGCACCTGGCGACGCACTATTACGTCACCGGCCTCGGGCTGACGCGCGATCCCTATCTCAACACCGGCGCGCGGCTGATGTGGATCAATGTCGGCATGAGCCAGTTTCACTTGCCGACCGGGAAACCCGACGTGCTGCGCGGCACGATCGGCCTCGTCGTGCCGGATCGCGCGGCCTTGCTCGAGCGGCTGACCCAGGTGAAGAAGGCGCTCGAAGGCACCCAGTTCGATTTCCGCGAAGGCAACGATGGCGTCGAGACCATCTGCCCGTGGGGCAACCGCATCCACGTGCACACGCCGGACGCCGAGCGCTTCGGCCGCATCGTGCTCGGCGTGCCCTATATCCGCTTCGACGTCCGGCCCGGCACCGCGGCGCGCATCGCACGCTTCTATCGCGAGGTGCTGCACGCGCCGTCCACGGTCGCCAAGAACGGCGCCGGCGCCGAGGCCCGCGTCCAGGTCGGCGACAAGCAGTATTTTTATTTCCGCGAGACCGACGCGCCCGAAAAACCCTACGACCGCCACCACGCGCAGATCTACATCGCCGATTTCTCCGGGCCGTATCGGCGGCTCCTCGATCTCGGCCTCATTACCATGGAAACCAACGAATACGAGTACCGCTTCAAGGACGTCATCGACCTCGACACGCGCGAAGTGCTGTTCACGGTCGAGCACGAGACGCGCAGCCAGACCAATCCGATGTACGGCCGGCCGCTGGTCAACCGCAATCCGGCGGCGACCAACCGCGACTACAAGCCGGGACATGACAGCATGTCCTGGGCGATGTCGTGAGGGGCTCTTCTGCTTCCCCGCTTTTTCTCCTGCTCCCCTGGAGCGAGAGGGAGAAGGCAATGACACTTCGCGGCGCTGCTGTATAATCGCGGCAACGAAATAACATCGCCGGAGACGCCCCATAAGCGCCGCCAAGAAAACCCTGGTGATTCGCAACGGCACGCTGATCGACGGCTCGGGCAAGCCGTCCGCTCGCAACGACTCGATCGTCATCGCAGGCAACCGCATCGAGAGCGTCGGCGCGCTGCCGGGCTACATCCACGTCGAGGACCGCAAAACCGTCGAAGTGGTCGACGCCGCCGGCAAGTGGATCATGCCCGGCCTGATCGACGCGCACTGCCACATGTCCTACGGCTACCCGCTGATCAAGGGCGAGGGCAAAGGCAAGGGCACCACGCGGCCGGAATTCTCCACGCTGAAATCCGCCCGTAGCGCGCAGAAAGTTTTGCGCGCGGGCGTCACCAGCATTTCGGTGCCCGGCGGCACCTGGTTCACCGATGTCGGCGTGCGCGACGCCATCAAGCTCGGGCTGATGGCAGGCCCGCGCATGTTCGTCGCCGGCCGCATGATCGTCACTTACGGCTGCATCGAGGACGACGAGCCGTCGTGGGAAGGTACGCCCGACCATTCGATCGGGAAACTGTGCAACACCGCCGATGAAATGGTCACCGAGGTGCGCCGCCAAGGCAAGCACGGCGTCAACTTCATCAAGATGGCGGACAGCCGTTCCGGCGAATCGCAGATGCTGGCAAAAGAGGAGATCGCCGCCGTGGTCGGCGAAGCGCACCGCCGCAACCTGCGCGTCGCCATCCATTCGCGCGGCGCCGGCTCGACGCGGGCGGCGGCCGAGGCCGGCGTCGACTGGATCGTCCACGCCGATCTCGCCACTGATCGCGATCTCGAAGCGGTGGCCAAGGCCGGCGTGCCGATCCTGCCGACCGCGACGTTCCTCGCCGTCGTCGTCGAGCTTGGCCAAAAAGTCGGCGCCGAGCAGGTGCAGCTCGATATCAACCGCATGAAGCGGCACTACGATCTGCTTGGCGAATTGATGCACAAGGCGCGCAAGCTCGGCATCAAGCTTTTGGTCGGCACCGATACCGGCAACAATGCATTCACCCGCCACGGCGAGCTGCACGCCAAGGAGCTGGAGATTTTCGTGCGTCACGGCGGCTACACGCCGATGCAGGCGATCGTGGCGGCGACCCGCGACAACGCTGTTGCCGTCGGCCTCGAAGGCCAGGTCGGCCAGGTGGCGGCCGGCCAGCTCGCCGATATCATCGTGCTCGACAAGGACCCGGTCGCCGACATCGCCGTGCTGCAAGACACCAAGAACCTCGCTCTCGTGATCAAGGACGGCAAGATCGTCGATCTCGAACCGCGCGACGAGATGCTGGTCTTCCAGCAGGCCGCCGAATGACGGCTTGCCGTCGCCGCCAATGAACGGGCAACAATGAGCGAGATCGCGCGGCTCCTTGTCGAGATCGACGATGTGAGGCCGCGCGTCGTGCGTTGCGTCGAGGTGCCCGTCGACATCCGCCTCGACGATCTGCATTTCGTGCTGCAGATCGCCATCGGCTGGCAGAATTGCCATCCGTTCGAGTTCCGCATCGGCGAAACGGCGTGGGGCTTGCAGGACCGCGACGCTGAGCCCCCAACCTATCCAATGGGGGCGGCCGAGCAGGCGACGCTCGCCGATATCCTGGCGCTGGGCGGTACGTTCCAATACGACTACGTGTTCGGCGAGGACTGGCAGCATACGGTGAAGCTTCTTTCGCGCGGCGCCGCGGTGCCGGACGTGCGCTATCCAACCCTGGTCAGCGCCAAGGGCCGCTGCCCGCCGGCGGATATCGGCGGCCCGGTCGGCTACGAAACCTATCTGCGCACCATCGCCGACCCGGCGAGCATCAACCACGACGACATGCTCGATTTCGACGCGCCGGATTTCGATCCGCATACGGTGGACGCCGCTTCGTTGCGCAAAAACCTGGCGAGCCTGACACGCTATATCGGCCGCAAGCCGGGCACCCACGAGGCGACCGGGAGCTGAGCCGCATGCAGTTCGGCGTTCAATTCTTTCCCAACTTCAGGCCGGCGGACAAAAGCGCGGAGACCTATTTCGCGCAAAGTCTCGACGTCGCGGAGGAGGCCGATACGCTCGGCTTTTCCCACGCGCGTTCGGTCGAGCATTATTTCGAGCGCTATGGCGGCTACAGCCCGAATCCGATCGTGTTTCTTGCGGCGGCCGCACAGCGCACCAAGAAAATGCGGCTCGTCACCGGCGCCGTCGTGCCGGTGTTCAACAACCCGCTCAAACTTGCCGGCGAGATTGCGATGCTCGACGCCATCTCGCACGGCCGCTTCGACGTCGGCTTCGCCCGCGCCTTCCTGCCGCATGAATTCCGCCGTTTCGGCATTTCGCCCGATCAGTCCATCGCGCGCTTCCGCGAAGGCTTGGAGCAGGTCGAATTGTTGCTGACGCAAGAGAATGCCACGCACCGCGGCGAGTTTCATTCCTTCGAAAACGTCACCTCGCTGCCGCGACCGACGCAAAAACCGCGGCCGAAATTCTACATCGCCTCGACGCGCACGGCGGATTCGTTCGAATTCGCCGGCCGGGCCGGTCATTCGCTGATGTCGATCCCGATCGGCCCGCTCAAGGATTTGATCCCGGTCTACCGCAAGGCTTGGCGCGAGGCCGGTCATCCCGGCGACGGCGAGGTCATGATCGCATTTCACATGTTCTGCCATGAGGATGCGCGCCGCGCGCGCGAAATGCCCCGGCGCCAGTTCGAGGATTATTTCGCCGCTTTGTTCGAATCCGCCGGCGAATGGACCCAGGGCCTATCATCCAAGGACTATCGCGGCTACGACGTCTCGATCGGCCGGATGAAGAATTTCACGCTGGAGACCCAGATCGAAGCCGGCGGCGCCTGGGTCGGCACGCCGGACGAAATCAAGGCCATCATCCGCCGCTTCGAAAGCACCGTCGGAAAATTCGAGCACGCTTCGCTGCAGATCAACTTCGGCACGCTCGACTTCGCCGAGGCGCAAAAATCGATGCGCTTGTTCGCCCACGAGGTGATGCCGGCATTCTCTTGAAACGTGGAACGACAAATGGCTGGACCTGTCGCGGGCATCCGCATTCTCGACCTCACCTCGGTCGTGTCCGGCCCGCTGGCGACGCAAATCCTCGGCGACATGGGCGCCGACGTCATCAAGATCGAGAGCCCGGACGGCGACACCACCCGCTACACCGGCCCGGCGCGCTCGCCCGACATGGCGGCGTTGTATATGGGGCTCAATCGCAGCAAGCGCTCGCTGGTGCTCGATCTCAAGCAGCAGGGCGCCAAGGACGCGCTGTGGCGGCTGATCGCGGGCGCCGATGTGTTGGTCCATTCGATGCGGCCGCAGAAGATCGAACGATTAGGCTTCGGGCACCAAGCGGTGTGCGCCCGCAATCCGCGGATCGTCTATGCCGGCCTGCACGGCTACCGCGACGGCGGCCCCTATAGCGGCCAGCCGGCCTACGACGACGTCATCCAGGGCCAGTCGGGCGTCGCTTCGTTGATGTCCGAGATCGCGGGCGAGCCGCGCTACGCGCCGACCATCCTCGCCGACAAAACAACGGCGCTGTCCGTGGTCGGTGCGGTGGCGGCGGCATTGTTCGCGCGCGAAAAAACCGGCCGCGGCCAGTTCATCGAAATCCCGATGTTCGAATCGATGGTTTCCTTCGTTCTCGCCGAGCATCTTTTCGGCCACACCTTCACGCCGCCGATGGGGTCGCTCGGCTATACCCGCGTGCTCGGGTCGTGGCGGCGGCCCTTCAAGACCAAGGATGGCTACCTCTGCATGATGGCCTATACCGAGCTGCAGTGGCGGAAATTCTGGAAAATGGTCGGCAAGCCGGAGCTTTGCGACGATTCGCGCTTTAACAGCATCGCGGCCAGGAGCCACAACGTCGTCGCGCTCTACGAACTTGCCGGCGGCTGTCTCGCCGACAAGACGACGGACGAATGGCTTGCCTTGCTGCGTGAGCTGGAAATCCCGTCCGCGCGCGTGTCGAGCCTCGACGAGGTCATGGTCGATCCGCAGCTCGCCGCTACAGCCTTCTTCAAGCACGCGACCCATCCGAGCGAAGGCGAGATTCTTTACACCGACCTGCCGGTACGCTTCAGCGACACCGCAACATCCGCCGAACGCCTGCAGCCCAGGCTCGGCGAGCACAGTTTCGAAGTTTTGCGCGAGGCCGGGCTTACGGAGAGCGAGATCAAGGCGCTCGCTGCTTCGGGCGCGACTGTCGACGGCAAACCGAAGGCGCAGGCGGCAGAGTGATGGTGCTGATTTCTGACTCGTCACGCCCGCGCTTGTCGCGGGCATCCACGTCTTAACATCCGCGCCGCACCAAAGACGTGGATGGCCGGGACATAGGCGAGCGAAGCGACGCCGTTCTTTGAACGGCTATGCCCGGCCATGACGACGAGCGTGGTTACGCGCCTCGTTACGACTCCAGCGCGCTCGGCGCGTACAGCTCCTCGACCTTGATCAGCCGCGGGGTGAGGTCCTGCTCCAGCGAATATTGCGCGATGGTCTCGATGACCTTGCGGTTGGCTTTGACGCCGTGATGCAGCAACGGCGTTTTTGCATCGCCGGAGAGCAACCCCGTGGCGAGATGATAGTCCACATGTTCGAGGCGTTGCGCATTGGCGATCTCGTTGGCGCGGTTGAAGGTCTTGAGCAGATTCAGCACCACCCACGGCTCTTTCTCCGCTATGTCGCTTCTCACCACCGCCTGGTGATTGATGGGAAACAGCCCGGTCTTACGGTAGTAGCGGATACCCTCCGCGATCGGATCGGGAAACAAATATTTGAAACCAGCATGGTTCGCCAGGTCCGCCCGGCTGCGGTCGACCAAGTTGCGACCGGAGAGATAATGCAGCACGGCGTCGAGCTCGCCGGCGAGCATCATCGCGCCGATGCTCTTGTCGGCAGGAATCTGGTTGACGACGACGCCCGGCGGCGGCTTGAAGCCGGTGGCGCCGCCGTGACTTTTTTCCGGCGTGCGCTCCATCCAGAATTCCATGTCCTTGGGCGCGACGCCGAATTCGTGCTGCAACACCCCGCGCGACCATAATGCCGCGGTCTGCTGATATTCCGGCACGCCGACGCGCTTGCCCTTGAGATCGGCCGGCGTCTCGATGCCGGCCTTGCGGGCGACCAAAATGCTGGTGTGAAAAAACCGGCGCGTCGTGAACAGCGGCAATCCGAGGAATCGCGTGTCGCCGCGCCCGATCGTGATCATGAAGGAGGAGCATGACATTTCCGCCACGGCGAATTCGGCAAAACGCAGCTGGCGCCAGAACAGCTCGGAGGGATGCAGCACCGTCGGGATGAGATCGATGCCGTCCGGCTTTACCGTGCCGTCGATGATCGGCCAGGTCCGCGGATTTGAGGTAATGCCGATGCTCAATTGCAGGTTCATGATGGTCTCGTTGCTTGGGCGTTGAATCTTGGGTGGCGGCGTCCAACAGATCATAACATGAGTGCTTGACGATGCATGGCTAACATGTTCCGCATCGATCTTACCATTCGTCTTGGCCTCGTGCGATCATCGCATTCATACGGAAGATGGAATGAGGGCTGTAGCGCGCATTTGCACGATGACGATTCTCGCTGTCGTCGGCGCCGCCGCTTGCGCCGACGCGGCCGAAATGCGCGTCTACAGCACCGGCGCGCCGGCGGAAGCCGCCAAGGCGATCGCCGCGAATTTTTCGCAAGACACCGGCCATCACCTCACGTTCACGGTCGGGCAGCCGGCAACCATCGAAGACAACCTCACGGCCGGCGATAAAGCCGACGTCGTCATCCTGCCCTCGCCGGACGTCGCGATGCTCACCGGCACCGGTGTGCTGCGTGCCGGCAGCGCCGTCGATCTCGCCCGGGTCGGAGTCGGTGTCGTCGTTCGCACCGGCACGAAGCCGCCGGACATTGCCAATGCTTCGGCCATTCGCCAGTTGCTGCTCGATGCGCGCGCGATCGTTTATCCCGATCCGCGATCGGGCGGCGGCTCGGCGGGGCGCGCGATCGCGCGCATGATCGACCAGATGGGCATTGCCGAGACCGTCAGACCGAAGCTCACGCTGTCATCCGCCATCGGCGGCGGTGTCGATCTCGTCGCCAGTGGCACAGCGGAGGTCGGGCTCTTCAACATCAGCGAAATTTTGCCTGTCAAAGGCGTGTCGCTGGTCGGCCCGTTGCCGGCCGAATTGCAGACCTATATCGTGTTCGCTGCGGCGATACCGTCCGGCAACGCAACGCCGGAGCCGGCCGCCGCTTTCATCAAGCGGCTCGCCGATCCGATCGCGCGCCAAGCCTGGCAAAGCGCCGGCATGGAGCCGGTTGCCGCAGCGCCTTAGTCACCCGCTCATTCCCGCGCAAAGCGGGAATCCAGTTGCTGGGTCCCCACTTTCGCGGGGACGAGCGGATGAGAGGTTCGCCCTTAGAGCATGATCCGGAAAAGTGGAAACCGGTTTTCCGAAAAGATCATGCTCCAACAAAATGCTAGAGCCCGGTTCTGATTCAATCAGAACGGAAAGGGCTCTAGTCGCCTGATTCAGTCAGATTGAAGGGTATAGATGCTTGAGTTTAATGCGAGCGTCTTTGGTGGTGAAGTGCCAGTCGGATTTGGTGTGGTAGGCATTGCGGTCATGCTGCCAGGCGGC
>Ga0074044_10004603_pt1 | contig 11374 bp, 6 predicted proteins | sample BogForMeECP23OM1_FD_94443 | JGI IMG/M metagenome (GOLD analysis project Ga0074044, IMG submission 94443) | Bog forest soil microbial communities from Calvert Island, British Columbia, Canada - Bog Forest MetaG ECP23OM1 | ecosystem: Environmental > Terrestrial > Soil > Wetlands ...
GGCAAATTGTTGTAGCGATCGATATGGAATACGTCGCTCAACAGGAACATCACATCATCAACGGGAGCCTTGTAGGTCGGCATAATCTCGCCCTCCGCGCCGCGTCCGCCCGGCGCCCGCCGGACCGAAGGGTATAACGTAGCCGATTTGCGTCAACGGCTAAGACAGAAAATGAGGCTTTCGGCCGGCCAGGTCGCTTCCTTTTCCCTTGCCGGAGGAGGTGCAAGCGAATGCTGCTCGCGGTGTCGCTCGGCGCGGCGAGAACACCTGTCGCTGCCTTCGAGCAGCTCCCTGGAGCATGACGCGGAGATCTGCCGCAGCCCGACAATCGCAACATCGATACCGCGCCGCCGCTGTCCGAGCAGATTGATCTCCGGGTATCTTTGGCGCGGCCACCTCGCCCAATGAGGGTCTGCGATCGTCACCACTGCGAGCGGCAAATTCCGCCGCCGCAGGCTACACCGCGCGATACTCGCATTGTGCGCCATGCCGTGAATTACTCCGGAGGATTCGGCCACAGCACCGCTCTCATCAGCCTCGGCCCTCGGAACGTCTTTGCCTGCAACCGTGACGAGGCGCGCCTTTTTTAACGGCTTCTTTACCGTATTCCTGAAAAGTCGACGCCAAGGACAGAAAACCGCGCCCTCCGCGTCATCTGTTCACGAGCATCGGCTCGAAACAGTGGGCACATCCTGCTCCTCATGTGGCTTGGACGTGAGAATGAAATCGGGCGGTCCGTGGAATCTTAGAGGTCTCCATCCGGAAGCGCGCGAAGCGGCGCGCGCCGCCGCGCGCCGATCCGGCATGTCCGTCGGCGAATGGCTCAATAGCGTGATCGAACCGACCGATGAGGAGGCTGGCGAGTTCGCGCCGTCCGCCGGTTTTGATCGCGATTCTGACGATTCCTGGCGCCAAAGCTTTCGCTCCGACGAGCGGGAGCAGCATGGCTCGCACCGTGGCGACGCCAACAGCCGCGGTCGCGATCGCCAGTCGGATGATCGGTTAGGCGGAAACTTCCGTTCCGAGGAGCGGGGACAGGGTCGCCGGCACCTTGACGCCAACTGGCGCGACCGCGAATCGGATGAACAATGGCGCCAGAGCTTACATTCCGGCGAGCGGAAACAGACCCGCCACCATGGTGACGCCGACCGGCGCGGTCGGGATCATGAGTTGGATGACCAGTTAGGCCGGAACTTCCGCTCCGAGAGGCCGGAACATGACCGCCGGTATCGTGACGCCGACTGGCGCAATCGCGATCGTGAGCCGAATGATCAGTTGCGCCTGAACTTGCGCAATGACGATCGGCAACAGCACCGCCGGCACCGTGACGCGAACCTGCGCGGTCGCGAACGCATGGAAGAGGCGGAGGTGCCAGTCCGCCGCGACGGCGGTCCCTACCGCGAGGAGCGCCGCGGCGAAGCCGCCAATCGTTCCCGCCGGGAGCCAGACCGCCGTGATGAACAAGTCGGTCATCATCCGCCGCAAGACAATCGCGATGTGTCGATCGATCGGGCCGTAGCCGAGATCGCGGCGCGCCAGCGGGTGCTTGATAGCGCGGCTGCGGCCGAGATCCCGGCGCGGCAGCGTGTATTTGATCGCGAGGCGGCAGCCGAGATCAAGGTGCGCCAGCGCGCGCTGGATGGCATTGCCGCCAGCCTTGAGCGGCGGTCGGACGATTTCGTCGAACAGACGCAGGCTCATCGCTTCGTTGAAGCTGAAACTGTTGCGGAACCCGTGTTTACGCCGCCGCAACCGCCGCCGCTTCTTCCGCAGGATAGCTTCTCGGCCTGGAATGCGAGCCCGCAATCCGAGAATGCACCGGCACCGGCGCTCGACCTCAGCGGCCTCGAGCAACAATTACGCCAGATCACGATGCGGATCGAGGCGCTGCGGCCGGCAAGCGACCTCGAAGCGGCGATCAATGGGCTTCGCGCCGAGCTCACGGAGATCGGTCGCTTGCTTACCGAAGCGCAGCCGCGGCGCGCCGTGGAATCGCTCGAGTTCGAGATCAAGGCTCTCGCCGAGCGCATCGACCACGGCCGCCAGTCTGGTGTCGACGCGACGGCGCTTGCCGGCCTTGAGCACGGACTGGCGGACGTGCGCGACGCATTGCGTGGGCTGACCACCGCCGAAAGCCTGGTCGGGTTCGACGAGACGGTGAGGGTGCTCGCGAAGAAAATCGAGTTGGTTGCAGCCAAGGACGATCCAGCCGCGCTGCAGCAGCTCGAGACGGCAATCGGTACATTGCGCGGTATCGTATCCCATGTCGCCTCCAACGACACACTGACGAAGGTCGCGGAAGACGTGCGAGCGCTCTCTGCCAAGGTCGACGAACTCGCCAACAGCACGGCAAGCGGGCACGCCCTCTCGGCGCTGGAGAACCGCATCGATCTATTGGCCACCGCGCTCAACGCCTCTACTGCAGCGGGCTACGCGGTCCCTCGGGAGCTTGAGAGACTGCTTGCCGGGTTGATCGAGAAGCTCGAATTGGTGCAGCTCTCGCACACCGATCACACCGCGCTCTCCCATCTTGAGGACCGCATCGCAATGCTGGTCAGGCGGCTCGATGCCTCCGACGCGCGCCTCGGCCTGCTCGAAGGCGTCGAGCGCGGGCTGGCCGATTTGCTGGTGTATATCGAGCAATTGCGCGGTGCCAACGCCGGGGGCGAGGTTGCTGCCCAGGCCAAACCGGTCGCCGTCGAAGCGATCGAGCACGAGGTTGCCGAAATCAAACAAATGGGGCGCCGCACTCAAGATTCACTCGAAGCCGTCCACGGCACTGTGGAGCACGTCGTCGGTCGCCTCGCCATGATCGAAAGCGATATACGCGGCGATAAAGTCGGGACCGCGTCTGCGGAGCCGTCGCCGGCGAAAGCGCACATGGTCACGCCGCCGCCGCTCGAACCAGCTGCGATGCCCGCAACGTCCGTTGACTCCGCCGTCGCGCCGAAACCGACGCAGCCCGAGCCCGCGCCGAATTGGCCCGCCTCGCGGCAGCCCATAGACCCCGACCTACCGCCCGATCATCCGCTGGAGCCAGGCTCGGCCACCGGACGCTCCCGCCAGCCGCCGTCAGCCGCCGAGCGGATCGCCGCGTCCGAAGCCGTTGTGGGGTCCAAGCCTCCGGTGATTCCGGATCCGGGTGCCGGTAAACCCGATTTCATCGCCGCCGCGCGCCGCGCCGCGCGGGCAGCCGCCTCGGCCGGGCCGAACGACCGGTCGCGTGCCAAAGCCGACGCGGAAGGTCCTTCTCAGCCGAAAACACTGACCGAGCGGTTGCGCACCTTGGCTGTCGCAGGCGCCGTCGTCGTCATCGTGCTGGGCTGTTTCCATATGGCTTCACGGCTGTTCCAGGATGGCGGTTCGGGCGCACCTCCGCACCCGCAAGCCGAGCCTCCGCACGTGCAAACCGAGCCCCCAAGCGCGCAACCGGTGCCGCCGCAGGTGGAAAAGCCGGCGGCCCCCGCCATGCCCGCGCCCAAAGCCAACCCGACGAATCTGCCGACGCTTCCGCTTCCGCTCCCTGGTGCGGATGCCGCCCAGGATCCGGTCCCAGCGCCACCCGCCACAACAACAGGTGGCATACCCGGTGAGCAGTCCCTGCTGAACGATTCGACCGCGCCGTTTGCCATGGCCGCCAGCGTTCCTGCCGCCGGCGACACGGCCCGGGTCAACGGGTCCGCCGCTGGATCGGCGTTGGCGCCGCCGACCGACATCACCGGCGCGCTGCCGGCTCCGTCACCGCAGCACGCCCCCGCAACGGCCCCGGCGCCGGCGATCGGTGACAAGCTGCCGGTCGCGATCGGGGGACCGGCACTGCGCGCCGCGGCGCTCGCGGGCGACGCGTCAGCCGCTTACGAGGTCGCAGTTCGCTTCGCCGACGGCCGCCTGGTTCCGGCGAACAACGAGGAAGCCGCGCGCTGGTTTGAGCGCGCCGCCAAGAAGGGGGTCGCGCCCGCGCAGTTCAAGCTTGCGACGCTCTATGAAAAAGGCCTCGGGGTGAAGAAAGACCTCATCGCGGCGCGCGACCTCTACCGCGCCGCCGCGGACAAAGGTCACGGCAAGGCCATGCATAATCTCGCCGTGCTCTACGCCGAAGGCATCGACGGCGCCGCTGATTATCGCACGGCTGCGCAATGGTTCCGCAAGGCCGCGGATCACGGCATCGTCGACAGCCAATACAACCTGGCGATCCTCTATGCGCGCGGCGTCGGGGTGGAGCAGAATTTCGCGGAAGCCTACAAGTGGTTCTACCTTGCCGCCAACGACGGCGACGACGCCGCCGCCAAGAAGCGCGACGAGGTGGCCTCCCGTCTCGACCAGCGGTCGCTCGCGGCCGCGCGCCTCGCGGCGCAGACGTGGACCCCACAGCCGCAGCCCGTGGACGCGATCACGGTGAAGGCGCCGGCGGCCTGGGATCTGCCCGCAAACGGGACGACGGGTGTCAAGCCGAAAGCGCGAACCGCCAAGGCACCCGCAGCAAACGCCGCCAAGGTCAATTGAACCTCGGCCGGTCATCTGCAGGTCATTCCGGGCTCCTCGTTGCGTTTATCATCGGGCCGGCCGCTTCGGGCCGGACCCGCTGGCTCGGCCCCGGAATGACGGAGTGGAGCGATCAAATCTGCGCTCCAGTCGCCGCTGGACGGTATGCCGCGAGGCATCGCGCGAGTAGAACGGTCGAAATGGCGTAGTCGAGCACCCGGCAGTCCATCCGTGCAAATCTACCTTCCGATCGCCGACATTCCCGTCAACGTCTTTCTCGTGCTCGCGATGGGCCTTGCGGTCGGATTCATCTCCGGCATGTTCGGTATCGGCGGCGGATTCCTGATGACGCCGCTCCTGATCTTCATCGGCGTGCAGCCGGCCGTGGCCGTGGCCAGCGTCACGACGCATGTGGCGGCCTCCTCGTTCTCCGGCGCGATCGCCTATTGGCGGCGCAACGCCATCGACGTCACGTTGGCGCTCACATTGCTCGCCGGCGGCATCGTCGGCAGCGCCGGCGGCGTCGCGCTGTTCACGTGGCTGCGCACCCAGGATCAGCTCGACCTCGTCATCGGACTGTCCTACGTCACGCTGTTGAGCGTTGTCGGCGTTTTGTTGGTCGGTGAGAGCGCCCGCGCGATCATCCGCAGCCGCCAGGGCAAGCCGGTCGAGTTACGCCGGCCGGGCAGCCACATCTGGTTCCACGGACTGCCCTTGAAGCTGCGGTTCAAGCGCTCGAAAGTCTATGTCTCGGCGATCCCGGTACTGGCGATCGGCTTAATCATCGGCTTCATCGGCGCGATCATGGGCATCGGCGGCGGCTTTCTGCTGGTGCCGATGCTGATCTATCTGATGCGGGTGCCGACCGCCACGGTGATCGGCACCTCGCTCGTCTTGACCTTCCTCACCATGGTGTCGGCGACCGTGCTGCACGCGGCGACCAATCACCTGGTCGATGCCGTGCTGGCGCTCATCCTGATGGTGGGTGGGGTGATCGGCGCCCAGTTCGGCGCGCATGCCGGGCAGCGCATCCGCGGCGAGTGGCTGCGTCTCCTGCTCGGTCTGCTGGTCTTTGCGGTCGGCCTGCGCTTTGCGTTCCAACTCGTGCTGCAGCCGGAGGATCTGTACTCGATCCGACTGATCGGGGGCGGGCCATGAGTTACGCGCACGCGGCGGCGGTTGCCCTTGTGGTTCTCCTCGCCAATGCCGGCCCCGTTGCAGCCGAGCGGCTGATCGCTTCGCTGACCAATCATCACGTGATGATCACGTCGAACTACACCGGAGTTGAACTGGTTCTGTTCGGCTCGGTCGAGCGCGACGCCGCGGCCGTCGGGGGACATGGCGCTTACGATATCGTCGCGACCATCACCGGACCGCGGGAACCGCTGCGCACGCGGCGCAAGCAGCGCATGCTCGGCATCTGGGTGAACACCGCGGCGCGCACTTTTGTCGATCCGCCTTCCTACCTCGCCGTTCTGGCGAGCCGCCCGCTCGATGCCATCACCAGCGCGGAGAACCAGCGGCGGATGCAGCTCGGGATCGCCGATACGCCGCTTCCGGAATTGATCAACAACGATATCGGCGAGGTGAGCAACGACCCGTTCCGGGCCGCGCTAGTGCGGCTGATGCGGGAACGCGGGCTCTACAGCGAACAGCCGAATGCGGTGACGTTTCTCACGCCGACCCTGTTCCGCGCCGCGATCTCGCTCCCGGCACAAGTGCCGATCGGCAACTACAATGTCGACGTCAAGCTGTTCGCCGACGGCAATCTGATCGCGCATACGAATTCGGCTTTTGAGATCGTCAAGGTCGGCTTCGAGCAGTTCGTCGTCAATGCGGCGCGCGAGCACGGCCTGCTCTACGGGCTGGCGACCGCCATGATGGCGCTGTTCACCGGCTGGATCGCCAGCGTCGCGTTCCGCAGAGACTGAGTCTTCAATCCGGCAAGCATCGCTCCGCGGCGACGGCAAAAAGTCGCTGCGCGCCGAGCAAGTGGGCGGTGAAGGCCCGCGTGCCGAATAGACTGAAGATCGCGCGATCACGCACGTTGAGGCCGCCGGCATAGGCGCCGAAAGCCGGCATGATCAGCCGGCGCTCGTCGCTGGCAAAGCAGCGCCGCCGCACCGCGCGGCCGCGCTGGGCCACGCGCGCCAGCGGATGCAGGTGGCCGGCAATCTCGCCGTCGCAGAGACCGGGCGAAGGTTCGTGGCGGAACATCAGCGGGTCGAGCGCCAAAACGTCGGCGAAATGGCCGCCGATTCCGTCAGGCGGGTCGGGATCGTGATTGCCGGCGATCCAAATCCAGTCCCGTCTGCGTTGCAGCGCCTTGAGCGCTGCATGATCGCCGCCGCTCATGCGCGATGGCCCGTCACCGTCGTGAAAGCTGTCGCCCAGCGCGATCAGAAGCCGCGGCGCGTAGCGCTCGATGAGGCGTGCCAGCCGCGCCAGCGTCGTCGCCGTATCGTAAGGCGGCAACAGTACGCCGCGCCTGGCGAAGGCCGAACCTTTTTCCAGATGCAGATCGGCGACCACCAGCAGCTTTTCGTCCGGCCAGTACAGCGCGCCGGCGGGATCGGCGAGAAGGGTCGTGCCGGCGAGGGCAATGCCGGAATCTTGCCCTGGATTCCCGCTTGCGCGGGAATGAACGGAAGAAGCGCTACCCTTCACTGCATCGCCTCCTTCACCAATTCGTCCGCCGCCTCGGCGAGGAGCGCATCGGCCGCCTCGCCGTAAACCGTCTCGCGGCCGATCTCCAGCATGACCGGCACGGCGAGCGGCGACACGTGGTCGAGCGCTTTATGGACGATTCGCCCCCTGATGCGCGAGAGCATATCGGCGAGGCGGCGCACGTCGAGGAGGCCGGTCGCGGCGTCGGCCCGGGCGGCGCGCAAGAGCACGTGGTCGGGCTGGTGGCTGCGCAGCACGTCGTAGACGAGATCGGTCGAGATCGTGACCTGGCGCCGGGATTTTTCCTGACCGGGAAAGCGGCGCTCGATCAGGCCGGCGATGATCGCGCAATTGCGGAAGGTGCGCTTCATCAGCGCCGATTCGGCGAGCCAAGCTTCAAGGTCGTCGCCGAGCATGTCTTCGTCGAACAAGTCGGCGAGCGCGAACTCGCCACGCGCGATGCGCTGCGCGACATCGCCGAGACCCCAAACCGCCAGCGCGTATTCGTTGGCGACAAAGCCAAGAGGCCGGAGCCGCGCCCGCTCGAGCCGCCGCGTCAGCAGCATGCCGAGCGTCTGATGCGCCAACCGGCCCTCGAACGGATAGCAGATGAGATAATGCTTGTTGGCGCGTGGAAAGGTTTCGACCAAGAGTTCATGGGCTCCCGGCATTTGCGAACGCCATTCCTGGATTTCGAGCCACTCGCGCACCTGGGTCGGGAGTTTCCGCCATTCGCGTGGATTGGAGACAATCCCGCGCACGCGGGCCGCGAGATAAGTCGAGAGTGGAAATTTGCCGCCCTCATAGGCCGGCACCTTGGGGTCCTCGGCGGTCGAGCGCGAGACGTAGACCTCGTCCTCGACCAAGGCCTCGTATTTGAGGATCTCTCCGGCGAACACGAACGTGTCGCCCGGCACCATGGTCTCGACGAAATATTCCTCGACCTCGCCCAGCAGACGGCCGCCGCGCGGAATCATCTTCGAGGCGCGCGAGCGCACCAGCCGGACTTTCAGCATATCGGCCGCGACGATGGTGCCGACATTGAGCCGGTAACGTTGTGCCACGTTGGGATGAGCGATGCGCCAGCGTCCGTCCTTACCTTGCCGGATGCGGGCAAAGCGCTCGTAGGCCTTGAGCGCGTAGCCGCCGGTCGCGACGAAATCGACTACGGCATCGAAATCCGCCCGCGTCAGGCCGGCATAGGGCGCGGCCGTCGTCACCTCGGCGTAAAGCTCATCGCCGAGGAACGGCTCGCCGCAAGCGCAGCCCAACACATGCTGCGCCAGTACATCGAGCGCGCCGAGGCGCAGTGGCGGCGTGTCCTGCGCGTTCTCGGCGATGGCATCGAGCGCGGCGCGGCATTCGAGCACCTCGAAGCGGTTCGCCGGAATGAGCACACCCTTCGAGGGCTCGTCCATGCGGTGATTGGCGCGGCCGATGCGCTGGAGAATGCGCGAGGCACCTTTCGGCGCGCCGACATTGATGACGAGATCGACGTCGCCCCAGTCGACGCCGAGATCGAGCGAAGACGTACAGACAACCGCGCGTAAGCGGCCCGCCGCCATCGCGCCTTCGACCTTGCGCCGTTGCGCCACGTCGAGCGAACCGTGATGCAGCGCGATGGCGAGATTGTCGTCGTTGATATGCCAGAGTTGCTGAAAAATGCCCTCCGCCTGGCTGCGGGTATTGACGAAGACGAGCGTGGTACGGTGCGCTTCTATGAGCCGGTAAATTTCATCGAGCGCGTGGCGCGCCGAATGGCCGGCCCAGGGCAGCCGCTCGCGGGTGTCGAGCATCGTGACATTCGGCGGCGCGCCGCCGTCCGCGACGATGAGATCGGTACGCGCCTCGCTTGCGGCGCCGCCGCGCTGAGGCACCATGAAGCGGGCGAGTTCATCCGGCTCCGTCACCGTCGCCGAGAGACCGATGCTGGTGAGGCTCGGGGCCAGGCGGAACAGCCGCGCCAGGCCGAGCGAGAGCAGATCGCCGCGCTTTGAAGTCACCAGCGCATGCAGCTCGTCGAGGATCACGCGCCTTAATGAGCCGAACAGATACGGCGCGTCGGCGGAAGCGAGCAGCAGCGCCAACTGTTCCGGCGTCGTGAGCAAGATTTCCGGCGGATCGCGGCGCTGGCGCTGGCGCTTGGAGGTTGGCGTATCGCCGGTGCGCGTCTCGATGCGGATCGGCAGCGCCATTTCGGCCACCGGTGCTTCTAGGTTGCGCGCAATATCGACGGCGAGCGCCTTGAGCGGCGAGATGTAGAGGGTGTGCAGGCCGCCGTCGCGGCGCACATCGCGGCCGATCGAGATAAGTCCCCTTCGAGCAGATTGAGTGCGGAGTGAGGCAGCAAGAGAGGCCCGCTCGCTCAGCTCCACCAAGCTCGGCAGAAATCCGGCCAGCGTCTTGCCGCCGCCGGTTGGCGCGATCAGCAGCACTGAGCGGCCACTGCCTGCCTTAGCCAAAAGTTCAAGCTGATGGGCGCGCGGAACCCAGCCGCGGCTGGCGAACCAGCGCGCGAATGGTTCCGGTAGAATCGATGTGCATTCGAGGACGGTCACCCGCCAGAAGTAGCGGGCGCACTCATCGGGGTCGAGGCCTCGCCTACCACGACGAGGCTATCGACCGGCACGCCCTTTTCGCTGCGCACGGCAATGTCGGAAAGATGCGCGAGGGCGAGACCGGCTTCGGCAAGCGCGCGCCGCACGTAAGCCTCGCCGTGCGCATAGCGCAGTGTCGGTAAAAGCTTCGTGCCGTCGGCGGAATGGGTTTCGAGCGTGAAGGCAAAAAAACCGCCGGGCGCAAGGACGCGTGCGATCGCGGCCACAACCGGATCAAGATCGTTCACATAGACGAAGACGTCGGCGGCGAGGACGAGGTGAAATTTCGCGGCATTGCCGGCCTCGTCGGCGAGGAAATCGGTCAAGTCGGCGGTGACCAGACGGTCATAAAGGCCCTTCGCCGCGGCCTGCGCGACCATCGCCGGCGAAAGATCGACGCCGACCAGCCAATCGACGAAAGGGCGAAAAGCGGTGCCGCCGAGCCCGGTGCCGCAGCCGAGATCGAGCATGGAGCCAAAGCGCATCGGCCGCTGCGCGGCGCGTATTGCGGTTTCGACCGCATCGCGCAGGATCGCCGGTCCGCGATAAGCGAGGCGTTCGGTGAGCGCGGCGTCGTAGCGCGCCGCATACTGGTCGAATAACCGGCGGATGTATGCTTCGCTCATCGCCGGGGAGGTGTCGCCGGATCCAAGCCGGGCGAGCTGCAGCCTGGCGCCGTGATAATCCTCAGGGTCCAGCCGCTGAGCTTTATCGAACGCGGCGACGGCGCCGGCACGATCGCCGAGCTGGTCGCGGATGGTGCCGAGCGCGAACCAGGCCGGGGCGAACGCAGGCTTAAGCGCGACGGTTTGGACAAGAATATCGGCGGCGGCGGAAAAATCGCCGCGCCCGGCATGATCGAGGGCCCACTGGTAGCGCCGGTCGGCGATGAGATCGCCGGAGGAGACGAAGAGTGGGCCGGTGTCGGTCATCCTGTGCTCGCGTTCCGAAAGGAATGACTATTTATCACTCGCAATGCGTCCTGAAGATATCCTGATGCCGACGCCCGCCGGCGTATGTTGCAAGCTCGGCGGCTTTCATATCGACCCGACACGTCCGGTCGAGCGCGCGCTGATCACGCATGCCCATTCCGACCATGCACGGGCGGGCCACGGCGCCGTGTTGGCCACGCCAGAGACTCTCGATCTGATGCGGCTGCGCTATGGCGAGAATTTTGCCGGTTCGATCCAGCTGGCGCGCTATGGCGAAAGCATCAACCTCGGCGGCGCGAAGGTCACCTTCCATCCTGCCGGCCATGTGCTCGGCTCCGCGCAGATTGCGGTCGAAGCGAATGGGCTACGCGTCGTCGCTTCCGGCGATTACAAGAACGTTCTCGATCCGACCTGCGCGCCATTCGAACTGGTGCCATGCGACGTCTTCATCACCGAGGCGACGTTCGCGCTGCCGGTGTTCCGCCATGGCGATCCCGGCGGCGAGATCGCGAAACTGCTGCATTCGGTCGCGGTATTCCCGGAGCGCGCGCATCTCGTCGGCGCCTATTCGCTCGGCAAGGCACAGCGCGTGATCGCACTGTTGCGCAAGGCCGGCCACGAAGCGCCGATCTACCTGCACGGCGCCATGGAGAGCATCACCCGCTATTACGCCAGCCGCGGCATCGCGCTCGGCGA